>Ga0116192_1000603_pt1 | contig 26761 bp, 21 predicted proteins | sample AD_UKC113_MetaG_FD_89876 | JGI IMG/M metagenome (GOLD analysis project Ga0116192, IMG submission 89876) | Active sludge microbial communities of municipal wastewater-treating anaerobic digesters from Hong Kong - AD_UKC113_MetaG | ecosystem: Engineered > Bioreactor > Anaerobic > Digestate...
CACGCGCCGCTTCAGGAGAGAGAAGTTCCATGCTACTGCCGCTCTGGTATAGGGCCAGGGCAAGGCGAGAGGCGAGTAAACCTTTAAATTTTCAGGCAAAGGCTCCTCACTCCTGCCTGCAGTAGGAAGGGCAGCCGTTTTCAGGCGTTTCAGAATGCGTGGCAGGTCTGCCAGGCGTGGCGGCCGCACGGCAGTATTCTCCACGAACAAAACTTTCATACCCGTGCCTGCCATCCCGGCTGCTAGGTGATGCACCCGCTGCCGCAGGAAATGCCAGTCCACCGCAGCCAATATGACCGCACCGCGCAGCTTTGATAATGAAATTGCTTTTCCTCCTATTATCTCTTGCATTTAAATATAAAGAACGCCCTTCTTTTAAATTTACGGTCACAGTAACGATGCTAAACTTGAAGCACGCCCGAAAATATTGGCATTCAACCTGCGTACGGTGACATTGGTAAATGCCTCGGCACCGGCGACGGAATTGTCAGAACTGGCGTTATCCACCACCAGCACCCAATCAGGCTGCACAGTCTGGCGCTCAAGGTGCCGCAGGCATTCAGCCAGGAGTGCCCCGCTGTTCCAGTTGATAATAATGACGGTTGTGGTCATCTGGTTGCCCCCGACAGATAAGCCCATGCTGTCCATGTACGGCTTAAATCGTTCTAGCGTTGCAAAAGAGAAACGGCTCAACCTGTGAAAGGCTGCTGATAACGGCTGATGCAGCAGTTTTTAACGAAGAACCTATTCCCGACGCACGATACAACAAATTACAACCTACGCCAGCGGCAATCCCCGCCTGTATATCTGTCTCTTTATCTCCCACCAGGACTGACCTTGCGAGGTCAACACCGAATTCTTCAGCCGCTTGCAAAATCATCCCAGGCCCAGGTTTGCGATATAGAGAGTCAACCTTATACTGCCCGACACCGTACTCCGGATGAAATGGGCAGAAATAGACATTGTCAATGTCAACGCCTTTATCGCTAAAAACCCCGCACATCCAATCAGTCAGGTTTAGAAAATCCTGCTCGGTATAGTAATCCCGCCCGATCCCAGCCTGATTGGTAATTACAAAAATTAAATAGCCGAGCCGCTTGGCGGTTCGACAAAGCTCAAATATACCTTTAACGAACTCAAAATTCTCTTTCTTATAGACATAACCGTGGTCGATGTTGATTACGCCATCACGATCAAGAAACAAGGCTGGGGTGCGGCTCACCAGAACACCCCCGAAAGTTCGGTTTGCGCACGGACGTAGTCTTCAGGTACACCAATATCGATAAAATAGCCATTGGTCACAAACAAATCAAATCTTTGTGTTTTCACAGCCTTGACCAAAAAATCGGCTTCGAGGGAGAATGGTTGGCCAAGAGTAAATCCGTCAAGAATATCGATGGGCAGAACATAACACCCGGCATTAATCAATCCTGGACCACCAACACCTTTTTCAGAAAAGCCGACAACCCGGCCATCTGATACTTTTAAACGGCCATATCGCGCGGTATCCGGCACTTCGCGGGCTACAATGATCGGCACGTTATACTCTTGCCAGTACGCTTCCACATCTGCCACCTCAAGATCGAGGAAAGTGTCGCCATTGAACACAAATACATAGTCGGTGATCGTTTGTGTTAGAGCCTGACGGACCGCACCCCCAGTCCCTAAGGGAGTTAGCTCGATCTCATAGACCAACTCCATTCCAGCAAAGCGATTCCCAAAATGCGAAATCACTTTTTCAGCCATGTAACCCAGCGAAAGTACCACGCGGTGAAAGCCCTTGCTTGCTAGCGAAGCAAGCAAAATCTCCAAAAACGGCCGCCCTGCCACGGGCGCCATGGGTTTGGGCAAATCAGGCACAACATGCCTAAGACGAGTGCCAAAGCCGCCTGCCAGAACAATCGCTTCCATCAACTTGGTGCCCTGAATATAGCTTTTTCAACCAGGCCACAAAGAATGTGGCCCAGTACCAGATGGCCTTCCTGGATCTTGGGGGTATCGCTGGAAGGAACCTCAAGCAGATAGTCGCACAACTCCCGCATCGGCCCGCCACGGTTGCCTGTAAAGCCCACACAAACCATCTCTTTGCGGCGCGCCACTTCGAAGGCTCGAAGAATATTTGGCGACCTGCCGGAGGTTGAATAACCGATGAACACGTCTCCCATAATGCCAAGCGCCTGAACCTGGCGGGCAAAAAGCCTCTCGTAGCCGTAATCATTGCCTATGGCGGTAAGAATAGAGGTGTCCGTAGTCAGCGCGATGGCCGGCAGACCAGGCCGCTCAAAGGCAAAACGGCTCACAAACTCACCGGCCATGTGCTGGGCGTCAGCGGCGCTTCCGCCATTGCCGGCCAGTAAAATCTTACCGCCCCTTTGCATGCAGTCGATACATGCTTGAGCGGCAGACTCCAATGTTGAAATCAGTGACTCGTCGGCCAGCATATCCGATATCACACGCTGCGCCTCAGCAATCTGGGCAGAAACATAGTCTTTCATCAAACATCATATCCTCCATGCCTGAGTGCCATACTTGGTAAAGTGACAATTGCTCACCTGGCCCCCAAAATTATTCAAAGTCCTGATCACATCCATGCGCCTGTCAGGTGGTACAAAGAACATCATAAAACCACCGCCGCCGGCGCCGGATACCTTGCCGGCTAGCGCCCCGGCTCCGATTGCTGCATTGTAGATGTCCTCGATGTGTGGGGTGGAAACCGTCTTGGCCGAACGCTTTTTGCTCTCCCAGCCTTGGCGCATGGATTCCACAATGCCTGCAAAATCACCCTTCAGCAGGCATTCCTTCATCACCAAAGCCTCTTGTTTAATACCATGCATGGCCTCCACCGCATCTGCCGCTCCAGCTTTCACATTGCTGCTTTGATCTGCAATGATCCTGGCTGACTCGCGCGAAACACCTGTATAGAATAAAACTAACGAAGCTTCCAACTCGCATATGATCCAATTCTTGATACGCAAGGGGTTGATAACCGCCCGCTCGTCCGCGTAAAACTCCATGAAGTTGAAGCCGCCGAATGTGGCGGAATACTGATCCTGCCTGCCGCCTTGCAAGCCGCAATCAACCCGCTCGATCTTAAACGCCAGGCGGGCAATGGTGTAGTCGTCCAAGGGCAAGTTGAGCAACTCGGCAAAAGCCCGAATCATCACCACCACCAAAGTGGATGAAGCCCCCAACCCTGACCCGGCCGGGGCATCACAAAACGTGCTCAGCTCAAGCGGAACCGGCTTTCCGCCGTTGTAATGCTGGATTATCTCGTTATACACGGCCTTGTGCAAGTCGAGCACTCCATCCAGTGTCAAAGGCTCTGCAATAGACATACTTATTTCAGTTTGCCGGTCGGTCGCAATAAAGCGGACATAAGGCTCGTCCAAGATCTTGATCACCGCATAAGCATAACGGTCAATAGTGGCATTTAATACATAGCCGCCGTAAACATCGCAGTACGGAGATACATCTGTGCCGCCGCCGGCGAGGCCGAGACGAAGGGGAGCGCGGGCACGAATTATCATACAGATACCCTCCTACCTTGTTAAAAATTTTTGACCTGCCTGGACACGATCACGCCAATATTGGAGGAGGTCCTTCATGGTTTGCTCGAACGGTATTTCAGGCTCCCATCCCGTCACAGCTTTGAATTTGGCAGTATTAGGTACTTGCAAATCTGCATCAATCGGACGTAGACGCTCGGGATCTGTCTCGACACGAATGCCTTTGACGGTAGACATCGAGAGCAATGTTTTCAACATGTCACCAACCGTACAGGTATAGGTTCCGCCAATGTTGTAATAAGCTCCAGGTATTGGATTCACCGTTACCAGCATGTAATAAGCCCGCACAGCATCTCGTACATCTGCGAACGTACGCAGTGAGTCTAAGTTGCCAGTTTTGACGACGGGGGGGATCAAGCCAGCCTCAATCATTGCAATCTGCTTGGCAAAGCTCGATTCGGCAAACACATCTCCGCGACGCGGACCGGTATGTGTGAACATTCTGGTCGTCATTACTGTCATGTTGTAGGCCTCCGCGTAAAAACGCCCAATCAAATCCGTACCAACTTTGGATATTGCATAAGGAGACGCCGGTTGAAAGGTGCACTCTTCATCGATCGGTAATTTCTCTTTCGGTACGCGCCCGAACACCTCTGAAGACGCACATACATGTGTAATAGCTTGAATTTCATTCTTCCTTAATGCCTCCAACACATTAGCCGTGCCTTGCACATTAGTTTCCAGCGTATCCAGAGGAGAGTCAAAACTCGTCTTGGGATAACTTTGGGCAGCCAAATGGAAAACATAATCTGGCTGCGCTTTCTTGACCGCCTCATGAATTGACAGATAGTCGCGCAAATCACCATATACAAGATGAACGCGATCATTTTTATTAATGCGCGGCAGTAGGTGTGAAATGTTGTCCAGCGGGCTCCGCCAGCGGCACAAACCATAGATTTCCCAGTCAGTGTGCTCAAGCAAATAGTCAGCCAGATGCGATCCGACCATACCTGTAATTCCAGTAATAAAGGCGCGTTTAGTCATTTTCTTTCTCCCCTTCGCTCAAAAATTCAAAACAAGCTGCCTCCATTAACGATCGGGCAGGGCGCTTCAATAGTAATGGCAGCAATGGCGATTTCATCCGAATAACTCTTGGCCTGTTCACAAAGAAATCTGCACCTGGATCAATTTTCCTAAAACGTAATGTAGATAAGGCGATATTTTTCAGTATTTGGGCAAAATCTATACGCGAAATAACATCGGGACCACCAAAATTGATCACCGATTGAGGGAATTCATCCCAGCGCCTCGCCAGAGCAATTGCACCCTGGACTACATCATCACGATGCACGACAGCTCTATAGAAAGGATGAAAAATTTCCGCCTCTTCACCACGTTCAGCACATCCGCAAAGATATTTTGTGAATTTATCTTCACGAGAAAAGACATACGAAAGCCGAATCGTTTTGAAAGAAGGGTTATCCTGAAAACGTCTTTCCACCTCGTGCTTCATCATTGCATACTCACCCGCAGGGTTGCAGGTAGCGGTTTCATCAAACTCGCTTTCTCGTTCACCATAAACTGTGTCACTTGAAAAGAATATGATCTTTGCACCCCGAGCGAGACATCGAGACAGGAAGTCCGATGTTCCCGTGACATTAACGCTGATGGCAAATGCTCGTTGCTCATGGCATATGTCCGGAGACGAAATAGCGGCTGCCATAAGGACAACATCGCCTCTATGAAGCTCCTCATAACAGAAGGATTGTGTCCAACGGAGGTCAAGAAACATCTCGCCTGTTTCTGCCCTCGAAGTAACAGGAACAACATGGATTTGTATATCTCGCAATGCCTGGATAGTCCTCCGTGCAATATATCCGTGACTACCAACAACAAATACCTTCATACGCTAGCCTTTCGAGCAACGAACAGCATTTGTTCGCCACCTAGGTAACCGTACTCTCGCGACCAATAGGCATACGCCAGCGTTTCCTCAAAACCAGCTTCTTTAAGTTCATCGAGCATCTGCCAACCAAAGACTCGAAAACACAGTGAACCGCCACTTTGATCAATAGGATTACCGTGGTACTCCGGTTCCATATAATGTCTTATCGAACCATCTGAATTTTCCTCTGCTCGAATTTGGTGCTCAATAAAATCAGGACGGAACGGCACACTGAAAAATAATGAACCACCTGCTTTTAGCACTCTCGCACATTCTGAAAAAGCTTTCCGATAATCGGAAATATGCTCAAACACATCGAACGACAACACAAAATCGAAACTGTCCGACTTATACGTCAATGCAATCAAAGATTCATTTCGTATACCCGATGCGTTATATGTTCCAAACGGCACTTGCGTTCCTAAGTATTCGCTTGTTGACAGATTCAAGTAATATGCCCTCATCCAAGCGGCGAGGTTTGTTACATGCTCAGTCAAATAGATGCGTGCTGTTTTCCTTGGCATTAACAAATCGCGAAATAGATGCATCGATGCGCGCAATCGATTATTAAGTCCGCAGCACTCGCACACCAATTGCTCTCTCCAATTAGGTATCAAATTGCCATTTGCGTCCCGCTGGAAGGCGTAGTCGAAAGTTACAGACATTCTTTTTTTCTGGCGGCATAACGCACAATAGGCGTCAATTGAGAAATTCCTCTGCGTCGAGGGAATGATTTCCGTTTCAATGCGCCACCGTTGTTCGATCTCTGCCTCGGATTCCAATTTATGCATGCAATAGTCTTCATAACTAGCTAATCGCTTTATTGCGATCGGAGGACCAACTTCAAAATTACCATTACAAGAGGCCAAAGCGAAAACTTCCAAAAGACGTTTCTTTCCCATTTCTAGAGAATATTCCTGACTCATGAAGGCTAGTCCGTTTTCAGAGAGTCTCTCCCACAGCATTCCGTCCTTATAAAGCCGCACTACCTGACGTGCAAAATCTTCAGGCCCATCTGCTTCTAATACGTTGTATTCATGCTTTAAACCCATTCCCTCTATTCCAATAGCTGTCGATACGCAAGGCACACCATAGGAAAGAGCAGTAGCTATTTTACCTTTGACCCCCGAACCGTAACGGAGAGGAGCAACCATAACACGCACTTTATCGAAATATTCCGCTAGGTCCTCCACAAATCCTACCATTTTTACTGACGGATCACCTGCAAGCGCTTCATAACCCGGTTGATCGTGAAGAGTATTTCGTAGCTCTTCGCCAATAATGATCAGTTGAATTTCTGAAATCTCGCGGCGAATCAGCGGAAATATTTCACGATGAAAATATAAAACACCATCCACGTTAGGCAAATGCGCGCTGCCGATAAAAACAAGATCCCGCCGTTCCAAAAAGATACGCTTGCTTCCGTAAATCTCACGAATCAATGGGATATGATAAATGCGTTTTAGCCCATAATGTTGTTCGAGTAGTGTCTTTTCGTCAGCGCTGATGACAATGGTCGCATCTGCGCGAGCCATTATTCCTAGTTCAACTTCTCGCGTACGCTCAGCCTGCACCTGCAACGACGCTGACCCTTCCACTTCTGCCTGTCTATGCTCACGTAAGAAATGCACGTCCACCGTATTGAAAATATAACGCGCATTAGGACAATAACGACGAATAAGAGGATCAAACGCTTCCGCTTGGTAAACTCTTGCAACCAAAACATATGAAAAACTTCTACCATGCTCAGAGAGATAGCGTTCGAAGTCTATGTAAGGGCGGTACAAACACTCGACCCCGATTCTCTGGATCATAGATGTGTATTTCGGTACAAATTCAGGTGTATGTTGGCCATAGAAAACGACATCGTATCCCTCCTCTACGAGGAAACTCATAAAATAGTACGCATCTATGCTTCCCGCACCCCGATCTGGTACTGGCACAAGAGCATCAACATACAACACTCGCTCACGTCCGTAGCGTCGATTCATGCGATAATCTTCAACCGAAGCATACAATTGTCCTGATAGTACCGAAGACCACTTGTCCAAAAATATTTTTCGATTACGATTGGTTAGTTCTCCATAAACTTTTTCACCATACGACACGTTCTCGAAGTGAGTAACCTTCGAAAGTGGCTGTACATATATTTTCTTCCCTATCGCACGCAGCTTTAAGGCAAGGTCGGGGTCTTCATAATAGGCTGGAGCGTAAGAACTGTCAAAGCCACCAACTGCTTCGAAATCTGTCTTGCGCACAAGAATACTTGCACCGGAACAGAAATCAACCTCACGAAAATAACTGTATTCTGGAGTAAATGGTTCCTCTAATCGTCCCAAAGGAATCGAAGAACCATCTTGACATATTAGACATCCACTTTCTTGTAACAGTCCATTGGCATATATCAATTGTGAACCCACCAAACCAATGTCCATTCGTGAGGATAATACCGCATACAGTTCATCTAGCCATTCCTGATGTACCAGTGTATCATTATTAAGAAATAGTAAGTACTCACCTCGCGCTGCTTGAGCACCTCGATTGCATGCGCGTACAAAACCTTGATTTGTATCATTGCGCAAAATGACTATGCCGCCGATACTAGCGAGCAAATCGGAAGTGTCATCTGTCGAACAATCGTCCACAACAATTATTTCAAACTCTACTTTTGGTTGATTTTCAAAAATTGATCGCAAACAAGCGTACGTATAGTCTGACTTATTGTAAACAGGAATGATAATACTAACCGCAGGCTGTGATACCACTGGAAAACAGAACGGTTCGCGCGCTGAAGGGTCTGGATAATTGGGATGAGGAATAACTCTCGCATAAACAGGAGGCTCCCCTTGAAAGCGCTTCCAATTCTGGTAACCCGCTGTATTGCTAATCAGCAACCCAAATCGTTGATACACAAAATTCTTCATCCTGATTTTGACGCCCATATCTAATGGCAAGCGGTGATAGACTCCCGCTCCGATACGCCAAATCTTCGTTTGGATTTTAGATTTAGTAAATCCGTAGCGACGCAGACTATAACCAATAGCACGGAGGGGCTTGGTTAGACGCCACGAGCGAGATCGATAGACGGAATCTAATTGAGCGCGTAGTTGAAGAATTTCCCAATCTTTATCTATAGTAATACGCTCAATCTCATTTCTCTGGTGTCTTATAGTACTTTCCAATGCATTCGCTCTATCTCTTTCTTTATTTAAAATATCCCTCAGCCCATCGCGCTCAGCAACCACCTGATTGAGACTGGCTATCTGCCCATTCAGTTCAGCCATTGCCTGGTTAAGATTAGTTATCTGCTCGTTTCGCTCGACTATCACCTTATTAAAATAGGCTATCTGCTCGTCCCGCTCGGTCACCGCCTGACTTAGATTAGCTACTGTTTCCAGGGAAAATACATCATAAATAGCTGTGAGTTCTATGAAATTACGATAGTCAAAGCTGTAAAGAGTTTTTATTGTTTTGGCTTTTTCTGTATCAGAAAGCAACTCAAAAAGCAATTCCAAACCTAAAAGCTTTGCCCAATGAAGAGACTTATCTCCAAGGCATATCATCGCCAACACAAATTTGTGCTCAAATCCCTCCAACCGGAAAAACTTCCGTGCTTCGGGGAAAACCGAAACCATTTCATCGAATGTATCAATTAATAAGTAATTTCTTAATACATGGTGAAATTCCGTCATTCCACGAATACGGGCATCCGGGCGGTTACCGCTGGTGTTCGCTTCGTTCTCTCTCACACGAAAGCGAACAAGCTTTTCAGGCAATACGTAGATATTGTGTTTGAGACACAATCTGATCCACATATCAAAATCGCCAATTTGCGCAAACCATGGCCGATATAATCCACAATCATTGTAGCATTGTCTACGAATCAATACGCTGGGATGGCATAATGCATTTCCTTTATAAAAAAAATGATTCAACCATTCGTATCTGCTTCTGTTTGGCTGCTCAAAAATGTTATAATAAAAATGTGAGGAGTCCTCTAACGCCGCTCCGTCCTCCTTTATAGCCAATGCGTTTGAAAAAACAGCCCCTATATCTGGATGTTCATCCAGAAATTTAACCTGACGCTCGAGTTTGTATGGCTCCCATACGTCATCCGAATGATGAATTGCAATATATTCACTCCTGGCAATCTCCCGGATTGCCTTGTTGATACCATATACCCCTCTTTTTCTTTCTTCGTTTCTAAACGCCTTGATCCTGGAATCTTTATAACTATTGATGATAAACCACGATTCATCAGTCGATGCGTCATCCCAAATGATCAGTTCAAAATCATCATAGGTTTGGTTTAATGAACTATCTATCGCATCACGTAAATATTTTGCGTGATTAAACGAGGTTAAAATCACTGATACTTTAGGCATTGTGTCCTCCATTTAAAAATTATAAAATTAAATTTATCAGCTCATAACCTTTTTATAGATTTTAATATAAATATTGGTCTATTTAAGAATTCTCTTAATTTATCGTCCCTCGCTATATTCTCATGATTCAAATTAATATACTTAATTACATTATTTTTTTTTTGGGCAATACCAATTTGTTTTATTTCCCAATAATTAGTTATTCCATTTTTTACAAAATTGATCATTTCTTTCTTTGAACCATTTGCAAAAAAACCAAAAATTTTATTGCCCTTCCAATTAAAACCCATTTGAAAAACTAAATATTTAGTAATATTGGCTAAATTATTTAGCGCGTTAATTATTTTATTTTTAGCACAATCTAATGTAATATTTTTATCACCGAATTCATCTCCAAAATGGTGTAAAACGTTAAGTAAAAGTATTATATCTATATCTTCATTAATTTTTTCACAAAAATTAAAATATTTATTATTTATACTGATCTTGTTTTCCAAATTTAATAACCTTGCACCAAGCCTCACAAACTGAGAATGTACTTGATTACCTTCATAATATATTATTTTTTTTGCTCCTTTGTTTAACAATTCAAAAGTAAAATATCCTGTATTACCACCAATATCCATTATTATCTTATTTTGTATAACTAGCTCGGAAAGTATAAAATCTAATCTTTCTTTTTCATACCGTGAACTTATATTCATGTCTTGCATATCCAAATATTCACATAATGAGCTAGCAAGCAATTGATAGTTTGAATGTTTACTAGATTTATTGTAAAGTGTTTTTAATTCCTGTATTATGTCCATTAACAAACTCGGACTCCTTATTAAAAATTTTCATGGTATCATCTCTTCGATAAATTTCTACTGATAACCATTCTTTAAAAGAATTTATAAATTCATCATAACTATAATTATGAAATATTAATTCTTTCTTTTTATTAAAGACATCAATCATTCCGCCATACCAAAAATACTTTGTTATAATATTGGATAAATTCACATTTATAATATCATTAATAACATTATTCTCTAACAAAAAATCTTCAAATAAATTCACTCCAGCATCAACAAATAATTGTGAAGGACCCCAAAACCTTGGATTAGCTTCAATCATATAAAATTTACTATTTGATTCTTTAATTTCCACCATAATTAAGCCAAAGTAATTTATTTTCCTGAATAATTCTTCAAATTTTTTTGATACATTTGAATTATGAAAATTTGAAGAAATAGCAGCAACTATAGATTTACCTTCAGGTTGTTGTATCAAATTTTCTTGTGAAAATTTTCTTATTTGACCATTTTTATAAAAATAATATAATAAATACATACTTTTTCCGGGAATATATTGTTGAAAATAAAAATTTTTTTTATTGTATTTTTCTTTAAATATTGTTAGCTCATTGTAATCATGAACAATTATTGGTTCATAAACTTCATTATTACTCATTGCAAAATAAGTTTTAGGCTTAGCTACAATCGGGAAAACATTTATTGCTTCTATATTATATTCTTCAGGAACAAGGATATTATTTTCTTTACATAATAAACTAAAAGTGTATTTATCTGAAATTTTATAATATATTTCATTTCTTACAAGTGGTATTATGCAATTTAAATTTTCTATTCTTTCTCTATGCTTTAATAAAAATCTATTTAAAGCTTCGGTTGAAGGAGCGATTATTATTTTTTTTGCATTTTTCACTTTTTTAACTTTTTCAATCGAATTTAATAAATCTTTAATGTCAAGTTTTATTGAATCCCTTATATTAACAACATTTTTTTTATATTCAGTTAGTAAAATAGGATCCATGTTAGATGATGCGATTATAGAAAAACTTACATTATTCTTTTTCAATGTTCTAAGAAATGCTATTATTGCGCGCTGATTGAAACCGGAAAATATTACAACTTCCATTCATTAGATAGCCTCCTTTATTATTTTCGATATTTTCAATATCTCATCCTTCAACAGACTATCATACATCGGCAAACATAAAACCCTTGACGCGAGACTTTCAGAAACAGGACATGGCTTGTAGCCATTATACTGAAGATACGGCAGCGTGTTGAGGGAAGGATAGAAATATCGTCTCGGCGCTATCCCATTTTTGATTAGTGCTTCACGAACCTGCATCATAGTTTCATGATTGGGAAAAACCACCGGATAGTATCCGTAATTATACACCACCCCGGCCGGAATGTGTGGCCGGCGTAATCCAACACCACCCAAAAATTCATTGTAATATTCTGCGCACTGGCGGCGGCAGGTGATGATTTCATCAACCCTCGGCAGAACGCAGAGACCCATGGCTGCATGGAGCTCAGACATTTTTGCGTTAATGCCAACCTCAAAGTAATTATCCTCTCCATGGTGGCCAAACTTTTTCATAAGTGAAACACGCTCTGAAACTTTCTCGTCTCGGCAGACTATAGCCCCGCCTTCTGACGTGTGAAACAGCTTCGTTGCATGAAAGCTGAGTGTTGACACATCACCATGAAGCAATATTGATTGGCCACTAATCTTGACACCAAAACAATGAGCGGCATCGTAGATCACCTTAAGACTGTACTTTTGGGCTATTTTCTCGATTCCTTCTACGTCGCAGGGGTTGCCATAAACATGCGTTGCTAATATCGCGCTGGTCCGTTCTGTGATTGCCTCCTCAATTAATTCCGGATTAATGCAGAAGGTGCTCTCATCTATGTCCACAAAAACTGGCGTGCAGCCTTCCCATACTATTGCTGTCGCTGTTGCAACATAAGTAAATGGCGTGGTGATAATTTCTCCGGTCAGTTTGAGTGCCTTGATGGCGAGCTGAAGCGCCAAGGTGCCGTTTGCCACAAGCTCCAGTCTTGGAACGCATAGATATTTACAGAGCTCATTAGCGAGTTCCTTGACCAAAGGTCCGTTGTTGGTGAGCCATCCTTTCCTCCAAATCTGTTGGAGGAACTCTTGATATTCGGTTAAAGGTGGTAGAAAGGTCTTTGTAACGTTAATCATGGCTTTTTCACAATGTAAAGAACACTCGTACTTTTGAGACCCAGTTGTTTAAAAACTCGCTTACCAAAATATTTGATATCTAATTCTTCCAATTGAAACCCGTGTTTTTTTATCTTTCTAACGTAATCGTTATGCGCGTATAATCTGACATGATCATTTTGTCCGAAATATCTCCAGCGTTCTTCCTCCGTTTTAACTGATGGATCTTCAATTGTCTTTTCAAGCCCGACGATAATGGGAACCATCAATATACCACGCCCACCCTTCTTTGTGACTCTAAAAAGCTCGCTTATGGCCAAATCATCATCTTCAACATGCTCAAGGACATGGCTGCATATAAAGAAATCATAACTATTATCATTGAAAGGCAGATTCATCAGATCGATGACATGATCAACACCTGCCATCATAGCATCAGCGGTTTGATAATCAAAATAACCCAATGATTTAATTTTTCGAGATAAGGCATGCTCCGGAGCAAAATGAATGAAACTCGCCCCTTTCCCAATTACGCCCATCTTGATTTCTTGTTCAAGCCACAAAGCGTAAAGCCTTTCCCGGTCTGAAGCGCCACAAACCGGACACAAATATGTCTCCAGCGCGGTCATTTCTCCACATCCGAAATATTGGTAGCCATATTTTTTTGCATTTTCTTTATAAAATTCTGGCAGGGGAGAAAATGACATGCCTTGTTTCTTGCAGACAGGACAATACGTGGAATTATCCCTGTCATAGAAAAAATAGTTTCTTATTTTTTTAGTAAAAATATTCTTCATATTTCTATACACTCATACGAGTTTGGCAGCAGCACTTTGGCCCAAACACGACCCTCTCTTTTTCTGGCTACACTAAATACTAAGGCATCGTCAATTACATCAAGGAATTCGACAGTCTCGTCTATAATTACAGGACTGGTGAGTTGAAGCTGAACGCTGTAAAATCCCTCTTGTAGCGGTAGATTTGTTGTATAAGTAACAACGTATCGGGTGTTTTGGCGAGTACGCACCAAAGGCTTGCCGAGTGTTCTTGGACCTGCTCCAAGAATGAGAACTTTTTTTTCGTCCAAGATGTAGTAATTTGGCGATACATCCAAATCGCTATAGCTCTCAAAATATATCCTTATTCTTACTTCTTGATTAAATTCAACGGAATTGATCGGCTCATCGTCTGTGTTGAGTAATTCGACATAAGTAATACGGGCACCACCCGAGCCGTAGCGAAACTGTTCCACCCTGTGAGAAAAATCCTCCGGTTCCTTAAACTCTTTCCCTTGTATTGCCGGCGCTTTTAGTTCGGTCTTTTCTTTAACCGCTTTAACGGCCGGAAATGTAGTAGACATACGTACAAAACGTCGTTGTTCTTCGTTCATTTCTTCCCGCATCACTCGAACGTAATGTTCTGCCACATCTGCAGCGGTTCCTATATTTTTCAACTCTCCACGATCAAGATGTATGCCGCGAGAACATAGACTCTTGACTGCCCCTACGTCATGGCTGACAAAAAGTACTGTCGTACCTGCTTCTTGTATCCGCGTGAGGGCTGTCATACATTTGGCTTGAAAACCCATATCGCCAACCGCGAGCGCTTCATCAACAATCATGATTTCTGGTTGAGACATGATATTGACGGCGAAGGCCAGTCGAACGAACATACCACTCGAGTAGGTTTTAACAGGTTGTTCCAAAAATTCGCCTATATCGGCGAAGGCGGCGATGTCGTCGAAGCGGGCGTCTATTTCTTCCTTGCTCAAGCCCAGCACCGCACCGTTCATGTACACATTTTCGCGCCCCGTGAATTCCGGGTTGAAGCCGGAACCTAGCTCTAACAGCGCCGCAACACGGCCGTTAGTCTCTACTGTACCGCTGGTCGGCGTAAGGGTGCCGCAGATGATCTGCAGCAGGGTGGATTTACCTGAGCCGTTGCGACCGATGATGCCGACGGTTTCGCCCTTTTTGACTTCGAATGAAACATCCCGCAATGCCCAAAATTCCCTGAAGTAGTTTTTGGGCTTCCTGCCCACAAGTCGCTGCAGGCGCGGGATAATGGATTGCCTGAGCCGGTCCTGCGGCCGGTCGTATATAAAATAGCACTTGGAAAGATTGCTGACCCGGATGGCTATATCGTCAGAGGACATCCGCGAACCCCTTTCGAGTTTTCTGGAACCACCAGAAGCCGGCGGCGGCAATGGCCAGGCCTGCCAGTAATGCGACGCCCAGGGAAGCCCAATCAGGCTGGCTGCCGAAGACAAGCACCTTGCGGCTCTCCTCGATGATGAGCGTGAGAGGGTTGACTTGCAGCAAGCCCCGGTATTCCTCCGGCAACGCCGACACCGGGTAGAAAACGGGCGACAGGAACATAAGCACTGTGGTAAAAATACCGGTAACCTGCCCTACATCGCGCACAAACACACCTAGCGCCGCCAGGAACCAGGCAAAGCCCATACCGGCAAGGACAAGGGGCAGCATTACCAGCGGGAAAAGCACGCTGGTCCAGGGCAAAGACTGATTTATGATAAACAGCCCCAGCAACAATACAATTACGCTCACCAGGCTGTTGAAGATAGCCGACCCCATGGCCACCCAGGGCAGGATTTCCAGTGGAAAAACCACCTTTTTAACATAATTGACATTGGAAATAACCAAACCAGGCGCGCGGTTGACGCACTCGGCAAAGAGGCCGTGCACGACCATGCCCACGAAAAGAATGATGGCAAAGCCGGCCTTGCTTTCATCCCCGCCCATGCCCCAGCGAGCCTTGAACACGACGGAAAAGACAAATGTGTAAACGAAAAGCATCAGCAACGGGTTAAAAAACGACCAGGCCAGCCCCAGGACCGAGCCGCGGTAGCGGCCGACAACATCGCGCCTGGTCATCTGCCAGATGAGCCTGCGGTTGCGCCAGAGGCTCGTGAACATGGCTACAGGTGTAGCGGGGTTAGCTTGATGGGGGTTCATTTAAATACCTCCAATTTTTAAAACCATATGAAAACTTCCAAATCTTACAGGTTCAAAAATACCGCATAAGTTTTTGTGTCTATCCTAGAAGTATCCTCGATTTCCTGTGAACTATCTTCATGTTTACACATAACTGCCAGCAACAAAGCAACTTCATATCTCAATTTTTTTCTAACACTTTGATTGACAGCACTGCGATTCCAAGCATACGTGTATCATTACTTATGTTCAATTTTGATGGAGAAGCAGCGTCCGGCAAATCAAAACTTACATTCAATAAAGATTTAGTTACATATTCTTTAGGTATCGTAATACTATAATCACCAGAATCTCCGACATCCCATTTACCCAATTTCTTATCGTTTATACTAATATAAACATTTTGATTAATTAATTCACCTGCAGTAAAAGGGAATAAAGAGGCACTTAAAGTAAGATCGGATTGGGGCTGGTTTACCGGTATCACAAGCGATGCGCTTTTACCATCTGTCCAAGTAAATCCTTTTTCGGGGTCACTCCAACCCTGCACTTGATACTGTTCGGCATTTCCTCCTTCACCAAATTGAATCTTCGAACCATATTCGTAAATTGGAGGTCTAGTATCTTGAACTCCACTTGGCGTAAACCTGCCGTAGGTCGGTTTCCATGATTGGTTTAACCAACTAAAACCATTAATAATATACTCATCCATCACCGGAAGATATTTTTTGTTCCAATACTCATGTTCCCATTTATAAGCTAAAAACCTTCGATCACGAATATCTGATTCCTTGATTTCAAACATCGAGTAACCTGGTAAATCTTCTTTTAAACCGAGTTCTGAAATTATTGTTTTTGGTATATCTGACAAGGACACAGGTGCGTCTGAAATTTTCATATCTGCCATAGAGGCAAATGGTTTCACTAAAATCAATGGAATTCCTGTTGCAATAGTATTGCTCAAAGTAATATTAGCAACCTTATTGTCCTCGGTGTAACCACTCGCCTGAACATTAACACCGAAAGAGCCTAAACCATGGTCCCCTACAATAAAGATCATGGAATTATCGTATACTCCAATGTTCTTAAGAGAAGTTAAAAATCTTTTTGTTATTTCCAATGCAGCTTGAGCTTGGATTTCATAACTATTTCGGCTATACTCCAACTTCTCATACTCTAACTTCTCATTAAGACAAAAAGGAGGATGTGCTCCTAATAAGTGAAAAAGTTTAAATGAATATTTTCCTTCAACAGCTTTTGATTTAGAAATGACTTGATCAGCGAAGACTAAATCCCTTTTCATCGGGTTATTATCAACTGCGGTAATATTTACTGTATAAAAATATTTCTTAAAAGAATGAGGCATATATCTAAAGAACGTAATACCATATAATTCATATATATAATTGTTTATATTGACAATATCTTTTCTTAACACCAAATTTGATAAAATGTCACTATTAGGATAAATGACATTCAGACCAGTAAACAATTCTACTTGATAACCGTTCTGATTTAATATAAGTGGAATAGATGAATTAGAATATGCTTTCTTAATAAATTCTTGTATAGGAGCTGAATTATCATAATATTGTCCTGTTAATATCAATGGAATGGATGGATATGTAGTAGGAAATCCCCCAACAGCATTGCGAAAATATGTAAAGCCCTGAAACATATTAGAATACTCGAGTTGTTCATTGATCAATTCTTGAAAAACATCAGTTTGAAATGTATCTAATACAAGTATTATTACGTTCTTTTCAGAAGAAAAATTGTATTTTGACTCTTCACTAAGAGCATATCTCTTCCACTCAGGCTGTTCGGGCGCCTGATACCAAACAACAGCAGTTGAAACAATTTGGATCAGGATAAGTCCTATACTTATTTTCTTAATTAGGTTATAAATAAAATTACTTTTTATAAACGCAAAAGTTACGACAACTAACCATACCGCCGTATCTATAAGCCCATAAATCTTATAATTATTCCACTGAATTTCCCTGCCGTCCAGCACCCCGTAATTCCAAACAAGTATATTCCCCTGAAGCCACAACAAAAGCGCGAAGGCAAATAATAAAGAAACAGCCTTTCGATGTATGGAAGATTTTAGGGGCAATAAGACTGCTGATATTACCAGAATACAAAGCAAGGAGATAGATGCAAACAAATACCAAACATCAGAAAATAAGTAGGGAAACTCTAATATATTAGTAAAGTATAAATATGATGGCCCGAAAAACAGGACTGTCAAAGAAAACAATGATGCCGCACATAAAGTTGTAATACATTTTCCCCGAAATTCAGCGTTCATTAGATATGTTTTTCCTCTCTAACCTTTTAAGTTGACTGATGATATTATCTAATTAAAACTATACTTTTCTTTGTAGCAAGTACAATATTCTCTCCGAACCCTTAATTTTAACAAACCGATTTATCGCAAAATGTTTTTTAAATTCATATTCAAAAACTTCCTGGGTATAATCAGAGAAAATATCTTCTCTTGTTGCCAGAAGTCTTTGCACCTGGGAATCGCTTTTGGGAACAAATTCGACAATAAGAAAATTGCATAGTTTGCTAAAGAATTCGGCAATTTTAGCCAGCGGTACATTATTGGAAATTGCTAAATGGTGAATCAGCGCGAGGGCAAAAATCATATCTGCCGGCCCGCGCTGCAATATTGACATTCTTTCTGTATTTTCCCAGCCGATGCCTGGGCTTGGATTCGTTAAATCGAGAAGAAGCGGGAGAATATTTTGCTCTTTGTTTTGCACGCACGTAAGGTAATTCTTTTCAACGGCAGCGGAGTCTATATCGAAAGCTACAGTCGGTATGCCTCTATCGCTGGCAAGCCTGCTGTATAAACCGGTGTTGGCCCCCATATCCCAAACGGACTTCGGCCTGATTATTTCCAAACATTCTATCACAAATTGTTTTTTATGATTAACAGCCTCTTCGGTGTAGTTGGTATCGCTGTAATATTCTCCCCATTCAGTACCTTGCGGTTTCCACTGCAACTTCTTTACGGCAGACTCCAGGTTATCGATTATAGCCATTAATCCGGTTCGACTGATTTTTTTATTTGCTGAATTAATAGATTTATCTTCGTATTTCTTTTGAGTTGCAGCATGAAGATGAATATGAGATAACAAGGACAAATTCAAGCGGGTTTTAAACGGAAGCAACACACTAGCCAAATCCAAAGGTATCCCATCTATGTATATTCTTAATAATTGGTTTAACCGAATGTCAGTATGAGACATCAAGACAAGAGGTCCTAAAAAATGCTGGCAAAACTGCTTATAAGCCACCCAGGGGGTTCCCTCGCGGTATTTTTCAAATGAAAGTGTATCGATTAATATTGGTTTCCCTTTTCTAAATTGAATATTGTAAGCGCTGCTGTCTTTTAACGACATGCCATAATCCAGCGCAATTTTTTGGATCCGCAGGGTGACCAAAGCCGCATACTTCAGCTGGCTAAAACACCACTCGTAGGGATATGAAATAAAAGGAACGACTTCAGGCTCTATGGTTTTATATGATTTGCTTTTTTCTTCGCTTTGAATATCGACTTCTACATGTGGCACAATTAGATCATTCTTTACAAGAAAATCGTAAAGCCCCGATTCCATTAAATGTTCATAATGTTCCTGATAAATCCGGTTTATCTGGCGATAAATCTTCCCGTCATAACAGAAAAGAAAGCCGCTTGGGTCCCGGAACGAGGCGGGTATTCTACTGTTAATATTTTTTTGTGTCACTCAATTCACTCCAAGTTAAATCTGTAGATCTATATTGTGGAATAATTAATAGCGCTAAAATTATGTTTTTTTCTTTCAGTTTGATTTTTTAAAGATATTCCTGATTTTAACCCAATATCTTTTAAGTACAAAAGGTACAGCAAGAATACCAGCCAATATTATCTGCAAAACGTAACTGCCGGTACCAGGATCAATATAAGCAAAAGCAGGTAATGGTAACATTGCGAGTAAAAAAATTGAAATAATAGTTGATTTTACAAGTTTCATTTTAGACATTTTAATTTATTCCCTTCTTTTTTATTGTTTTCTTATATAACATCTGCAAAGCCGCTCCGTGTTTTTTGAAACCAGGCGTGGCCCAAAACAGCTACAAAGATTCCTATTACAGTCCCTTTTAATAGCCATAACCAATCAGGCACTTGGCCCCATATAAAGATGCGCCGGATATCTTCTACTACATAACTGACAGGATTCCAGTAATACATTATTTGAAAATCTTGTGGAATTACTGAAAGCGGATAAAAAATGGGGCTTAGAAAAAGCACTGCTGTAGTAAATACGCTGACTATTTGTCCAATGTCCCTTAAAAAAACACCTAACGAGGCCAAAAACCAAGACAAACCAAGCGTGAGAAGCAGCAGCGGCAAAAGAACCAGTGGCAGGAACATTACTGTCCAATGAAATGTACCCATGAGTATAGCTACTCCCGCAAGCAGGACCAAAAAACCTATTGCACCATTAATAATTGCCGATCCAATAATAACAACCGGTAAAATTTCCAGAGGGAATACCACTTTTTTAACATAGTTTACACTATTTAAAATTAAGCTTGGTGCCCGGTTGACACATTCGGAAAAAATATTAAATGTATTTAGCCCGCAAAATAGAATCATGGCAAATTCCACTTTGCTATCACTGCTTGAACCCCATCTTGCTTTTAGAACTGCACTAAAAACAAACGTATAAACAGACAACATAAATATTGGAACAAAAAAAGACCATAAAAATCCTAGATATGAACCCTTATATCTAGTTACCGTATCGCGTTTTATCAACTGTATTATTAATTCTCTTTGTTTCCATAGGTTTTTTATAATAAAAAAGGGATTAAATAATTGCATTAGATTCATAAATTACCTCAAAATATTAATACCTGCTTATACTCATAACAATTAAGAATCCAGAACATATTACTTTCCCATTGTATTCGAAAAACATATACTTATTCAGTCACAAAAACCTGCAAACTTTTCAAACTTTCATAATTCTGCGCCAGTTGCGGCACCAGTTTTTCAGCTTGCTCCAACAGATCCTGTGCCTCCTGCTCTTTCCCCTGCTTACCCTTCAACACACTCAGCCACAGCGCTGCCTCTCCCTTGCTCTTTTCATCCTGCAAGGCATCCCGCAAATTGGCTTCCGCTTCTGTCCACATTCCAAGTATATACTGAGAGGTACCCACGTTTAATTTGATTCCGGGTGTAGCCGACAAAGCCGGGGCATCCTTCCAGAGCATTTTTTCGGTATCGCTCAGGCTGTCCATTTGATTTTGAATTTTTGCCGGAACTTGAGCTGCCTTCTCAAAATACTGCTTTGCCGCATCCCGGTTTCCGCCGGTCAGTTCGTTGTACCCGGCGATGAAATACGTCCGCGACAGCATTTCATACCACTGTATCTGGAAAGGAGCCAGTTGGACGGCTTTTTCGGCATGGGCGGCGGCATCCGGATTTTTTTCAGCGTTGTATGAAATGCCGGCCAGATCGGCGTAGCGCTGGGCGCTGTACTTGCTCAGCTCCACGGCTTTTTTCGCTTCAACCGCCCCGTCGTCAAGTTTCCCCTGCGCCTGGTAAATCCGGGCCAGGTTGCTGTGGTAGTCGGCGTTGAAAGGGTTGTAGGCCGAGGCTTTTTGCAGCAGCGCAACGGCCTTCCCCAGATCCTGGCTCCTGGCGTATTTGCTTGCCTGAGCGGCGCAGTTTCCCGCCGCCGCGAGCAAGCCTCCGAAAAGAATTATAAGTACGCAGGCCGCCGAGGCGGCGCCCAGGACAAAATAGTTCGGCGGCGCGTATTTCTTTTTCTTTTTATCGTCGGCCTTGACAACGGAGTAAATCGACATCCCTCTCGCCAAACCGAACATGGTCCAGAGGACCAGGGCCAGGGCGGAAAGGGAGAGGTCGAAATCGATTACCGCGTGAAGGCCGATGGACACGGCCGCGACTGTAACGGTCCACACGAGAAACCGGACGGCCGTATTTTCCTTAGCCCCGTGATACAGCCGGTGGGCAAGGTGCAGGAAGCTCGCCCAAATGCCCAGGATGACCAGAAGTCCTGGTATGCCGGTTTCGACCATGATCTGGAAGTAGTGGCCGTGCACCTGGTTGGAGTTGTACAGGTAGCTCTGGTAGGCGCGGTAAGCCTCCTGCCAGCCGCCGCCGCCCCAGCCGAGGAAAGGCCGTTCCTTGAACATTTTCATGGCGTCCTGGAAGAAACACATGCGCTCGGTGGCGTTGCGCAGGCGGAATTCCCGGGCCAGGGCTTTCACGGCTTCACCGTGGTCGCCGAGGTAAACGCTCGCCCCGATACCGGCCGCTGCCAGGAAGAACACAGACAAAGCGAAAACAGTAGTCTTGTTTTTGGCTATCCACTGCAGCAGCCCTTTGTCTTCACCCAGTTTATACAGCGCCTGCCCGGCCAGAGCCAGGACCAGGCCCGCCAAAACCCAAAGCCAGGCCGCGCCCGTTTTATTGCCGGCCACGGCGGACAGGAACTGCCATACGGCTATTGCGGAAGGAACGGCGGTCAGAACGAAATGAATGAAAACCGGTATCCTGCTGCCTTTGGGCAAACCAATCATGAACAGGGCAAAAACAATTGCAAATACGATAAATCCGCCGTTTGACCTGGTGCCGAGAAACACCGCGAACAGCAGGAAGTTGCCGGCGGCGTAAAGATACTGATAAAAGCTGTTTGCGTTCAGCCAGGCCGGAACGCCCTTTATTTGAGAACCGCCAACCGCTCCGTCCGGCCCGTTTGAACCGGCCCGGCGCCAGAAGTAAAGCCCGATAAAAGTCACCGCCGCCAGGAAGCTGGCCAGGGCGTTGGGGTACTGGAAGGTGGAATAAATCCTCCCGTTCAGAAAGCCGTCGTTGATGTGGATGACCCCGGTGGCGGTGGCCAGGCCGGCCAGGGCGACGCCGGCGGCGCTTAAATATATCACGTGGAGAATGGTGATTATGTCTTTCTCGTTCCTCACCAGCCTGGAGGCCAGCCAGTAAACCAGGAAATAAAGAACGGTCTTGACCGCCTCGTCCACCGCCAGGCCGTGGTTGGCGGCCTGAAAGGCGGAAACAAGGTAGACTGCCGGAAAGGCCAGGACGAAGTAATCCAGGGGGTGGGAAAGGAAGCTGCAGTCCCGCTTCGACCACTTCCACAGCCAGGCGAGCCAGAAGACGACGCCCGCGAAGATCAGGGCGCGTTCCTGCTCCGGCTGGAAGAAAAGCCCCCTGAAATAAGGGGGCAGGAACAACAAGCCGGCCAGCCCCCAGAAGGCCACGGCATGACTGAGTTCCCGCCGCTCGCCTTCAAGTCCGGTTTTGACCGCTTTATACTGCTTGCCTTTGGTTTCGGATTTGACCGCTGTAACAGTTTTCTTCTTTCCCCTGGAAGCAACCTTCGGCACTATTTTAACTCCCTTAACAGCAATTATCAAATACTGATAAAATTGAAATAAAAACATTAATTCTACATTTTCCTACAAATCCCCTGCAGAACAACCTGTTTTTTATTCATCCGGGGACAACCTGTTTCTGGTTGAGGAAATAGATTTCCCATACAAAGAAGACGTTTTCCCGGAGCTCCTCTTGTCTTGAGCTTAACCATGTGGTAAAATAGTTATTGTCCCGGATAAACCGGATACGGGGGTGTAGCTCAGCGGGAGAGCGCTTGACTCACATTCAAGAGGCCGCTGGTTCGAAACCAGCCATCCCCACCAGACAAATCAAGGCTCCAGTGGATGGAGCCTTTTTCTTTCATTATAGACGTGCATGACATCCTTAAAAGTATTGACAGGTTAATTATACCATATTTCTACCGGAAATCCGGCAGTTTAGAACTCCTGCAACTTCCGGAGCGGCCACGTCTTTTTCTCCGCTTTTTTGACAAGCCGAAAACAGCGCTTGCATAAGATTTCACAATTATCAAGCGCAACTAATCCATTACTGTTTACAGGACGCACTTCCCACCCGCCCGGGCCGTTAAACCCTCTTCTGTTCCAGATCAATATGCTCCGGCATGCCTGCCCGTGATTATGACCGGAGCGCTTGCATTCACATCTTCCGCCCGAACGTTTGAATGCCTCCAGGGCAATTCTTCTCGGAAATACCAGACCCCAAAACCCCCTTGAAAAGCGGGAAGGACGGCGATTGTTGCTGAATACGATTAAGGCGAGTGCGCGAAACTGCAGCCGGTACAGTTTTTACGAAGACAAAGCCGCAGGCTTGTCGCTGACTAAATACTGGTCGGCTGCAAACCGATAAGACTTTATCTGCAAGTTGCCGTCCCCGCCCAGCCCGGCTTTCAGTCCGCTGATTTTGCCCGTAACCAGACCTGTTCGCCTGCCAATCCTGATAATTACTCCTTCGTGACACTCGCCTATCGTGACCGCACCTTTCTCTCCCGCTTCAATAATTGTCCGCACGCCCAATTCCGTACCGGCCTCGCCAATCACAACGTGGCCGCCGGCATAGATCTCGCCGCCGCGGAACACGCCGTCAATCCTCACGTTTCCGCCGGCGCGTATGTTTGTATTAAAGCAGCCTTTGCCGCGAATAAAGACATCGCCGGTGGCAAAGATGCGGCAGTTAACAGCGCCGCCAACCTCCAAATCCGCCTTTTGAATTTTCCTGTTTTTAAAGTATTCCCGGGCAAATTTTATATCCTGCAGGAGGAGGTGAAGCTCTTTACTGCCGGTAACCTGATGGGGATTGTTAAGTAATCTGTTGCATGAAACGAAAACTTTTTCCAATTCCTCCGGGATCTCAAAAAATACAGTCTTAAACAAATTTCCCAGTTTGTCAACGGTTGCCGGCAATTTTACCAGTTTCTTTTCAATTATCAGTTTCAGCAGGTAGCCGTAGCTCGTTCCTGAATTAACCATATCACGAAAGACCGGCAGGTTTACGATGTTGATAATCTTTTTAACGTCCTCTTCCAAAGAGTTGATATGGGCAAAAATATTCTTCAGAAGCTCGCCGGACAAACCGGCGCTGACCACGCTGTTTACAGCGTTGCCCTCGATCCGCACCCTCTCGTAAGCAATTACCCTGCTTCTCGATACGATACCGTCCACCGCTATAATGCCGGAAGCCCAAACCGTCATGGATTCCCGGACGTTACCGTGAATCACCACCAAACTGCCTTTAAAGGTAATATTCCCGGTCTGAATGTTCACATCGCCGTTGTGAACCAGAATGTCTTCCACCCAAATGAGGTAAACCTGCCCCGTTTGCCGCAAAACGGGGCGGCCGCTTTTTTGGGCGATCACCGTGTTGCCGTCTTCGGACAGGACGGCTCCCCTGCCTGCGCGGAGAACAGCGCCGCGCGGCTGCGGGGGCAAAACCGTTTCGCCGCACACGTTCCGGCCCGGCCTGCCCGTTATGCCCGGATGCTTCCGGGCCAACAAAGCCCCTTCCTCCACGCAGATTAAATTCCTGATATTGTGGTAGTCCACCCTGCCGTCTTCTTTCACAACCGGGGCAAAATCGACATCCTGCGGAAACAAGGTTTCCACTCTCTCGTCCACCGGCGGCTCAGGCGGTTCCCCCCTGGCTATTGTCAGGCGCGCGGACCCCGGGTTGAGCAATACCCGCATTACTTCGCTGTAATCCACTCCCACAACCACGTTCGCCTCTGACAGCATTTCGATAATCTGTTTAAATTCAAAGGGACTTTTTAACTTTTCCTTCGAAAGCGTTTCCAGGTGCAGGTGCGCCTGCGGCCCCCGGTCGACGAGCTCATGGCTCACAAACCTCGTGGGTTCGACAACCAGGATCGCCTCCATCTTGTCTTCAGTCAGTTCAAGATCACATTTTCCCTTAAACACCTCTCTTAGAAGCTTTGTTTCAATCTTGTCTGCGGACGACACCTGCGCCTTTTCGCGGCACAAGACTCCGTTTACGTAAAGCTCGACTCCCGGACCGGGAGTAATGGCAGCCGGGCTGCCCGAATCCGCCGGGTCGCGCACGTAGATTCTGCCTTCCTTAACCCAGACCGCTCCGTTTTTCGAATCCGGCTCGTTGGAAGGGACGGGGCCGTCAATAAAATGATCAGCGGCAATCTCCGACATTGCTTTTTCTAAAAGCATGACTATCTCTTTTTCTTTAATCATTTCCCTGGTTACCTTTCTTTAATCAAAGAGAAATCTTTATCTGCGCTTTCAGCGTGCGAATCGCATTCGTTTTTTCTATCGGTCAATACTTTGCAGAATGCGGACACAACCGCGGCGTCAAACTGACTGCCGGCGTTGCGCCTCAATTCCGCTAAAGCTGTTCGCCAGTCCATCTTCCGGCGGTATACCCGGTCCGCAGTCATGGCCTCAAAAGCGTCCGCCACCGCCAGTATGCGCGCTCCCCGGGGGATATCCTCCCCCGCCAGACCCTCCGGGTAGCCGTTCCCGTCGTAGCGTTCGTGGTGGTAAAGCGCCATCAGGCTTATGTAATGCATGCCCGGTATCTCTTTGAGCAATTCGTAGCTTATTACCGGATGTTTTTTTATCTCTGTCCAATCTTCGCGACTCAGCTTTTCCTGCTTGAACAGATATGCGTCTTTTATCCCCAATTTGCCCACGTCATGAAGCAATCCAGCAAGGTAGATATGATCCTGCTCCCTGACCGGCAGGCCCATCTCGGCAGCGACAATCTTTGCGATTTTAGCTACTGCACGCGAGTGATTCTCTAAAAACGGATCGCGTACACTTACCGCCTTCAGCAAGGATTCGGCGATACTGACAATGCTTTTGCTCAAATGCAATTCACCCCGGGACCGTATTCATTTTTTTTGCGGGAAGAGCACCCTTGGGGTACACTGTGCGGGCTTGAACGGACTTGTTTTTCGGGGAATATATGAAGGGTGGCGCGTGGCTTCGGCCGCACCTGAGAAGAATGTCACATTTTGGGGTAATGTTATTATATATCTGTGTTGTAAATAATTGGTTATTATACCATAAATGCCC
>Ga0116192_1000608_pt1 | contig 26701 bp, 20 predicted proteins | sample AD_UKC113_MetaG_FD_89876 | JGI IMG/M metagenome (GOLD analysis project Ga0116192, IMG submission 89876) | Active sludge microbial communities of municipal wastewater-treating anaerobic digesters from Hong Kong - AD_UKC113_MetaG | ecosystem: Engineered > Bioreactor > Anaerobic > Digestate...
AAAAATTTAAAGACAAGAGGGTAGAGGATATCGAAATTGCCCGCTATTACAAAAAACAAAAACTTAAAATTGCTTGTATCACAGGTGTTAAACAAGTTAAATGTCGCATGTACGAAAATTTTGCTGAAGCGGTAAACGGCTTTTCTAAAAACGTCATTCATTTTTTTGGAAATTCTTATCTGTTAGCTGTTTTCTTCTGGTTCGTTACTACTTTCGGCTGGTTGGCGGTTTGGTGGGTTTTCGGATTGCCGGCTCTTGCTATATATTTACTTACAGTCATCCTGATTAGGATATTTGTTTCGCTGGCAAGCAATCAAAGTACGATCGAAAATCTTATTTTTTTCATTCCCCAACAACTTTCTCTCGGAATTTTTATTTTTCAATCGCTTCACAACCGCAGAAAAAACCAATATCAATGGAAAGGAAGAAGAGTTTAGTTTTACTGCTGATTTTGTTGCATTTGCATGTTTATGCTTCCCACAAGGATGATATTTACAAAGCCTACATTAATAATGACATGCAGGCTTGGAAAAATACGATTGATAAAATGAACCTTTCGTCAGGCAATGCTTCCAAAGAATTTCTTTTGGAACTGGTAAATTATGAATATGGATACATTGGCTGGTGTATTGGGAACAAAAAAACTGCTGAAGCCAAAGAATATTTAAGAAAAGCCGAAAACAGATTAGATATACTCGAAAAAAATCAATACAATTTGTCGATGATTGAGGCTTATAAATCGGCTTTTTATGGATTTCGAATTGGAATGAATAAAATAAAGGCTCCGGTCTTAGGACCAAAAAGCATAGAATCTGCAAAATTAGCTGTACGATACGACCTAAACAATTTTTTTGGTTTCCTGCAAATGGGGAATATTTTTTATTATTCTCCGGTTGCTTCTGGCGGTTCAAAATCGGAAGCCATTGAAAATTTCCGTCGGGCAGAAAAATTGATATTGTTGCAAAACGCGCGTATTGCAAACGATTGGAATTATTTAAGTTTGCTTGTGACTTTGGCTCAAGCTTACGAAAATACAAACGACTATGAATCGGCAAAAAATTATTATCTGAAAATATTACGAATCGAACCCAATTTTGGTTGGGTAAAAAACAAATTATATCCGGAATTTTTAAAAAAGACTCAAAAAAATTAGTATATGAAAGAAAAGGTTATCATAGTTGGTGCCGGTCTTGGAGGATTGGCTACAGGCCTTCGACTGGCAAAAGAAGGATACGAAGTGGAATTTTTGGAAAAAAACGACAAAGCCGGAGGCAGACTGAATCAGATTAAAAAAGATGGTTTTACATTCGACACAGGGCCAAGTTTTTTCAGTATGTCCTATATTTTTAAGGAATTTGCTGAAAAATGCGGTTTACGTTTGCCATTTGAGTTTATTGAACTTGATCCGCTTTATTCGGTAAATTTTAGTGGAGAAGATAAAACTTATTTTTTGTACAAGGATATTCATAAACTTGCCAAACAGTTTCAGGATGTGGAACCTGATTTTGAACAAAAAATGGAAAAATATCTTCAAAAATCGGCTCAATTGTTCAACGACACGGTAGATATTGTGATAAAGAGAAATTTCGATTCCTATCTGGATTATTTTCTTGCGTTGATAAAAGTAAATCCTGTTCATTTGCCCATATTGTTCAAAACTTTTTGGGAACATGTGAACGATTACTTTACTTCAAAGGAAGCACGGGAAATCATTTCGCTTGTAGCTTTTTTTCTGGGAAGAACACCGTTCGATACTATGGGAATTTATAGTTTGCTTTCGCATGTCGAGTTTAGGCACGATGGATATTACAACGTAAAAGGTGGTATGTACAAGATTGTGGAAGGAATGCTCGAAGAACTTTCAAAATTGGATGTGAAATTTCATTATGAGACTGAAATAGTAGATTATCATGCCGAAAACCAACAAATTGTTTCGCTAAAAGACGCTCAAGGAAATTTCTGGAAAGCTGACAAGTTTGTTATCAATGCCGATGCAGCACTGTTTCGATCAGAAGTTATGAAATACAAAAAATTTTCTGAAGAAAAACTCGATAAAATGGAATGGACAATGGGATATTTAACTTTTTATTTGGGATTGAAATGCAAGCTTCCTCAAGTTAATCATCACAATTATTTTTTGGGTTCCAATTATGAGCAATATGCCAGTAATATTTTACAAAATCCCAGCACACTTGAAAAACCGTATTATTATGTAAATGTGGTTTCAAAATATAATCCTGAATGTGCTCCCGAAGGTTGTGAAAGTTTATTTTTTGTTTGTCCCGTACCCAATTTGAAATACAAAGCTGACTGGAGCGATCGCGATAAAATTGTCAATAGCATTATTGACGACTTTTCACAACGAATTAAAAAGGATATTTCTACCGAAATTATTTCAAAAACGATATTTACACCTCAGGAATGGCAAGACAAATTTTCGTTGTATCGGGGGAGCGGACTGGGATTGTCTCATAAATTTACTCAGATTGGAGCTTTTCGACCGAAAAATCATGATGAAAAACACGATAATCTTTTTTACGTAGGAGCTTCAACTATTCCCGGCGCTGGTTTGCCAATGGCGGTAATTAGTGCGGAGTTGGTGGTGGAAAGAATACTGGCAAATTCGCGGTAGCGAAAAGTGCACATTTAGAAAAATATTACGGCATTTCTCTACTTTAACTTATTAAGAATACAAAACAGGGAAATGCCGTATGAATAAATGAACTTCAATCAATGAAAAATCCGAAATACATCAGAAAATATACTGTTCACTAATAGATTTATGTTCCTGCACTCGACAAATGGTATCGGCAAACATGTCGGCAATGGATAATATCTTCACTTTTCCACATTTAGACTCATCAAAAGGAATAGAATCGGTAAAAGCCAATTCTGTCAGCGTCGATTTTTCCACTTTTTCGGAAGCGCTTCCCGACATCACGCCATGAGAAACAATAGCACGAACCGTATTGGCTCCCTGTTCCATCATAAGGTTGGCAGCCATGCACAAAGTACCTGCCGTATCAACCATATCGTCCACAATCACCACGTCTTTCCCCTTTACATCTCCAATAATTCTCATTTCTCCAACCACATTTGCTTTTTCACGCGTTTTGTGGCACAACACCATCGGAACGTCAAAATACTTCGAGTATGAACCAGCGCGCTTGGAAGCTCCCACGTCGGGAGCAGCGATCACCAGATTTTTCAGCCGTAACGTTTGAATGTACGGAGCAAAAATGGTTGAAGCATACAAATGATCTACCGGAACATTGAAAAAACCCTGAATCTGGTCGGCATGCAAGTCCATGGTAATCAGTCGGTCAATACCGGCCACACTCAACATGTCGGCAATAAGCTTTGCGCCCAGTGAAACACGTGGTTTGTCTTTTCTGTCCTGACGCGCCCAACCAAAATAAGGAATAACGGCAATAATTTTATAAGCAGAAGCCCGCTTAGCGGCATCAATCATCAAAAGCAGCTCCATTAAATTATCCGAATTCGGAAATGTGGATTGCACCAAATAAACATTCAAACCGCGTATCGACTCTTCGTAGGATACGGCAAATTCGCCATCGGCAAAATGCTCAATGTTCATTTTTCCAAGCGGACATTTCAAAGATTGACAAATTTTTTCTGCTAAAGAACGACTATTGGTTCCGGAAAATACTTTAAATGAGGAATTTGAAGGTGCCATGAATAACAAATTTTGGAGTTAAATATTTTTGGCAAAATTACGCAATTTATTACTAAAAACAGACTTTTGGTTCATAAATAATTTTCTGCTTTTCAAATTAAACGCTGAAATATCCTAAAGTTGCTGCCCCAAACAATGAATTTCTATTTTTTGAAATTTAAAAAACAAATTGGTGCAAACGTTTGTATAGATTTTTGTATAATTATTTACAATATCAAACATCAATTTAGTAGAAATAAATTTATTTTTGAAGCTGAAAAATGTTAATGTAATTGAAACACTTATTTCTGAATTATGAAAATCCATTTTAAAATACCTTACTTTACTCAATGGGGTCAGCAAATTTTCGTTTGCGGCAATCTTCCCGAGTTGGGAAATAACGTTCCCGAAAAATCGTTTCGGTTACATTTTCAAAACACCGAAGACTGGTATGGGGAAATTGAGATTCAGCAGAATGAAATTTTTGTGTTGGAATACAGATATTTGCTATATGAAGAAGGAACAAGACATTTTACCCATGAATGGGTAGAAGATCGAAAAATTGAAATTGACCCGGACAAAACAGAACATCTATTTTGTTTCGATTACTGGAATGCTCCCGGAGCTATTGAAAATGTTTTTTTTACGGCTCCTTTTAAAAAAGTTTTTTTCAACGACAATTTTAACATCTCGAGAAGAAAGCGTTCAAAAAAGAGTTATACTCATATTTTCAGAATTAAGGCTCCTTTACTGAAAAAAAATCAGGTTCCTTGTCTGATTGGCGATTGTAAAACCCTGGGTGACTGGAATACCGTGTCGCCTATACTGTTGACCAAAGACGATGAGAATTGGTGGAAGACAGAAGTCGATCTTGGTAAGGAAAAATCGGACGTTCACTATAAATATGGTATTTATGATACCGAAAACGAACAATTTTTGATATTTGAGAATGGTTTTGACCGAACAACTCCGGTATTTAATGCAAAAGATACAGTTATTCGTCTTTCGGACGGTTTTTTTCGTATGTATGCCCAAACGTGGAAAGGAGCAGGTGTTTCGATTCCCGTTTTCAGTTTGCGGACAAAAGAGAGTTTCGGTGTAGGCGATTTTGGGGACATAAAATTGCTTGTGGATTGGGCTGAAAAAGCCGGTTTAAAATTGATTCAGTTTCTTCCACTTAACGATACCATTGGCACGCACACTGACGCCGACATTCTTCCATACGCTGCCATTTCGGCTTTTGCGCTCAACCCGCTTTATCTCAACTTGCCTTCTTTGGGAAAACTGCCCGAAAATCATCCTATGCAGAAAGAATATGAGGAACGCCAACCGCAATTGAATGCTTTGGGATGGATTGATTTCCTCGAAGTGATTAATTTCAAGCTGAAGTATGTCAAAGCAATTTTTTCTCAGCAACAGGATGAATTTTTGCAAAGCAAAGATTTTCTGACTTTTTTTGAAAACAACAAACACTGGTTGGTTCCGTATGCTGCTTTTTGTGTTTTGAGAGACCGATACGGAACGCCAGATTATCATCAATGGGAAGAATTTTCTATATACAATTTCCAAAAAATTTCCAATTTTACTTCACCCAATACGCCTTATTATGCTGATGTTGCCTTGAATTATTTTATTCAGTATCATTTACATATCCAATTAACAGAAGCAGCTTCTTACGCTCATTTACATGGCATTGTACTGAAAGGAGACATTCCTATTGGTGTGAACAGAAACAGCGTAGAAACGTGGGCACACCCTCAGCTTTTTCATATCGGTATGCAAGCCGGAGCTCCACCTGACATGTTTTCCATAAAAGGTCAAAATTGGGAACTGCCTACTTACAATTGGGAAGCCATGAAACAAACCGGATTCGACTGGTGGAAAAAAAGACTGATACAAATGGCCAACTATTTTGATGCTTTCCGTATCGACCATATTCTCGGTTTTTTCCGTATTTGGGAAATTTCTGAAGACCAGCTGGAAGGAATTATGGGACATTTGTATCCTTCCATTCCGGTTCATCTCGATGAATTTAAAGCGAAAGGAATTTGGTTCGATTACAACCGCTTTTGCAAACCATTTATTAATGATCAGGTGTTGGAACAGCTTTTTGGGGCAGATGCCGGTTGGGTGAAAGTTAACTGTCTGCAAATAGAAGATGGTTGGATACTTCGGTTGAAGCCGTCTTATCGAAGTCAGAAAAATGTGCAACAAATGTTTGAAGAAGGGCAATTCTCAGAAAATATCAGAAATGGATTGTTTGATTTAATATCGAATGTGTTGTTTTTTGAAGTGGAAGGTTCACATGGAACCCGTTTTTATCCGCGCTGGGGAATGCATTCGCTTACAACATTCCAATATCTCGACGATTATACAAAGCAAAAGTTGGATGAAATTTACATAGATTATTTTTATCACAGACAGGACGAATTTTGGTTTCAATCGGGTATGGAAAAGCTTCCCGTATTGAAACAGGCAACCGATATGCTCATTTGCGGCGAAGACTTAGGCATGATGACCCCTTGCGTAACACGAGCCATGAAAGAATTGGGAATTTTGAGCCTTGAAATACAACGTGCTCCTAAAACCAATAAAATTGACTTTTTTCATCCGAGCGATGCGCCTTATTTGTCGGTTGTTACCCCTTCCACTCATGATATGAGCACCATTCGTGGTTGGTGGGAAGAAGATAGAAACATAACGCAGCGTTTTTACAATTCGCAACTGGGACATTTGGGCGAAGCACCTTATTTCTGTGAGTGGTGGATATGCAGGGATATTCTTCTTCAACATCTTTATTCTCCAGCAATCTGGGCCATTTTCCAAATACAGGATTTACTGGGAGTGTCCGAAAAATTGCGAAGAGAAAACCCACATGAAGAAAGAATTAATGTCCCTTCCGATTCTAAAAAAAGCTGGCGTTATAGGTTACATTTGAATTTGGAGGATTTGCTGAAAGAAGATGATTTTAATCAGCAAATTAGAAATTACATTCGGCAATCGGGACGATAAAAATTTTCAAAAGCGATTTTTGATGGCAGTCATATTTTTGAGACAACCCCGTGAATAAAATTAAGATTTTTAAATTTCGCTTTTATTATAGTTTATTAATTATTGATTATCAAAATTTTGTGTTTTCCCTCTCTACCCCAAAATATATAGTAGAATTGAAAGTGTTAAATAGTAATTAAGCTATATTTCTTTCATTGCTTTTACATGTGGTAACAGAAAGCAAAGGAATAAAGAAATTTTTTAACCAATTTATGGATGCGTCTAAAGCAGATTTTTTATGAGTTCAGAGCAATTGAACTTTTTTGGCGTTTAAAAAATAACGAATAAAAATAAGTTGTTTGTCGGTTTTTTTTCTTTATTTTGTGATGAAATTTCTTCACCACATTAATTTATAAAAGTCTATGAAAAAGAAATTGACGCGTTCTAACAATAAAATGATAGCCGGAGTTTGTGCCGGAATTGCAGAATATTTTGGTTGGGATGCTACTTTAGTCAGAGTTATATATGTTTTGCTTACCGTTTTTTCTGCAGCATTTCCCGGTATTTTGGTTTACATTATTCTTTGGATTGTCATGCCTCGCGCCGAAATAATAGAATAATGTACTGAAAGAACCAAAGTCGTTGTGAAAACGCCTTGAAAACCATTAATTTACTCTCCTTTAAACGCTATGAATTTTAAACTCGAATCGCCCTATCAACCTACCGGTGATCAGCCAGAAGCCATTCAGCAACTGGTAGAAGGAATCAACGCAGGTATTCCGTATCAGACTTTATTGGGCGTTACCGGATCAGGAAAAACCTTTACCATAGCCAATGTTATTGAGCAGGTTCAGCGTCCGACGCTGGTATTGAGTCATAACAAAACACTTGCTGCTCAGTTATATAGCGAATTCAAATCGTTTTTTCCGCACAATGCAGTGGAATATTTTGTTTCCTATTACGATTATTATCAGCCGGAAGCTTATTTGCCATTGACTGATACGTATATCGAAAAAGATTTGTCTATCAATCAGGAAATAGAAAAATTGCGGCTGTCTGCTACCTCTTCGCTTCTATCGGGACGCAGAGATGTTATTGTTGTTTCGTCGGTTTCATGTCTATATGGAATTGGCAACCCCGACGATTTTTCGAAAAATGTCATAGAAATTCGCAAAGGTCAGCGTTTGGTGAGAAACGTATTTTTACGAAATCTTGTCAACAGTCTTTATACGCGTAACGAAATCGAGCTGAATCGTGGAAATTTTCGTGTGAAAGGAGATACTGTCGATGTTTTTCTTGCTTATACTGATTTTATTTTGCGCATTGTATTTTGGGGCGACGAAATTGATGAAATACTGACAGTTGACCCTGTGAATTACGATATTATTGATTCGTTGGATGCCTATAAAATTTATCCGGCCAGTATTTTTGTTACCACAAAGGAAAGAATTGCGCTGGCCATTGATGAAATAGAGAAAGATTTACAGTTGCAGGTGGATTATTTTCGTTCTATTGGAAAAGACTTCGAAGCCAAAAGAATTTATGAAAGAGTGCGTTACGATATAGAAATGATAAAAGAACTTGGCTATTGTTCGGGAATCGAAAACTATTCACGTTATTTCGACGGTCGCCCGCCGGGTAGCCGCCCTTTTTGTTTGCTGGATTATTTTCCTAAAGATTTTCTGCTGGTGATTGATGAAAGTCATGTAACTATTCCCCAAATCAGAGCCATGTATGGAGGAGATGCTTCACGCAAACAAAATTTGGTTGAATTTGGATTTCGTTTGCCCGCAGCCAAAGACAATCGTCCATTACGTTTTGAAGAATTTGAAGTGCTCACGCCTCAAACTATTTATGTGAGTGCTACACCGGCTGATTACGAATTGACAAAATCGGAAGGAATTGTGGTCGATCAATTGATTCGTCCCACCGGATTACTCGATCCCGTGATTGAAGTCCGTCCAAGTTTGAATCAGATTGACGATTTGCTGGAAGAGATTGCACAGCGAACAGAAAACAACGAACGTGTGCTGGTAACAACATTGACCAAAAGAATGGCTGAAGAGTTGACCAATTATCTGTCGAAAATGGGAGTGAAATGCAATTATATTCATTCTGATGTAGAAACGCTGGATCGTGTTCAAATTATGGAAGATTTGCGCAGAGGCGTTTATGATGTGCTGGTGGGCGTTAACCTGCTGCGAGAAGGATTGGATTTGCCGGAAGTTTCACTGGTGGCTATTTTGGATGCCGATAAGGAAGGCTTTTTGCGCTCCCATCGTTCATTGACGCAAACGGCAGGACGAGCCGCAAGAAATTTGAATGGGAAAGTAATCATGTATGCCGATCAGATCACTGAAAGCATGGAAAAAACCATAAATGAAACCAATCGCCGCAGGGAAAAGCAACTTCATTACAACGAAACACATAATATTACGCCGACAGCTATTGTGAAAGGCGAAAGAAATCCACTCTCAAAAGTTGAACCTCATGCTTATGTGGAACCTGAAAAAACGACCGGTATTGCTGCTGATCCTGTGGTACAATATATGTCGGTGCCGGCACTTGAAAAAGCCATAACAAAAACCAGAAAAGCGATGCAGGAAGCTGCCAAAAAACTCGAATTTCTGGAAGCTGCACAACTGAGAGATGAATTGATTAAGCTGGAAGAATTATTGAAAAAGAAAACGTCAGAAACACATAATTGAAAATTCAGGAGTCATAAAGTAGATTTTATCAATCGGTCAAAAAGTTCCATTCATTCAAAAAACACCAAACAAGCTCTAAAAATTGTTGAATTATTGCGTTAAATTTATTTTCTGATAAGAGAAAAGTTATCTTTGTATCAGTAATTCATCAGAAAAAACATAACATGCTGGAAATCATTCTGAAAGGCATTCTTATTGGTTTGTGTATATCTGTGCCGGTAGGTCCTATTGGGATGCTGGTTATTCAGCGTACCTTGAATAGAGGAAGAAAATTTGGAATAGCCACAGGCTTGGGAGCAAGTATGTCCGATTTATTTTACACCATCATAACTTTATTTTTTTTGAGCTTTGTGATTGATTTTATTGAAGCTCATCGTTTTATTATAGAATTGGTGGGAAGTTTGGTAGTGATTTTCTTTGGATATTTCATCTATAAAAACAACCCTGCAGTACAACCCAAACCTAATGAAACAGTTCAGCACAATGTGTACCGCGATTTTATCAGTTCTTTTGTATTGACCTTTTCCAATCCGCTTTTTTTGTTTGTTCTGATTGCGTTGTTTGCCCGCATAAAATTCATTCATTCAGGCACTTCTCTCTTTGAAACCATTCTTGGCATTTTGGCCATTTTAATCGGTGCAACTTTATGGTGGATGACGCTTACTTTTATTGTCAGCCATTTCAGGTCAAAAATCGGAATGCACCAGTTGAAAGCCATCAACCAAATAACCGGTGGACTGATTTCTTTGATTGGATGTATTGGTCTTGTTTCCAGTCTAATATAAAAATTCACCCTTCTTTCTTCGCAGAAAAAAGGGTGCGCTTCACCATGTGACTCGTTAATAAACAAAAATATAAAATTACGTTGTTTTCAGGAATTCTGTGAAAAAATATCCGACATTTCTTCCTTTGTCATTTTTCCGTTCATCCAAATAATTGACATTTCGTTTCTCTCCTTTGAAACAATTATCATATCGGACTGATTCTTGCCGGTTGTCCTGAAGAAGATGTTCACCGTTTCATTTTTATCTTTCACTCTGACAGCCGTTTCATATTTTCCTTCACGAATTACTTTGTCCAATTCATCAATTACCGAGTTCATTAATTTTTCATCCCGTGAATTTTCGAGTGTCAAAATTTTGATTCCTGTCAAGCGATCCAAAACTTCTTTTCCATTCTTGTCCATTTCTTTATTTGATCCGAACGATGAAGCAAGGTTCATCATCCCTTTGCCGACGGTAACATAAGTAAATCGTTCGTCATTGGCATATCGATCAAAAAATTTATCGATGGTTTGTGCGCCTGTTCGAAAAGAAGCAAGCAGCAAAATCGTCAAAATCAGTATTCCATTTCTTTTCATAATCTTGATTGTTAATTGTTTAAAGTAATTGTTTCTTCTATTTTTTCCAGTCTTTTCTTAATTTGTGGAATTTTTTTTACCGGTTCCATGCTCGATTTTACAGTAGTTATTGCTTCCAACGGTTTTAAATTGTTTTCCAACGTGTTGCTAACATTATTCAATTTTTCCAAAGCATAATTTTGTGCAAACTGTGTATTTTCAATTTTTTTCCCGTTTACAATAACAAAATCTTCATTTTTTTCTATCGGCTTAAGCCAAAAAATTACCAGTAGAGCTGCAGCAATTCCCGAAATGGCCACAGTTTGTTTCCAAAACCGTTTAACTTTTGGCAACACCTTTTTTTCTGAGACCTTTTCAGCCATTTTTTCGTTTGCTTTTTCGTCAAATACCTGAAATAGAGATTTATATATTTCATGTTCAGGTAATACCTTTTCGTGCCTGAAATAGGATTTGAGAAAATTTTCTTCTTGAAGTGTAGTTTTTCCTTCAAAATATTTTTTTAATAAATCATCTATCTGTTTCATTGCAAGTCATTTTCTGTAAATTGATAAACCATCATTTAAATAATTTTTTACATTACTTTTTCTTTCCATATTGCCATCAATTCTTTTCTTAGTTTTTGTCGGGCTCTCGAAAGATTTACACTTACGGCGTTTTCAGTAGTTGCCGTGATTGTCGCTATTTCCGAAATTTCCAACCCTTCTACATCGCGAAGGTGAATAATGGTTCTTTGCAATTCGGGTAATTTGTCTATCAGTTGTTTCACATAGTTTGCCATATCTTTTTGTTCTATTAACTGATGTGGATTCGGCATAGTTGCTATCAGATTTTCATCAAGCGGAACGTCCCGATTCGGTTTTTTTGTCCGCAACCAGTCGAGACACAAATTACGCATTGACTTCATGGCAAAAGCTGTCAGGTTTTGCACTTTATCCAACTGACTTCGATTTTCCCACAATTTGGCGTTTAATTCCTGTACAGCATCTTTGGCAGCTTCATCATTGCAGACAATGGATTTTGCCATCCGAAACAATTGATCGGTAAGTGGCAAAATAACTGAATTAAATTGTGCTGCATCCATACGTTACTGAACTCTCACTAAAATTACCAAATTTGATTCGTATACTTATAAAGACGAAAAACCGAATCATTTCTTACATCAAATATTCGGTTTTTTGAGAAGATAAAGAGAATCTCTTTCGTGCGGGAAATATATTTATTTGAAAATGAGTTAAATCATTCTTTTTATGGAGTGAAGTTTATGGGAGTAATTTCCTGTTTGTTCTGAAATAATTCCATGTTCATCAATCTTTTCGATTTTTACCCAGCCTGAAGCATGAATAATTTGATGGGCATTCATTAAAATTCCCACATGAATAATGTGATTTTCGGCATTGGCAAAGAAAGCCAAATCGCCGGTATGTGCCAGTGCAAGAGAGTTTATTTCTTCACCTATTTCTGCCTGCTGAGAAGCATTGCGTGGCAACATGATGCCGCAAAGCGAAAAGACAACCTGAACCAAACCGGAACAGTCAATACCCAATGCACTTTTTCCACCCCACAAATAGGGAGAAGAAAGGTATTGTCGAGCCAAAGAAACGATATTGTTTCCGGTTAAAGGTTGTGGCATCCCTGCATCGGAAGGATGAATGGCATATCGATATGTTCCATCTGTAAAGTTGCCGTTTTGATAGTTTCTCAGAATACTTCCTCCGGGAAGGGGAAAAGTATTTCCCTTTGTCAGATTTCGACAAAAGGAAACAGGTTTCAGAATACGGAAATTTTCAATATCATTGTGATTTTTTTCTCCATTTTCCGGAAGCAAAGAAATCATTTTTTTGTCAGCCCAGCCGCAATAATTGTCTGAATGGTTGCGAACGTACAGCCATCGTTCCTTGCTTTCGAGAATCTCGACTGTTTCTCCAAACAAAAGTTGAGAAGTCATTTCACTGCATTCGTTGTCTTTTGCTCTTAAAGGGACAAGGCTCAAGGTTATAATTCCATTCATAAAACAACATATTTTAGGGTATTCGTAAAATTTATCAACAAACAAATTCTCCATAAAAAGGTTATATAAAATAACATGGAGACTATTTCATTTTTCTGTAAAATCTGTCAAACAGCACAACAAAAATAAGTAAATTAATGAACTTAACGGTTAATAGTAAAATTTTTTGTAATTTTCGGCAAATTTGAGATAGAGAAGAACAACTGTTTCGAATTTTTCTGATTGTAATAGAAAAATTTGAAAGATTTTTTGTAAATTATATAACTTCAGAAGCAGAATGAGACTAAAAACTAATAAGAAAAAGCTGCAAAATATTTTTAAAATTTTGCTTGCATTGGTGGTAGTTTTTATAATTGTTGAACTTTATCCGCGTGAGAGCACTTTCAATTATCAGTTTGAAGAAGGGAAACCGTGGTCGTATGAGCTTTTGACGGCTCCTTTTGATTTTCCGATATATAAAAGCGATGAACAGGTAGAAAAAGAGAAGAAGGAAATTCTCAAGAATTTTACCCCTTACTTCATTCTCGATACGACCGTTATGCCAACTCAGTTAAAGAAATTTGAAGCCGATTGGGGGAAAGCCGGTAATATTTCTCCTTATTTACGTTCCTTCATTGAAGGAAAAATGAAATTGATTTATTCAAAAGGAATAATTTCAAATGATGATTACAACAATTTGCAAAAATGGAATGTGAAAAGAATTTACCGGATTTTGCCGGGAAGAATTTCACAACTTGCTTTCTTAAATGAAATTTACACCCCAAAAACTGCTTATGAAGAATTGGTAAAGGATGGCAGAGAAAATGTTAGAGAGCTAAACTTAAATAATTATCTGGTTGAAAATCTTCGCTATGACAGCATTACTTCGGAAACAGCCAAAAACGAATTGCTGAAAAACCTCTCTCTCACTGTTGGAATGGTACAGACAGGCGAACGCATTATCGATAAAGGAGAAATAGTTTCGCTGGAAACTTATGCCATCCTGCGATCTTTGCAAATTGAATATGAAAACAGAAAGTCGGTATTTGAGCAAACGGCTATTGTTTCCATTGGAGAAATATTACTGGTCATTGGTTTAATCACACTGTTGATTTTGTATATTTATCTTTTCCGTCCGCGGATTTTGGACAATTTTAATAATTTGTTGTTTTTGTCGCTGCTCATTGTCCTGATTGTAGGACTTACTTCGTTGACCATTCGATATTCTTCCTTAAGTTATTATATTGTGCCGTTTGCCTTGTTACCAATCATAGTTCGTGTTTTCTATGATTCCCGTACAGCTTTGTTTGTACACATCATCACGGTGTTTATTGTTTCTTTAATGGTGGACAATCCTTTTCAGTTTGTTTTACTTCAGATTACGGCAGGGATGGTGGCTGTTTCCAGTTTGAAGGACATGACGCAGCGCTCTCAACTCGCACAATCGGCTCTCTACATATTTTTAAATTATGTTGGCATGTATTTGGCTTTTGAACTGATTACCGAAGGCAACTTGTCAAGAATAAATTGGGTGCCTATTTTCAGTTTTGCCATTAGTTCGCTGTTTTTGCTGTTTGCGTATCTGCTGATTTATATTTTTGAAAAAATGTTTGGCTTGTTGTCTGCGGTTACATTGGTGGAACTTACCAATGTTAACAGCGATTTGTTGATGAAATTTGCAGAAGTCGCTCCCGGCACTTTTCAGCATTCCTTGCAGGTTTCCAACCTGGCAACCGAAGCTGCAAAAAAAATCAATGCCAATAGTTTACTTGTTCGAACCGGTGCTTTGTATCACGATATTGGCAAAATGAAACATCCTGAGTATTTTACTGAAAATCAAGTAGGCGGGAAAAATCCGTTATTGTCAATGAAATTTGAGGAAGCTGCAAGAATTATTATTGAACATGTGGCAAATGGAATAGAAATAGCCAAAAAAAATCATCTGCCCGATCAAATTATCAATTTTATAGCAACCCATCACGGAACAGCAAAGGCAAAATATTTTTATGTGGCATTTATAAACGAAAATCCTGGAGTGAAGCCGGATGAAAAGATTTTTTCCTATCCGGGACCTTTGCCTTCCACTAAAGAAACGGCCATTCTGATGATGGCAGATGCGGTGGAAGCCCGTTCAAGAACATTGAGCGAATATACTGAAGAAAGTATAGATCAAATGGTGGAAGACATAATTAATACTCAAATTGCTGAAGGACAGTTTAAAGATGCCCCGATAAGTTTCAGGGACGTGGAAACGGTGAAAAAAGTATTGAAAGAAAAAATAAAAAGTATTTATCATTCCCGTATAACTTATCCTGAAATAAAGACAAGCGAGAAATAACAACGATTTATTTTCGTAATTTTCTGAAGATAAAATTTATATTTTTATGTTTTAACGAAAAATTAAGTTCTGCGTATGAAAACAAGAATTGCTTTTTTTGATGCTAAACCTTACGATGAAGCTTCGTTTCGTGAAAGAAATCAACAACATGGTTTCGAAATCAAATTTCATAAAAGCCATCTGAGTAAAGATAATGCTATCCTGACCAAAGGTGCCGATGTGGTTTGTATTTTTGTGAATGCTGAAGTTGATGCGGAAGTAATTGATATTTTGGTAGAAAATGGCGTAAAATTGATTGCACTTCGCTCGGCGGGTTACAACAATGTGGATTTAAAAGCTGCTAAAGGCAAAATTAAGGTTGTGCGTGTGCCGGCCTATTCTCCTCATTCCATTGCCGAACATACTATTGCTTTGATGCTAACATTGAATCGGAAAATTCATAAAGCATACACTCGAACGCGCGATGGCAACTTTGCGCTGGAAGGATTATTGGGATTTGAAATGAATGGAAAAACAGCCGGAATAATTGGAACAGGAAAAATTGGTAAAATTGTAATCCAGATTTTGAAAAGTATGGGAATGAACGTTCTTGCCTATGATTTGTTCCCCGATACGCAATTTGCCGAAAAAAACGATATTCGATATACCCAACTTGACGAATTGTATCAGCTTTCCGATGTTATTTCGTTGCACTGCCCGTTGACCAAAGAAACGGAATATTTGATAAATGAAAATTCCATCAAAAAAATGAAAAATGGGGTAATGATTATCAATACCGGAAGAGGAAAACTAATCAAAACAAAAGCGCTGATTGATGGGCTGAAAAGTAAAAAAATAGGTTATGCCGGTTTAGATGTGTACGAAGAAGAAGGAGATTATTTTTACGAAGATCATTCCGATATTGTAATCGATGATGATATTCTGGCGCGTCTTCTAACGTTTAACAATGTAATCGTAACTTCCCATCAAGCATTTTTTACCAAAGAAGCTCTTTCGGAAATTGCCCGCATTACGCTGCAAAACATTCAGGATTTTGTGGATGGGAAACCACTGGTAAATGAAATCACAGCTTAATAAATTCCAAAATAAAAAAATAGAGTGTTTCAAGCGGAACACTCTTCTTGTTTCCGATTTGCAACACTCTAAAAAATTTTACAAACACTTTGGTAAACTACAGTTTATTCTTGTCCTTTTTGAAAAGTTTGGATCTTGAGCTATGCGCCTTATTTTGAGTTTCTTAAATAGTCAAACCTTAAAAATCCACACTTTAACGACAAACTCATAAAATTTCATTTTCAAAAAAAAAAACAGGAAAAGAAACAACGAATTTATATGAAAGCGTTTCTGGAATCTACCTCCCCCAGCCCCTCCAAAGGAGGGGAGGAAGAATGATTTAGTCCTTGTCTAGTCCTGAAATAGGTTTACAAAAAAGTAAACAGTATTCAGGATTATAAACAAAAAATCCATCACCCCCAGCTCCTCCAAAGGAGGGGAGGAAGAGTTTAGCGCCTTTGTTCTGATCAGCTATTTACGGGCATCCAATGTTTCTTTTATTTGAATGGCTACATACTCTGGATTTGACAACACTTCTTCGTTTGTAAATCGAATAACTTTGTATCCCTTTTCATTCAACGTATTTGTACGCAACTCATCATATTCTTTTTGCTGTAAATGTATTTTTCCGTCAATTTCAATAACAACTTTCGCAGAAAGGCAAACAAAGTCTGTAATAAAATTATCAATGATATGCTGTCTGCGAATTCTGTAACCGGTTTTCTTATTACGCAAATACTTCCACAACAACTTTTCAGCTTCAGTATAGTTTTCCCTTAATTCTTCTCTGATTACCTTCAAATATCTGTAATTGGATAAATCGGCTGTCACATAGCCCGGTCTGTCGTTTTTAAACTCCTTGCCGTCAACTTCATTATCCGATCTAATTTCTCTGTCTTTTTCCTCTCCTTTGGAAGGGTTAGGAGAGGTCATATTTCCATTTTCCGTAGTTGCATTTTCATTAGGTTGTGTCTGAAGTCCTGCATTCATTGTTGATTCGTAATATTATAGCAGCTCCTGATATAGTTAGGTGTCAATTATTTCTAAGCAGAAAGGTTATAAAATTTTTGTGGAAAAATAATCGAAAAAATGAAACAAAAAATCTCTTCTTTGAGTTTTTGCTGTATTTTATACTGTAAAGATGCAAATTCCTGTAATTATAAATAAACTATTTTACACCTATTTTGTTGATATTTAGTTAAATGAAATAAATTTAAGGAACGACTAAACAACAAAATTTTAAAAATTGGTTAACGTTATTTAGGCATTAACAACTCTCCACTCTCCACTCAATATTCCAAACTCTTTACTCCCAACTTTTCTTCATTTATTTCGAAAAAAAATTGGTTTTAGAAAAAATTTGGTTTCCGCTTTCGGGCTTCTTCGAGGGAAAGTATTTCGGTTTTTTGTACTTGATTTTCACGAATTTCCTGATATTCTGTAGCAATCTCCGAAACAAAATGACTGCGTGTTTTTTCGTTCATCAATTGAGAAACAATGAAAGTATTGACGGAAGCATCTTTCACATAAACTACAGGTCCGTGATAATGTGGTGCAATTTTGACTGCCGTATGAACTTTCGAGGTTGTTGCTCCACCAATAAGCAAGGGAACGTTGAGACCAGCTTTTTCCATTTCTGCTGCAACGTTGCTCATCTCTTCAAGCGAAGGAGTGATCAGTCCGCTTAATCCGACCATATCTACCTTTTCGTTGAGCGCAGTTTGAATAATTTTATCGGAAGGCACCATGACCCCCAAATCAATAACGTCATAATTGTTGCAAGCCAGTACTACGGAAACAATATTTTTACCAATATCATGTACGTCGCCTTTTACGGTAGCAATAAGGAATTTTCCTGCCGAAGAAGCTGTTCCGGCAACTTTTTGTTTTTCTATCTCAGGCTGAAGAATGGTTACGGCTTTTTTCATGGTTCGTGCCGACTTTACCACTTGAGGCAAAAACATTTTTCCTTCTCCAAATAGTTTCCCAACAATGTTCATTCCGTCCATCAACGGTTTTTCTATAATTTCCAGTGCTGTATCGTAAAGTGTCAATGCTTCTGCCAAGTCAATATCAAGAAATTCATCAATTCCTTTTACAAGCGCATGTTCAAGACGTTTGCCAACCGGAAACGACCGCCATTCATCTTTTTTGTCCGATTTTTTTTCGGAAACGGTATTTTTTATTTTTTCGGCGTATTCTATCAGTTGTTCTGTAGCATCTGCTCTTCGGTTGAAGATAACATCTTCTACTTTTTTCAAAAGTTCCGGCTCAATTTCTTCATAAATGGGTAAAGCTCCCGCATTGACAATTCCCATATCCAATCCGGCTTTAATGGCATGATAAAGAAAAACGGAATGCATGGCCTCACGAACCATATTGTTTCCTCTGAAAGAAAAAGACAAATTGCTAATTCCGCCACTGACTTTTGCATAAGGCAAATGTTGTTTGATCCAGCGTATCGATTCCAGAAAATCCACAGCATAATTATTGTGTTCTTCTATTCCTGTGCCGATAGCCAATACATTTGGGTCGAAAATTATATCTTGTGGAGGAAAACCTGCTTTTTCTGTTAGCAGGTGATAAGCTCGAGAACAAATTTCGATTCTACGGTTTAATGAATCGGCTTGTCCTTTTTCGTCAAAGGCCATTACAATGGCAGCAGCACCATAGGCTCTCACTTTTTTTGCTTTTTTCAGAAAATCTTCTTCTCCTTCCTTTAAGCTGATGGAATTGACAATGCTTTTTCCCTGAATACATTTCAATCCGGCTTCAATTACTTCCCATTTTGACGAATCGATCATCAGGGGAACACGTGCAATTTCGGGTTCGGCAGTAATATAATTCAGAAAAACAACCATTTCTTCTGCTGCATTCAGCATGGCGTCGTCCATGTTAATATCCAGCACTTGCGCACCATCTTCAACTTGTTTTCGAGCGATGTGGAGGGCTTCTTCGTATTTTTTTTCGTTGATTAGCCTTAAAAACATCCGTGAACCGGCAACATTGCATCGTTCTCCAATATTCACAAACAAAGATTTTGAAGTCGATTCGATTGAAATGTCTGCATTTTCTCGATTTTTGTTCGTTGAAAATTCATCCTTTGCGGAAGTAGTGGACTCAGTGTTATTCATTTGTTTCCATTGGTCAATTTCAAGAGAAATAATTTCCAACAGTTCCAAACCGCTCAGTTCCAAGTTAACAGTTTTTCCTTTGGGTTTTCTGACAGTTGCATCAGCTATCAGATCCTGAAATTTGGCAATATGTTCCGGAGTTGTTCCGCAACAACCACCAATAATATTGATCAGACCTTCATCGATGTATTCTTTTACTTGCATTGCCATTCTGTCGGGCGTTTCATCGTATTCACCAAACTGATTCGGAAGTCCGGCATTGGGGTAGGCACTGACGAACCATGGCGCATGAGCGCTCATTTCCTGAAGATAAGGTTTCAGATCTTTTGCTCCGAAAGAGCAGTTTAACCCAATAGAAAGCAAAGGCGCATGTGCAACAGAAGCCATAAAAGCACGGACTGTCTGGCCGGAAAGTGTACGTCCGCTGGCATCGGCAATGGTAGCCGAAATCATTAATTCCACTTTTTTATTCAATTCCGACATGGCTTCTTGAGCGGCAAAAATGGCTGCTTTTGCATTTAATGTATCGAAAATAGTTTCTATCAGCAGCGCATCCACTCCGCCTTCTATCAAAGCCAGCATTTGTTCCTTGTAAGCCGCAACAAGTTGATCGAAAGTTATAGCACGTGAAGCCGGATGATTTACGTCGGAAGGTAAAGAAGCCGTTTTGTTGGTTGGTCCCACCGAACCGGCTACAAATCTTGGCTTTTCGGGGTTTTTTCGTGTGAATTCATCTGCTGCCTGTCTGGCTAAACGGGTCGCAGACAAATTAATTTCTCTTACAAATTCGCCCATTCCATAATCTTCCATTGAAATTCGCTGAGCATTGAAAGTGTTGGTTTCAATAATATCGGCACCTGCTTCTAAATATTGATTATGTATAGATCGGATAATATCGGGTTGGGTCAAAGAGAGTAAGTCGTTGTTTCCTTTCAGTTGCTTGTTCCATTGAAAAAAACGATCACCTCTGTATGCGGCTTCGTCGAGCCTGTATCGTTGAATCATGGTGCCCATGGCTCCATCGAGAATCAGAATGCGTTTTTCGAGAGCTGTTTTTAAATTCATAGTCTTGTGAAAAATAGGCCGGAATTATTTAATTTGTCGGTTGTCATTATTTCCGCAAATTTAGTGATTCTGCGTCAATTCTCAAAAACAGCAACTTATCTTTAAAACGTCCTTTCTTCGTTTTTTACTCTTTCATTATTTTCAGATTTTCAATATCTTTGTCATCGGTAAAAAAGTGAAACACTAACTTCTTAATAAGTAGAAAATGAAAAAATTAGTTTTAGTACGACATGGCGAAAGCGTTTGGAATAAGGAAAATCGCTTTACAGGTTGGACAGATGTTGATTTGTCCGAAAAAGGGATGCAGGAAGCAGCCAAAGCAGGCAGACTGCTGAAGGAAAAAGGTTTCTTTTTTGATAAAGCCTACACTTCTTATTTGAAAAGGGCCATCAAAACCTTGAATATTATTCTCGATGTAATGGATTTGGATTGGATTCCGGTAGAAAAAAGCTGGCGTTTGAACGAAAAGCATTATGGTATGCTTCAAGGATTAAACAAAGCAGAAACAGCTGAAAAATACGGTGAAGAACAAGTTCAGATTTGGAGACGCAGCTATGATGTTCCGCCTGCTCCACTGGATATAAATGATCCTCGTTCTCCATTTTTGGATCCACGTTACAAAAATGTCGACAAAAAGGATTTGCCTCTTACAGAAGCGTTGAAGGATACCGTAGCACGTATTCTACCATATTGGGAAAATAATATTTTTCCAAGTTTGAAAGAAAAAAATGAAATTTTGGTTGTTGCTCACGGAAACAGCTTGAGAGGTATTGTAAAAGTGTTAAAAAATATTTCCGATGAAGATATAGTAGGGTTGAATCTCCCAACTGGCGTTCCCTATGTGTTTGAATTTGATGATAATTATCAGGTTGTGAACGATTATTTTCTGGGTGACCCTGAAGAAATCAAAAAATTGATGGAAGAAGTAGCCAATCAGGCCAAAAAGAAATAAGAAGAATTATTCTCTTCTAAGCCATACTAAAGCAGTGCGATTACCGTACTGCTTTTTTTTTTAATAAAAAAATATATCTTTGCGGCATTAACTTTACAATAACATGAAAAAACAAATTTTAATTTTACTTTTCTGCTGGGCTGGAGTATTTAGTCTATTAACTGCTCAGGATACTATTGTTTTTAAAAATGGCGAAACCAAAGCTTGCAAAATTACGCAAATAAAAACCGGCGAGCTGACCTGTAAAGATTTTTCGTATTTGGATGGTCCCGATTATGTGTACGAACTTAAGAAGATACAAGAAATTCATTTCTCAAACGGTGTGGTGCAAACTTATAATATACCTGATGTTTCGGAAATAAACGAAGAGGAAGAAAGTATTACAGTATCTCGCGGAAAGATTAGTAATTTTACTCAGGATTCATGGCCACCTCCCATCAAATTTAAAACTTACAAGGAAAAAGAAAATTACTATAAGGATGAATTATATTTTCCGAAATTCGGAGATCCTTATCATCCGTGGGTTGCAGGGTTGGCTTCTTATTTCATTCCTGGTTTGGGGCAAATGACTTCCGGAGAAATAGGTAGGGGTTTTGCTTTTATGGGTGGAGCTGCGGCGAGTTTATTTGTTTTAATGATTGGTTACATTGGTGTCATTGAGGGAATAGATAGTTATTATAATGACGATTATTATACGTCGGAGAATAATCAAATTTTCCCCGTTTTAACTCTTGGCGGTTTTCTTAGTTATTTTGTAATCAATATCTGGTCGGCTGTAGATGCTTTTCACGTTGCAAAAATCAATAATTTGTATCAAAGAGATTTACATAGTCAGGAGCAGGTTAAATTGCAACTTTCGCCATATATTGATACGAACAAATTCGACTTTTCACTGAACCATCAACATACGATGGGATTATCGTTGCAGATAAATTTTTAGTATTCATTGATTTCTTTTTTTGCCTACAAGGATATGCTTGGACTGCAATAAATTGATGGGAAAGAAAATTTTCCTTTTACAAGATATTAAATAGTTTTGTAATTTTATTGATTTACAAATGTTTACAGTTTTAGGTTGTATGTTGGTCGGCATAATTGCCGGATTTATTTTAAGAAAAAAACAATTCAAAATAATTCAAAAGGTTTTATTTGTTCTTATTTGGTTGCTGCTTTTTTTGTTGGGTGCAGAAATTGGAAGTAATCCGACTGTTGTCCGTCAAACGGGGAAACTGGGCTTCGATGCATTGTTAATTGGAGTGGCGGGAACTTTGGGAAGCATTATTGCTGCCGGCTTGTTGTGGAAGTGGATAAAACCCGACAAATCAACCAATGAAAAGTAGCCTGATTATTTTGTCTTTCTTTGCAACGGGACTGCTTTTGGGCATTTTTCGGTTGTTGCCTGAAGTTTTCTTTAACGAAGAAATCAGTTTTTATGTGCTTTGTTGCTTGATGTTTACCGTTGGATTCAGTATTGGTCATCAAGGCAATCTTATCCGGCAATTTCGACGCTTGAACCCGCGCATTGTCTTTTTACCTCTGTTTACCATTGCCGGAACATGGTTGGGGGCTCTGGCAGTTGTTTTTTTCATAAATGATTTTTCTTTGTTTGATACTCTGGCAGCAAGCTCGGGATTTGGGTATTACTCACTTTCCGGTATTCTTATCACTCGTTATAAAGGTGTAGAGTTGGGTACTATTGCTCTGATGTCGAACATAGTACGTGAAATTCTCACTTTGCTTTTTGCTCCTCTTATGGTGAAATATTTTGGAAAATTTTCTCCCATTTCTTCAGGTGGAGCTACTACTATGGATACCACTTTCCCTGTGATTGTTCAAACCGCCGGAAAAGATTACGCATTGGTTTCCATTTATCACGGATTTGTTATGGATTTTTCTGTCCCGTTTCTGGTTACTTTCTGGTGTAGCCTTTAATCGAAAAAATTCTGATTTTTTCTCCTTTATTACGGAAAAAATTCCGTAATTTTGCGGTGTTTTTCATTCTATAGCTAATTCAAAAATAATTATAACAACTATGGCAAAAGAATTCAAATATCAGGAACTTTTTCAGCTGGGAGAAGACAAAACCGAGTATTATTTGCTATCGAAAGATTTTGTTTCGACAACCGAGTTTGAAGGGAAAGAGATTTTAAAAGTTCAGCCGGAAGGTTTGACTTTACTTGCCCGCACTGCTTTTCGCGACTGTTCTTTTCTGCTTCGTCCCGAACATCAAAAACAAGTGGCAGCCATTCTGTCTGACCCCGAAGCCAGTGAAAACGATAAATATGTAGCCTTAACCATGCTTCGCAATGCCGAAATTTCTGCAAAAGGAATTCTTCCTTTTTGTCAGGATACCGGTACAGCAACTATTTTTGCCAAAAAAGGCAGTAACGTTTTCACCGATGGAACGGATGAAGAAGCTTTATCCAAAGGGGTTTATGAAACTTACACACAGGAAAATCTGCGGTATTCGCAAAATGCTCCGCTCACCATGTACGACGAAGTAAATACGGGTACCAATCTTCCTGCTCAAATTGACATCATGGCCGGTCATGGCAACCAGTATGAATTTCTTTTTATCGCCAAAGGCGGTGGCTCGGCCAACAAATCATTTTTGTTTCAGGAGACGAAAGCGTTGTTGCAACCCGACACGTTGGAGAAATTTCTTACTGAAAAATTGAAATTATTAGGTACATCGGCTTGTCCGCCATATCATATTGCTTTCGTTATTGGCGGAACGTCTGCCGATGCTTGCATGAAAACGGTTAAACTGGCTGCAGCCAAGTATTACGACGAATTGCCTACTACCGGAAATGAGTTGGGAAGAGCTTTCAGGGATGTGGAACTGGAAGAAAAAATTCTGAAGGCAGCTCAAAATTTAGGTATTGGTGCTCAATTTGGAGGAAAATATTTTGCTCACGATGTGCGTATTATCCGGCTCCCGCGTCATGGGGCTTCCTGCTTTGTAGGCTTGGCAGTATCTTGCTCTGCCGATCGCAACATTAAGGCAAAGATAAACAAGGATGGCATTTGGCTCGAAAAGCTGGAGGATAATCCCGGTAAATATATTCCGGAAGAATATCGCAATGCAGGTGAAGGAAATGCAGTGAAAATCGATTTGAACCGCCCGATGAACGAAATTTTGTCTACCTTGACGAAATATCCGGTTTCCACGCGACTTTCTCTTTCTGGGACAATGGTAGTGGCCCGCGATATTGCACATGCGCGCATCAAAGAAATGCTGGATGCTGGGAAAGATTTGCCACAATATATGAAGGATCATCCGGTGTATTATGCCGGCCCTGCCAAAACACCTAAAGGAATGCCTTCCGGTTCGTTTGGCCCTACTACGGCCGGTAGAATGGATTCTTATGTCGATTTGTTTCAGGAACATGGAGGCAGCATGGTAATGATAGCCAAAGGAAACCGCAGCCAACAAGTGGTGGATGCCTGCAAAAAGCATGGTGGATTTTATTTGGGTTCAATTGGTGGCCCGGCTGCTATTCTCGCTCAGAATTCCATAAAAAAGGTTGAATGTATCGATTTTCCCGAACTCGGAATGGAAGCTGTCTGGAAAATTGAAGTGGAAGATTTTCCCGCCTTTATTCTGATTGACGACAAGGGAAACGACTTTTTCAAACTGATTAAGCCAACCATGACTTGCTGATCATTCCTGATTTTTTATGTCATTATTCTTTTTTACGAAGGGCAGCTCGAAAAAGCTGTCCTTCGTTGTAGGGTAGAGATATTCTACATCTGATTGTTTGGGAGAAACAAAGATTATTTTGAGAAAAAAAATAACCGCCTCTCCTGAAAAAGAAAGGCGGTTAAAAAATTATGCTTCTTTTTTAGTCCCATTATCTATCGAACCAATGGGGAAAATCAAGGATATTATTTCACAAATTTGGTTGACTTGCCATTAATGCGGATGATGTAAATTCCGTTGTTGAGATCGCGGGTATACGTTCCGGTAGCTTTGGTCTTTTCAATCAAACTTCCATTGATTTTGTAGAGTTCGATGTTGGCCGGTTCGGTCAGCTCTACGCGAATACCTGTGGTTGTTCTCATCAAGCGTGGAGCCAAGGCGGGAACTTCCGTTTCAGTAACCAGTCTGGTGGTAAATCGTTGAATCACATCATTCATTACCGGAGCAATGGTTTTTCGATTGGCGCTTGGCGTCATATCCAGATTGCATTCCCAGTTTTGTTCAGTCGGTTCGTTGGTGTAATATTTATATTCTGTATTGGCCGGTACTTTTTGATCCGTATTGGTCAGCGTTCCGGTGAAGGTTGCGCCGTTTTTTGTCAGTTCAATCGCACTTTCCCAATTGTTGATACTGCTCTTTAGGAACAATTGGTTGGGTACACCTACTGTGGCTTCGAAGCTAACATTCAAGGTTACCGATTTTACGCGATACCAGAGATCAACCACATCGTTGGCATTGTAGGTACGATTTGTGGCTCGTATCACTGGTATTCCTCCTTCATAAACAGCTTCCTGATAATCCCAATCGCCTGTTTCGCACAGATATTTGTATTCCACATTGCTGTGTGCAGGGAAAGTCCCGCTAAATTCATTTTGATTGGCTGTTGCCGTCAATTCAAAAGGATTAGTAATATCCCATGATTTCCCGATAAATGTGCCAGCTATATAAACATGCTTCGTACCATTGGGAACAGTTACAGTGAAAGTCTGCGTATCGTTGAGGTTATTGGGCTCGTGGGCTCCCATGTAAACATTAGGAGTATGGCGGGCATTACCAAAAATATCGGTAGTAACCCCCTCAGTAGCCGGAGCAGCCAAATCCATATCGTCGATGGATGTACCCGTCAGCGACAAATCGGTAGCGCTGACAAAATTAACTGCTTTGGAAACAGAATTAGCATCTTGACCAGAAGCCGTTTGCCAATCAGCTAATGTTTTTCGAGCTGATGAATAATATCCAACATTTGCATCTGCACCTGATACATAAATATCATTGTAATCAGAAGTTAATGTGCCACTTGAAGCCCAGTAAAAACCATAAGATGAAGTCGTATTATATTCATTTATTATAATATTATTCTTAACATTAGCATTAACTGAAGATCCAAATCTTAATCCACCAACAACACCTGTAGTATTATTTACAGGAGATACATAAATTGTATTATAATAAATATTTGCTGTCTGCCCAGTTTGCCAGTAAATACCATAAACTGGGGTTGTATTTGATGAACTATTGAGACAATAGAAATCTCCTATAAAATTATTGATAATATTAACGACTGCACCAGTTTGAGCAGTTAAAGTACTAATTCCAAACAAACCTTGAGCTGAAGCATTATTTGTTTTTAAAGTTACAATTTTATTATCTTTAATATCAACCTTCCCCCCATAGGTATTTAATAAAATACCATAAACAACATATCCAGTAATAGTAGTTGAAGAATTTTTTATT
>Ga0116192_1000610_pt1 | contig 26687 bp, 23 predicted proteins | sample AD_UKC113_MetaG_FD_89876 | JGI IMG/M metagenome (GOLD analysis project Ga0116192, IMG submission 89876) | Active sludge microbial communities of municipal wastewater-treating anaerobic digesters from Hong Kong - AD_UKC113_MetaG | ecosystem: Engineered > Bioreactor > Anaerobic > Digestate...
GGTATTTCACGTCGGGCGCCAGTTCCCCCTCCGCGGTGACGGGCGTGTACTGGCAGATGTAGGTAAGGCGCCCCGCGCCGTTGGGGACGGCAAAGGCCACGGCGAAATCCTCCTCGCCGGGGCGAAGGCCCATGGTGGGGATGACGATGGTTTCATGGGCGCCGACGGCGCCGCTCTGGCTGACCTTGGCGCCGCGCACAACGATTCCGTCCGGCTTTTTTTCGGCCACGTGGACGTACACGTCCGGGTCTTCCTGCTGGCCGGGACGCTTGCCGCGGTCTCCTTTGGCGTCGGTTACCGCGCCGCTCACCGCCAGGTCGTTTTCCTGGAGGTGTTTGAGGTGTTTGATAAACCGTCTGTGATATTCCGTACCGAGCTCACGGTCCATTTCCCAGGTGATCCCGGCCAGGGCATTCAGCACGTCCGCCCCCACGCAGCGGTAATTGCAAGTTCCGAGCATCTGGCTGGTCAGAGTAGCCATCTCGGCCCTTTTTTCCAGATCGTTGACGCTTGACGCAATGTGCAGATTTCTGCTCACCCTGTCCCCGGTGAAAGGTGAAATGACAGTCATCGTATCAATGTATTCAGGCTCTTGTGAAAGTTCATATACGCGCGCGTTCGCACGGAGAACGGTGGAAGCGGTCGGGTCCTGGTGAAGGCTAACCCTCCTGCCGCCAAGATATATTTTCGGGTCTAACGCGCTCATGCTCTCAAGGTATTCCCTGGCGGTTTTCATTAAGGCAGCACCCCCGGTAGTTTTCTTCAAAAATATTGTTAATTAATTATATTTTTTTTGAAAGTTATTTTAAAGGTGATTGGCAGATTGATTAAAAATAAATTTCGGCGCTGCCGGGCCGCGCATAACTTTGTCCCGGGGTAGCATAATAAAAGTTGACATTTAATAAGGGGGGAATGCCGTTGATTAAAAAAACGTCGGCACTGATTTTGTTATTTTTTTTGACGTTGGCGCCGGCTGCAAACAGCGCGTGGGCGGTGCGGGAAACCACCAAGCCGCAAAAACCGGCCGGGGAGAGCGCTGCCTCTCTTGAAACGACGGCCGAGGCCGCGGTGCTCTTGGAACCCGCGACAAATCTGGTTATCTACGAAAAGGAACCGGACAAGCGACTGCCGATGGCAAGCGTAACCAAGCTGATGACGCTCTTGCTGGCGACGGAGGCGGTGGATCAGGGCAGGTTCAAGCTTTCGGACAGGGTTGTGACAAGCGAGAACGCCTGGGAGATGGGGGGATCGCAGATTTATCTGGAACCGGGCGAGGAGATGAGCCTGTGGGACCTGCTTCTGGCGATCGGGCTGCAGTCTGCAAACGACGCGAGTGTTGCGGTGGCCGAATACATATCGGGCAGCGAGGAGGCGTTCGTACAGGCAATGAACGACAAAGCCGCCGCGCTTGGACTTGTGAATACTCACTTTGTAAACTGCCACGGGCTTACTGCGGATAATCATTATACCAGCGCGCGCGACATGGCGGTTATCGTCAAAGAGGGTTTGAAAAGCCCGCTTTTCAGAAAGATTTCCGCAATGAAGGAGTATGATTTGAGGGGCGGCAAATTCAAGCTGTGGAACACCAACAAGCTCCTCTGGTGGTACGACGGCGCGGATACGGGCAAAACCGGCTGGACCGAGGCGGCCAAGTACTGCCTCGCCTCTTCAGCGGAGAGAAACGGCTTGCGGCTGATCTGTGTGGTTCTCGGGACGGCGGAGCCGGGCAGCCACTTCAGAGAGTCCACGAAGCTTTACGACTACGGTTTCGCCCGGTACAAGGCAGTAAAAATTGCCGACGAGGGCGCCGTCGCCGGTAATGTTACGGTGGCCAAAGGAAAGTCCGGCAGCGTGGAGGCTGTAGCCGACGGCAAAGTTGCGGTGGTGGTCGCCAGGGGGGACGACAAGGGGATCGAGTCGAGGGTGGAACTTCCCGCTTATGTCGAAGCCCCGGTGCGGAAAGGGCAGGAACTCGGTTCGTATATTGTGACCAAAAACGGCGGGGAAGTATTGAGAGTGAAACTCGTAGCTAAAAACGACGTGCAGCGGTTGACTGTGCTGCAGCAGATCAGGAAGGTGATCGACAGCGTTTACTAAGCAACTCCGGTAAAAAAGCTGGAAAATCCAACCGTTATTCGCTCCTTGTCAAAAGCGAGTCTTCAAAAGGCCCGCTTTTGCTGTTGCTTGCCTTTTGAAAATAATTCTGGTAAGATTTAGCAGTAGAAAAATTAATAAGTTAGGAGGGTTCCCGTGCTGGTAATGGATTTTGAGTTAAAGCAGGAAACCTTGATAGTCAGGCCGAGCGGGGAACTGGATCTGGGCGCAGCCGATTACTTCAGGAGCGCCGTTGAGGAAGCGTTGCGCATCCATAATGCCAGGAACCTGCTTTATAATCTGAACAAGCTGTCTTTTGTGGACAGCACCGGGCTCGGCGTCATTCTGGGCCGATACAGGAAAATCACGAAAAACGGGGGCAAGGTGTACATCGTATCTCCCCAGCCCCAGGTGAGAAAAATTCTGGAAATCTCCGGGTTGCTCCGTATTATGGAAGAGTTTCCCAGTGAAAACGAGGCACTGGCCAAAATCGGGTAGGGGGTGGAAGGATGCGGCGGAAGAAGCGTTACAGCAACGAGATGAAACTGGAGTTTTTGAGCGTGCCGTCGAACGTGGCCTTCGCAAGGGTGGCCGTGGCGGCGTTCGCATCCCAGCTCGACTTCACGCTTGCGGAACTGGAGGAGATAAAAGTTGCGGTATCGGAGGCGGTGAGCAATTCCATTGTGCACGGATACGGGAATGCAACTAATCGGTTTGTTAAGATCCATGCCGCTCTGACCGCTGATTCTGTTGAAATAAGAGTGGAGGACGGGGGAAAGGGCATCGAGAACGTCGACGCGGCGTTGCAGCCCGCTTTTTCCACCGATGCGGATCGTCTGGGGCTCGGGTTTGTTTTCATGCAGTCGTTTATGGACAGCTTGGACGTTAAAACGGCGCCGGACCAGGGTACCGTGGTGACCATGGTTAAGAAACTGGGCGCCGGTATGGCGCGCACAAACCCGGAGCAATAAGCAGGAGATGAAAAAAATGAGCAGCAGGTTGGCCGATATGAACCTGCCCCGCTTTCCGCTCCTGAAAGACCAGGAAATGAGGGATCTGCTTGTCAAGGCCAAAGCCGGAGACAAATTCGCCAGGGAGAAGCTGGTCAACTGCAACTTGAAACTTGTGTTCAACCTTGTTAAACGTTTTTCAAACCGCGGTTACGAACTTGAAGACCTCTTTCAAATCGGCTGTATCGGCCTGATGAAGGCAATTGACAAGTTTGATACCGCTTACAACGTCAGGTTTTCCACCTATGCCGTACCCATGATCGTAGGAGAGATCAGGAGGTTTCTCAGGGACGACAACCCTGTCAAGGTAAGCCGTTCGATGAAGGAAACTGCTTACAGGGTGCAGCAGGTGCGCGACTTGTTGACGGCCAGGCTGGGAAGGGAGCCGTCGGTGGGGGAGGTGGCCGGCGAGCTGGGCCTTTCAAGGGAGGAAGTTGTAAACGCCATGGAAGCCGCCCAGGCTCCCACATCCATTTACGAAACACTTCACCAGGATGACGGCGATCCCATATATCTGCTGGATCAGCTCAAGGGTGAAGAAACGGGAGAAACTCCGTGGCTCGAAAGAATTTCCGTAAAGGAGCTTTTGGACGATTTACCGGAAAGAGACAGACTGATCTTGACCTGGAGGTTTTTCGAGGACAAAACTCAGTCGGATATCGCCAGGAAACTGGGTTTGTCGCAGGTCCAGGTATCCCGTTTGGAGAGGCAAGCGCTGAAAAAGCTGAAAAAACTGATGGAAGAAGGAAAATCGTAAAGGGCGTACAACGCTCTTTAATCTTTTCCATATTTAAACCGGCGCGGCGATTATTGCATAAAAGGCTGCACAACCGAAAATAATACAACTGAAAAAACTCAAGGGGGTATGAAGAAAATGCACGTCAAAGTTTCGGAGCTTGTAGGTGAGTCACCGGACAGTTGGAAAGGCGCCGTGCAGTCGGCAATTACGGAAGCCTCGAAAACGATGAAAAATATTGTGGCGGTGGAAGTCGTCAACTTTACGGCCAATGTTGAGAACGGTCGAATTGTGGAATACAAGGCGAATGTGAAAATAGCGCATACCGGCTGAAAAATCGGGGGGCGTACCGGTTCTCCCCAGGTTGCGGGCAAAGTTTTTAAAGGTGTTTTATCGGCAAAAAGGGGACACCGCCAAGGTGTCCTTTCAATATAACGGTTCTTCGCGGGTATGTGAAGGAAAAAGTTATTCTGGACGGGAGCGGTTGTAATGTGCGGTATACGAAAAGAACAAGCGGAAGACCAGAAGACCGCCATCAGTAGGGATGTAAACAGAAACATCGAGCAACTGGACGCGGTAATCGGAATAAAAAAGAATTTTGACATTCTGACCAGGGAACTGCTCGTAGGCGGCAAGAAAGTGGCGCTGCTTTTTGTCGACGGACTGACCAGCGACCAGCTAGTTGCGCTGGTCCTCCGGAACCTGACCGGCCTGGACCGGTTGGACATGTCCCCGGACGGAATAAAGAAACTGCTCGGCGAACATCTTGGTTATACCGAGGCTGAAGAGGTGGAATATCTTGAGGACATCGTCGACAAGGTGCTCGCCGGTCCGCTGGCTATTATGGCCGAAGGCTCTGACAGGGCGATCATTATGGACGCCAGGACATATCCGGTCAGGAATCCGGAGGAACCGGACCTGGAAAGGGTGGTGCGCGGTTCGAGGGACGGTTTTGTGGAAACTCTCGTCTTTAATACAGCTTTGATCAGGCGAAGGCTGAGGGACCCGAAGCTGCGGATGGAATACTTTCAGGTCGGAACCCGCTCCAAATCCGACGTGGTTGTCTGCTATATAGAGGACATAGCCAACCCGGAAATGGTAAAAAGCATAAAAGAAAAAATTCAGTACATCAAAATTGACGGCATACCGATGGGTGAAAAGTCGGTGGAGGAACTGATCACGCCGGGATCTTACTGGAACCCGTTTCCGAAGGTGCGCTACACCGAGAGGCCGGATGTCGCGGCCATGCATCTGCTGGAAGGGCACGTGATCATTCTGGTGGACACTTCTCCCAGCGTGATTATCACTCCCTGCACATATTTTCACCACCTCCAGCATGCCGAGGAATACCGGCAAAATCCCCTGGTCGGGGTTTACCTGCGTTGGGTGAGGTTCGTCGGGATTCTGGTTTCCATATTCCTGTCACCTCTCTGGTTTTTATTCGCGAGCAACCCGGCTCTCCTGCCGCCCGCATTGTCTTTCATCGGCTTGCAAAAACCCACTTCCGTCTCGCTCGTGTTTCAGTTTATCATCGCGGAGATTTCCATCGACATGATCAGGCTGGCGACGATTCACACACCGGCGGCGCTGGCGACTTCGACTGGCATAATTGCAGCGCTTCTCATCGGCGAACTGGCGACCAGAGTTGGATTGTTCGCCCAGGAGGTGGTCCTGTACACGGCTGTGGCGGCAATCGGCACCTTTTTGACTCCGAGTGTGGAAATGGCCAATGCCAACCGGCTGGTCCGCATCGTTCTTCTCATCGCGGTTTTTCTATACGGGCTGCCGGGATTCGTCATTGCTGTTGCGGCGATTTTCGTCATTCTGGCATCGAACAAGTCTTTCGGCATTCCGTATCTGTGGCCGCTGTTGCCGCTTAACCTGAAGGCGCTGGCCGGAATTGTGGTGAGGACCCCGGTTCCGGTGCGCAATACCCGGCCGAGCATTTTGAAACCGCTGGACAGCGACCGGCAGGTGGCTGCGGCTCCGGCGAAAAAGCGCCTGGGACCGGGCAGGAGACGCTGAAGGGCGGATACATCACGGCATGGCATAACTTTTTCTTATTTTGACCATAATTTAAATAGAATCGGGTTCGTCGCTCAAACGTGTTGAGGGAGTGAATTCTGATGTCTCCCAAAATTGGCATACCCAGGGCCCTCCTATATTATTACTACTATCCTTTATGGAGGACTTTTTTCGAGGAACTGGGAGCCGAAGTGATAGTCTCGTCTCCTTCAACGAAAGAAGTATTGGCCAGAGGACTTGAAAAGGCGGTGGACGAGATTTGCCTGCCTGTCAAGATTGCCTACGGCCACGTGCTTGACCTCGCCGGTAAAGCCGATTTTATTTTTTTGCCCAGAATTGTTAGTGTCCGGAGGCGGGAATATATATGTCCAAAGTTTCTCGGTTTCCCCGATATAATCAGACGTATCGGCGGTCTGCCGCCTCTCTTGGACGTGAACATAAACCTGTACAGGGACAAAAAAGACTCGTTTCGCTCAGCTGTGGAAGTGGGAAGGCTGTTCACCGGCAATCCGTTGAAAATCTGGTCCGCCTACCGGAGAGCCGTCAAAACGAACAAAAAATATTTCAGGCTCTTGCAGTTGGGATTAATGCCTGAAGAAGCTCTTGCCGTACTGGAAAAAAAGGTTGGGAAAAAGCCCCCGCTTGTTGACGAAAACGGCACTGTGGCGCTGATCGGCCATCCGTACATCCTGCACGATCCATACATAAGCATGAATATAACCGGCCGCCTCCGTTCGATGGGAGCGGCGGTGGTGACGGCGGAGGGCCTGTCCGGTAAGACTATAAGGAAATACGCTGCCAGGCTGCCGAAAAAACTTTTCTGGACCCTTGGCCAGCGTCTGATTGGCGCGGCCTATCACTACCTTGAAAATTCCACCGTAAAGGGGATGGTGCACGTCGCTGCTTTCGGCTGCGGACTTGATTCCATAACGGGCGAGTTGATTGAGCGGCGGGCGCGCGCGGCGGGAATGCCGTTTTTGAACATCACCGTCGACGAGCATACGGGCGAGGCTGGCATTATCACCAGGCTCGAGGCCTTTATGGACATGGCTGGCTGGAAAGCGGGCGGGCGTGCCGCCTGCAGCATCCGGTAAGGTAACTTTGGAGAGGTAATACATGCGCGTAACATTTCCACACATGGGAAACTTGCATATTTCTTTGAAGGCAATGCTCAGGCATCTTGAAATCGATGTCGTAGTGCCTCCTCCCACCAGCAAGAAAACCATGAACCTGGGTGTTAAATACGGGCCGGAGTTCGCCTGCCTGCCCTTGAAGCTTAACCTGGGCAATTATATTGAAGCCAGCGAGCTGGGGGCGGACACCATTCTGATGGCAGGCGGGTGCGGACCGTGCCGCTTCGGTTACTACGCCCAGATCCAGCACGCCATCTTAAAGGATATCGGTCTGGAGATGAGGCTTGTCGTTTTGGAACCTCCTGAAAAACACATTTCGGAACTCCTGCAGAGGGTCAAGTTTATTGCGGGCGGCAGGTCCTGGTGGAGAATCGTTCAGGCGATAAGATTCGGCTGTCTGAAAGCGATGGCGGCGGATGAGATAGAAAAAGCCGCTTTCAAAAAAAGGCCGCGGGAAAGAATCCCGGGTTCGACCGACGAGGCTTATAGACGGGCGCTGGCGCTGATAGACGGCGCGGATACGCTGAAAGAGCTCGCAGCGGCGAGGATAAAGGCGCGTGAATTGCTGGGCGGCGTTGAGGTGGACAATGCCAGGCCCGTTTTGAAAATCGGCATCATTGGCGAGATATACACGCTGCTCGATCCGTTCGCCAACCATCACATAGAAAAAAAACTCGGTGAACTTGGTGCCGAAATTGACCGCTCCATTTTTCTGAGCGAATGGGTCAACGACCACCTTTTCCTGGGATTGCTGAAAGGGATGAGATCCGCCAAGGACGCATGCAGGGCGGCGCATCCCTACGTCAGGCATTTTGTCGGGGGGCATGGCCAGGAAACGGTGGGGAGCGCGGTGAATTACGCCCGCTCCGGTTTTGACGGGCTGGTGCAGGTTTTCCCGTTCACCTGCATGCCCGAAATAATTGCGGAAACCGTTTTGCCGGACATAAGCACGGATTATGGGATACCCGTGCTTACCATGATCATGGATGAGCATACCGGGGAAGCCGGTATTATGACCCGCCTGGAGGCGTTTACCGACCTGCTGGCGAGAAAAAAGGAATCCAAGGAGGCCACGTCTTAGTTGAAAGGATATCTGGGAATAGATGTCGGTTCTGTCAGTACAAACATCGTTTTTTTGGATGACGGCGGGGTGATTGGGGAGGCTATTTATCTGAGGACGCAGGGACAACCGATAGCCGCCGTACAAAAGGGCCTGGGGATTTTGAAAAACCAGCTCCCTTCCGGCACGAAAATCAGGGGGGCCGGCGTCACGGGTAGCGGCAGGCATCTGACCGGAGTAATCGTCGGCGCTGACGCCGTGAAAAATGAAATTACCGCGCACGCTGTCGCGTCTATTCTGATGGTGCCCGGAGTGCAGACCATTCTTGAGATAGGCGGGCAGGATTCGAAGATAATAATTCTGCGAAACGGAGTGGTTTCTGATTTTGCCATGAACACTGTATGCGCGGCCGGTACGGGATCTTTTCTCGACCAGCAGGCCGCCCGTCTCAACATACCGATTGAGGAGTTCGGCGGAATGGCGCTGCAGTCCAGGAACCCGGTGAGAATTGCCGGCAGGTGTGCGGTCTTTGCCGAATCGGACATGATTCACAAGCAGCAGATGGGCTGCAGTCTTCCGGATATACTGGCCGGCCTGTGCGAGGCGCTGGTGAGGAATTACCTGAACAACGTGGGAAAGGGGAAGGAGATTCTGCCGCCGGTGGTTTTTCAAGGCGGCGTGGCAGCCAACGCGGGCATGGTAAAAGCCTTTGAAAAAGCGCTGGGAATGCCGGTCCGGGTTCCGCCTTACTACAACGTGATGGGCGCGGTGGGGGCGGCGCTGCTCTCGCGGGAGACCGTAGTCAAGAGGGGATCGACCAGATTCAAGGGTTTTGAGGTTGTTGAGACTGATTTTAAGACGGGCAGTTTTGAATGCAGCGGATGCGGCAATCTCTGCGAAGTTGTGGAGATATCTGAAAACGGCGAAATTATTGCCCGCTGGGGCGACCGCTGCGGGAAGTGGTCGAACGCGGCGGTGCGCGGAGCGAGGATAAGTTGAGGATAAAGGCCGGAGTGCATCGAAGAGGTGTTTTAAAGAACACCTCGTATTTTTTATAGAAAATTGTATTGCCTGCGGAAGGATGTTTAAGTTAAAATATCTTTAATTGTTTTCCAAATTAACTTGAGAAGAGAGGAGCAAGAAGAGATGAGTGAAACAAAAATCATTTTAAGCGAAAGCGAAATCCCGAGGGTGTGGTATAACATCCAGGCAGACATGCCGAACCTGCCCAGACCGCCTTTGAACCCGGCCACCAAACAGCCGGTGGGTCCGGAAGAGCTTGCCCCCATTTTTCCGATGAGTCTCATCGAACAGGAGGTAACCAGGGAACGCTGGATAGAAATACCCGAGGAAGTCAGGGAGATTTACCGTATCTGGAGGCCTTCCCCGCTGTACCGGGCTCACAGACTGGAAAAAGCGCTTGACACTCCGGCGAAAATATACTACAAGTACGAAGGTGTCAGCCCTGCCGGCAGTCACAAGTTGAACACGGCCGTTCCACAGGCGTATTACAATAAAAGGGAAGGGATAAAACGCCTTTCCACTGAAACTGGAGCCGGGCAGTGGGGTGTGGCTCTTTCTCAGGCTTGTAACTTCTTCGGCTTGGAGTGCACGGTTTATATGGTAAAGGTGAGCTTTTACCAGAAGCCGTACCGCAAGTCGCTGATGCAGATATTCGGCTCGAAGGTAATCGCCAGCCCGAGCGAACTTACAGCCTCCGGGCGGAAGATACTGGAGGCCGATCCGGAATCCCTGGGCAGTCTCGGCATTGCCATCAGCGAGGCCGTTGAGGATGCCGCCGGGCGGGATGATACCAACTACGCGCTTGGCAGCGTGCTGAATCACGTGATTCTTCATCAGACTGTTATCGGCCTTGAAGCGAAAAAGCAGATGGAAAAGGCCGGTGACTATCCGGACGTGGTTATCGCCTGCTGCGGAGGCGGCAGCAATTTCGGTGGAATTGCCTTTCCCTTCGCTCACGACAGGATAGCCGGCAAGTCGAAGGTCAGGCTGCTGGCCGTCGAGCCCACCGCCTGCCCGACCCTTACGAGGGGGCATTTTGGTTACGATTTCGGAGATGTGGCCTGTTTCACGCCGCTTTTGTGGATGTACACCCTCGGCAAGGAATTCATACCGCCCGGAATTCACGCAGGCGGCCTGCGTTACCATGGTGATTCGCCTCTGGTAAGCCAGCTTGTTCACGATGGAATAGCCGAAGCGCGCGCCTACGGGCAGACCGCAGTTTTTGAGTCGGCGGCCGCTTTTGCCAGATGTGAAGGGATAGTGCCGGCTCCCGAGTCGGCCCACGCCATCCATGCGGCGATAGACGAGGCCGTCGCCGCCAGGGAGGCCGGAGAGAAAAGGGTGATTCTTTTCAACTTGAGCGGACACGGGTTGCTTGACCTGCCGTCTTACGACTTGTTCATGGAAGGCAAGCTGGTAGACTATCCGCTGCCGGAGGAAAGTCTAAGAGAATCGCTGGCAAAACTACCTGCCGTATAAATTGCATTAAAGGGCGTCGTTTCTGGCGCTCTCTTTAATTTCAGGATGGTATGCGTCATGTGGTTAAGGCTGAATTACTACTATAGTAACATTATGTTATCACTAACATAACATTAGACCGGAGGCCCGGACGTGCCTGAAGGCTGTAACCGTCGCCGGTTTCGACCGGACAGACAGCCGGAAATCGCCTTCGGCCCGCCTGTCAGCCGGATTGACTGGCGTGCCCGGCATGTGCTAAAATTGTGTCAAATCTTGGCTGGGCTGGGCAGGCGGCCTTCAGGCTATATTTTTCAAAGGCTGCTTTTCTATTTTGTGCATATGGAGAGAGGCATTGACACATGGGGGTTTGAAGATGAGGTTTAACGGTACCACGCGTGTAAACGAAAAGGGGCATCTGGAAATAGGGGGCTGCGACTGTGTCGAGCTTGCCCGCGAGTTCGGCACTCCTCTGTATGTACTGGACGAGGAATGCTTCAGGCAGAACTGCCGGGAATATCGCCGGTTTTTTATGGAAAAATATGGCGCTGACGTTGTTTACGCGGGAAAGACTCTTTTGAACATGGCGGTTTGCCGCATCGTCGCCAATGAGGGTCTGGGGCTCGACGTCGGTTCCGGCGGAGAGTTGTACACCGCGCTGAAGGCCGGCTTTCCTGCGGAACGGATCTTTTTTCACGGTAACAACAAGTCGCCGGAGGAACTGGCGATGGCCATTGAAAACGGAGTCGGGCGTATCATGGCCGACAACATGCATGAACTCGAGCTTCTGAACGGGCTGGCTGGCGGAAACGGAAAGAAGGTGCCTGTTATCATCAGAGTCACCCCTGGGATAGAAGCACACACCCACGAGTATATAAAAACCGGGCAGATAGACTCGAAGTTCGGCCTGGTTATCGAGAACGGGCAGGCGATGGCCGGGGTAAAGCGCGCTCTGGAATTGGATAACATCGATTTTAAAGGTCTGCACTGTCACATCGGTTCCCAGATCTTCGAACTGGACTCCTATTGCCACGCCGCCGCAGTAATGCTGTCTTTCGTGCGCATGGTATATGAGGAAACTGGTTGTACAATCGGGGAGCTTGACCTGGGGGGCGGATTGGGTGTATATTACGTCGAAGGCGACCGGCCTCCCCTGATAAGGGATTATGCCGACGCGGTTATGGGCGCCGTTATAGAAAATGCCTTAAAACAGGGAACGCCGGTGCCCAGGGTTATTGTGGAACCGGGACGATCCATCAGCGGCCCGGCCGGCACGACCCTTTACACGGTTGGAGCCGTTAAAGAAATACCGGGAGTTAGAAAGTATGTCACGGTGGACGGCGGGATGGGGGACAATCCGCGGCCTGCCCTTTATCAAGCCAGGTATGAGGCCTGCCTGGCCAACAAGGCCGCAACGCCGCCGCAAGAGACGGTATCCATAGCGGGCAAATACTGCGAATCCGGTGACATGCTGATTTGGGACATAAGGCTCCCTTCCGCTGCGCCCGGTGATATACTGGCTGTGTCATGCACTGGCGCGTACAATTATTCCATGTCGATGAACTACAACCGGCTGCCCCGCCCGGCCATGGTGCTCGTAAACGGGGGCGGGGCGGCTCTGATCAACAGGCGTGAAAGCTTCCATGACCTCGTAAAAAACGACATAATTCCAGAAAGGCTGGCTGCAAATTAGGCCGCGGCAAAAATATTTTGACTGGCTAAGGCTTTTTTGGATGCGACCGATATGGGCCACGGGGTGAAAAAGCGCCGACAGCAGGCGCTTTTTCAGGTTATTTTGGTATGATATAATTAAATAATGTTTTAAAGCTGCTGCTGACGGAGGAAAGGCAGTGGAGATAATTACGACTCATACGAACGCTGATATGGACGCCCTCGCTTCCATGGTGGCTGCGCAAAAGCTATATCCGGGGGCGGTGATGGTCTTTCCCGGCCCGTTGCTGAAGAATGTCGAGGAGTTCATGGCTCTCCATAAAGACACCTTTCGGGTTTTGAGCTTGAGGGACGTGGTTCCGGAGTCGGTTGAAAGAATTATAATGGTGGACACCAGGTCCCCCGGCCGGCTGGACAAACTGGCAAGCCTCCTTGAAAAACCGGGGGTCGACGTACACATATACGACCACCACCCCGGAAGCGGGGATGACGCCGCCGGCAGCGTAGAAGCCGTTGAAATGGTCGGCGCCACCACTACCATCCTGGTTGAAAAAATCAGAGAGCGGCGTCTGGACATAAATCCGATTGAAGCCACAGTTCTTGCCATGGGCATATATGAAGACACCGGATCGCTGGTGTTTTCGAACACAACGCCGCGAGATGCGGAGGCCGTGGCGTTTTTGCTCGCGCGCGGGGCGAACCTTTCCGTGGTGGCCGATTTCCTGGGCCGGCCGCTTACTGAGAAACAGCGTTCGCTATTGAAAGCTCTTTTGGTGTCAGCGGAACGCTTTGAAATAAACGGGGTTAAGTTTTTAATCGCCAGGGGAAGTACCGACGAGTACGTAGGCGGTCTCGATCTCGTCACTCACAAGCTGGTTGATTTCGCGCATCTTGATGCGGTGTTCACCGTGGTCGAGATGGAAGAGCACGTACACGTGGTAGCCCGCAGCAGCATCCCTGAACTGAGCGTAAAAGAGGTTTTGAGCGTGTTCGGGGGCGGCGGGCACCCCTCTGCGGCTTCTGCGGTGATAAAGAGGGCGAAGGCGGAAGAGGTCGCCCGGATGCTTCTGGAGGTAATCAAAGCCAGGATCAAACCGCCCGCCACCGCCGCCGACATAATGTCCAGTCCCGTGAAAACGGTGACGCCGGAAACAGTCGTTGAAGAAGCCGGAAAAATAATGCTCCGTTACGGTCATACGGGACTGCCGGTGGTAAAAGATGAAAGGGTCGTGGGAGTGATTTCCCGGCGCGACGTGGAAAAGGCGCTCCATCACGGTCTGGGTCACGCGCCGGTGAAAGGCTTTATGGCCACGAACCTTTTGACGGTAGCCCCGGAAGCCCCGGTATCGGCGGTGCGTGATTTGATGATTCGCCACGATATCGGCCGGCTGCCGGTGCTAAAGGACGGGGAACTGGTGGGAATCATTTCCCGCTCCGATGTTCTCAGGACTCTCCATGGCGAAGCGCAGGTAAGGCGTCAGACGATTTGCGACGGGCGTAAATCCGACGCTTCTTACAGAAATATCCGGGAACTGATGTCCCGGGAACTTCCCCCCGGATATCTGGAGATCATGGAATCGGCGGGCAGGCTGGCGTTTGAAATGGGATACAGGGTTTACGCCGCCGGGGGGCTGGTCCGCGATTTGCTACTCGGTGCTGAGTGCCTTGATATAGATCTCGTGGTGGAAGGTGAAGGAATAGAACTTGCGCGCGCGCTTGGAAAAAATTGCGGGGGCAGCGTGAGGGTCCACCCGAAGTTCGGCACCGCGACTGTCGCTTTTCCGGACGGCCGGCAGGTGGATGTTGCTACGGCCAGGGTGGAGTTTTACCAGTATCCGGCGGCAATGCCCCAGATTGAAGCCTCGTCCCTCCATCAGGATCTCTACAGGCGGGATTTTACCATTAATGCCATGGCGGTTTCCCTGAACAAAAAGGACTTCGGTGAAATCATAGATTTCTTCGGCGGACGGGAGGATCTGGACGGGGGCTTGATAAGGGTTTTGCACAATTTGAGCTTTGTCGAAGACCCAATACGCCTGCTGCGGGGAGTCAGGTTTGAGAAGAGGTTTTCCATGAGCATGGAGCCGCAGACTCTCAAACTGGCCAGAGAGGCTGTCAAAAACGGTATGCTTTCCAGGGTTGCCGTGGAGCGGCTGTGGGAAGAAGTAAAGCATATTTTGATGGAACCACGCCAGGCTCTGGTGCTATCCAGGCTTTACGAACTGCAGATGTGGAATTGTCTTTACCCTGGTGTGGAATATGTTAAAATAAAAAAGGTTTTGGAAGAGCTGCCGCGTTCGGCAAGGATATTGCAGTTCTGGAACCTGGTGGAGCCGGCCGATCCCTGGATGGTTTATTTTTTGGCGGTGTTGCATTTGACGGACTGGAATGCCGTGAAAGATATCTGCCGGCGTTACAATTTTGGAAAAAGGCTTACGGAGAAGGTGGCCGCCGCTCTGGGAGGGTGGAGAAGGGCCGTGGAATATCTGCAGAGCCCGGCTGGAGGCATTGCCTTGAGCGAAACGGCCAGGCACATAATGTCCGTGCCTGCGGAGGCGTACCCCCTGATTCTGACCTACCTGCCCGGCAATGTGTCCAAAACCAGGTTCAGACAGTTGCTGACGGCGATATTCTGCGACAGGCCGTCCATTAACGGAAAAGATCTGCGGGACATGGGTTTTGAGCCGGGGCCTTCGTTCAGGAAAGCGCTTGACGCGGTGTGGCAGGCACGTATTGACGGGTTGGTGCGGTCCAGAAAGGAAGAACTGAAATATGCCAGGGAATTTTTAGAAGGCTATCAAGGGGCGCTGAAAAATGTTTAACATGCCCGACCTCCACCAGACTGCTTTAACCCTGCCAGCCATTCTGGCGGGACTGACCTTCCATGAGTTTGCCCACGGGTGGGCGGCTAAACTTTACGGGGACAACACGGCACGCAATTTGGGAAGGTTGTCCCTAAACCCCCTGGTACACATTGACATTCTCGGCTTTATTCTGCTGATTTTTTACGGGTTCGGCTGGGCGAAACCGGTGCCCGTCAACCCCGTAAATTTCAGGGGGGATATGCGCAGAGGGATGCTGATGGTTTCTCTGGCCGGTCCCGCTGCCAACATCATTATCGCGGTTGCCTCGGCAGTGATCCTGGGGGTATTTGCCGGCGCGGGAATTCCGTATTTCAAATATGTAATGGGCTATATGATCCGCATCAACGTGATGCTCGGTTTTTTCAACCTGATTCCGGTGCCGCCGCTGGACGGTTCGAAAATACTGGTGGGGCTGATACCGGGCAGGCAGAACTGGCTTTATCAACTGGAAGCCTACGGGGCAATACTGCTGGTTATCTTGATTTTTACCGGAGCCGTCGGCTTTGTCTTCAAGGTTTTTATCAACCCGTTTGCTAGTCTTCTTTTTGAACTTGCCGCGGGTATCGCCGGGCTCTTCATGTAATAAACAAAATATGATTATTGAAAAGGGAGGCTTTGCGTTGCGCGTCCTTTCGGGAATTCAACCTTCAGGCTCACTTCATTTGGGAAATTATTTCGGTATGATGAAACGGATGGTGGAATATCAGGAAAGCAGCGAACTGTTTTGCTTTCTGGTTAACTACCACGCGCTAACGTCGGTCTTCGACGCAAACTTTTTGAGGAAGCAGACGGTGGAGGCGGCTTGCGATTTTCTTGCGCTGGGTCTTGATCCTGAAAAAACTGTTTTCTGGGTGCAGTCCGACGTGCCGGAAGTGACCGAGTTGACCTGGCTGCTTTCAAACGTCACGGGCATGGGTTTGCTGGAGAGAAACCACTCCTACAAGGACAAGACTGCCAAGGGGATTCCGGCCAGCAATGGGTTGTTCTCCTATCCCGTACTGATGGCCGCGGACATTCTGCTTTACGGCGGTGAAAAGGTGCCGGTCGGGAAGGACCAGAAGCAGCATCTGGAGATTGCGCGGGATATCGCCGAACGTTTCAACAATACATACGGCGTAACTTTTGTGGTGCCGGAACCGGACATTGAAGAGGACTTTGCTATTGTGCCGGGAATAGACGGGCAGAAAATGTCGAAGTCTTACGGCAACACCATTGAAATATTCTCCGACGAGAAAACATTGCGGGAAAAAATTATGAAGATTAAAACCGATTCTACTCCCGTTCATTTACCCAAGCCGGTCGAGGGCAACACACTCTTTGACATATATTCTCTATTTTTGGATGATCGGGGTAAGGAGTCGCTTAAAGAGAGGTTTTTGACGCCCGGTCTCAAATACGGCGATGTCAAAAAGGAACTGTTCTCCTTGATCTGGGAATATTTCCGTCCCTACCGGAAAAAGAGGGAGGAACTGGTCAAGGACAAAAGCTATGTGACGGAAATCATGAAGAAAGGGGCGCAAAAAGCAAGGCGGGTTGCGGTATCTTACCTGGAACGCGCCAGAAGGAACGTGGGACTGGACTACTGGAACGGTTGAAGTTTATCCCTAAAATGACGCTGCCGGCAAAAGGCGGCGTTTTTTGTTCCGGTGTTGCAGCCGGGATGCGGATTAAGCCCGCGGGCTCTGCGGAAGTTTTTTGCGTTGGTGCGGGAGAGCCGGAATTTTTACCGGAGTAAGGAATAGGTCCGGACAACGGAGGAAAAATATTGCAGGGAGTGAAAAGGGTGTACGGAACAATCCTTTTTATCTTTGCTGCGGCAGTTGTTATGGTTTTTCTTTTCGCGACAAAGATCAGGCTGCAGATAAAATTCAACAGAGCCGGCGATGAAAACCACCTTTCCCTGGCCGTCTCGGTTTGGAGGGGGATAGTCGTTTACAGGTTGGAAGTGCCGCCCGTAAAGGCAGGAGTCGACTGTGTAAAGAACAGGCGGGACGTTTTGAAAAGTCCGTCATTCCGGACGGCGCCGGGACCGGCCTTTAAAATCGGAGCGGGTTCCGCAGGTGAGAGAAGCCAGCAGGCCGCGATTAAAAAGAACAGGGGGCGTTATACCGGCATTTCCGGAAAAACCGGTTTTTTGCTGCGAAGCGCGTGCTTTGTCAGGAAATACAAACCGGCAATCGCCTATTTATTAAGGCGGGTTGAACTGCGCTGCTTTCAATGGAAAACGGAAATCGGTGCTGGCGACCCCTCCCGGACGGGCTTGTTAAGCGGTATGGCATGGGGCTTGAAGGGCCTGGCGTTGAATTTTTTGTACCGTCTTCTTTCTCCGGCCGGCTGCAGGCCCGTTCTGGCTGTATTGCCGGCTTTTGGGAAAACCTGTTTCAACACGTCGCTGGACTGTGCGCTTGAAGTAAGGGTGAGGCACATCTTTCTCGCCGGCTGCAAGCTGCTGGCATTAAAATTGACCGGCAGGGCCTGCAATTGAACTGCCGTAACCGTTTAAACGGAGCTTGCCGTATATTTCCCCGGAACGGGGAGAAATTATTAAAAATTATTAATAAAGTTAAAGGGCTTAAGGAGTGAGAGGAATGGCTGAGCAGCATCCTATTGAAGGCTTGATGAAAACTGCCATGGAAAGCATCAAGGAAATGGTGGACGTAAACACCGTGGTGGGTGATCCGGTTGAAACCCCCGACGGCATCGTAATTATTCCCGTTTCAAGGGTGACCTGCGGTTTTGCCGCCGGCGGGGGCGAGTTCGATATGGGCCTTGAAAGGAAAGACGGCGGTGAGCAGGTACAGATGCCTTCTTTTGGAGGGGGAAGCGGCGCGGGCGTTTCGGTAAAGCCGATCGGGTTTCTCGTGGTCGGCAACGGTCAGGTAAGGTTTCTGCCGGTGGACGGGAACGCCGTAGTAGATCGTCTGATTGACATAGCGCCGCAGGTTATAGCTCAAATACAGTCAATGTTCAAACCTGGAGAATTGCGGCCGGGAACGAGGGTTGAGATTTCCAGGCAGACGCCTGCAAACACTCCGGCCATGTAACCGGGCGAAGTGAGGATGCGATATTGGATAAGCGGACAAGGCTGTCCGCGAAAGCCTGAACCGCAACAGGATGTGAGTTGAAGGCGGCCCGGTTCCGTCCGAAGCAAACAGTAAGCGCTGCCGGCGCGAAGCAACGGGAGTGAGCGGTGACAAGGCGCCGACTTGGTTCACTCGACACGAAGCATGTGAGCAAGCGTTTCAACCTCAAGGTCTTCGTCAACGACCTCGCCCGAGACCCGTCCCGGGTTTTTGATTGGGAAAAGCCGTGTTTTTCCGGCACACAAGCCGTGGCATCCGGACAAAGTCCTGAATTGCGCAAAGATTAACAGAATCAGCTTATCTTGCAGGAGATAATAGTATAAAAACGGAGGTGAAAGACATTCGCCCGTTATGGAAAGGTGCGGTCAGTTTCGGACTGGTTTACGTGCCGGTAAAGTTGTATACCGCAACCGATAGCAAGAAAATCAAGTTCAATTATCTTCATGAGGAGTGCAAAACGCCGGTTCAGTACAAGCGCTACTGCCCGTACTGTCAAAGGGAGGTTCCCATCGAGGAAATTGTAAGGGGATATGAGCACGAAAAAGGCAAATATGTGGTTATCGAAGAGGGCGATTTTGAAAAAATTGATGCGTCAGCCGGCGGACGGGCGATTGAGATAATTGATTTTGTGGATCTTGAAGAAATTGATCCCCTGTATTATGAAAAAGCGTATTATCTCGCCCCCGGAGACGGCGGCGCGAAGGTGTACGAACTGCTTAAAAGAGCCATGCGCGAGGCGGGAAAGGTGGCTGTGGCGAGGGTCCTAATAAGGAGCCGCGAGTCCCTGGCCGCGCTCCGGGTGAGCGGCGAAGCCCTGGTTATGAGCACCATGTATTATCAGGATGAAATAAGAAACGCTGAGGCAATCCCTGAAATGAACTATCAGGTAGGTCTGCATGAAAACGAGGTTAAAATGGCGGTAAACCTTATTAACAGTCTTTCGTCTGAATTCCGGCCAGAAAAATACACGGATAAGTACAGGGAGGGTCTGATGGAATTAATTCAGGCGAAGATTGCCGGCAAGGCTGTTCATACCGTTCCCGGAAAGGAAGCGGGCAAAGTCGTCGACCTGATGGAAGCTTTGAAGGCAAGCATAGACATGGCCCGGAAGGCTAGAAACAAAACGGAGGAGGCGGACGGAGGGGCTGGGATGGCTGGCAAAATGAACAAGGTTAAAAAGAAGAAGCTTAAAACGTCATAGGAGTAAGAACGGCTTGATGGAGGCGCTGAAATGCCAGAGTTGCCCCTGATCCGCCCGATGCTGGCGGTGAGTTCAAAACCCTTTGACAGCCAGTCTTTTCTCTATGAAATAAAATGGGACGGTTACCGCGGATTGGCTTACCTTGACCGAAAAACTGTGATAAGATCAAGAAACCTGATCGATTTGAGCGACAGGTTTCCAGAACTGGCCCGATTGCACGAAAAGGTCGACAGACTTCCGGCTGTTTTGGACGGCGAGATCGTAGTTTTCGAAAAAGGCAGGCCGTCGTTCAAGGATCTCCAGGCGAGGGGCAGGATGATCGGCATTGGCGAGATTGCCGCGGCTGCGCTGGAACGCCCGGCTGTTTTTGTGGCTTTTGACGTTTTGTATCTTGGCGGCAAAAACGTCATGAAGCTGCCGCTCGGTGAGCGAAAAGGGCTTCTCGCAGATGTTGCCGGATACGGGGACAGTTTGGAGGTTCCGGAATTCGTTGTCGGGTGCGGCCGGGATTTTTTTCAGGCCTGCGTAAAAAAAGGGCTGGAAGGCATTGTGGCAAAAAAAATACAGAGTGTTTACCTTCCCGGCAGGAGGTCGCAATACTGGAAAAAAATCAGGCATACCAGGGAGGCCGACCTTGTTGTATGCGGTTATCAATTATCCAGAAGGGGCGGCAATTTGGGCTCGCTCGTTCTGGGAGGATACAGAAACGGCAAGCTGGTTTATCAGGGGAAAGTCGGAACGGGGTTTGGAGTGGAGGAAGCTGCGGGACTGATGAGCGCCCTGCGAAAAATTGAAACATACGGCAGCGAACTGGAACTGCCCGGAAGGGAAAGGCGGCTGACGAAATTTGTAGTTCCTATGCTGGTCTGCGGTGTGGAGTATACGAGTGAGACGGCGGACGGCCTGCTCAGGCATCCGGTTTACAAAGGCCTCCGGTGGGACAAGTCTCCTGTGGATTGTGAGGCCGTGGAAACAAAACGGTAAAAAGGGGCGCAAAAGGATACCGGAGGAGGGTCTTTGAAGGAGAAAATGATCATATTAAAAAGTGCAAACAAAGCTCCGGCACGCGTAACAAGAGTAAAAATGAAACGCAAACGAGGTAGTCTTGATGAAAGAATCCTATGTGTCGGTTAATGGTTTTGAGGTCAAGCTAACCAACCTTGATAAGCTGCTATGGCCTGACGGACTGACAAAGGCGCATTTAGTCAAGTATTATGCTGAAATTGCTCCTTATATTCTCCCTCACCTCTACAACAGGCCGATAGTCATGAAAAGATACCCCGACGGAATAAGCGGGGAATCGTTTTATCAGAAAGAATTCCCCGATTACGCACCGGGCTGGATTAAAACGCAGCTTGTTAAACACGGGGAAAAAACGGTGCATTATATAATATGCAATAACAGGGCGACTTTAATATGGCTTGCCAACCAGGCCTGCATCGAAATGCACGCGTGGCTATCCAGGACGGAAAACCTGGAGGCCCCGGACATAGCGGTGATGGACCTCGATCCGTCAGCAGGAGCGTCCTTTTCGGATACCTTGAAAGTTGCGCTGCTGGTTGGAGAGGTATTCGAAAAATTTGGTCTAAAATGTTTTCCCAAAACTTCCGGAGCAAGGGGGCTGCATCTTTTTGCCCCGGTAGATCCCGTTTACTCCTGGCTGCAGGTAACCGCAGCAGTAAGGTACGTTGCTGAGAAAGTGGGAAAAATGATCCCGGACATAGCTACAACAGAGAGAAAAATCAGCCTGAGAAATAAAAGGGTGTATCTTGACTACCTGCAGAACGGCAGGGGGAAAACCATGGCCTTTCCATACAGCCTGCGGCCGGCGGCGGGCGCTCCCGTTTCAACTCCGCTGAACTGGCGGGAGATTGAAAAGGGGGATGTTTATCCGCCGGATTTTAATATAAAAACCATCTTCGCACGCCTTTCTCAATACGGCGATCTTTACGCCGGCGTACTGAATTTAAAACAGTCAATGGACGAATTAGTGAACGCTGCAGAAAAAGAATATTTTGCAAGCCGGAAGGAGAAATAATCCTGACCCCGAAAGTAAGGTGATTAAAATGTTGCTTGGGGGGAAGCCATTGGACGACAGGTTGTTCTGGCTGGGCTGGCAAATGTTGTGGCCGGGCGCCGGCAGAAAGATATGGGAACTGGTGGAATATTTCGGATCGCCTAAGTCTGCCTGGGAGGCCGGAGAAAAAGAACTTTTGAACGTAGCCGGTATTGGTGAAAAAGCGCTGGCGGGCGTCCTGAAAAGGAGGTCGGAAATTGATCTTGCAGAAGAGGTTTCCAGACTGGAAAAACGTGGTATACAATTCGTCGTCCATACAGATCCCGCGTATCCGGAAAACCTTCTCAAGATTTTCGATCCGCCGCCCGTTATTTTTGTCAGGGGAACAATGAAACCGGATGACAGTCTGGCCGTTGCAGTAGTCGGGACGAGAAAGCCAAGCCCCTACGGTCGGGCGGTTGCAGAAAAAATTACAAGGGATCTGGCTGCGGTAGGCATCACGGTGGTAAGCGGGATGGCCAGGGGCATCGACACGGCAGCGCATGTCGGGGCTCTGTCCGGCGGAGGCAGGACGATTGCAGTTTTAGGCTGCGGCCCTGATGTTGCCTATCCGAGGGAGAACAGCGGTCTTATGGAAAGAATAGCGAGACAGGGAGCAATCGTCAGCGAGTTTCCCCCGGGATCGCCCCCCGAATCCTGGCATTTTCCGGTCCGCAACCGGATTATAAGTGGCCTTTCCCTGGGGACGCTGGTCGTGGAAGCGGCTGAAAGGAGCGGCGCTTTGATAACTGCCGATTACGCCCTGGAACAGGGACGGGATGTAATGGCTGTTCCGGGCAGCATTACAAGCACTCTGAGCCGTGGACCGCACCGCCTGATCAAGCAGGGGGCCAGGCTGGTGGAAGGAACGGGGGACATTCTGGATGAAATCGGGCTGGAAAAGATATTCCCGCTGCCCGGGCCGGAAGGGGAAGGAACTGTCAAAATGAGCGAGGATGAAAGGGCGATCTACGGACATCTTGCATATGACCCCGTTTCATTGGATGAACTGATCATCAGGTCCGGTCTTTTGCCGCAGAAAGTCATGGCTGCGTTGATGTACCTTGAGCTCAAGGGTCTGACCAGACAGCTTCCTGGAAAGTTATACGCGCGATCCGGTCGCCTGATGTTCTAAAGTTGCGGCAATTGGGATAAATTTTAAAATAGTGTTATAATAAGTGCCATATAAATCAAGCAGACTTGCGGATGAGGTGTGAAGTATTGTCTGATACTGTCGTAATTGTCGAATCACCTGCCAAAGCCAGAACTATAAGCAAGTTTTTGGGCAAGAGGTATACCGTCAAAGCGTCGATGGGTCACGTCAGGGATTTGCCCAAAAGCCAGTTCGGGGTGGACGTCAAAAACGGGTTCAAGCCGAAATATATTACCATACGCGGCAAGGGGGACGTAATAAAGGACCTGAAGACGGCAATTAAAAAAGCCAAACAGGTGCTGATAGCCTCGGACCCGGACCGGGAGGGGGAGGCTATTGCCTGGCACCTGACAAGTGTGCTGGAATTAAATGAAAATCAGCCGTGCCGGATTGAATTCAACGAGGTCACCAGGCAGGCTATCAGAGAAGCGCTGAAACACCCCAGACCAATAGACTTCAACAGAGTCAACGCCCAACAGGCCCGCCGCATTCTCGACAGGCTGGTCGGCTACAATCTGAGCCCTCTCCTGTGGCGGAAGGTGAAAAAGGGTCTGAGCGCCGGCAGGGTGCAGTCCGTGGCCGTAAGATTGATTGCCGACCGTGAGGAGGAGATTAAATCTTTTAAGCCGGAGGAATACTGGACGCTTACCGCTTCTTTCATAAAAAACGGTTTCGCTCCGTTTGAGGGAAAGCTTTTCAAGCAGAATGACAAGAAAATCAGGATTGCCGGCGAAAAGCAGATGAAAGCAGTCCTGGAAACTCTAAAGGGTGCGCATTATGTGGTCGGGAAGGTCGCCCGCAGGGAAAAAAGCCGCAAGCCGGCGCCGGCTTTCACTACCAGCACCCTTCAGCAGGAGGCTTACCGTAAGCTCAATTTTACCGCGCGGAAGACGATGATGGTTGCGCAACAGCTTTATGAGGGGCTGGACCTGGGCAGGGAAGGAACCTCGGGACTGGTGACTTATATCCGTACCGACTCGACAAGAGTGTCGGCGACGGCCGCGAAAGAGGCGGTGAAATACATTCAGGATCGTTTCGGCAGCCGGTACGCCGGCAGGGATGCCGGGCAAAGCCAGCAAAAGGGCAGGATTCAAGATGCTCATGAAGCCATCCGTCCGACTTCGGTCACCAGGGAGCCCGACAAAATCAGGGACTTTCTTTCAAACGACCAGTACAAGCTGTATAAATTGATCTGGTCACGTTTTCTTGCCAGCCAAATGAGTCCGGCCGTTTATGACGTGACCAGCGTTGATATAAAGGCCGGGGAATATGTTTTTCGCGCTGTTGGTTCGCTGGTTAAATTTCCGGGATATACCAGGGTGTACGTGGAGAGCAGGGACGACGAGGAAAAAGAGGAGGAAAGAATGATCCCGGACCTGAAGGAAGGCGAGGAACTCGAAGCAAGGTCTCTTACCCCGAAACAGCACTTTACCCAGCCGCCGCAGCGTTATACCGATGCAACGCTGATCAAGGCCCTGGAGGAAAAAGGAATAGGACGTCCCAGCACTTACGCCCCGATTGTTGAAACAATCATCAAAAGAGGATACGTGGTCAGGGAAAACAAACAGTTTTATCCGACAGAACTCGGCCTGATCGTTGTCGATCTGTTGAAAAAACACTTTAAAAAGGTAATCGATGTGGAATTTACCGCCGGCATGGAAGAAAAACTGGACAGCATCGAGGAAGGCGGTACCGACTGGATTCAAGTTTTGAAGGAATTTTACAATCCTTTTAAAGATACCCTTGAAGAAGCCGAAAAGGAAATCGGGCGGGTGCAGGTGGAGAATGAGAAGACCGGGGAAATTTGCGAACTGTGCGGTCGTAATATGGTAATCAAGATCGGACGGTACGGCAAGTTCCTGGCCTGCCCCGGCTTTCCCGAGTGCCGCAACGCCAGGCCCCTGTTGGAACCTGTCGGGATAAAATGTCCCGAGTGCGAGGGCAGTCTGGTCGTCAGGCGAAGCAAGAAAGGCAGGAAATTTTACGGATGCAGCCGCTTTCCGGAGTGTCAGTTCACAACCTGGGATCAGCCGTCCGAAAAGCAATGCCCGGAATGCGGCTACCTGGTGGTGGAAAAGGGAGCCGGCAGAAATGCCGTGCTGGCCTGTTTAAACGAGAAATGTGGCTATAAGAAGATTCCCAAGCCGGAAAGAACTGCGAAAAACCGGTAAGGAGCCGGCCTGACGGCAAAGGAAGATACGTTTGCTCATTAGCAAAGAAAAACGGGGCAAATACGGACAGTGGGAAGAAATCTGCCGGATACGGGAGACGGATAACGGATGAAGCGTAAATTCGAGGCGGAAAAAGCGGCGGACTGTCATTTTGGTTCGGGCGACGAGCCTTCCGTTATTGTGATCGGGGCCGGTCTGGCCGGCTCGGAGGCGGCCTGGCAGGCTGCCAGAACAGGGGCGAGGGTCAGGCTCTACGAGATGCGGCCGGTTAAGTTAACGCCCGCGCACAAAAGCGGTAAATTCGCCGAACTGGTGTGCAGCAACTCGCTGCGTGCCGCCTCCCTGGAAAACGCTGCGGGGCTATTGAAAGAGGAATTGAGACGTTTGGGATCGCTGATTATCTGTTGCGCGGATGAAACCAGCGTACCTGCGGGCGGTGCGCTTGCCGTAGACAGGGAACTGTTTGCCGGGCGCGTCACTGAAAGAATCCTGAAAAACCCTTTGATAGAAGTACGCCGCGAGGAGGTGGCCTTCATTCCGGAGGGCCGGGCGGTGATCCTGGCTACGGGGCCGCTGACTTCGGAGGACATGGCGCAAAGCATTCGCTGGTTTACGGGCCGTGACTATTTTTATTTTTATGACGCGGTTGCGCCGATCATCAGCGCCGAATCGATCGATTTCAGCAAAGTTTTTCGCTCTTCGCGCTATGGCAAGGGAGAATCGGCTTATATAAACTGTCCGCTGGACAGGGAAGAATACGACAGATTCCGGGAAGCGCTTGTCAGGGCGGAGAAATTCCCGCGCAGGGAGTTTGAGCGGGAACTGCATTTTGAAGGATGCATGCCAATCGAGGCGCTGGCTGCGAGAGGCAGGGAGACGTTGCTTTACGGGCCTATGAAGCCGGTGGGGCTGATCGACCCGCGTACCGGCAGAAGACCTTACGCAGTTGTACAGTTGAGGCAGGAAAATGCTGAGGCTACCATGTACAACATGGTCGGCTTCCAGACCGGATTGAAGTGGGAAGAGCAAAAACGCGTGTTCCGTCTCGTACCCGGGCTTGCGAAAGCAGAATTTGTGCGCTTTGGAGTAATGCACAGGAATACTTATATCAATTCGCCCGTATTGCTTAAACCGACCTTTCAAACAAAGGAAAGACCAAACCTGTTTTTTGCCGGACAGATTACCGGAGTGGAGGGTTATATCGAATCGACGGCTTCGGGCCTGATGGCCGGCATCAATGCCGCCCGCCTGGCATGCGGCGGAGAGGCGCTGGTGTTTCCAAGGGAAACGGCGCTCGGCTCACTGGCTCATTATATAACCACTTCCGATCCGGAATGCTTTCAGCCCATGAATATTAACTTCGGCCTGTTCCCGCCGCTGAAGACGAAGAGCGGCAACAAGAAAGACAGATTGAAAGCAATTGCGGAAAGAGCGCTGGAATCAATAGAAAAATTAAGGGAAGAGATTTTTTAAAATGTACTCATATATCGACAGTTTCCTTGTCTACCTGAAAGTAGAGAAGAACGCCTCGCCGCTGACTGTTGAAAATTACCAGAAAGACCTGTTCTCCGGTCTTGATTATTTTTCTTCGGTTTTGAAAAAAAACGACCACAGTGTTATGCCGGGGGACATAAATCACAGAATTTACCGGCAGTATCTGGCCTTTTTACAGGCCGGGGGACTATCGCGATCTACCGTGGCGAGGAGGCTTGCCGCATGGCGTTCATTTTACCGTTACCTGTGCCGGGAAAAAGTGGTAGAAGACAATCCCATGACCAGGGTCGCCGGCCCCAAGCGGACGAAAAAACTGCCGAACTTTTTATACGAGGAGGAAGCGGAATCGCTTGTGGAAGCTCCGGACCAGGACCGTCCCCTGGGCCTGCGCGACAGGGCCCTTCTGGAAACACTTTATGCCGGCGGTCTCAGGATAAGTGAGCTTGAATCGCTTAATA
>Ga0116192_1000618_pt1 | contig 26443 bp, 20 predicted proteins | sample AD_UKC113_MetaG_FD_89876 | JGI IMG/M metagenome (GOLD analysis project Ga0116192, IMG submission 89876) | Active sludge microbial communities of municipal wastewater-treating anaerobic digesters from Hong Kong - AD_UKC113_MetaG | ecosystem: Engineered > Bioreactor > Anaerobic > Digestate...
ATCGCGATCCTGGAGGCAATCCAGGAATGGGCCGTCGCATTCCGGCCCAACATAGAAAAACCTCCGGGCACAGGGAGCGCACCCGGAGGTTAGGACTACACGAACTTGGGTTAGACCGGCAGGTTGACCACGGGAACCTTCTTCATGGTCCACTCACCCGTTTTGGGGTTCCACACCGAATTGACGAACACCCTCCAATTGGCCTCATCCATGTCGGGGAGGTCCGCACGGAAGTAGTATCCGGGCCAACGGCTTTCCTGGCGGAAAAGCACATGGCGCAGGTGGCTCTCGGCGATCCACATGCGGTGGGTGTTTTCCCAAGCTCTCATGAGCTCGTGGAGATCGGAGGCCGCCAGCTTTTCGGCGTCTTCCTTGAGCATCTGCAACAGTTCGAGGCCTCTTTCCAGAAGGGCTTTGTTGGTGGTGAACTGTGCGCTCACGCCCCCGCAGTATTCATCCATGATCTTCTGGAGGCGGAACATGAACATCTTGGGCTTTATGAAGTTGGGGTTGATGTCCGGATCACTGGACAGCTTGGCAAACTCCTCGAAACGATCAAGGGGAGCCAGAATGGTCTTCTTCATGCTCTCGATGACGGCATCGCTCACCTGCGGGGCCGTGTTGTTGTCCAGAATGTAGGCAATGGCACCCTTGGCTGCGATTCGCCCTTCGGCGTGGGAGCCGGAGGAGAACTTGTGGCTGGATGCCCCTGCGCCGTCACCGGCGGTGAAGAGGCCCTTCACGGTGGTCATGTGGTTGTACACACCGATGGGTTCCCACTGGGCTCGGTACTCAGCCGGCATCACGTCCTCGGGACCACATACCCAGGCACCGGAAGCGCCGGAGTGCGAACCGATGAAGTAGGGCTCGGCGGCCGCGATTTCGGAGGATTTCTCTTCCGGCTGGATGTTCATGCCGGCCCACAGGAGGGACTGGCTGATGGTCATATCCAGGAAGTCCTCCCAGGCTTCGGCTTCCAGTTCCTTCATCTTCTTTTTGAAGGCCTTGGGATCGTCTTTGTACTTGGCGGCCAGGTTGGCAATGGCCTCTTCCGTTCTCATGAAGATGGGACCCTTGCCGGCCATGACGTCTTCCATGCCCAGCCAGTTGCGCAGGTTGGCGGGCATGGGCTTGCCTTCGCCGTAGGGAGCCCACTTGGGCAGCTCATCCTTCCGGGTGACCATGTATTCCTCACCCAAGGAATTGGTGGCCCGGGACTTGAACAGCAGGAACCATGCACCCACGGGGCCGTATCCGTCTTTGAACCGCACGGGGATGAAGCGCACTTCCTGGCAGGTCATTTCGGCACCGGCCCGGATGGTGAAATAGGCGGTGGAACCGGCATTCCACGGGGGATACCATGCTCGACCCAGACCTTCGCCCACGGACCGGGGACGGAACACGTGAACAGCCCCACCCATCATGGCGATGGTAGCCTTGGCTTTGAAGACATAAAATTTGTTCTCGCGAACGCTGAAGCCGACGGCACCCAGGCACTTGTTGTTGTCGAAGTCCATGAGGGGCTCGACGATGAACACGCGCTCATAGAGCCAATCGGTGAAACCGGCCTGGTTCATGGCGTTCTTGGCGGCCTCGGCCACGATGACCTTGTAAGACTCGCCGTTGATCATGATCTGCCAGCGACCTTCATTGACGTAGTTGCCCTGCTCGTCCTTCCAGATGGGGAGGCCCCATTTTTCGAACAGGTGCACGGTGGAATCAACATGGCGGGCAATATCATACACCAAATCTTCACGGGAGATGCCCATGAGGTCTTGGCGGACATATCTTACGTAGTCTTCCAGGGTGTTCACGCCTTTGGCGTAGTTGATGTACTGGTTGATGGCCGAAAGCCCCATAGCCACGGCGCCGGAGCGATCCATGGCCGCCTTGTCCACCACGACCACCTTGAGGTTGTTCTTCTTGGCCCAGTAGGCGGCTTCAAAGGTGGCACCACAGGCACTCATTCCACCGCCGATGATCAGGAGATCAGTGTCGACGACTACCGTTTCAAAATTAGCCATATCTTTACCTCCTTGGGTTATTTCTTCAGGGTGGGAAGCGTGCTCTGGCCGGTGGAAGCAGGCTCGGTGCACAGGATTGGGCTCTTGATGTCATCGGTTCCCGTCTCGTAGCCGCCCAGAGGATTGGCTTGACCCTCGGGAGTGGTCCGGATGGGGAACTTGAAGCGTTTTACCTGGCCGTTACGGAACTTAACGGTCCACATGATGTCCTCAGAGCCGCGCAGGGGCACCACTGAAGCTCCCATGGGTACGAAATCGGCATATGCACGCACATCAATGGCCTGCTGGGGGCAGATCTTCACACAGTTGTAGCATTCCCAGCACATTTCAGGCGCCCGGTTCCAGGCTTTCATCTTTTCCTTGTCCAAGACCATCAGGTCGTTGGGGCAGATGTACATGCATGCAGTCTTATCCTGCCCTTTGCACCCGTCGCATTTCTCCAGGATGACATAACTCGGCATAGTTTTTTCCTCCTAAAGGTTTCCACTTATCACTTTAGCCTATGATGCTCTGACCTTGGAGTCGACACCTAAGTCGGGCTCACACCTCCTTTCTGGTTCCAAGCCGGCCTCTCAGTGGCTCAACACGGTAAGCAGTCTCGGAAACCGGCCTCAATTGGTTCCGAAATAGCCGGGTTCTCTCGCCCTAAAGCACTGAAAGATGATGGGGCTGAATCACAATCACAGTTTCAGAGGATCTCTCGGGGAACGTTGAGGGGCTGTCGAGCTTACAGGTTTGGGCAATATTGAGCGTTCTGCCCGTTCGGAGGTTCACTCCATCATCGTACATATAGCCCCGATATCCCAATCCCAAGCCTAGATGCTTTTCTTTGTTCAAAACCTGTGATTTGCTTGTGCAATAAATTGCAAGGTGAAATTATAGAGATCACGCCTTTCTTGTCAAGGGAAAAATGATGTTCTTTTCACAATCTCTGATGCAAAGTCTGTTCGGATCCCCATCGAGGCCCCGAGTAAGGCTCCGGGCAAGCTTCCGCGGCCCCCGAACCCCTTTTTCTTTCGTTTTTGGGCCCCCAATCCCCCGAGTTTTCCTTCTTCGAGGAACAAAAACCGGCCCGTGACCTTTACCACGGCCCCGAACGATCCAAAAACGGCCTTTTCCACCCACCTCTTCCCCCAGCAAGGACCCGGGCACTTTGTGCACAATATCCATAATGCCCAGGCCCAGGAAGAGATATTGTGCCAGCGAGCACGAAGCAGCACTCCCCCTCCGCTTTTGTCTCCAAAACCCTCCCTTTGCCCACCCCGAGGTCCCCACGCCCCGGCTTTCCCCTCCCCCCGAGTCCCCGGGAGAAACCCCGTAAAATCCCATTGAATTTACAGCCGTCTTTCCCTAGAGTGAAGAGCACCTCAAAAATGAACGCCGGACAATGTAGGGAAATCATTATGGAAAGTCCTTGGCTGAGCACTACGGGCCGACACATCCTGGCTCTCATCCTCCTATCGGGCCTGCTTATCGGCTTCGGCACCGCCGGATACATCCTCATCGAGGAATTCTCCCTTCTGGACGGCCTTTACATGACCATCATCACCCTCACTACCGTGGGTTTCGGAGAGGTGAAACCCCTCCAGCCCATGGGCAGAGTCTTCACCATCCTGCTCATCCTCATGGGAGCGGGCCTGGTGGCTTACAACCTGGCTTATTTCAGCCAGCTGGTCCTGGATGGGAATCTGCTGGTACTTTACCGGAGGCGTCGATTGCGAAAACAACTGGAACACGTAGCGGACCACTACATCATCTGCGGATACGGACAAATGGGCAAGATCATCGCCCAGGAGCTCAGCAAGAACCATGTGCCGGTGGTGGTTGTGGAAAATGACCCGTCGGCCGTGGTGAGCATCCGGGAAAAGGAAATCCATTATTTTGCGGGAGACGCCACCGAGGAGGAGACCCTTCTTTCCGCAGGAATTCTTCGAGCCCGCGGATTGATTTCCGTGGTGAGCAGGGATACGGACAGCGTTTTCATCATCATCACCGCCAAGGATCTCAACAAGGACCTCACCATTTTCGCCCGGGCCACAACCCCGGGGGCCGAAAGAAAGCTGCTGAAGGCGGGAGCCACCAAGGTGGTTTCGCCCTATGCCAGCGGGGCGATACGCATCGCCCACAACATCCTGAGGCCCACGGTGACGGATTTTCTGGAATTGGCGCTGTCGGCCGAAGGCATGGAGCTCAGCATGGAAGAGATTCGCCTTCCTTCCGAGGCGGACCTCGTGGGCATGGAGCTCATGTACTCCGGAATCCGGAGCCGGTACAACCTCATCGTAGTCTGCATCAAGAGGAGCAGCGGGGCCATGATCTACAACCCCTCCCCCCAGGAGGTATTGAAGGAGGACGACATCTTGGTGGTCATAGGACCACAGGAAAACCTGAATCGTTTTTCCGCCGATCTTTTCGGACGTCCCCGTCCTTCCCAACGGCCCGGCAGATCTTGATCCGGGCCGCGGGACGTGGCCCTCATAGTGGCCGACGAGGCCTTTGGTACCCAGTCTTTGGCAATGGACCGGGAGATCGGGGGGACCTTTTCGAGGCGAACGTCAACGGGGGCGCCGTCGCCCTGGGGCACCTCGTTGAAGCCTTGGGAGCCCGGATTCCGGCCCCTCTGCTCCGCGAGACGGCCAAACGGGGCGCCGGGAAAGGGTTGGCAACACCGTATATTGGAGGAGGCCAGGGGTCGGCGATCCGTGGAGAACGGCCCTGATTCCCGCCTAATCCTAAAATTTCTTTTCAAGGGGAGGGTTGTGCCATGGAGTATGCAAACGTCTTGTTTGAGATCCGGGACGGCGTGGGGATCCTCACCTTCAACCGACCCAAGGCCCTCAACGCCCTAAATGTTGAAACCCTGGAGGAACTGAACGACGTCCTTGATCGAGTCCGGGAAGACGATGCCGTTCGGGTGCTCATCCTGACGGGATCCGGCGAAAAGGCTTTCGTTGCGGGTGCTGACATATCCGAGTTTCCCAGGATGAACGCCCTCCAAGCGCACCGGTTTGCGGAGCGGGGACAAGAGATTTTTTCCAAGCTCGAGGAGCTTCCCAAACCGGTGATCGCCTGCGTGAACGGCTTTGCCCTGGGAGGCGGCTGCGAGCTGGCCATGAGCTGCGACTTCATTTACGCCTCTTCCCTGGCCAGGTTCGGACAACCCGAGATCAACTTGGGGCTCATTCCCGGGTTCGGCGGGACCCAGAGACTCCCCCGGCTGATCGGTCGGGCCAAGGCCAAGGAACTATGCATGACCGGGGAAATGATCGATGCCCAGCAGGCAATGGAACTGGGATTGGCGGCCAGGGTCTTCCCGCCCGAACAGCTCATGGAGGAAACCCTGAAAGTGGCCCGGCTTTTGGCCTCCCGCAGCCCGGTGGCCCTCCGGGCCCTCAAGCATGCCATTGACCGCGGATGGGACCTGGATCTGCGAAACGGCTGCTCCCTCGAGGCGGAAAGCTTCGGTCTCTGCTTTTCCAGCCAGGATATGAGGGAAGGAGTGGCCGCTTTTCTGGAAAAGCGCAAACCGAATTTTCAGGGAAGCCTTACCCGCTGAGGCAAAGGGGGACGCTCCGACGAGCTGGTTTCCCGCGCAGCACAAACCCGGGGCCCACCGTTCTCGATCAAAGGCAGGGGGCAACCTGTGGACGGAGGACCTAAGAATCTCGATCTTACCCAGTAGAAGTTGATCCAAGAGACGGCCTGCAGGTTTGCCGAGCGCGAGATCGGGCCTGCCCCGGCCGAAACCCGGACTCACCGTCATCCCGGAGAAACTGCGGCCCGGATGGGAGAAGTGGGGTTTATGGGGATCACCATCTCCGAGGAATACGGCGGAGCCGGAATGGATTGCATCGGCTACGTCCCGGCCAGGATTGAAATCTCGGAGGCCGAGCCCCCACGGGCGTCATGATGAGTGTGCCAGCCTCTGCGGCTTTCCCGTCTGCACTTGCGGCAACAAGGGACCGAGGAGGCGGTTTTTAAAGCCCGCGGCCTCGCTGCCGACTCTTCGCGCCGCCTGGCTGGAACGGGGGACGGGACTACGAGCGGGAGGCCGCCATGGACGCTGCCGCCGAAGAAGTTCCGGTCCTTAGCGGTTACGAGTCTTGGAAGGACTATCCCAGGGAGCGGTACCTGGGGGACGAAAAAAGCGCTCGGACCTGGGAGGGGACCAACGAGATCATGCGCTTGGCGATTGCCCGGGACCTGTTAAGGAATCGATGGGACCGGACAGGCTTGGGGATGGGCCGGAAAGACAAAACCCTGGGGGAACGGTGTTTCCCACCAGGGTTCTTTTTCGGAAGGCCTGGGTAATCTCTGGACCAAACTTGCAGCCGTCTTGGCCCTCTGGGACGAACGACTCACGCCGAACGCATCAATCGGCGCTCCCGCCGCTGAATCCTCTTGATGGCTTTCTTCTTCTTGATTCGGCGCCGTTCCCCCTTGGACAAGTAGTAGTTGTGCCTGCGCAAGACGGGTTGGACATTTTTTTGAAAGTCTTTACGGAGCTTGCGTATCTTTTTTTCTATGCTTTCTTTGGTTTCGGCCTCCGTCATCCAGTACTCACCTACCTTTCAGAAAAGCCCCTGTTGGGGCGGACATACCGGAGCCGTCCCACCACAGAGCCTCTCCCCGGACCTGGAGTCCGCGCTCCGAATTTCGATGCGGTGTGGACCTGTGTCGGCAGCCTGCCCGTCTCTCCCATAATCCTTAAATGCTACTTTTTTCCGGGAATCATTGCAAGAAAATAGCGCTATTTTCGGAAAAAAACGATCCTAAGACCCCGAAGCTTCGTCGTAGCGGGAAAAGTGCATGGTGAAGGTCGCTCTTCCCTGGGTGGCGGACCTCAGGGCCGTGGAGTAGCCGAACATCCTGGACAGGGGCACCACGGCCCGCACCACCTGGATCGCCGTTCGGGAGGTGATGCTCTCCACCCTCCCCCTCCGGGCGTTGATGTCTCCGATGACCTCCCCCAGGAACTCTTCGGGTGCCAGGACCTCCACGCTCATGTACGGCTCGAGCAGCAGGGGCTTTCCCCCTTCGCAGGCGTTCTTGAACGCCATCGCCGTCGCCACCCGAAAGGCCAGTTCGCTGGAAACCCCTTCCAGAAAGGTGCCGCCGAATACCACCGCGTCCACGTCCACCAGGGGGTACCCCAGAAGGGGTCCGCTTCCCACGGCATCCCAAATCCCTTCCTCCAGGGCCGGATAGAACATCTCCGGGATCGACCCGTCTCGGACCCGCACCGCCACCCGGTTTCCCGCCCCCCGTTCCCGGGGGCGCAAATGGACTTGGACCCCCGCAAAGTGGCGGACCCCGGCAATTTCTCGATCAAACACTCCCTCGGCCCAGGATTCCTCGGCGAGGGTCTCCCGGTAAACCACCTGCGGCTTTCCTGCGTTGACCCCCACATGATAGTCCCGTTCCAACCGGGACAACACGATCTCCAGGTGAAGCTCTCCCATGCCGCTGATGATGGTCTGCCCCGTGTCCGGATTCTCCTGGTGCTTGAAGGTGGGGTCCTCCTCGGATAGCTTGGCCAGGCTGTCCAGGAGCTTTTCCTGGTCCCCCCGGGTCTTGGCCTCCACGGCGATGGAGATCACCGGCTCATACGTGCCGATGGGCTCGAGGAGAATCGGGCGGGCAGGATCGCAGATGGAATCTCCCGTGGAACAGGACTTTAGCCCCATGACCGCCACGATGTCCCCGGCCCCCGTCTTTTCGATCCGTTCCCGCTTGTTGGCATGCATTTGAAAAATGCGGGAGATCTTTTCCCGGCTTCCTTTGGAGGCATTCAACACGTCCATGCCCACCTGCAGCTTTCCCGAGTAAACCCGCAGGTACGTCAGTTTGCGCCCCTGGTCCATGAAGATCTTAAAAGCAAGGGCCGCCAGCGGATCCTGGTCGCTGCTCAGTCGATGCTCGTTTTGTCGAGTGACCGGGTTCATCCCTTCCACGGGAGGCACGTCCAGGGGAGAGGGCAGAAAGTGCACCACAGCGTCCAGGAGGGGCTGGATTCCTTTGTTCCTCAGGGCCGTCCCGCAGAGTACCGGCACGATCTTCAACTGCAAGGTGAGGCGGCGAAGAAGAGGGATGAGGTCGGCGGCGGAGATCTCTTCCTCCTGGAGGTAGCGTTCCATAAGCTGATCGTCCCACTCGGCCACCCGAGCCACCAGACGGTCCCGGGCATCCGTCACCTCCCCAAGAATCTCCGGGTCGATGTCCACAAACTCATATTCCGACCCCAGCGTCTCGTCCCGCCACACGATCTGTTTCATCTGCACCAGGTCCACTACCCCCCGGAAGTCCGCTTCCCGACCGACGGGAAACTGCAGAGGAAGCGCAACCGTTCGGAACTTCTGCTCGATCTGCTCGATCACCCGCTGGAAATTGGCCCCCACCCGATCCATCTTGTTCACGAAAGCGATCTTGGGAACATGGTACCTGTCGGCCTGGTGCCACACCGTTTCCGACTGGGGTTCCACCCCGCCCACCCCGCAGAACACCGCGACGGCCCCGTCCAAGACCCGCAGGGATCGCTCCACCTCGATGGTGAAATCAACATGGCCCGGAGTGTCGATGAGATGGATTTCATGATCGCGCCAGTGACAGGTGGTGACCGCCGAAGTGATGGTGATCCCGCGCTCTTGTTCCTGTTCCATCCAATCCAGAACGGCGGTCCCGTCGTGCACCTCCCCCATCTTATGGGACCTTCCCGTGTAAAACAGGATCCTCTCGCTCACGGTGGTTTTCCCCGCATCGATGTGGGCAATGATGCCGATGTTTCGGTAGGTCTTGAGCCGACGAACGTCACTCATACCGGTGATCCTCTCAGCCGTAAACCCTGTCTGTTCCCATCCAGCCCCTCCTCGGCGACACCCCGGGACGGCAGTCCTCTTTCGTTCCCCTCTGCTTCTTATCATTGTTTGGAGAGGATAGGTAATGTAGGGAATTGAACGGAATGTGTCAAGTTTGGGTCTTTTCCCGACCGGGAAACCCCGGGTGTTGATCTGAGTTGAGCGATTCCGAGAGCATCCGGGCGTCATGCCCGTCAAGGCGGGCATCCGGCAGGTATGCACGCTCGTTTCGGATTCCCGCATGCGCGGGAACGACGAAAAGGGGTTCGTACCCGCCAAATCTCTCCATTTGGGGGTGACTTCACGGCATCAAACCGTTGCGAAAATCCTTCTGCCGGACCCCCTGCGGGGGGGAAGATTCGGATCCTCTAACCTATTGAATTTACATGTCAGTTCAGAATAATTTAGATCTAACTCAAAAAAGCGCCAAAAAGCGAGATTAGCCAAAAAGCTATGCACTAGAATGATTTATGCCGCTAATAGCCGATTCAGACCAGCCCATTTTGTCTGAATATGTTTGCGCGTCTTTGGATAGCTCCCTCAGGCTCACCAATGTCGGAAGAATTTGCCCGTAATCCGGGCTAATTCCTCCAAATCCCGATTTATGGAGTTTGCCTCGGACAATCCCGGCCTGCTAAAAGGGCGGCATCCGAAAACTCTTACGGTGAGAATCCGCGAGGGCCATGATTCTCTTTGAAATGAGAAGAAGGAGGACCAGTATGGCGCCAAAGGCCAAGTTCTGGAGGCACCAACTGGGGAAATCAACCATCTGTCGTAGGCACCCGCTGCTGTACGGCACGCTTCCATTATTTCTTCTGCTCATCGCTTGTTTCACCACCCAAATCGAGGCAAGGACGGAACCCGACACCTGGAGCGAGCTCTCCATTTCCTTTCTCACTCCTGAGAAAATCTCCCACGCAGGCTCCCAGATGTTGACGTCCCTGTCCCCACCTTTTGCAGTGTACAACATTTCCCCAGTAGGAAGGTCGAGGAATCGGGTTCCCATCCACATTCCCAACGAACCTTCCGTTCGCAAGTACATCCAGTATTACCGGAAAGAGGGCCGAGCAACCCTCGCCGGCACCCTGAAACGTTCGTCTCCTTACGTGCCCGTCATGGCCGAGATTTTGGAGTCGAACGGGGTTCCCGCAGAGATGATCGCCATCGTGATGGTGGAGAGTTCCTTTAAAGCCCGTGCCGCATATCGAGGAGCGGCGGGCTATTGGCAACTCCTGCCGGGAACCGCTCGATCCCTGGGACTCAGGGTGGATCGCTGGGTGGACGAAAGAGCCGATCCCATCAAATCAACCCAAGCCGCTGCCAAGTACCTGCGCTCCTTCTACGATCAGTACCAGTGCTGGACGTTGGCAATCGCTGCCTACAACACGGGGGATGCCCCTGTGACCCGGGCAGTGAAGAAATGCAACGCCACCGACTTCTGGGAACTGTACAGGAAGTCCGCCGCTCCCAGCAGGAGCCGGACGTATGTTCCCAAGGTGCTGGCAGCCATGCACATTCTGAGGAACCTGGAAGCCCACGGCTTCGAGTATCCTCGAAACTTTCCCGTATATGACTTTGAATCCATTTGGGTCAACTCTCCTTTGAAACTGGAACAGGTCGCCCAATGGATCAACGTGCCGATCGGTCAGATACGGGATTTGAACTCGTCTCTGGTGCATGACCGTGTGCCCCCCGAAAACGGGTTTGCACTCCGATTGCCCTCGGGAACTCGAGACAAGTTCGACCTAGCGTATGAGGATTACCTGAAAAGGTAAACACTCAAAGGAAAGACGGCCCCGCGGATCGTGCCGGACGGCATGAAACCAATGGGTTCACGCGGATGAGTATTCGGATGTTGGCCACTGAGCTCTACCGTGCGATGAGAACAGTGGAGGAGATCAAAAAGAAACTCGAGGAAACAGGTCTTCATCCCTCGATTCGGGGTGAACTGGAAGACCAGCTCAGAGTTGCACGGGCTGAAAGAGATCGGATCAAGGCTCTCATGGAGGGGGCAAAGGCATCGTGAACATTCGCTCACGGGCCTTTGCCCTCTTCTTTTTCCAGAATCCCCTCCGAAGTCATCGAAAAGCCGCCGCACGCCTCTTCGGACAAGGACCCACGCCGGACCAACCGGTTCGCCCTCGGGGGCTGCATGCCGTGCCAAGGCCTTTCAATTCGCCGCACGCGGAACAGGGACCACAGGTGCACCTGACCACAAAGCGACGGTCCGCCGATCTCAAAGCAACCGGTTCATCGTGCGGAAGAATTCCCCGTTGCCCACCGCCATCGGGTCGGGTTTGGGGTAGGGACTCGAAGCGCGAGGCATTGCCCCCGTTGACCGATGTCGAAAGAAGGCCGGAGCAGTGAGGAATCCAGGAATACGGCGAAGGGCCCCGGAGTTCCCGGATGAGGCGGAAAGAACGTTCGAGGATCTCTCTCCTGCGGGGATTCATGAAATTGAAGGGCGAAGGATGGAAGGTTGTGAGGATCCCCCGTATCCTGGGCCATCACACAGCTTGCCGCAAACGTCTTTCATCCGGGCAGGCGGGTGAATCCGGGAGAACCCGGGTGACGGCCGTCCCCAGGCACACCACGCCTTGGGCCCGAGAATGTCCAGTTCTCTCCTGAGGGGGTTCGATACCGAGCATCTTCCCGGATCTCCCCGTAGAGGTCTTCGAGCAGTGTGCATGGGTTCGGATCCGCCTTCAATACTCGATCCCCCTCTGGGCCTTGAGGCCCCGATCATGATACGGATGCTTCAGGGGCACCATTTCCGTCGCCAGGTCGGCCAGCGAGATCAGGGCTTTGGGGGCGTTTCTCCCCGTCACCACTACGTGGAGCCCCGGGGGCCGATGCTCCAGGACTTCCAGGACCTCCTCCCAGGGCAGGAGCCCGTAGGAGAGGACGTAGTTCAACTCGTCCAGAACGATCAAGCCGTAGGCGCCGCCCGCGATGGCCTCTTTGGCCTTCTCCCACCCGGATCGAGCAAGCTGCCGGTCTTCCTCGAGGCTTTCCTTCTGCCAGGTGAAACCCGTCCCCAAGGGCAGGATCTCGATGCAGTCCAGTTTCTGCACGGCATGAAGCTCCCCATAGGACCGGGACCCCTTGATGAATTGAAGAAAGAGAACCCGCATCCCATGTCCTGCTGCCCGCAGGGCCATGCCCAGAGCTGCGGTGGTCTTTCCCTTGCCGTTCCCGGTGAACACCACCAGGAGTCCCTCTTCCATCCTCTCCTCCCCCAGAGGCATTCCGCGAAATGCGGGTGATCTTACCCCCGAACCCCGCCTATGGAAAATCGAAAAAAAAGCGGGCACTGCGGCCCGCAATTGAATCTTCCTGTTGCCGGTTCCCGTGGCCCCACCATCGAACTGGCTCGGTTAAGGGGCCTATTCCCCGGGAAGACTTCGCCTGTTCCTAGTCCGCGGCAGTCTTCTCGCCGGTCGATGCCTTGGTTTCCTTCTTGGTTGCTTCTCCCTTGGACGCCGAACAACTCTGGTTCTTTCCGGAATAGTCCGTTACGTACCAGCCCGAACCTCTGAGGTGGAAAGTACTCATGGAGATCAGCTTGTGGAGCTCGCCCTTACAGTGGCTGCATTGTGTAAGAGGCGGGTCCGAAAACTTTTGCATGGCCTCGAGGGTCTTCCCACACTTCAAGCATTCGTACTCGTAGATTGGCATACCAGAAACCTCCTTCATCTAGACTTTCATCACGAGGCATGATCGCTCGGGGAAAAACTCAGGTTCCATTATAAAACCCCGGCATCCTTTGTCAAGATCCCATTGCCCAACGGAGGAAGCGGCGGCGGGGCCTCGGGGAAGGACTCCCCCCCGCCCTTGCGTCCCAAGGGTTGCAGGCCCCGGAAATACCCGGGGTTGCTCTCGGGGCCCCCCCGCTCGCTCGGTCCTTTGCGAGGCCGGACTTACGGGGCTACCTGGACCAGCTGTCCGCCGGATACCTGGAGGATCAGGTAGCTTCGTTCCACGTTCCCCCCGGGGGTGAAGAAATAGCTTCCGGCGATTCCTTCGTAACCCCGAATCTGAAGCAGGTTCTGCAGCAAACCGGCCCGATCCATGTTCGAAGCCCCCCCTGCGTATCGCGCCTGCAGGAACAGCATCATGGCGTCGTAGGCCTGGGCCTCCAGATAAGAAGGGGCAGCCCCGTAAAATCGTTGGTATTTCTCCCGAAAGGCTCGAACTTGCGGAGACGCAGCTTCGGCAAAGAAGGGGGTCGCAAAGAGGGCCTGTTCCACGTAAGCCCCTCCCGCTTGAACCAGGGGGGCCTCTCCCCACAGATTGGTTCCCAACAGGGTTGCCCCAACGACGTTGTTGTAGGGAAGCTGCGGAGCAATGAGGGTCACCGTCTGGACCTGATCCGGGATGAACAGTGCCTCGAAGGGGGTCACATCCACTCCCGTGGGAGGGACGTTCTGCTTGGCCAGGTTCATGAGCTTCTGAATGGGCTCTTTGAAATCCGTACTCCGATCCTTGTAGGGCACGCTGGCCAAAAGATTGCCTCCCTGCTCCTGAACCACCTCCGAAAAAACCTTGGAGAGTCGCAGGCCGTATCGATCGTCCGGGTAGAGGACCGCGAATCGGGTGTATCCCAGTTTTTCCCTGCAGTACTTGACAAGGGTTTGGACCAAGTCGTGATTGTCCAGAAAAACGTGGAGCACGAAGGAGTGGTCCGCGGATTCCTCGTCTCTTTGGGTCAAGGCCAGGAGCGGAACTCCCCACCGGTTGGCGATGGGGGAAACCTCTTTGGCGGACTGGATGCCCAAGGGGCCGATGACCGCAAGGACCTGGTCCCCTTCGACCAGATCTTCGAAGGCCTTGCCGGACCGGCCCGATTCGGCGGGGGCGTCTTTTACCACCAGGGTAACCGGCTTGTCGGGGTGGCCGGCCTTCCAGTCTTCCATGGCCATGGAGAGGCCCCGCAACACCAGACGGCTGTATTTTTCATACTGTCCGTTGAGGGGAAGGATACACCCGACCCGTTCGGCACGGACCCCGATCTCCACCTCAGCAGGGGCGCCGGTCCCAGGGCCCCCCCGGAGGGATTCCCGGATCTCGGAAGCCAGGGGGTGCGTAGGGTTCTGCTTCAGGAGCTCCCGCAACCGCTCTTTGCCGGCTTCGGCATCTCCTTTCCGGGAGTCCAGCTGGACGAGCCGATATTCCAGGAATACCCGCATGAAGCTCGAGGACTCCTTCTTCATCAAGCGGGTTACTTTCGATTCATTGGCGTCTTTGAGCAGATCCAGGGTCGGTTTGACCAGGCCCTCTTGTTCCGCAGGGGTCTTGGCTGCGGCAAACCCCGCTGCGGCCCATTCGAAACCCGTCTCGACATCCCCCTCCTCCGCCAGGATTTTCACCATGAGCTCGCTGAGTCCCCTCCGGACTTCGGGCTGTCCCGACGAAGCATCCCACAGGGAAGTCACTTCCTTCATCATCTGCTTCTTATGGCCCGCGGCAGCCATGGCCCTGAACCGATCCAACCGGGCAGCATTGATTCCCTCCCAGCCGGGAAAAGCATACACGAGGTAGTCCAGGTACTGAAGGGCCCGGTCGGGTTGTCCCATTTGGAGATAGATCTGGCCCACCCGGTGAAATCCTTTGGCGGCCAAAGCCGTATCGGGGTAAGTCTGAATGATCCTCTCCCACATGGAAATGGCCGCCGCCGTTTTCCCTGCTTTGTACTCCTGTTCGGCCTTCCCGGCCAAAGCCTCCGCACCGGGAGGGGCCGGGGACAGAGTCCTCACCGGGGCACTCGTGGGAGGCGATTGAGACACAGGGGCACAGCTCGAAAGAAACAGAACGACCGTAAAGATCGAGAACCAGGGGCTTTGTCGCATCATAGGACTCATATTCTTTGAACCGGCAGCTGGGAGTCGATACGTCCGAAGCAGTTTTCCTTTAAAAACAAGGGCACACGAAAAATCGTGTGCCCTTTTATGCTGGAAGTAGCGGAGTCCGTCAATGGAAAAGCACCAATTACTTGTCCTTGACTTCTTCGAAATCCGCGTCCACAACATCATCTTCGGGCTTCCTGCCGGAAGACGCAGCCCCCTCGGGACCCCCACCGGACTGGGCCGTCTCTTGTTGCTGTGCCGACGCCCGCTTGTAGGCCTCTTCGGCCACCTTGTGGGAGATTTGCATGAGCTGGTCCGTTTCCCTCTGGATTGTATCTCGATCCGTCCCCTCCATGGCTTTCTTGAGGGTCTCGATCTGGGACTCGATGCTCTGCCGAGTGGCCGGATCCACCTTGTCGCCCATTTCCCGCATGGTCTTTTCGGTGCTGTAAATGAGGGTGTCCGCCTGGTTCCTTGCCTCGATGAGCTCCCGCTTCTTGCGGTCCTCTTCGGCAAAGGTCTCGGCTTCCTTCACCAGCCTCTGGATTTCTTCCTGGGAAAGGCCGCTGGACGCCGTGATCTGAATGGACTGTTCTTTCTGGGTCGCCAGGTCTTTGGCGGACACGTGCACGATGCCGTTGGCGTCGATGTCGAAGGTCACCTCGATCTGGGGGACTCCGCGCGGAGCCGGGGGAATTCCCACCAACTCGAATCTGCCCAGGGTCTTGTTGTCGCCCGCCATCTCCCGCTCTCCTTGCAGGACATGGATGGACACCGCCGTTTGGCTGTCCGTGGCCGTCGAGAAAATCTGGCTTTTTCGGGTGGGGATGGTGGTGTTGCGCTCGATCAGCCGAGTCATGACTCCACCTAGAGTCTCGATTCCCAGGGACAACGGAGTGACGTCCAGAAGCAGCACATCCTTGACGTCTCCCTTCAGGACCCCCGCCTGAATGGCAGCGCCGATGGCCACCACCTCATCGGGATTCACGCCCTTGTGGGGCTCTTTTCCGAAGAACTCCGATACCTTCTGCTGGACCCGGGGCATACGGGTCATTCCACCCACCAGGATGACCTCGTCGATGTCCGACCGGCTGAGCCCCGCGTCCCGCAAGGCCTGTTCCATGGGCGGAACCACTCGTTCCACCAGGTCTTCCACCAGGGATTCCAGTTTGGCCCGGGTCAGCTTGATGTTCATGTGCTTGGGCCCCGAGGCATCCGCAGTGATGAAGGGAAGGTTGATTTCCGTTTCCATGGTGGTAGAGAGTTCGCACTTGGCCTTTTCCGCGGCTTCCTTCAACCGCTGGAGGGCCATCTTGTCGTTGCGGAGGTCAATGCCGTAGTCCTTCTTGAATTCGGTGGCAAGCCAGTCGATGACCCGTTGGTCGAAATCTTCGCCTCCCAGGTGAGTATCCCCGTTGGTGGCCTTCACTTCGAAGACCCCTTCCCCGATTTCCAGGATGGAGATATCGTAGGTGCCGCCCCCCAGGTCAAAAACGGCGATCTTCTCATCCTTCTTTCGATCCAGGCCGTAAGCAAGGGAGGCCGCCGTCGGCTCGTTGATGATTCGAAGGACGTTCAAACCGGCGATCTTTCCGGCATCCTTGGTGGCCTGTCGCTGGCTGTCGTTGAAATAGGCGGGCACGGTGATGACCGCCTCGTTGACCTTCTCCCCCAAGTAATCCTCCGCCGTCTGTTTCATCTTGGTGAGGATGAACGCGGAGATCTCCGTGGGGCTGTAGTCCCGGCCTCGGATCCGCAGGTGTGCGTCCCCGTTGGCAGCCTTGACGATCTTATAGGGAAGGATCTTGACGTCCTGTTGAACTTCCTTGGTATCGAACTTGCGCCCGATCAACCTTTTCACGGCAAATATCGTGTTCTCCGGATTGGTGATGGCCTGTCTCTTGGCCACCTGCCCGACCAGCCGCTCGCCGCTGTCGGTAATGGCCACCATGGACGGGGTCGTTCGACCCCCCTCGGCATTGGGCAGGACCTTGGGTTCCTTGCCCTCCATGATTGCCACCACTGAGTTGGTTGTACCCAAATCGATCCCGATCACTTTACCCATGTGATTTGCCTCCTCTGTTCACAGCCGCCGATCTCGATGAGTGCGTGCTTGTATGACCCTGATCCTTTTATAGTGAAATCTAATCTTCTATCCACAGGGCTTCGTCCCCGACTCATGACTCACCCCTCTCCTTCTTGGTTGCCACTTCCCGATACCACGACGAGGGCGGGCCGAAGGAGACGATCATGAAGCGTGTACCCTTTCTGGTATTCCTCCAGCACCGTTTTGCCGGGTTTTTCCGGGTCTTCCCTTTGCAGGATCGCCTCATGATAGTTGGGATCGAACGCCTTCCCCGCGGATTCGAAGGGCGCACAACCAAATTTCGCCAAAACATCCAGGAAGCCCTTCATGGTCATTCGGACCCCCGAAATAAGACTTTGACAATCAGTCTCCTTCTCGGCGTGCTCGATGGCCCTTTCCAGGTTGTCCATCACCGGGAGAAGCTCGCGAAGGAGGCATTCGTTGGCGAACGAAATCCCGTCCGACTTTTCTCGTTCCAATCGCTTCCTGGTGTTATCCATTTCCGCAGCCAAGCGAAGGACCCGGTCCTTGAGCTCTTTGATCTCCTCGTCTCTGGGGTCCGATATCTGCCCGGCCTCGCTTTCCCCCACGGCGGAGACGGTCACACCCTCATTTCCCGGTTGCTCCTGTGGCGGAGAAGCCTGTCTCATTTCCGTCTTTTCCATGGCTTCCCGTTCTTTCGATGCCTCAATCATTCAGACAAATCCTCCTTCAGAACCCTGGCTTTAGGGAATTCCCATAGGGACTACCCCCGTGTCGTTTCCCCGGCCCCCTGCACCCCCTTCAGATCTCATCCGGATCGTTGAGCAATTGGCTCAAAAGGCTGGCCGTAAACTCCACCACCGGAATGATCCGAGGGTAATCCATCCGCAACGGGCCAATGACCCCCAGCACCCCCAGCAAAGTATCCCCATGGCGATAAGGGGAAGAGATGAGACTGATTTGCTGGAGTTCTTGGAACTCGCTCTCGGGGCCCAGAATGATCTGGACGCCGGACGAAACTTTGAGAGACATATCCAAGAGCCGGACGATCCGGGACTTGTTTTCGAAGGCCTCGAGGATTCCCTTGAGCCTTTCCACGTCCGAGAATTCGGGGTTTTCCAGCAGGTTGATCTGCCCCTCGATATAGACCTCACTGTTTTCCAGGGAGGACTCAAAGAAGCGTTGCGTGACCTCCAAGGCACGGGAATACAGTGCGTCGAAAAGCACCTTTTCCTTGACCATTTCCTCCAGGATCCGCTCCTTCACTTCGCCCAGGGGCAGATCTTGAAAACGCTCATTGAGATACCGGCCGTACTTGTCCAGCTCCTCCTGCTTGATGTCTTCGGGCCACTCCAGCAAGCTGTGTTTCACCAATCCGGTCTTGGAGATGAGAATGACCATGACCTGGTTGGGTCTCAGGCGCACGAATTCGATATGCTTCAGCCGGGTTGCCTTCCAACTGGGCCACAGGACCACCCCGGCCTGCCGACAGAAGCTGGACAAAATCCGGGATGTCTGCTGCAAAATGGCCTGAATATCCGACTTGTTTTCTTGAAAAGCCCTGCGGATCCGGGCACGCTCCTCCTTCCCCAGTGTCCTGGACCTCATGAGAGTGTCCAGGTAGATACGGAGTCCTTTCTCCGTGGGCACCCGCCCCGCCGAAGTGTGGGGCTGGGAGAGCAAGCCTCGCTCTTCCAGGTCGGCCATGACGTTTCGGATGGTGGCGGGGCTCACCCTCAGTTCGTACCGTTTGGAGACCGTACGGGAACCCACCGGTTCGCCGGATTGGATGTAATCCGACACTACGGCTTCCAGTACCTGGCGATCCCGCCCCGACAATTCGATCACTGGAGTCTCTCCCGGATGCGATTAGCACTCTGCCAAACTGAGTGCCAAGCTAGTGCTGACGCCATCTTTTGTCAAGGTTCCGACTGCCCCCTCCCCCATCGTTAGGCCCGGCTGTCCGGCAACAAAGCTACTCCTCCCGGATCATGTCGAAATCATCAAAGTACTCCATGTAGTTTTCCGACATCTGATAGCCCGCCATCAAGATCCCGCTGTCCGACTGGTTGCGGAAAGTGAGCACCACCCGCCGCGGGTCGTCGGGGTCCTCCTCGATACGCCCCAATTCACCCAGCATCCGCTTCACGGCAGTCAGGTCCTGTCCTTCCTTCAACCGAATCCACATTCTTTTCATGGTTCCTACCTCCTCACAACCCATTCACCGATCTGCCGGAAGCAAAGAGCGCTTTTCCCGCACTTCGTTGGATTCCAATAAAGGATAAAGTTCAAAAAGGCCCTGTCAAGGAAGGATACCCGCGAGGAGTCCGCAACAGGAAGGAGCCGGGGCAAAAAGTGCCCCGAAACCGCACCGTCGCCCTTGGTCGTCCATCCGGCCAAACGTTCCGGACCGAACGCTTGCCGGTGTCCGAAAGACTATGGGGGCATTTCCCGGCCCCGGTCCAAATCCCGGTTCATCCTTGGTTCCCGGGGCCGATCTCCACGGGGAGGCGCAAGGGGGGTTTCGAGGTCCCCCTCAGGACCATCGGCCTCTCGGGTTCATACCTTGAAAAACATGCAAAATCGGCAAAAGGAAGAAATCTTCGCCAATTGGTCCCCGGGGCCCAAGAATTGGAGTCCCAACTGCGTCGTCTTTTTCAGGGTGGAAAAGGTGATGTTGCGGATCTTTGCCCGGAGCCCCGTAATCTGTTGATTATCCGGAAGTATCAGCTCGATTCGACACCCGGAGTTGCGCACCACCGGGAGCAGCGCAGCCACCACGAGACAACATCCCCCTTCGCTGATGTCCGTTGTGGTCGCTCCCAGCGCATCCTTCGCACCATCCAGATACAAGCGGGTTTCGATATCCACGAAGATCCGGTGATGCTTCCGCACCTTCTCCACCTGAAAACGGGTGGGGTATTCCATGAGGACCAGTCCGTCGCCCAGGTCTTTGCGGATGCGGCTTCGAAAGTGGTACACGTCCCCCTCGTGAAAGTACGAACAAACCAATGTCCCCTCCAATGGAACGCTCAAGCGTTCGTTGACGCGATACACGGGATCTTCCAAAAGGATGAAATCCCCATGGCGCCCCCCGAGGATCCGGGACCGGGCCTTGTGGGTCTTGCTCTCCTCCGATGCCAGAAAAATCTCGCTCTCGATCACCAAAGGGACTTTGTCCGTTTTCTTCATGGGAAGCCACGCCTGTGCCTAAGGCCTGAACGAGAAAAAGATACGGGCCAATCTTTCACGGGTGCAAAATAGCTTTCCGGACCGGCAAAGTAAAGGCGAATATGGGAAGCTCTCCGCCCGAACTCCCCGCTGAACGGAGCGGCGAGATCGCCGAAAAGATACCGCAACCGGGTTTACCGGAGGAGACGCCGGCCCAGGGGTCCGGCCTTTTCCAAGAAGGGATCGAGGAGAGTACCGAGAAGGAGACGTCCTAGGACCAGGAATGTCCCGCCGTATACCAGGGCGGTCACGCCGATGGTCCCCAGGGCCCAAAGATAAGGGTGCGCGGCATCCCGGATGAATTGCCACCGCACAATCCAATAACTGGGTCCGCAGCACACAAGAGCCACCAGGAAGGTCTTCCCCAGGGCCGCCTGCAACCCTCGAAACGTCGCCCAACCGAAACGGCGACCCCACCAGCCGGAGAGCAGCAGGGTGTAGAGTATTACCGACACACCGCTGGCGCCTGCCACGCCCGGGGCCCCGTAGTGCAGGCCGGCCAGGTAAAAGACCGGCACCGACACCAGGCTGGTCACGGTTCCCAGGACGGCGGGGGTGAGAGTATCCTGCCGGGCATAGTAGCCCCTGGCCACAATCTGTTGACCTCCCCAGAACAGGACCGCCAGGAGAAGAATCTGCAAGACCCGCGTGGTTTGAACCGAGTCGGCCGCCCCGAATTTTCCCTGCTGAAAGATCAGGACAATGATGGGTTCCGAGACGGTTATCATCCAGAAAGACAGGGGAAGGAGCAGAACGCAGACGTTGAGAAGCGCCCGGTTCAGGGTTTCATGGAATTTGGGAAATTCCTTCCTGGCCACGAGGTCCGCCAGGAAAGGGTAGGAAGCGACCCCTGCAGCCTGGGCGACCACCCCCACGGGAACCATCATGATTCGCCGTCCGTAGTTGAGCCAGCTGATGGCCCCGATTCCGGCAAGAGAGGCAAAGATCCGGGTGAACTGCTCGTCCAGAACAACGATGGATTGGCCCAGCATCAGCGGCAACGCGAGAAGGAGAAACCCTTTCAATCCCGAGTGTGTCAGACGGGGCCGAAACTTGACCCCGCCCTCCTTATTCACCGCCCAGAGGGGCAGGAGAAAATTCCCCAGGAAAGCCCCCGTCAGAACTCCCCAGCAGAACCCTTCCATTCCGCGACGTCGAAGAATCACCCCCCCCAGAATGATCATCGAGTTGTAAACCAGGGGCACCAGGGCCGGCAGCAGGAACTGCTTGCGCAGGTATAAGACCGCCATGAAACAGGAACCCAACAGAAAACAGACTTGGGCGGGCAGGACAATCCTGAGGAAGCGGGCCAAGCGGCGGAGGGCCGCATCGTCCAGGCCGGGAGCTGCAAAAAAAGCCAGTTGCGGGGCCAGAATCATGGCGACCAGCGTCAAAGCCGCGGCTGTGAGAAAAATCCATGTCAGGACGGTGGAAAGAAACCTCCAACCTTCCTCTTCGTCCTTGTGAAAATGCTCCGCCAGCAAGGGGATCAGGGTGATGGAAAAGTAGGCTCCCGCCAGGAGATAGTTGATGAAATCGGGAACGACGAAGGCGGCAAAGTACAGGTCCGTCTCCCGGGTTGCTCCAAAAAGGTAGGAAATGATCTTGTCCCGGATAAGACCCATGAAGCGGGAGAGCAGCACACTGACTCCCATGATCACGGCAGCCCAGCCCATTTCCTGGCGACGGTTCCACGGACCCATAGAGGAGTTCTCTCTCTTCTCCCGGGGTGTCTTCCGGCTCGGGTTCTTTCTTCAGCGGTCTCCCCCTCCGATCCGTTTCAGACTATTCCAAATCCCCATCGGTGTCAAAAACTGCTCCCGGCCTGTCGCTCCCGACGGGGTCGGGCCGGTGCGCATAGTCCACCCCGGGAGATGGGTGCCGTCTCCCAACGGGTCCTTCCTGGAACGGGACTCGCGGCGGGGCTCCCTCCGAGATTCGTCCGCCGCCCCAACCGGAACGAGGACGTGCGGACAATGTCCGCCCATAGGCTCGTCCGGCCCGTGCCGCAAACTTTTCCGGGAGTTTTCCCTTGCTTGCCCGGGGGAATTTTGTTAGATCAAAGGCCAACCAATCGGACGCGCCCGTAGCTCAGCTGGATAGAGTGCCGGACTACGAATCCGTAGGCCACAGGTTCGAATCCTGTCGGGCGCACCAGGAAAATCAAGGGGTTACGGAGAATCCGCCGTAGCCCCTTTTGGGTGGTGTGTAAATGCTGAAGTTTGCAGTTTAGCCCCTCGTCCCCTGTTTTTTGCATGGATGCACCGTATCGGGCGTCCGGAGCATACTTCCTGAATGCCTTGTTGGCGCCGCCTGCGGCGTCGCCAATGCGGCGTTGCCCCTATCGGGTCCCTGTCCTGGCCGGCGCCGCCTGCGGCTCTGCCAACCAGGCCATTGGATCCGATGTCACTCGCTTGCATGCGCCTTCGGCTCCGCAAGCTTCGCGCCACGGGTCAACACCGCAAAATACCGGTGCATGTAGATGTTGACCAAAAAGGGGCGACACCACCCCTCCCTGAGGAGTTCCTGCAGTGGATTTCTTTCCTCCCGTATACACCACGTGCCCCTACTCGGTTCGCCCCTGCACAGGAGTTGGATGTCTCCGGAATCCCCGTTTCTTTTGCAGTTAGTTTGAGAAATTCCTGTCCGGAGTCCTGGACTTTACGGATCGTTTCCAGGACCTGGTCCTGGGTGACGGACTCCGGCAGCCCCAGCTGCTTTGCGATACGCTTCAAGAATTCCATCTCGACTTCCTTTTCAGTAGGGTTGGCGTTTTTTGCGACAATGGGCTTTATCCAGTTCAGACGCGGGGCGTTGGTAAGGGCTACCCGGAGAAGTTCGACCAGGCGGCGCTCGCCCTTCGATACCAGGAACACAGGGGAGAAGTAGCGGTACTCTTTTTTAGCGAGCAGGTCGGCGGCGGCTTCGGTCCATTCGACCTTTGCCCACAGGCCGTCCTCCCCGCGATTCTCGATCGATTTGATCCATCCTGCGGCGGGGGCCTTGCCGTCCGGCGATGAATACTCTCCGCCCTCGGTCTGGTGTTCGTAGTCGATCACCATGTCGAGGCCGCGGGAGTCGAATGCGGAAATCACGGCCGACATGGCTGCGTCGTCGACGATGAAGGGCTCGCCGTCGACAAGGGTCACCCGGCCGTGCGGGAAGATCTGGAACTCGGTGGGGACGGCGGTCGGCCGCCCCTTATCTTCCGGCAGTCCGGCGATGAATCCGAGTGTGTCCGTCATTGACAAATCCTTGCAATTGCACTATTTCAGAGATTGCAGGCGCCGGTTTGGTCGCGGCCTTACACCGGCTCCGGGCGCTGCAGGCGCCGCGACGCCTGACGGCCCCACTACCTTCCGAATATCAGTAGCCCGCGCCTTTGACTTTCCAGGTACTTCCAGCCCTTGGACGTGAAAAAAGTCCAGGCTTCGAGCATCCCACGGACCGTCTGCGCCGACATGAAAAGGCCCCGTCCTTTCTCAAGCTGAATCGCCTTCAAAAATCTGGCTCTCAGTACGACTTTCCCGGTCCCTTTGTGTTTTTCGAAACTCAGCCAAACCTCGTAGGGCTCCTGGATTAATTCGGGGAAAAAGGGCAGGAACGCAGACCGGTCGAGCGGAATATGCTCGGACAGAGACCTCGCATTAACCAGGACCGGCATCTTCAAATCCGCACCTGCCATGAAAATCTTTTCATCTCCGCCCAGGATCCCTTGCAAATACTTCTCAGCCTCAGCCTTCGATTGCATGGGCGAGACTGCCGAGGTCTGCGTAATATCGAGAGGGAGCTCCCTTGGCCTGCCATAAGAGAGCCGGTCTCCGGAGGTCATCCGCTCCCATGCGGCCGCTCCCCGGCGTCTCCAGGCATCCATCACCTCTTCGGGGAGCTGACTTCCCCAGGCCGTTTCACCCACGTTGTACGCCCAGCCCGGATCGATGCCGTTCGGCACGCGGACCGTCCGTGTCGTCCCGTCCGATAGCCTGATCTCCTTTTCCTGCCAGTCCATCTCCGGGGCTTCTTCCCTGAGTTTTTCCCCTTCGGCCTTCATCCGCTCCACTTCAGGGCCGGAGTGGTTGACCACGGTGCACCGGCACCCCCATCCGTTGGGAGGGTAATGGGTACGCCACCACGGATCGTCATGTCGGAGCACCGTGTTGTGCCACGCGACATGCTGCGTCCGCGTGCGGCCGTCCATGACCGCCGAATAACGCCAGTAGGGGCGGGCTTCCAGAACGTCCGGGTCGGTCATCTGCTTGTAGTGCCCAGCCTGATAGGCAGTACGCATGTTGGTGTTAAAGATCACCGAAGATCTCCATCCACGCCCGCCCTTGTAGCTCCAGCCGTGCCGCTTCACTATGCTGTCGAAGTCTTTTCGAAATTCGTTGAGAGTGATCCCCTTCTCGATGCCCATAAGAACGGCGGCCTGAAAATCGGAGAGCAGGTCGTCTTTCATGGCGCCGGCCACCACGAATGCCCGGCTGTGCATGCCCTCCCAGATATCGGTCCAGGTCCGGGTCGGGAGCCTGACCTTCTGCCGGAAAAAGTCGATCGCCTCCTGGAAGGGCAGTCCCTGGGCTAGGATCTCTGTAGATGGGTAGTCCATACCCTTCCCCCCTCGGCGTCGAAGCGCCCGGACAGATCCGCCAGGGCGAAGGCCTGCTGCATGATCTCTCCAAGCCGCGTCGGGTCAATATCGGCATATAGATTGATCAGCCGGTCGCGGACCTCTTCGAGCGAGGCGGCCGAATCCACAAGATCCCGGATCCGGTCTGTCATGCCGGTCATTTCGAGCATGGCACGGTCCTGGAGCTGATCGGCGATAATGTCGGCAGCGTCCCGGTTCGAGGCGGCAAGCTTTGCGATGAGCTTTGCGATGTCTTCGGCGGCGTCACCCGGCTGCTTCCCGCCCGGCTCGTTTTTCGGCGACGGCCCGGCCGCTCGCCGCGGAGCGAGCGGCGTCTCGCCCGGTTGCGGCAGCGGGATCTTAAAGCGCGCGGACAGGTGCTCCTGGGATACCGGCTGGCCCATGTCGGCGCAGAGGATCTTGTAGATGGCGGCGTAGGCCTCGAGGTCTTCAGGAGGCTCGTAGAGGAAGCGAAAGCACGGGACAGGCGCATCCCAGCCGTAGTTGAAGCCCACCAGGGGGCGAAGGATCTGATGGGTGATGGTCTTTGCAAGCGCCCGGCAGTCGGCTTCTACGAGATCCTGGCGCACATCTCCGTGGACGCGGCCGAGGGCGAGAGATCCCCGGCCCTTTTCACCGCCGGCTTCGGAGGTGAGCGTCTGGCCAAGAATCGCCTTGGACATCTGAGCGTCGCAGAAGCGCGCGAGTCCCTCGTAAATGAGCTGGCCGGAAGATCCGGAACCCTTCTGGGTCTCGATGAACTCGATTTCGGTCGCCTTTGAAATGATTCCGGCTGCGTCGGAGCCCAGCATGCGGACGGCGGACAGCAAAGCGTCCTTGTCGGCCTTGCCGGCGCCCGGTTCGTATTTACCGACGCGGATCGGCATGCCGTAGACTTCGGAGAACGACACCCAGTCCTTGACGGCGTAATTTTTGAACAGATACATCCAGGCGCAGACGCGCATGATGCCTGCCCTGGTGTCGTAGCCGGATCGGGCCTTGTATCTATGGTAGGCGAACTTGTAGGGAGGCGGATCGATCCCACGGATCGGTTCATCATCGGTCAGCACGCGCGGGTAGACCGAATCTCGGAAGGTGATCTTCTTGGGATGGACGTAGCGGAGACCCCGGATCGCCGCCTGGCCGGCTGATACGTCCCAAAGGATTTCCATCATCGAGTAGCCCTTTGAAATGGCGTCCAGGAGGTCCAATATATGGTCGTCGAAATCTGGGAGGCCGTCGATCGCGAAATTGCAAAATTCTGCAATCTCTTTGGATGTGGCGTCTTCGGCTGCCGGGAGTATTTCCCAGGAAAGGCCCTGGACGGAGAGCTTGCGGGTCTGCAGCTGGCTGGCGAGATGGGCGTCTTTTTCTTCCATTTCCTCGAACAGCTCCGCCTGGCGCACCACGTCGCCGTTGTCGGCCTCCTTGAGGATGCGGGCCAGGCGCTGCGGGGTCAGCCCGTAGCTGGGATAGGAGGACCACCTGTCGCGGACCTGGACGACGGAAATATCGCGGGTTTCGGGGGACCTGATGTCGCGTTCCTGGATGGGCCTGCCGAATTGATCGTAAAGCATCAGTAGCACCCCCTCTGCTCTGCGAAGCGGCGCCCGCTGGAGGATTCGAATTCTATGGGTCCCGTCGGCTTGCCGGCGGCGTTGGCTGCCAGAATATACTTTCCCCCAAATTTTGGACAGCCTGTTAAGCTTCGATGCAGGTCGAAACAGGTTACCTAAACAGGAGGGAAATAGGGAGCGATGCAACGGAAGCGTTATAATGCGGAATTCAAGGCC
>Ga0116192_1000621_pt1 | contig 26410 bp, 18 predicted proteins | sample AD_UKC113_MetaG_FD_89876 | JGI IMG/M metagenome (GOLD analysis project Ga0116192, IMG submission 89876) | Active sludge microbial communities of municipal wastewater-treating anaerobic digesters from Hong Kong - AD_UKC113_MetaG | ecosystem: Engineered > Bioreactor > Anaerobic > Digestate...
CACCATCACCTCTTCAGGGTATGGAAAACGGACGAACTTTGATGAGTACCGTGGTCATGGCCGTGGAACAATGGGTGTCAGAAACATCAAGCTGAAACGCAATGATGGTATTGTCACGGCATTCTCCGCAGGGCCTGAAGAAGAGATCATCCTCATGAGTGCAGAAGGAATCGTTATCAGAACCAGCGTTGAAAAGATCACGATACAGGGTCGTTCAACCCAGGGTGTCAGGATAATGAGACTTGCAGCAGGTGACCGTGTTGTCGGTGTCACCTCACTCTCTCCGGAAGAGCAGAAGGATATCAGTGATGATATCCCCCAGGCAGAGATAATCGACGAGGAACCGGATGAAAACGGTTCTTCCGACGAATAAAAAAATTAATCCTTTTTCAAAATTTTCGCAGTCCAGGTCTGTCCTTCAGTATACCAGGATGCTGTTCCCTGAATTATTCCATCTGATGTCAGAGACCCGGTATAATACCCGTTATTTCCTTTTCTAAACAGTTGAACATAATTATCCATAACTGACTGAATTTCTATAATGTCAGTTATCCTTCCACCTGACCAGGAAGCGTCAATGGTTTTCCCATCTGCGCTGACTTTCCAAATACCATCATAGTTCCCCATTGGCCCGTATTCCTGAACTGACCATTCAGATAATGGCTTAAACAGTTCCTGCTCCTGGGCCGGACTTTCCGTATCAGACCAGAGGTAGTAATACTGGATAAAATACCATTCCTGGTACATTGTACAAACAATATTGATCGCAAAATCCCTGTCTTTTCCAGTAACATACTCAGTCGGTGCAGTGCTCGTCCAGAATGTATGTGTTTTTTTCTCCTTTGCCCCGCTTATACATCCAACAGTGAGTTGTGCTGCATTCATCCCTCTGCCCGTCATACCCTGATTTCCATCCCCATGGAAGTCGGGGTATTTGCCTGTGCTCCAAGAGTGGAATCTACTGCCAGACAATTCGAACATGAATTCTGGTCTAATGAAAAACTCATGTTAAAACTTGATTCAGGATATATAACAAGCGGTGGTGGAGTCCATGAAAAGGTTGAGGAAATGTTCTGTGTACAGTCCATGGTATCCCATTTCCAGCTGGTTTCACCTGACAACGAGGTATCAGAATGACTATTTCAACGGTCTCTTACCCAGAAAGGGTACTAAAAACTAATTGTTGCTGTTGCTCTTAAGATTTTACGGATTCTTTGGCATTTTCTCATCAATAATGAAATATTTAAAGATGGAATTCCTTGAATGAAAACTGTTAAGATTCCCAAGTTTCCAGAAAATATTGAGAGAGTTGGAATCGCAAAGATTATTCAGCTTTTGTCTAGGGGAGCTGATATAAATGTTCAAGAGGAAGGTAAGGAGATTATGCGAATCAATGGTTCAAGTCACCCTACTTGATCCCGATTTTCATGGGAAAGTAATTGAGTGATTTATAAAAAAGGGAGTGTTTTTAATAATTTTATTGGTACTTGAGAGCCAGAAAAAGGGATATCTCACCCAGCCAGAGATATCCCCAGCGTAACATTCACTCCTTCAATATCCCAATCCCGGTCCAGCTGGAATAGTACTGATCCATCCCTGCCACTGACAGCGTCATGAATCAAGAGTGTCTTCCCCCTGACCTCTTGTTTAATAAGATCCTGCCATGATTTTGAGAGCAGCTTTCTCACGTGCTCATCCTCAATAACCGCATCAATCAGGATATTATCCTCAACATTCAGATCAAGCTGTTTTCTCATCTCCTGAAGCCTTCTGATGATCTCACGACTATATCCTTCAGCTTCAAGATCCTCAGTAAGCGTCGTATCAACATAGACCGACGCATCGGTCATCTCTGCACCAAAGATCCCTTCCGGAAGATGCTGACTGAAGGTCATATGTTCAGCGGTCAGGACAAACTCCTCAGATCCATCACTCAGTGTAACCGACCCGGACTCCTCAAGCTGCTTTCGGAGGGCTGACCCGTCAGCAGCCTCAATCAGACCCTTCACAACCGGTCCTTTCTTCCCAAATGATGGTCCGATCTTCTTCATGACCGGTTCTGCATTGAATCGCATCCGGTCCCAGCTTCCCTGGATAACCTCAATATTCCGGGTATTTGCACGATCCTTTGCCAGTTCTTCCATGGACCTGAAGGCTTCGGTGACCGATTCACTTGACGTCACAACAATGACATTCTGCACCGGCCAGCGAAGTTTTCTCTTCCCTGCCTGCCGTGCATTTGCAACTGCTTCATCAAATTTCCGGACAACATCCATCCGACGCTCAAGATTCTCATCAATAAGCCTGATATCTCCTGCTGGCCATTTTAGCATGTGAACTGATACCGGATCTTCAGGCAGCCGGAGATTCTCATACATTGCTTCGGTGATATGAGGAGTAAACGGGGCAAGAAGTCTGCATAGGGTGCGAAGACAGTATGCAATCGTCTCATATGCAAACTTTTTGTCAGGTGAGTCTTCCTCAAGCCACATACGAGGCCGGACAATCTGGACGTACCACCGGGAGAGATCTTCAAGGATGAAATTCATCAAAAGCCGGGTGACACGGTGCAATTGGTACTCATCCATGTCTGCAGAAACCGATCTGGCAATGGTATTAATCCGTGAGATGATCCACCGGTCAATCTCCGGCATCTCCCGGTAGGAACGAACGATGTACTCATCATCATACTTCCCGTCTGGTGTCAGGGCAGGGGAAAACCCGTCAAGAATCATATAGGGAAGCGGGAACCGATACACATTCCACAGGATATTCATCGTCCGGTTCACGGTTGAAACCCCGTCCCAGTTGAATTTCAGGTCTTCCCATGGTGCATTGGATGAAAGAATATAGAGACGGAGAACATCAACACCGAACTTCTGAACCACTTCTTCAGGAGTGACCACATTTCCAAGACTCTTGCTCATCTTCCGCCCATCAGCATCGAGAGCAAACCCATGCATCAGGACGCTCTTATAGGGAGACCGGTTAAAGGCAATCGTAGAGGCACCAAGCTGTGAGTAAAACCATCCTCTGGTCTGGTCCTGCCCTTCAGTGATAAAGTCAGCAGGCCACATCTCATGGAACAGGGCATCATTCCGGGGAAAACCAAGGGTTGCCCAGGATGCCATTGCCGAGTCAAACCAGACATCAAAGATATCCTCTACCCGTTTCATGGTCCCGCCACAGGAACAGGGCACGGTTATCTCATCGACATACGGCCGGTGCGGATCAGTGAGATTGCTCCCGGCTGCTGCATTCAATTCTGCAACCGTCCCAAAGACCCGGTGGGCAGAGCATGAGGAACACTGCCAGACCGGAATCGGGATACCCCAGTACCGCTGTCGTGAGATACACCAGTCACGTGCATCAGAGACAAAATCATAAAAACGGGCACTCCCGGCCCAGTCCGGATACCATGAAGTCGCCTTGATCTCAGAGAGCATCTTCTCTTTCATCTTCGGAACAGAGATGAACCACTGCTCAGTAGCCCGGTAGATGATAGGGGTCTTACACCGCCAGCAATGACCATACCGGTGGGTTATCTTCTGCCTCCCAAGCAAATGACTACCAAGATCTGATAGGATCTTCTCATTTGCATCACGGACAAACTGACCGGCATATATCCCGCCTTCATCGGTATAGTATCCGGCTCCGTCAACAGGACAGAACACATCAAGGCCTTTCTCCACACCAAGGAGATAATCGTCCCATCCATGTCCGGGGGCGATATGGACCATGCCGGTATTGTCCATCTCAACAAATCCAGCGGTAACCACCGTATGCACGATCTCTTTCTGTCGAGGGATGAGATCAGCAAGTGGTGAATCATACGTTGTTCCTGCCAGTTCCTCTCCGGTCTTTTCTGAGAGGATTGAATAATCCTGATATTTCCCCCGTTTTAATACCGGTTCGACAAGATCCTTTGCTATCCAGAGAATCTCCTTTTTCCCCTCTTTTATTGCCTCAACTCTTGCATATATAAAATCTTTATCGACAGCAACGGCCACATTTGCCGGAAGGGTCCATGGGGTCGTGGTCCAAATGACCAGATATTCATTCATAAGACCATGGATCGGAAACTTTACAAATATTGACGGATCCTGTTCATCCCAGTATTCCACTTCAGAATCGGCGATGGCGGTCTCACACCGGGGACACCAGTTGACTACCCGGTGACCACGATCTAAGAGACCCTTCTCATCTGCCTGTTTCAGTGTCCACCATGCCGCTTCAATATATTCGGGCATGATGGTCTGGTAGGGATCATCAAAGTTCATCCAGACGCCGAGAGATTTAAACTGCTCTGACATGATGTCTTTATGGCTGAGGGCGAACTGCTTGCACCGCTCGATAAATGCGCCGATACCGAAAGCCTCTATATCTTTCTTATTTTCAAAGCCAAGTTCATGTTCGACCCTGACTTCGATGGGAAGGCCGTGCATATCATATCCGGCACGATCGATGACATGTAACCCATGCATCCGCTTATACCGGAGAATGCTGTCTTTGAGGATCTTATTCCATGCTGTTCCAAGGTGAATGTGCCCGGTGGTATATGGCGGCCCATCTACGAAAAACCATGTTTTGCCATCCCGGTTCTGCTCCTGTACCCGGGCATATATGTCCTCCTGTGTCCAGAATTTCTGAACCGAGGCTTCTATTACCCTGGGCGTAAAACTGCTGGTAACCTCTTGCACAATATTTCCTCAAAAATTCCGTATATTATTGGCTGCACCGGAAGATAGGTGTTTCTTACATTACCACCCGCCGGCGCCTCCACCACCAAATCCTCCGCCGCCGCCAAAACCTCCTCCTCCAAAGGATCCGCCTGACCCGGATGAAGGGGCAGAATAGGCAAGCATAGGAGAAAATCCGGTGTGAATGAGAGCAGGAGCAAACCACCCGCCGGATGGAAGATCCGGAACATGAATTTTTAATGATTTAAGCGTCTTTGATACCCGATCACCAACACCAAGAGCGGTCCCATACACCATCCAGTCTCCCCAGATGGATATATCCTCCGGAGAGTACCGCTGCATCATGACCGAGTCTGAAAGAAATCCCCGGAATGACTCCCATTGTAACCGATCCCGGTAGTAATCCCCCTTCCAGGTTCCAAAGAGAGATACCGGGAATACCAGGGCGATAATCATCTGTAGAATAGTTAAAGAACTATAATAGACAGCCGAACCAAGGATCAGACGATCACCCGGACCGATGATGATCAGCACCAGTGATACAAAAAATACACCTACAGCCAGGATGAGAAGGGGAATAAGATGGGTATGACCATTCCTGATATAAGCAGAGACCATCTGATCAACGATTCCGGTTGGAAGGTCCCGGAATGATCTCTGAAACTCAACCAGTTGGGTCCTCATTGATTCATTCGCATTGGCATCAGAGGCCATCCGGGTAAACGTCTCATTTGTCACAATTCCGTCCTCTGAAAGGAGGGATAATGTTCTGATCACCTGCTCTTCGTATCTATCACCGGTCCCGTTCTTTAATACCCGGATTGAAAAGTCCTTCTCTGACTGCTGCTGTATTGAGATGATGCCTCTGCGATGGAGATCAATCAATGTCGCATGGAGCCCTTCTTCTGGAAACTTCCCAGGATCTCCTGAGAAGACAAGAGAGACAAGCCAGGGTTTTATTGACGGATCAGGAACAAAACTCAGGTGATCAGGGACAGTATAGGATTTCTCCCGGCCATACCTGTACCAGATACCAAGCAGAAAGACAGGAATACCAAAGAGCAGCAGACTGGAGAGTGCGGATATCAGCCGGTACAGGGGATTTGCTACTGAGAGATACCAGGCGTTTGCCTGCTCTGTCCGTTCCCTGACTGAACCGGATATAGGTCTGACCTGGCCGTTCAGTGATGCGGTGACCGAGGGATCTATCAGCACTTCAAATCCTAGTGGAATATCTTCGGCTACTGAACCGGTCAGGATGTATGAATCACCAGATCGGGTAACCGTAAGATCAGCCGGATGAGGATAGAGTTTGGTCACACCGGGTGCCGGGATCTGAATCCTGACTGAATCATAAGGAATGTGAGTTGTGGCCAGATCAATATTCAGATGGTCCCCATCAGTCCCCCGCTCTACCGGAGGTACAATATCCCACGTATACGATATCGGGTACGTCCCTGAACGGAAATACCCTGGATTGAATGCCCCGGCTTCATTTCTTCCAGCCCGGTCAGTAATAATTGAACGGGCACCTGTATTTTCACCGGTAAGGGTTACGGTTCCATCAGCTTCTTTCACATACCCAATGGTTCCCGAGGGAGGCGCTACTGATATAAACCGGATATATGAGTCTGAACGAATCGTGCTATACACCGGACTTTCAAATTTCCGGTTCAGACTTCTATAGTAATCAGATATATGAACATTATAGAGATATGATTCCTGTAATGTACCATCCCATGAGAAGGAGACATCATATGAATTGACCTTCAGATCAGGGATAAATATCGTCTGGGCAAAAGAGAAGAGAGAAAATCCACATATTGCGATTCCGGCGGTTATTAAAAGGAGAAGTGTCAAGTCCTTATTTTCATCATCCATGGCGTTCCTCTGAAAAGCCATATCTGGTTTGTACGCGGATATCAATATCTGACATAATAACAGGCTCCGAACTCCAGTTTTTTTCCTGATGAGAGATTACGGAGGAAGGAACTGGCATGATCCTCGCATACCACCACCTTACAACATCCGAGTATTTCAAGACCGATTGCAGGTTTCCCACAGACCTGGCATATCGTTTCATCTCCGGGTGATATCCCCATACTATTCCTGAACCCTGAAAATATTTGGATGCTTTGATCAGGAATCAGTCTTCACTTTTCTGAAACCTGACGAGATCATGAGCTTGTGAGAGAAATCCGAAAAACTGCTCATCCAGTGGTTCTTCTTTTGCATATTCAACAAGAGAAGACCATGTCAAAATCTCAATTATCTTCTCCTTTTCCGGAAGAATCAGTCCGGGGGAGCCGGATATAATCTCCTCACTGGTCAGAGCATCTCCTTTTCCATAAGTATGTGAAATATAGGTCCTTATTGCCTGACCAAGCATGCCATACCCTTCTTTCTTCTCTCCTGCATGATAGGCACGTTCTGCATCGCTCAGCATCTCATTCACAATCTCATGGTAATCTTTCGATGGAATCACACATTCTTCGCATGGTTTTGGCTCCGGGCGGGTGGAGAGATACCACCAGGCAACTCCGGCGCAGAGGACAATAAGAAGAATAACCAACAATATTCCGATAAACCAGAATAAGGGAAACGCATCATCCTGCTGCAGAGTAACTTCTTCCACGGTTTCATTTACAATCCGGGCAGACAGGGTTGCATTTCTCCCATCCGGACTTGTGTACTGCTGCCTGATCGTCGTCTCTTCAGGAGTCCTGGTCACCGATCCTGATGATGGCACCATCGAACTGTTGTGTAACTGGTCTTTTAGATCATTCCAGGTACTGTTCGAGTTGAGTGCCGGAGGTACAGGAATTTCTCCACTCTTCTCAGCGGTGAGCGATGAAACCTTCCCATCTTCTGCCTTTCCTGTTACAGAAATCTTTTCCCCGTTATCATTCTCAAAACTGACAGCGACCTCTCCTTTATCTGGTCCGGTCGGAACTATCCGCCCTGAAGTCTGGTTATACCCGGCCTTTCGAAGATCTGATGCCTGTTGCCTGATAAGGGGATCCTTCTCAAGAGAATCTGCAAGTTTCCGCCTATTCTCCTCATTCTGCTGACTCTCCTCTATCATCTGCTGCTGTAATGCTGAAGAGGAAGAAGACATCTGATTATTTTGTAAAGCCTGCGAGGGATTCTGTGCAGCGGAAGAAGACCGTGAAGATCCTGTCATACTCTGGGACATAAAACTCTGCATCAGTTGCTGGTGTTGCTGTCTTATCTGCTGCATCTCCTGTTCCATCTGGGTAAATGGATCCATATGTGAAGAGGATGAGGGAGTCTTCGTCGCTTCAGATGTCGAAGAGTGAACGGTCTTCTGCTGTGGATTATATTTTTTTGGATCAGAGACAAAATGAACCGAAAGTGGAGGAAGAACAACCGCATAATCCTTTCCCTTATCCTCATACAGCAGGAGCAGAGAGAGATCATAATCGGTTTCTGTTTCTGAAGTAAGAGTCAGACCATGATTCGATCTGCCCGGAGCTACCGGAAAGGACTGGGACTGTGTACTGGTCTGTGATATGGAAAAACCACCGTCATTCTGGTGCCGGGTAAGACTATACTGAAGCGTTCCAATCAGAGTATTCGGAAATGAACTCTCTATGGTAAAGGGAACCTGTGCATCGGTCCCAACCTGGTAATAATATTCTGATTGTGCAGATGACATTGAAATATCATCCGCAACTGCATGAAATCCGGATATAAGGATACATCCGGCAAGAATCCACAAGAATATCTTCGCATTCATTGAATAATCCTCCTCCTTCCGTATCGCAGGAATATCTCTCCTGAAATCAGAATCAGTGCGGCAATATAGAACCAGTCACGGATACTGGTATCCTCTTTCTCACGGACGATCTCTTTGTTCAGATTTGAATATATCTCTGAAAGGGTTCGATCGTCGACTGATTTGAAATACTGTCCATTCGTAGAAGCTGCTATCTGCTGGAGCATCGCTTCATCAAGTGTTGCATACTGGGGATTTCCAAACCAGTCATATCCCAGTACAACCGGACTGTCTGAACCCATACCAATAGTGAACACCTGAATTCCCTTCTCCCGTGCAAACCCTGCCGCCTGTTCAGGATGGATAACACCGGCATTGTTCACTCCGTCGGATAAGAGAATAACTACCTTTTTACGGTTTGGTATAGATTCAGCCATATCAATACCAAGAGCCAGACCGTCCCCAATTGCTGTCGCTCCCTCCTTTGGCTCGATTGCCTGCAGTTTTCTGATTACACGATCCTTATCAGGTGAGAGATAGGCTGCACTGGTGGCACCTGATTCAAATGTAATTATCCCGGCGTAATCCTTTGGATCAAGGGATTTTAACAGAATCTCTGCTGAACGTTTTGAAGATTCCAGTCTGGTCGGCTGATAATCGGTTGCCTGCATGCTTCCCGATACATCCAGAACAAGAACCACACTTACCCCTTCTTTTGTCTGTTCAAGAGGTATGTGAGGATCCGCAAGTCCGATGATGATGCATCCGATAGCGGCAAGAATAAGCAGGAGAAGAGTTCGTGGCCGGGAAGATTGCGTACTGCCATGAAGAGCACTTTTTAAAAACCCAATATGTGAAAAGACGATTGCTTCCTGTTTCTTTCTTTTTGTCTGATATTCATAGTAATAATAGAGACAGGGCAGAAGAACCAGGGCAATTAGCCACTCAGGATGATAAAACCCGGTCATAATTCTCCTCCCGGACGGGCCATCATCAGATGCTTAAGGATAGGGACATAATCATCACCGGATATGATATTGACGAATGGGATCCTGTGCTTTCTCATCATAAGAGAGATCTTCTCGGTATGCTGAGCCGTTGCTTTTTGGTATTCCTCACGAACGAGAGGATCTGATGTATCAACCAGAATCTGCTCTCCTGATTCGGCATCCTCTAGTTCTATCAGTCCGACATCAGGAAGCTCTTCTTCACGGGGATCGGAGATCCGGATCGCCAGGAGATCATGATGTCGTTTCACCATGGATAACTCCTTTGAACAGTCAGGAGTGAAGAAATCAGATAAGAGGATCACGGTCGACATCCGGCGGACCCTTTGCACGATCATGGACAAAGCCGGGCGGAGATCAGAACCTCCGGCCTGCGATGTATGAGTTATTATCGACTGGATAAGGTGAATAACATGGTTTCTACCACTTCTGGCAGGAATGAACTTCTCAACCTTGTCTGATACCAGAATCAGCCCTACCCGGTCATGATAATGAACCGCTGATAAGGCAATGGTTGCGAGAACAGAGACCAGAGTGCTGAATTTTGAGACCACGTGACCAAAAGTTCCTGAACCGGAGATATCTGCAATCAGATAGATAGTATGATCACGTTCTTCAACAAACTCCTTAACATAGGGGATTTGATACCGGGCAGTTATCTTCCAGTCAATGGCACGGATATCATCACCGGGAATATATTCCCTGATATCGGAAAATTCAACACCCTGTCCCTTGAAAAGAGAGATATGGACTCCGGCCTGCTGACCGGTAACCCGTGCCCTGGTCAGGATATCAATTGTCCTGACATTCTGAATCAAATCCGAATAGCTGGTATTATCCGGCATAGTTCACCGCTTCAGGGGACCGGGACTGTTCGTATGATCTGATCGATGATTGAATCCACCGTAATCTCTTCTGCCTCTGCAAGATAGGAGAGCAGGATCCGGTGACGAAGTACATCATGAGCAACTGCTTTTACGTCATCCGGAATGACAAATCCTCTTCCCCGGAGGATTGCGTGTGCCTTCGCTCCCAACATCAGATATATAGAGGCACGGGGCGATGCTCCATACCGGATATAGGAAGCAAGAGGGATTTGATACTCTTTCGGATTCCGGGTTGCATCAACAAGAGATGTGACATATTTCTTGATCTCAAGGTCTGCATAGATAGAGGGAACCACCGTCTGGATTTTTTTGATATCTGAAGCAGAGATGACCGGTTTTGGCTGATAACAGACTCCTTCGGTAAACCGATCCAGAATGAGAAGTTCCTCTGATTTTGACGGATAACCCATCAGAACCTTAAACATGAACCGATCCATCTGTGCTTCAGGAAGCGGGTACGTTCCTTCATGTTCGATCGGGTTCTCTGTTGCAAGGACAAAGAAGGGGTCAGGAAGAGCATACGTCTCACCCTGGATGGTAACCTGCCGTTCCTGCATTGCTTCAAGAAGTGCTGACTGAACCTTTGGCGGGGCACGGTTTATCTCATCAGCAAGAAGAAACTGAGTAAATACCGGACCCTTTACCGTTTTGAATGTGCAGTCCTGCTGGTTGTAAATCTTCGTTCCGGTGATGTCGGCGGGAAGGAGGTCTGGAGTGAACTGTATCCGGCAAAAACCGGTATCGATGCACTGTGCAAGAGTTTTTATCATCAGTGTCTTTGCAATACCAGGAACACCTTCCAATAGAACATGTCCATCTGCGATCAATGCGATGATAAGTCGTTCAAGGATGTTTTTCTGACCGGCGATAACCTGACAGATCTCATGTTCCAGAGGGATGAGGAGATCCGCACACTCTTTTGCCTGATTTGTAAGTGACTGAATTTCTGCGTTCATGGAATTGAACTCCTGAAGAATAATCCGGACCTTTTTGTCTTTGATTGTCAGGAGGTGTACGATGCAAAGTAAAGGTTGCCTTACAAAAGGATAAATATGTAGTACATAAGGATAAAATATGGAAAGAGATCTGAGGTGAATTGTATGCCGGGTATTTCATACAATAAAATTCATGATCTTTTCAGACGATTGCTTGAAAATATTCAGGATATCATTGTAATCGGTACGTGTGGATTACTATTCGCTCTCATGGTGAAGACGCTTCTGTCCATGTACTTCGCCCTGGCACAACCTTTTGAATTTCAGTATGTTGCATCAGAATTGATCTATATTCTGGTACTTGTGGAAATTTACCGCCTCCTTATCATCTATATCCGGGAGCACCGTATTGCAGTTGATATCATGATAGAAGTAGGAATCGTGTCCATACTGCGTGAGATAATCCTTCATGGAATTCTTGAGATTAATCCTCTTACTATACTCACGGTTTCAGTATTGTTTTTTTCACTTCTCCTGTTATTGCGATATGGTGCTATCAGAAAGGAGGAAGTTGAGGTTCTTGACCGGGGGACCTTTATTGAGGAGTTCAGGGGATCACTCGAAAATTTTGCAAAACGAAAAGAGAAAAATATAAATAAAATTAAAGACTAACTTAAAGTGTGCAAAGGAGGGAACGATTATGAGCCTCTTTAAAAAACAAAAAGGAACAGAAATTACTCCCTCATCACCACAAACCCGTGCCTTGAGGGAGCACCGGTCAGGATTTATTGATGACTTCGATTCCATATTCGAAGATTTTCGAAGGTCCTTCGATAACCTGATGCGGCCATATTTCCCATTCGATTATCTCCCCAAAGATATAGCGGAATTTGGAAGAGAACATTATGCACCCCTAGATCTCATCGATGAAGGGGATCACTATAAACTTCAGGTCGAATTACCTGGTATGACAAAGGATGATGTAGAAGTCCAGATTACCAGTGATTCATTGATCCTGAAGGCCCAGAAGGAATCTTACAACGAAAAATCAGAGAAAAACTATCTCCATCGTGAACGGTATTATTCAACCTGGAAACGGGAAGTACATTTCCCAGAAGAAGTCAGGGCAGAGAAGGCTGAAGGTTCCATGAAGGATGGAATTTTAGAACTTACCATCCCGAAAAAGGAACCAAAAGCAAAGGAGCAGGTGTATACCATTCCAATTACCTGAAAATTTTATTCACTTTTTTTCTAGACCAGTCCAGCAGCCATCTTATCTATATCCTCAACCTGGTAATCAGGATGCATCGTATACCGTGCCATGACGGTGAGGACCAGAATTACTATACCGAGGATAAACGAGAGCAGAAAGGCCAGATCAAATCCGGCAGTCAGCACCTTCATCTGAATTTCGACCGGGGCATTTTTTGTAATATCATAATGTGCTGCTATGGTCGTCATCCCCTGGATAAAAATTACATTATAAATCGCTATCCCGATGGTCATCGGAGCAAACCGTTCAAGACTTGTGAGTGAAGAGACCATACCCTGGTACTTCTTTGATGCACTGGTCATGATCATGTTTGATATAGGGGTAATAATAAGACCAAGTCCGAATCCAATACAAAGCAGGCATACCGTGACAAAGATGGTCGGGGTGTAAATCCGCAAATGAGTGATAAGGAAATAGCCGATAAGCAAAACAACGGCAGCGATAATAGAGAGGATTCGACCTCCGAGATGGTTATACAGCACTCCGGCGATAATGCCGGCAACCATCATGGCAACTGAGAGGGCAGTCAGGATGAGTCCGGCTTCTGACGTTGAATATCCGCCTACATATTCGAGGTAAAAGGGAAGAAGATAATTTACTCCTGAAAAACTGAAAAAAACCAGGAATATTACCAGATTGATGAGCAGAAAATTCTTGTCATGAAATAGCCTAATCTCCAGGATAGGATTTTGAATATGAAGTTCTTTCCATACGAATAATCCCAGTAAGACAACTGCAAGCCCAAGAGATCCGATAATTACTGGAGACGTCCATCCAAGATTTGTCCCTTCTGAGAACCCATAGAGTAGAAATGCAAGGCCCACAAAAATCAGACCAGCACCGATCCTGTCAAATACTTCCAAAGTCTGGTGAGATGGCTGACCAGGAATCACCCGTAACCCAAGCAGTAATGCGATAATCCCGACCGGAACATTGATAAAAAATATCCAGTGCCACGAGAGATATTGGGTCAGAAATCCTCCCACGGTCGGGCCGATAGCAGTTGCAAGTCCGGCCATTGTCATGATAATGCCCATGGCTTTTCCTTTCATATTCATTGGAATGAATGCCGTAACCATTGCCGGGGCAATCGCAGTTATCATGGCACCACCTACACCCTGGAATGCCCGTGAACCAATAAGAGTGAGAAATGAACCGGTAAGGTCAGGAAGAAACCCACATAAGAACGAACCGATGGTAAATATGATAAAGCCGGTTAAAAAAATCCTCTTAAACCCGATCAAGTCAGATATTTTCCCAAAGATCAGAACACAACCGGCCATTACCAGGAGGTAGATGGTCGCTACCCAGGAGACAGCACTTGAGGAGAGTGAGAAGGATTCTGATATAGTAGGAAGAGCGATATTCACGATCGTTCCGTCAAGGGACGCCATGAATGTTGCGAGAGATATTGCAATAATGAGGGGGATATACCCTTTTTGCACGTTCACGGACAAAAAAGCCATATTCGTTTTATGCTATAGTTCTATTTGAAGGAATATGATGTGGATCATTAAAAGATCCCTGGAGGATGATGCGTTAAAAAAAGAAAACAGAAAGAAATGAAAAATTTTAGAATTTTTACTGTGTCTGAACCTGATCATCTTCAGGGACAGACGCAGTAATTACCGGAGTTTCGTTACTCTTTTTATCTGCCGGGATGATAGAACTGGATCTAATCTCAAGTTCCATATCTGCACCTGGCTTGAAAGGAATAGAGGCAACCCAGATTCCGGTCTGTGGGTCCTTTACCTCTGCCACATACTGATTGCCACATGCTGCATCATACATGAGGAAAGTGATCGGACTTCCGCTCTGGATATCACCCTGAATTGTCAGTTTTCTCCCATCACCGAACCGTCCATTGTTCCCAACAGAGACCGGGTTTCCATCAATACCAACTCTGACATTCTTCCCGTCCGCGGTTATCAGGGAACCGGGGGTGATGGGGTTTCCATCAACAAGGGCCGTTCCGGATATGGTCATGGGAACAACCGGAATCGGAGGGGTTCCTCCATCAATCCGGATATCAAGTCTGGTAAGTCCTCCCTCGATATATGGATATGAACTTGCCCATTCACCGCTTGCATCCACATCCCTGACCTGTGCCATGACCGGCTCACCAGAACCTGCCGGGATTACCCAGAAGGTGAGTGGCTGTCCTGCTTTCAGGTCTCCCTGTGCAACCAGTTTGTTCAGTTCATTAAATCCGTAGACACCAGGTGAGGTGACAGCAAGCGGATTGCCACGATGTCCTTCAACAACATTGTCACCCTTTACCAGGATCATGGTTCCAACAGGCATCGGCATACCGTTCGATGTTACTTCACCATAGAACTCATGAGGCAGCACCGGCATTGGCGGAATGGGTGCTTCTCCGACACGAAGATCCAGCCGGGTCTTTGAACCACCTTTGTATGGATATGATTTCTGCCATTCCTTACCGGCATACACATCATAGCATTCTGCCTGGACAAAGTCCTGTTTGCCCTGTGGTTTTACCCAGAAGGTGATTGCATCTCCATTCTTTATTGTTCCCTTGACGGTGAGCGGATCTGGTGTTCCATAGGCCCCTTCAATCGTGGTTGTGACAGGATTACCGAATATACCGGTATCAATACCACTTCCCCGTGCCTCGATGATAGTCCCGATACATCCCGGACTTCCATCAACGGTGATGCTACCGAAGAACTCTGCCGGAGCAAGGGGTGCCTCGGTCACTTTGATCAGGTTATCCTTACAGGTTGCTGCAGAGCCGAACTCATTCGAGGCTTCAAGGCAGACGGTGTATGATCCAGGAGTCATATACCGATGAACCGGGTGCTGCTCTGATGAGGACTGTCCATCACCGAAGTCCCATCTCCAGGCGGTTGGTTTGTCGGTTGAAAGATCCGTGAACTGCACATCAAGCGGGACATATCCGGTTGTCGGGGATGCAACAAAATCAGGTACCGGTGGTTTTCCAGCCGGAAGGACGGTAATGTACTGGTACCTGATCTCACTGGACCGATCCTCTCCTCTGGTCACCGTCAGGAATACCGTATAGACACCTGCCTTGGTATACACATGAACTGGATTCTTCTCAGTTGAGGTCTGATCATCGCCAAAGTTCCACATCCATGTTTCAGGATTACCTGTTGAAAGATCAGTAAACTGAACAGTCAGGGGTTCCTTTCCGGAGGTTGGCTCTCCCATGAAGGAGGCTTTGAGCGGAACTGGTTTTTCATACACCCGGATGTACTTCTCACGAAGTTCGGTGGACATACCAAACGGATTCTCAACCGTCAGGGTAACCGAGTATTCTCCGGGAGTGGTATAGGTGTGTTCCGGATGCTTATCGCTGGATACTGATCCGTCACCAAACTCCCAACTCCACTTGGTCGGATCTCCGGTAGAGAGATCGGTAAAGCTTACGGTCAGAGGAGCGGTTCCGGAGGTTGGGAATCCTCTGAATTGTGCATCAGGCGGGAATCCCGGAGCAGTTACGGTGATGTAATCTGGTGCAATCTTGGTGTCTGCTCCACCTTCATTGCTAACCGTCAGTTCAACGGTGTATTTTCCTTCAGCTGGATACGTATGAACCGGATTTCGTTCCTCGGAGGTTGTTCCATCTCCAAATTTCCAGTACCACTGTTTCGGACTGTTCTTTGAGAGGTCAAGGAATGTCACTGTAAGCGGGGCTTTTCCCTCCCGTGGAGCACCGGAGAAGTCTGCACTTGGCGGAAGAACCGGTTCATTAACGATGATGTAATTCTGTTCAACCAAAGTGTCAGTTCCGGCAGAGTTCTTAACCGTCAGGGACACGGTGTACTTTCCTGCTTTCTCATACACGTGAACCGGATTTTGTTCGGTTGAGACCTGACTGTCACCAAAGTTCCACTCCCAGCTGGTCGGCCCATTCTCGGAGAGATCGGTGAAGGTTACCCTGAGCGGAGCTGTTCCGTTCCGTGGTTCACCTTTGAATTTAGCAACCGGGGCAATGACTGCCGGCTGGGCATGGATGAATTCAGGCTTTGTGATCTCATCTGAACCGGCACTGTTGCTGCAGTTCAGGGTGACGTTGTAGGTCCCGGGCACCGTGTAGGTGTATACCGGGTTCTGCTCTGTTGAAGAGCCTCCGTCACCAAAGGTCCACTTCCATGCAGTCGGGCCATTCTTTGAGAGATCGGTGAAGGTCACTGCGAGCGGGACCATACCGCTGGTCGGATTGGCATTGAAGTCTGCTTTTGGTGGAATGACTGCCGGCTGGGCATGGATGAATTCAGGCTTTGTGATCTCATCTGAACCGGCACTGTTGCTGCAGTTCAGGGTGACGTTGTAGGTCCCGGGCACCGTATAAGTATATACCGGGTTCTGTTCTGCTGATGAACCACCATCACCAAAGGTCCACTTCCATGCAGTCGGGCCATTCTTTGAAGCATCGGTGAAGGTTACTGCGAGCGGGACCATGCCACTGGTCGGGTTGGCATTGAAGTCTGCAACCGGTGGGATAACCGCAGGCTTTGCATGGATAAACTCCGGCTTCTCCTTGGAGGATACTCCAGCACGGTTACTGACCGTCAGGTTCACAGTGTAGGTTCCCGGATTATTGTATGTATACACCGGGTTCCTCTCAGTGGACGTTCCCCCATCACCAAATACCCATGACCATGTTTCCGGATCATTTGTTGAAAGATCCGTGAAGGTGACTGCCAAGGGGACCATTCCTTCGGTGGGGTTTGCTGAGAAGTCTGCAACTGGTGGTTTTACCGGTTCAAACACGTGGATATAATCTTCCTTTGTCTTCTTCTGGCTAGATACAATGTTCTTTGCAGTCAGAGAGACGGTATAGACACCCGGTTTCTCATAGACATGAAGCGGGTTCTTCTCAGTTGAGGTTCCACCATCTCCAAACTCCCAGGCCCATGAAGTCGGGATACCAAGTGATTTATCGGTAAACTGAACCGTAAGCGGAGCATCACCTTCAGTCGGAACACCTTCAAAGTCTGTGACCGGTATCATATCATGTTCTGACAGGGAGACGATGAATGCATCACGGTCTCCATCACCAAAGTTCTGCTGATATGGCCATACCTTCGGGAAGTTTTTGGATTCAGTATAACCGGTCAGATATGCCTCTCCTTCGGGCAGAACATCAATAGCACGACCTTCATCGATACTTCCACCACCAAGATAGGTGGCATATCCAATCTGGCTTATAGTTGGATTGAACTTTGCAATCAGCACATCAGAACTGCCACCGGGTTTGGACTGGTATGCAAGAGTTACCGGTATATCTGGTGAGTTCGTGGTTCCTACCACGTAAATATTGCCATCTTTATCACGGGCAGCACCAGTTATTGAGTCGATGAGGGAACCACCAAAGTATGTTGACTGGGTAAGTGCTGAGCCATCAGCGTTCAGAGTTGTGATAAATCCATCCTGGAGCCCTTTCAGTTCTCCCTGAAGTGCATTTACCGTCGGGAAATCCTTTGATTTGGTAATACCCACGACGATGAGGCTTCCATCCGGCAGGGAAATAACATCCCGTGCATCATCTGTCCCTGAACCACCAAGATAGGTAGAATACATAGCCGGATACTTTCCTTCCGGATCAAACTTGGTAACAAAAGCATCGAACGGGCCGCGAAGTTTATCCTGATATGGTTTGATTGTTAGGAAATTCGGAGATTCAGTCTGACCTACAATACAGGCATATCCATTGGAATCGACTGATACAGCAGTTCCTGCATCGAACGCTGAACCACCGATAAAGTTGGAGTACACAATGGAGTTGCCCTCAGCGGTAAACTTGGTGATAAAGGCATCCGGAAGACCGCCGTATGGTGAGAGCTGGTACCGGTTCACAACCGGGAAATTCCATGATGCAGTCTGACCGGTAACAAAGACATTGTGAGATGTATCGATGTCAATGTCAAATCCGAAATCATCATGAACTCCACCGAAGTATGTTGAGAAGACAAGTTCCTTTCCGGTCGGGTCCAATTTTGCCATCCAGGCATCATATCCGCCTGCAAGAGCATTCCGGTAGGGATTCTTTGTTGGGAAGTTTGGCGAATTCGTTCCTCCGGTAATGTATGCATTTCCTGCTTCATCAATGACAAGGCCGGTACCTTCGTCAGTTCCGGACCCTCCGAGATAGGAGATGTATACAAGGTCAGTCCCGTCAGGATTCACTTTTACAACAAACGCATCCTTTTCACCGCCACCAAAGTAGGGCTGTATACTCCCTGGTGCAAGTCCTTCCACAGATACATCCCCGGAACTTAGGGCCTGCTGGGTTCCTGGTGGATTATGATTTGAGAGAGGATCTTTTGCATTATTTTTGAAATACTTCAGATGATCTGACCACGAGGTTCCAATAAAGTATGCATATCCTTCCTTATCGACCTTGATTGAGTTCCCCTGGTCACGGCCATCCCCTCCAAAATAGAGAGAATACCGCAGTACCGGGTCTATGACCAGTGGAAGTGATGGATCATACTCCCCAAGGGCAAAGGTGACGGTTGCATCAGGACCCAGGACATAGGAACATTCAACCTCAGTCCGTGTGCCGTTTACCTCCTGGTATGCAACCGGCGCTTCATCGATAATCTGTCGTGCAGGAGTCTCTATAACCAGATCCCCGGTCGTCTCATTCAGTGATATACCGGTGTGACCCTGATACACCAGCATAATCTGGGAGGGATCTGCCCCTGCATCAAGGATGAATTCACTCTTTAAAAGACCTTCAGTCCCTGAAACGATATAATCAATACCGTTATAAACATCCTCATACCTGACTCCTGATGTCAGCATGGCACCAATAACCCACGCAGACGGATCAGAACCATAGTAGAAGTTTGCCGTTCCATTCAATGGATTCAGACCGATGATCTTCTTATCTGGATTAGACCCGTTCAGGAGCATGAATACTGAGCTGTTACCAGGATTATGGCTGAATTCCATACCCTCATCAGTAAAAGAAATGACCTGATCAGTTGACTGGGTCTGGTACGATACATTATCTTCAAACTGCCCATTGTTCTGAATAAAAACAAGGGGCATTGAAGCCAGCTTTGTCTGTAATGCCTGAGTATCTTCTCCCGCATTCTCATCGGCAGATACGAATGTACCTGCTAATAAGAAAATGGCCAGAATGAGGCACCAGACAGTCTTCGCAATCCCCATCATACAAATTACCCGCGATCGAAGTTTATGTATACGCAAGTATATCTCACAATGAATTAAAAACATATCGAAAGTTCTGGTCAATTGGAGAAAAATAATACTGCCATATATGTTATCCACGCTGCTTGGACAAATATAATTTAATTCAGATAGTTGTCTTAAAATATTAATTATTTATCCGTTTTAGGCTAAATTACTAAAATTTTTCCATTTTTATTGAGAGTTTATAAATTTGTCGTATTCCAGTCATCCATGACTACACGCTATTTTCCATAATTCACGACATCATACATATTTCAGCAAGCGCAGGGCTTTACCAATGCATCTAATAATCAGTACCACCTATAAAAAATACATACGTGACTCTTACAGATCATATCAGAATGTCAAATGAGGCACCAGACCTGTTTCCGGCATATATTCCCATATTTTCATTTGAACTGGATCAGACCGATTACCTGATTGCGCAAAAAGAACAGCCCTCCCGTATCCTCACCCCTACCGGAGGTAATATTCAGAAGATTTGGCTTACGGGAACTCTGACCAGCTATGAACCTGGCAGACAGGGAGAAATTATCAGGATTGCAGACCCAACCGGAGCAGTCAGTTTTATAATAAAACCTCAGACACTCGACTCTCTGGAACCCGCAGATCTGGTTCCTCCCTTATTTCTGAGTGTTACTGCCCGTCCGGAGAAAAATACAGGATCAGATAACAGAACGATACGATGGATAGTTGAGACATGCAGAATAGCAACAAGGCAGGACCGGGATATATGGATTCAAGCTGCGGCTGGTTCTCTCCTTAATCGGCTTCATGAACTGCGAAAAGGTCTTCTTTCCGATAATTTGAATGAAGAAATGCGGGAAGCACAAACCCACTATCATATCCAGTACAAACATTTGAAAGGATTTGCTGAACGAGCGGAGAAAGCACTGGGAGTTATAAAAGAACCAGGACCACCTATTGATCCTGCAGAACTTATCCTGTCAATAATAAAGGAATATTCAGGTCCACGCGGGATTCATATCGACGAGATCCAGAAATACACACGGCGTGCAGCCCTTGCTGATGAACTGGTCAGAAATACCATTCGAAATCTTGTAGCGGAAGATGAAGTCTATCAACCGACACCCGGATATATAAAGCTCCTCTGACAAATCTGATGAATATTGAATTTTTTCCATCCGGTCCAGGTGTGCTGGTGGAAGAAGAACAAAGGATTCTTTTTCTTGCCGATATTCATATGGGTATTGAGCATGAACTGCAAAAATATGGGTTTCATATCAGAACCCGTGGGCAGGATCGTATTCGTCGTATCTGTGATCTCGTAACCGAGGCACAGCCTGATCTGATGGTCATCCTAGGTGACATTAAGCACCGTATTCCGGGGACATCGTACCAGGAGTTTTTTGAACTCGGCAGTCTCTTTTCAGCTATCCGAAAGATCATCCCCTTTATCGTCACTCCAGGGAATCATGATCCGGGAATTGAGGAATTTTTAAAGCCTGAAGAAATGAGGAAGAAAGAAGGGTCACTTATAGGATCAATAGGGATCCTGCATGGTCATACAATTCCTGATCCTGACCTTCAGGGTCATCTTATCCTGTGCGGCCATCATCACCCAGTGGTATCACTGACAGACCAGGTCGGAGTTGCCTTGAAGTCTCCCTGTTTTATCCTGGGAGAGATAGATGAGCATATATTTACACAAGACCCTGATGAAGAGGGAAGGACCAGACTCCTGATGGTTCCATCATGTAATGAACTGACCGGATATGGGATAGAAAAGACATTCCGATCCCCCTTCTCACCACTGTCCAGGTCACTCCACATTGAATCAGCAGAGATTCTGCTGCCAGATGGAACATATGCAGGAGATCTCCACTCCCATCTTGCCTATGAAAAAGACACACCAGCTTGATACCCGGATACTGGATGTCATCAGGGACCGGGGATTTTCAGAACTCTCCGAAGTTCAGCAGCAGGCGATACCAAAGATTTTACAGGGAGATCATCTGCTCCTGATCGCACCAACCGGAACAGGCAAGACCGAAAGTGCCATGATCCCGGTATTAAGCGGCATGCTGGCTACAGAAGGCAAAGGATTTACCACATTATATATCACCCCGCTCAGGGCCTTAAACCGGGACATTCTGCGGAGGATGGAATGGTGGTGTCAGAACCTCGGGCTTACAAGCGGGGTCAGACATGGTGATACATCGCAGGCAGAACGAAGAAAACAAGTCCTTCATCCTCCTGACCTGCTGGTGACTACGCCTGAAACCGTCCAGGCCCTCTTTATGGGAAAACGTCTGAGAGAACATCTCCGATCGGTCAGATATGTAATTGTTGATGAAATCCATGACCTTGCGGGGACGAAGAGGGGTGCCCAGCTGGTCATAGCCCTTGAACGGCTTGTCAGGTATGCCGGAGAATTTCAAAGGATTGGTCTTTCTGCCACGGTTGGTAACCCGGAGGAGATTGCCGGTTTTCTCGCCGGAGAGAGACCATGCTCAATTGTCGAGGTTCCGGTTGCGAAATATCTTGATATCAAAGTTGAAATAACCGGAGAAAAGTTTGACAGCCAGGTGAATGCCGTCCGGAGACATACAAAAAAAGGACCATCAACCCTTATTTTTGTCAACACCCGGTCAACGGCAGAATCACTGGGTCATGCCCTGATGAGAGACGGTGATGTCGATGTCCATCATGGTTCACTCTCCAGGGAAGTTCGTATTGAAGCAGAAGACCGGTTCAAACGGGGAGAGATAAAAACTCTCATCTGCACATCTTCTATGGAACTCGGGATTGACATTGGTCATGTGGAACATGTCATCCAGTTTGGATCACCCCGTGAGGTCAGCAGACTGGTTCAGCGTATCGGCAGAGCAGGTCATCAGATCGGCAAGGTCTCCAAAGGTACTATTATTACCTGCGGTTTTGACGACCTCTGTGAATCACTGGTGATCGCATCCCGTGCCAGACAGGGAGCCGTGGAAGACGTTATCCCCTCTTATCAGGCCGGAGATGTCATAGGAAACCAAATTGCAGCGATTGCTGTTGAATATGGGGAACTATCCATTGACGATATCTTCTCCATTATATCCAAATCTTCTGTCGGGATTCGCGATGTTGAGACACTTGAGGCCATTATCGGGCAATTAACAGAACATTACCTCATCCGCAGGGATGGGAACCGGATCATCACGACCAGCAGGGCACGACGCTATCTCTCAGGGAACCTCTCTATGATTCCGGATGAGCGGAAATTTCCGGTATATGATATTGTTACCAGGAGAACCGTCGGGACGCTTGATGAGTCATTTATTATAACCTCGCTTCACACCGGAGCGGTTTTCATAGCACGAGGTCAGCTTTGGCGTGTTCTGGATCTTGAAGAGGGAAAAGTCACCGTTGAACCGGCACGAAACGCCGATGGCGAACTTCCATCATGGGAGGGTGAGCAGATACCGGTCCCATATGAGATCGCACGGGAGGTTGGAAGACTTCGCCGGACCAGGGAGTTTGAACGATATACAGAAGACCAGGCTTCTATCGCATTTGCAACCGGATTTCTTGACCTGGTCCAAAAAAATCACGGAATCATCCCTACCGACCAGATCCTTACGATTGAATACTCTGAAGAAGGAGTTGTCTTAAACGTCTGTGCCGGTCATCAGACCAATGAGGCAATCGGCCGGGTCCTGTCGATACTGCTGTCTGCCAGGTTTGGCTCGACTATCGGACTTGAACTGGATGCCTACCGGATCCTGCTCCGGGTGCCAAGGGAGATCTCCGTTGCTGATGTCAGGGATATCCTGACCAGTCTTGATCCTGACCACATCAGGGGGATTCTTGAACTGGCCATGAAACGAACCTCACTTTTCAAGTGGAAACTGGTTCAGATCTCAAAGAAGTTCGGAGCCATAGACCCTGATGCGGATTATGAACGACTGAGCCTTCACCGCCTTGCCGATCTGCTCTCTCATCCCCAGATCCAGGAAGAGACCTACCGCGAACTCTTTACACGATACATGGATGTCTCCCATGCGATCGGGATCATGAGGGGCATTCATGCAGGGGAGATTCAGGTTGTAACCAGCCCGCCCAGTATGATAGGAGGTGCAGCCCTCTTTTCCTCGTCCCGTGACCGGATACCTCCGCCAACCGCTGATCAGGCAGTAATATCTGCACTGAAAACTCGTCTGGACAGGCAGGAGGTGCTGCTTGCCTGTATGAACTGTCGGAAATGGAAGAGTAAAACCGTGGTAGCAAGAGTTCCGGATCAACCGGTCTGCGGGAATTGTGGTGCCAGGCTCATTGCAGCACTGAAACCCTACGAGACTGAGCTCTATTCAATTGCAAATAAAAAGACAAAAAATCAGGAAGAAAAAGCTATAGAACAGAAGCTTATCAGAAATGCGAATATGGTTCTCTCAAGCGGGAAAAAAGCGATAATCATTCTCTCGGCAAAAGGCGTCGGGCCGGAAACTGCATCGAGAATCCTGGCAACCTATACGAATGGTGACGCCCTCATGCGGGAGATCTTAAAAGCGGAACGAAATTTTGTAAAAACCCACCGGTTCTGGCAGTAAAAATTACATGATATTCCCGAGCTTCTGCTCGAGGAAATTCAGACCCTTCTTTATATCTTCCATGTTCTTCCCACCCGTCAGGATGATCTTACCGGATGAGAAGAGGAGAGCTACAATCTTCGGGTCACTGATACGGTAGACAAGCCCTGGGAACTGTTCAGGTTCATATTCAATATTCTCAAGATTTAAGGTCATCACAACTTTATTCAGGTTGATCTTGTTCCCGATATCATAGGAACAAACAATATTTGTGATTGCAACCCGTGGTTCATCAAAGCAGGTGATACCGGCATTTTTCATCTTATCAATAATGAGAAGAAGACCTTTGTCTAGTGAGTCGGTATCCCTGATGCCGGTCAGCACCACCTTTCCGGAAGAAAAGATGAGTGATGCAATCTTCGGGTTTTCAATCCGATAGACCGCTCCAGGGAATCGTTTTGTATTCAGTTCACATCCATCGATATTTTTTGAAATTATCTCTAAATCTATTGAATCTGCAATAGCCCCTGACGCAACTATATTTTCAATCTTCAGGCTATCGTATCGTTTATCTTCCATTCCAGATATCATGGGGTTTTCCATACCATAATACTAATGGACAATTCCCTCAATTTGGCGGTGAATCCTTCATGTAGATAGTTGACCTAAAAAGGTCTTCCATAATGGCGGTGATAATTCATCGTTTCATTCTCCAATGGTATATTAAAGCAGTACGCGTAACCTTTGGTACGAATGAAACATGATATCCCTCATCAAATGACATCATATGATGAATTTGTTGAAACGTTCAGGATTGATGTGCCTGAGTTCTATAATTTCGGATTTGATGTCATAGACAAATGGGCAGAGACCGACCGGAACAAACTGGCAATGATTTGGGTAAGCCAGGACGGTCAGGAGAAGAAATATACCTTCCGGGATCTCCGGAATCTCTCGGTTGAAGCGGCAAATATTCTTATAAAATACGGAGTTAAAAAGGGTGACCGGGTGATGCTCATGCTTCACCGGATCCCTGAATGGTGGATCTTTGTCATCGCTCTTATCAAACTAGGTGCAGTCTTCTGTCCTGCCCCGACCATGCTGACATCAAAGGATCTGCAATACCGGATTAATGCAGGTAAATTTGAATTTATTATTACTGACACCGAGAATGCAGACAAGGTTGAAAAGATCTGCAGGTTCTGCCCGACATTAAAGCACCGGATGCTGATTGATGGTGAACTGCCAAACTGGATCAGTTATCAGTATGAACTCTTTTACCCGGCCCCGGTCTCCAGGTCTGCAATCAGCATGCCGATAACCCAAAAGACACATGCATCTGACCCGATGCTCATTTACTTTACTTCAGGGACGACCGGTGAGCCGAAGATGGTGCTCCATAACCACTCGCACCCGCTCGGGCATATTGTCACGGCACGTCTCTGGCAGGACTTGAACAGTAATGACCTGCACTTTACCTCATCAGATACCGGCTGGGCAAAGTGCGGATGGGGTAAGATATTCGGTCAGTGGATAGTAGGGGCCTGTGTATTTGTTTACGATGCCAGAGGGAAATTCAAGGCGACCGAGCTGCTTCCGCTTATTGAAAAGTATGAGATCTCGACGTTCTGTTGCCCGCCGACTATCTACCGGATGCTTATCATCGCCGACCTTGCAAAATATGATCTCCGCTCTCTTCGCCACTGTATTTCAGCAGGGGAACCCTTAAATCCTGAAGTCATCAGAATTTGGCAGGAAGAGACCGGTCTTCCAATTTATGAAGGATATGGGCAGAGTGAAACCTGCTGCTGTGTTGCCACTTTCCCGTGTATGGTGCATAAACCAGGATCCATGGGTAAACCATCGCCAGGCTGGAAGATTGAACTGCATGATGAAGATGGAAACCCTGTCCCCCAGGGGACTGAAGGGCGGATAGCGATCAGTCTCAACCCCCGGCCGGTCGGTCTCTTTATTGAATACCTGGATAATCCGGAAGCAAATGCAGATGTGTTTAAGAACGGATTTTACTACACCGGCGATAAGGCCTACATGGATGAGGACGGTTATTTCTGGTTCGTTGGCAGGGATGATGACGTTATCAAGAGTTCAGGATATCGTATCG
>Ga0116192_1000626_pt1 | contig 26266 bp, 23 predicted proteins | sample AD_UKC113_MetaG_FD_89876 | JGI IMG/M metagenome (GOLD analysis project Ga0116192, IMG submission 89876) | Active sludge microbial communities of municipal wastewater-treating anaerobic digesters from Hong Kong - AD_UKC113_MetaG | ecosystem: Engineered > Bioreactor > Anaerobic > Digestate...
ATCCCGAACTCGGAAGTGAAACACAGCTGCGCCAATGGTAGTGTGGCTTTGCCATGCGAGAGTAGGTCATCGCCAGGGCCTTATCCCAAACCCCGCAGATCAACTCTGCGGGGTTTTTCTTTGAGGGGTTTGGGTTTGCACGTTAATATCCAATCAAATTTCCGGGAGTCGAAAATGAGTGCAGCACTTCATGTCGTGATTCTTGCTGCTGGCGAAGGCAAGCGGATGAAGTCGGTGCTGCCCAAAGTTTTGCAATCCGTGGCAGGAAAGCCCATGCTGGCACATGTAATTGCGGCCGCACGTGCGTTGCAGCCAGCGGGTATCCACGTGGTGTATGGGCACGGGGGCGATCAGGTGCGTACTGCCTTTGCCGGCCAGATGGATTTGCACTGGGCTGAGCAAGCCCGGCAATTAGGTACGGGGCATGCTGTGCAACAGGCGATGGCGCAGATACCTGACGCTGCAAAAGTCCTAGTGTTGTATGGCGATGTGCCGTTGATTACGGCGGATTCCTTGCAGCGGCTACTTGCTGCACCCGCGAAACTGGCGGTACTCGCGGCGGAATTGGCAAACCCAATGGGGTATGGTCGGATCTTGCGCGATAGTGAAGGGCATGTAGCTGCGATTGTTGAGCAGAAGGATGCCAGTGAAGACCATCTTCGTATCCGCATGGTCAATACCGGAGTGATCGCAGCGGAAGCTGCTTCGCTCAAGCGCTGGTTAGCGGGATTGTCGAATCGCAATGCACAAGGCGAGTACTACCTGACTGACGTGTTTGCCAGTGCCGCGCATGAATTTGCCGCTGCTGAAGTCGTGGTGGTTAACGACCCATTGGAAACCGAAGGGGCGAACGACCCTTGGCAGTTGGCGCAGCTGGAGCGTGCTTTCCAGCTGCGGCAGGTACGCAACTTGTGCATGGATGGAGCGCGGGTGGCGGATCCTGCGCGTGTGGATATTCGCGGTAGCGTGCAGGTAGGCCGCGATGTTGAGATTGATGCGGATGTGATTTTTGAAGGCACGGTCAACTTAGGTGATGGTGTTCGCATCGGGCCGTTTTGCCGGATCAAGGATGCAACCATTGCGGCGGGTGCGGTGGTGCGTGCGCATTGCGATATTGAAGGTGCGCAGATTGGAACGGGCGCGCAGATTGGGCCCTATGCACGGCTGCGCCCGGGGACGGTGCTGGCCGAGGATGTGCATGTGGGCAATTTCGTGGAAACCAAGAAAACGACGTTGGGCCGGGGTAGCAAAGCCAATCATCTGAGTTATCTGGGCGACGCGGTGGTCGGCAGCAAGGTCAATATCGGGGCCGGCACGATTACCTGCAATTACGACGGGGTGAACAAATTCACCACCACGATTGGTGACGGGGTGTTCGTGGGTTCCAACAGTGCGCTGATAGCACCTGTGAAGATTGGTGACGGGGCGACGATTGGTGCCGGCTCCACCATCAGCAAGGATGCGCCTGCCAACAAGCTGACAGTGGCGCGCGAACGCCAAATCACACTGGATGGCTGGCATCGGCCGGTCAAGAAGACCACATGAATCCGGCCCGGGTCAGGCGCGAAGCTGTGCGTATGCTGACCGACTTGCCCAATGTTGGCCCGGCCACCGCCGGTGATTTGCGTTTGCTAGGAATCGACACCCCACCGCAGCTGGTGGGGCGGGATGCTTGGGCGCTGTATGCAGAGCTTTGTTTGATCACGCAACAACAGCATGACCCTTGTGTGATTGACGTATTTTTGTCGATCACGGATTTCATGCACGGTGGCGAAGCAAGGCCGTGGTGGCATTACACGGCGCAGCGCAAAGCGCAGGCTATGGCAGCAACAGATTCGTAAATGGGAGTTTGTTTTTCCAGCGATAGCCGGAAAAATCACGCATGTCGGTGGAAAGAATACGGCCCTCACCCAACTGCTCGGCAAGGATGACCAAGGATGCATCGGCCAAGTCCATCGGCAGGTCTTGATAGCGCCGCATCAGGCTGGAGGCGCGAACCAGCGCATCGTCCGGAGGTGTGGGGATCAGGCACGCGCCTTGGGCAATTGCATCGGTAAATTCCAATGCTTGATGGATGCCTACGCGCGCTACCAGCAAATGGGTCACTTCAGTCAATACCGGCCAAGTACTGACAAAGCCTTCGCTCGCATACCGCTGTGCCGCGTCAAGAGACGCATGGTGGTGGCGGTCACGGCGGCTTCCCAATGCAATCCAAAAACCACTGTCAGCCAAGATCACGGGCTGTTGACCTGATCGTGTACGCGCAGTGGGAGTTTGCTTTCCAATGCCTCCGTTAGGTATTGCTTGTAATTGGAGGATAGATCTTCAGGGCCTTCACCCGTACCGATATACCCGGCAAGAAGCTGCATTGGGTCGCGCTGTGGCCGCACATGGCTGGCATGAAACTCGCGCAGGGCATCGCGCAAGACATCGGAGACGGAGCCGCCATTGCGCTGCAACAGTTCTTGTAGCCGGCTGGCGTCAGCACCGGTCAAACGGGCATTAATGCGGATGTCGGGGCTTGGCATGGAGGTCTCCTTGCTTGTCATAAATGTATGACATATTGGAAGGAAAGTCAACCTGACAAGGTCACTCATCGCGGTCAATGCGTGGCTGGCAACACTATCGCCACACACAACCCGCCACCATCACGGTTGAGTAGAGCAATGCGGCCGCCGTGGGCTTCGGCAATCTCACGCGCTAATGCCAGTCCGAGGCCGGTACCGTGGCGTTTGGTGGAGTAGAACGGCAAAAGCGCATTAGCCAATACGGCGTCGTTCATGCCGCTGCCGCGATCGAGCACCTCGATGCGCCAGGCATCGGGCAGCTGCCGCACGGATAAGCTCACGTCCTCGGCGCGGGAGCCCGATTCATGTGCATTCTTGAGGAGGTTGATCAGCGCCTGCTCCAGCTGCGCGGCATCGAAGCGGCCGATGCCATCAGCGGGCTGCAATACATCGGTAAATTCCACCTGCGCACGCAACTGGGCGATGAAGCGCTGCCACACAACGGGCGCGTAACGCGGTGCGGGCAGCTTGGCGAAGCGTGCGTAGTCGCGGATGAAGCCTTCTAGATGGCGGGCGCGTTCTTCAATCGTAGCCAATGCTTCCGGTAGTCGTTCGGGTTGGCCGCGCCGCAGTAATTCCGCGCCCGAGTGCGCTAGCGACGCGATGGGAGCCAGCGAGTTGTTGAGCTCGTGACTGATCACGCGGATCACTTTCTTCCACGTCTGCACTTCCTGCCTGCGCAGCTCGGCCGTGAGTTGGCGCAATAGCACCAGTTCGTGCAGACGCCCATTGAGACGGAAACTGCGCCGCGAGAGATGGTAGATGTCCTCGTCGTCTTCGCTGCCGATGGTGAACATGCCATCGCCGCCGCGTTCAAACGCATCCCGTAGAGCCGATTCGGCATTGCTCAGCACGTCGGCAAAGGCGCGCCCTTCCATCCGCCGGCCTTCGCCCAACATGCGACGTGCGGCCAAATTGCCCAACACCACGCGCTGGTTGGGGTCGATCAAGACCATCGCAACGGGGGTGTTCTGCACCATCGTGTCCAGCAGTAATTCCCGTTGCACGAGGGCCAAACGTTGATCACGCAAGGCATTTCCCAGCGCGTTGTGGGCATCCACGAGTTCGATCAGATCACTGGCCTTGTCCCATGTAATGCCAAAACTGAAATCACCATCGCGATAACTGGCTACAGTACCAGCCAAGGCGCGAAACAACGCACGCATGGGCACCAAACTGCGCCAGATCATGGTGGCAATGACGATGGCAATACCACCGGCAGACAGCAGAGCGGCAGCCCACGGCTGCAACCATTGCGACAACAACACGGTGGCGAATGCGGACGCGGTAATGCCAATGATCGCGATTGCAATCATGCGGGTGGCGATGGGCAGGATGCGAAGAATGCGCATGGGTGATGGCGCACTACCCGCGCGGTATGCCAAGGCGGTCGAGTCTGCGATACAAGGCTTGCCGTGACATCCCCAGTTCCGCTGCAGCCTGCGCCAACACGCCACCACAGCGTGACAAGGCGGTTTCGATGCTGGCGCGGTCTGGCTCATCGCCACTGTTGGCAGGCAGGGGTGTGGTGGCGGTGGGCAGCGCAAGATCAGGGGCTTCGATGCGCTCACCACGGGCCAGCAATGCGGCGCGTTGCATCACATTGCGCAGCTCGCGCACATTGCCCGGCCAAGCGTGGCGTTGCAGTGTGCGTTCGGCGTCTTCACTCAAGCGTTTGCCGGCAGGCAAAAAGTGATGAGCCAAAGGCAGGATGTCACGCGGACGTTGCGCCAATGGCAACACCCGCAACTCGATGCCGTTGAGGCGGTAGAACAAGTCTTCGCGAAATTTTCCTTCGACAATCAGCGCGGCCAGATTGGCATTGGTGGCACTGACGATGCGCACCTTCACGCTACGCTCGCGGTTGCTGCCCAGCCGTTCGAAGCGGCCGGTTTCCAATACACGCAGCAGTTTTACTTGCCCGGCCAATGGCAGCGTGCCGATTTCATCCAGAAACAAGGTGCCACCATCGGCCGCTTCGAACTTGCCCTCGCGTGATTTGCTGGCGCCGGTGTAGGCGCCGGCATCGGCGCCGAACAATTCAGCTTCGATCAACTCACTGGGTAATGCGCCGCAATTGAGGGCCACGAATGGCCCGGACTTCACTGCGCTGTTGTAGTGCAGGATTTCGGCATAGCGTTCCTTGCCCGCGCCATTGGGGCCGGTGATCAGTACGGGAATGTCGGCGCGCGCTACCTGGCAGGCCAGGGTCAGCGCGGCCTCACTGGCGGGGTCGGCAAACAGCGTGCCACGCAGGTCGAAGCTGCGCTCCAGTGCGCTGCGGCGTTGCCTTTCCGTGCGTTGTACCTGCAGCAATTGCTGCCGGCTTTCACCCAATTCCAATAAGTTGTTGATAGTAGCGATGAGCTTGCGGTCATCCCACGGTTTGGCCAGATAGTCAGCTGCACCGGCCTTGATCAACTCCACCGCGGCCTCCAAGTGCGTCCAGGCGGTCAGCAATATCACCGGCAAATCCGGGTGTGCTGCGCGAATTTGCTGGAACAGCGCCGCGCCTTCTTCACCTGAGGTGGTGTCGGCGTGGAAGTTCATGTCCTGGATCACCAGATCAATCGGTGTTTGCGCCAGTACTGCAAGACCTGCCTGCGGCGAGTCTGCGTACACGCTGCGAATATCGTGCAGTGACAGCAGTACTTCCAGTGCGGTGGCTACGGCAGCGTTGTCGTCGATGATCAGGATGGTGGGCATGGGGCGATTGTAATGTGGGTGCTCAGGCCGAGCGGGTGGCGATCGCCGGCGGTACCGCAGCGGCACGCCGGGCCGGGCCAAGCACCGCCAATTGCCCCAGCAGCCACAGCAGCAATGCCCCCGCCGGCAAATACAGCAGCGGTAGGCGCGGTAGCTCGTACTTGCTCATCAGCAATTGATTCAGGCCGAAGGCCAGCAACATGCCGAGTGCAATCCCAATGCCGGCAATCAGGAAATTTTCGATTTGGAAGTAGCGCAGAATTTGCCCCTTGGTCGCACCCAAGGCGCGGCGAATGCCAATTTGCTTGGTGCGCTGCTGCACCCAGAAGCTGGCCAAGCCAATGATGCCCAGCGCGGTGATCAGCAGCAGGCCCACACACACGGCGCCCAGCAGCCAGGCCATCGAACGCGGGGCTTGGTAAAACTCGTTGCGGAGGTCGGTAAATGGCTTGGTGTTGTCGTCGATGATGATGCGGTCATTGCCATTGCCGCGCAGGAGTTTGACAGCGGCTTTGAGAACTTCATCGCGGCGTTCTGGTGATGTGCGCACGACATAGTTTCCGCCGATGTTGTAGTGCGTACGCAGCGGGAACACCATGGTGTGTTCGCGGGCGTTGGGGCCGTCTTGCAAGCTAGGACGCACAAGGTGATCGAGTACGCCGATGACCCGTGTGGGGCGGTCACCCCAGCTATAAAGCACTTTGCCTAAGACCTGCGCAGGGGCGACGCCAGGGTAAAGTTTTTCCGCCATGTTGCGGGTGATGATGGCCACTGGAATAGCGGTGGGTTCGGCAGCCTTGCTGACAGCCTCGAAATCTTGGATCTCATCAGGCCTGAAGTCACGACCAGCGATGAGGCGGCTGCCAAACGTGCTTAGGAAATGGTCATCGGCCATGTAGGTTGTCGCAACCAGAGTGGAGCGCTGTTGCTTGGTGTTCAAGCGCACACCGCTGTTCCACGAGGAGTTCACGAAGGGCACCTGATTGGTGGATGTGGCGTCTTTCACCCCCGGTATTGCACGAAGTGCCGCCAGATCGGTGCGCGTGCGTGCGCTGGCATTGTCATCGGTGCCACTGCTGACCAGTTGGATGCGTAACAACTCGTTTTCGGCGATGCCGCTGGGTTCGTTGATCTGTTGCACGCGGTCGCCAATCATGAACAAGGCATTGCAGATGATCGCGCAGGTCAACGCGATTTCGACCACGATCAAGGCGGCAGCGGTCTTGTGGCGCGCCAGTGTGGACAGGATGGGGCGGATTTCCATGGTGTGCTCCGGAAGCTTGAAGCCCATCCCCCTCACGGAGAGGGATTGGGGTGAGGGTTCGGAAGGCTGAGGGTGTTCGGAATTTACCGCCCCCCTCATCCGGCCCTGCGGGCCACCTTCTCCCGGGGGGAGAAGGGACACAGCAGGGTCATTGCGACTTGAGCTGGATGGCCGGCGTCACTTGCATCGCGCGCCATGCCGGCAACAGGCCTGCCAGTAGGCTGGCCACGATGGCCAGCACGAAGGTGACCAGCAGCATGCCAAGGTCAAGATGGGCCAGCTTGGCGTAGCTGGCAGGCTGCATGCGCACCGCCCACAAGCCCAGCAAAGACAGCCCCAAACCCACCACGCCACCCGCAAGACCAATCATTCCGGCTTCGACCAAACACTGTTTGAAAATTTCCAATCGTGATGCACCCAAGGCGCGGCGCACGCCGATCTCACCGCTACGGCGCAAGAATTTGGCCAGCAACAACCCCACCGTGTTGACCAAGCACACCAGCAAGAAGCCAAAGCCCAGCCACAACTGCAACACCACATCCGCAGGCACGACCTTGTTGTAAGTCAGCCATTGCATGACATTGCTCAGGCGCACATTAGTGGGCCGCTCGAAGCGCCCGGCCTTGCGTTGCATATCCGAGTAATTGACGAGGTAGTTGCGGTAGGTGCTGACTTTGTCGGCGCTATCGAGTTCAACCCAATATTGGATCCATGCGCAGGGTGCATTTTCGGAGGTGTTGTCACCACGACTATCGCCCCAACAATTCATGCTGCCATTGCGGCCCATCTTCAGGTCGCGCGAAGTGGAGAACGGTAGGAAGACATCTTCACGCTCGCCATAGCTATCTTTATTCATATCGAAGAAAGATGGGGTTGGCTTCCATTCGTCCAACACGCCGACAATAGTGAAATCACTTTGGTCCAGCCGCAGGGTCTTGCCTACGCTGTTGCCACCGGCAAACAGACGTTGGTTGAGCGAGCGCGTGATGACCGCAACCCGCGCATGCGCCGCATCGTCCTTGGCGGCCCAGCCATTGCCATGCAGAAACGGCACATCGAACATCGGGAAAAAATCGGCGCTGGTATAGCGTGCATCTGAGCGGAACGGGATCAGTCCGGATTGCCCCGGGATCACCGCCACATTGCCGCCGGTCATCATTGCTTGGCGGTCACCGCGATGCTCTCTCAGCAAAGCCTCTGCATCGAAACGGGTCATTTGATCTTGTGGGTCGCCACCGGGTTGGTAGCCTTGTTTTCCCTCCGGATCCATCTGCACATAAAACAAGCGAGCGCTTTTTTGCGGGATGGGGTCGCCCGACAGCACATGGAACACTGTCAGCGTGGTCATGCAGGCACCGATGCCCAGTGCGATGGCCAGCACCATCAGTGCGGTCAGTGCCTTGTTGCGCTTGAAGCTGCGCAGGGCGAGGTTGAGGTAATAGCCGAACATGGTTGGCTCCGTGAGGGATAAGGTTGTTTCCGTCAAACGCGGACGCATGTCTGCGTATGACGAGCAAGGTGCTTTCGTGGAGATGACAGAGGGCGAGATCAGGCCGTCATCAACACGGGTTCGCGGCGCAAATCCGTGGCCATGCCATCGACGATGTGTACATTGCGTTGCGCACGCGCGGCCAGTTCCGGGTCGTGGGTCACCATCACAATGGTGGTGCCTTGCTCGTTGATGTCTTCCAGCAATTCCATCACGCTGCGCGCCATCTGCGAATCTAGGTTGCCGGTAGGTTCATCCGCCAGCAGCAGGCGCGGGCTGCCTGCCAGCGCACGCGCAATCGCGGCGCGTTGTTGTTGGCCGCCGGACAGTTCTGCCGGATAGTGCTTCATGCGCGAGCCCAAACCCACCATGCCCAGCGCATCTTCAATGCGCAATTTGCGCTCGGCGGCAGGCATGCCGCGATAACGCAGTGGCACGTCGCAATTGTCGAATAAATTCAAGTCGGGAATCAGGTTGAAGCCTTGGAAGATGAAGCCAATTTTTTCATTGCGCAGCTTGCTGCGGGCGTTGTCATTCAAGCCTTTGACGCTGACGCCATCGAGGCTGTATTCACCGCCGGTGAATTCTTCCAGCAAGCCTGCGATGTTGAGAAAGGTGGTCTTGCCCGAGCCCGAAGGCCCGGTGACGGCGACAAATTCGCCATCGGCCACATGCAGGTCCAGCGCGCGCAGGGCGTGGGTTTCCACAAGATCGGTGCGATATACCTTGGTGACGTGTTGCATGTTCAACATGTGAGAGTCCTTTTAATTTCCGGAGATGCGGACGCGCGCCGCGTTGTCGAACTGATCGGTGCCCGAAACCACGATGCGGTCACCAACGTTGAGGCCTGAGGTAATTTCGACGCTGGAAAGACTGGATGCGCCGGTGTGGATTGGGCGACGCACGGCGCTGCTGCCATCCACCACATAGGCCACGTTGCCACCGTCTTGCTCTAGGAAGGGGCCGCGCTCGACCATCAACACGTTCTTGCGCGTGTCCATCACGATGCGCACCGATAGCCGTTGGTTTTGACGCAGGCCCGGCGGTTGCTTGCCATTGGCAAAGCGCACCCGCGCGGTGACTTCGCCATTCACGACCTCGGGCGATACCGCCGCAATTTCAGCAGGGAAGGTGGCATTGTTGGCACTGATCTGCGCCGGCATGCCGATGCCAAGATCGCGTGCAAAACTTTCCGGCACCTTCATTTCCACTTCGAATTTGGACAGATCCACCACACTCAATACCGGGCCATTGGCAATCACTTGCGTGCCTTGCGGCACCTGCACCTGCCCCACTTGGCCATCAAACGGGGCACGCAAGGTCAATAAGTTCACCTGACGTTTGGCCTCAATCACCACCGCACGCTGGCGTTGCGCTTGTAGCTGTTTATTGCGCGCATCCAGCCCCGCGCCGGCGTTTTGTAATTGAAAATCCCGCTGTGCGGCGGTCAAACCGATATCGGCTTTCTTCAGCATGTCCTGCGCGCGATTCAAATCATTTTTTGGTACCGCACCGCCATCGAAGGCGCGCTGGTAGCGCTCTAAATCACGTTGCGCAGCGGTGCGCTCCACCGTGGCTTGATCCAGCGCACGCTGGGCATTGGCGCGGGCGATTTGCGCGTCCAGTTGCGCACGGTTGGCGGCGGCTTCAAAGCTAGCTAAGGTGGATTCTTCCTGCACCAGTTTGCTGCGCAGTTCGGGGCTATCAATAGTGGCCAGGGCTTGCCCTTGGGTGACCTTGTCGCCGGCCACGATGGACAAATGCACGGTGCCCGCGGCGATGGCGTACAGCGTGGGGCTGTTGGCGGCAATCACCTTGCCATCAGCACTAAGGTCGCGCACCAAATCGCCGCGCGTCACTTGCGCGATGCGGACGCGCGTGGCATCGAACGAATGCGTGCCGCCCAGCCAGCGGGTGGCCACCCAGCCGATCAGTGCCACGACGATTGCCGTTGCAATGACGGCAAGCGCCCATGTGCGTCGATTGCGGCGCGCGGGTGTGGTGTTGATATGGTCTTGCCCTGCGGTGTCGCGGATGCGGCCACGCAGGGCGGGGGCGTCGGTAGGGTTGGTGCGTGTCATACCCACATACAAGCAAACACCGTGCCATCTTTAAGCTATTGTTTTTATGATTGTTTTTTGAACATCCCGTGTCCGGCCGGACGCGAGCAGTGTCCGTTGACGCGCACCCGTGATGCAGCGATTAAACTGCGCGATTCGATCCAAAGGAGTGTTACCCGCATGTGTGGAATCGTAGGAGCCATTGCCCACCGTGATGTGGTCCCGATCTTGGTGGAAGGGCTGAAGCGGTTGGAATATCGCGGCTACGATTCTGCCGGGATTGCGGTGGTTGCCAATGGCGGTGTGCGTCGTGTGCGCCGTACCGGTCGTGTGGCTGAGATGGAAGCCGCTGCGTATGCCGAACATTTCAATGCCACGCTAGGCATCGGCCACACCCGCTGGGCCACGCATGGCGGGGTCACCGAGTCCAACGCGCATCCACATATCAGCCACGACGAGCTGGCGTTGGTGCACAACGGCATTATTGAAAACCACGAACAGCAACGCGCACGCTTGCAGGCACTGGGTTACGCCTTCACCTCGCAGACCGATACCGAAGTGGTGGCGCATCTCATTCACCATCATCGCAGCCATGGCTTGAGCCTGCTGGCGGCATTGCAAGCGGCGGTAAAGGAATTGCACGGTGCCTATGCGCTGGCAGTGATCGATAAGCGCGACCCGTCCACCTTGGTGGCCGCACGTATGGGTTGCCCGCTGTTGGTTGGCTTGGGTGAAGGCGAGAACTTCGTCGCCTCGGATGTTTCCGCCATCATCAGCGCCACCCGCAAAGTCATCTTTTTGGAAGAGGGCGATACCGCGCAACTAACGTGTGAGGATGTGCAGGTATTCGATGCACATGACGCACCGATTACGCGTGAGGTGCATGTCTCGGATGTGTCGCTGGCGTCGCTTGAACTGGGCCCGTATCGGCACTTCATGCAAAAAGAAATCCACGAACAACCGCGCGCGCTGGGCGACACCTTGGATGGCATTGTTGAACTGGGCGGGTTTGATGCGGCGTTGTTTGGTGCAAATGCCGCGCAGGTGTTGGCGGATGTGGCATCGGTGCAGATTCTTGCGTGCGGCACCAGTTATTACGCCGGGCTGACTGCGCGTTACTGGATCGAGGCGCTGGCGGGGGTGCCGTGCGCGGTCGATATCGCCAGTGAATACCGCTACCGGCAAGTGGTGGCCAACCCGCAGCAACTGATCGTCACCATTTCGCAATCGGGCGAAACCCTGGACACGATGGAAGCGCTGAAATACGCCAAAGCGCAAGGCCAAGACAAAACATTGTCGATCTGCAATGTGCCCGAATCGGCAATCCCGCGCGCATCCACATTGGTATTCCACACACGCGCCGGTGCAGAAATCGGTGTGGCCTCCACCAAGGCCTTTACCACCCAGCTGGTGGCGCTGTTTGCATTGGCCGGGACCTTGGCGAAATTGCGCGGGCGCTTGCCTGCCGAGCAAGAAGCCGGTTTGATCGACGACCTGCGCCACCTGCCCGGCAGCGTGCAGCACGCGCTCAATCTGGAACCACAAATCGCCGCGTGGGCCAGCCAGTTTGCGTCCAAGCAACACGCTCTTTTCCTAGGCCGAGGCATGCACTACCCAATTGCATTGGAAGGCGCGCTCAAGCTCAAAGAAATCACCTACATCCACGCCGAAGGCTACCCGGCGGGCGAGCTCAAGCATGGGCCGTTGGCCTTGGTGGACGAGGCGATGCCCGTGGTGGTGATTGCGCCCAACGACGTGCTGCTGGAAAAAGTGAAATCCAATATCCAAGAAGTGCGCGCACGCGGCGGGCAGATGTTTGTGTTCACCGACGCCGATAGCAGCTTCAGCGAATCCGAAGGCGTTAGCGTAATTCGCACCCCGCGTCACGTGGGCATCCTCTCGCCCATCGTGCACGCCATCCCGGTGCAATTGCTGGCCTATCACGCCGCATTGGCACGCGGCACCGACGTGGACAAACCGCGCAATTTGGCGAAGTCGGTGACGGTGGAGTAAGAACGCACCGCCCACAAAAAAAGCCCGGCATCCCTGCCGGGCTTTCGCTTCCTTGCGGGGTGGCTCCGAAGCTGTACTTATTGCTGCGGCTGCCAGCGCAGGCTGAGCTGCCATTCGCGGCCGGGCTGTGCGTACCACGCGCTGGTTTGGTAGGTTTTGTTGAAGGCGTTGACAAGGTTGGCTTGCAGCGTCCAGCCGGGGCTGAAGTGCCAGGACACGCGGGCATCCAGGGTGCTGTAGCCGCCCACGCGCAAGGTGTTGGCCACATCGTCCCAACGCGCAGCTTCAGCAATGCCGCTGATGCCCACACCCCAGTTGCCCAGCGCACGGTCCACGTCGATCCGCGCGCTGCGGGTGGGGCGGCGTGCCAGTTGTTTGCCGTGGTTGAAGCCGCTGCTGAGGTTGCGCGCTTGCAGCCAGCCCAGTTGGCCGCGCACATCCCATTCGCCCAAGTTCGCGTTGGCGGTCAATTCCACGCCACGGATGCGGGCCAGCTCCACATTGCCGGGTTTGCCTTTGGATGCGTCGTAGGCAATCAGATTGTCGATGTGGGTCTGGTAGGCATTGGCCTGCCAGCGCCAGTGTTCGCCGTGCTGGCCAAGCGACAATTCGCTACTGCGTGCGCTTTCTGGCAGCAGCAAGGGATTGCTGAAACCGGGGTAATACAACTCGTTGAAGCTGGGTGCCTTGAACGCGGTGCCGTGGCTGGCGGTGATGCGCCAGTTGCCGGCAAAATCCAACCCCCATGCAATGCCACCGGTGGTCTTGCCGCCAAATTGGTCGTTGTTGTCATGTCGCAGTGACACCTGCCAATCTTGCGCGCCAAACTGACCTTGGTACTGCATAAACCCGGCGCGGTTGCCGCGCGCGGCGGTGAACGGTGACCACTGTGCGCTGACATCGGCGCGGTCGCGCAGCCAGTCATAGCCGGCGGTCAAGACTTGGCCTTGGGCAAGGGTGAAATCGCCTTGCAGGCTGGCGCTGTCGCGGGTGGTGACAAAGCGGTTGCTGAAGGTTTTGCCTAAATAATTGGCCGAATCATCGGTATTGCGACCCACGGTCAACTTCACCTGGGTGGCTTGCGACGGTGTCCAACGCAGGCTGCCGCCTACGGTTTGCTGGACGATGTCGGAGTTATCCACGTAGTCGCCGTCGTAATCGTTATGGCCGGTGGCGCGTAGCGCACGCGCGTCCAACTGCCAGGCTTCGCTGGGCGCGAAGTCGGCGCGCACGGTGGCGCTGTGATTGCGGTAGCCATCGCGATCCAGATGGGTGCCGGGCACGATAAAGCAGCCGGCACCGGCCCACGTTGCGGGGTTGTAGTACCCCAAGCAAGCATTGATGCCGTCGGTACTCTGATGGCCCACATCCACACCCACGCCACCGCGTGCGCCGCGCAGGTCAAGCCCGGCGGAGGCTTCGCGCAGGCCATGACTGCCGGCCGCGATGCGCGCGCGGCCGTGCACGCCTTGGGTCTGGCCGCGACGGGTGAAAATCTGGATCACGCCGCCGATGGCATCGGCACCATACAGCGACGAGCGCGGGCCGCGCACGATTTCGATATGGTCGATCTGCGCCAGCGGAATATCTTGCAGCGAGGTCAGGCCCGAGGTGGGCGAACCCACGCGCACGCCATCGATCAAAAATAGGGTGTGATCCGATTCGGTACCGCGCATGAACAAGGTGGACAGCTTGCCCAGTCCGCCTTGGTTGACGATGCTGATACCGGCGCGGCCGCGCAGCAATTCCGGCAGTGAACGCGCGCTGCTGGCGTCGATCTGCGCACGGTCGATGACCTCGACCGCCGCCAATGCCGCATCTACCGTGGTGGCGGTGCGGGTGGCGGTCACGATGACTTTGTCGAGGTCTTTGGCCGCATCGGCGGCCTCAGCGGGACGGGCACTGGCCAGCGCCGGCAGCGAGAGGGCCAAGGCGAGGGCAGTGAGGCGTAAAGGGGTGTTGCGAGCGTGCATTCGATCATCTCCGGCGCACCAATCCGTACGCCATGGCAGGGGGGCGATTGCGGTGCAAGCGGGAAGCGCAGACGGGCGATGCGGGCAGCAGGCGCGACGTCGCACGATGCCCGCCGCATCGTAATCAACATGAACTTCAAGGCCGGTCTCCGGGCTTGCAAGCGGCGCATCTGTCGATGCACCCGTGTGGCACCTTCCCATGCAACATCAAGCCGATGTGCGCACAGTGGTTGTTGCCAAACTTGTCTTGCTTACCGTTGCGGGGGCAGCGCCGGAGTGGTTGCACCTGCGTGCAGCGTCACCGGCTTCCCGTTTCAATCGACGGGCGAGGCCCGGCAATCACCTTGAAGCGCGCGCATTGTAGCGTGCCGGGGCGATGCCTGCTGGGCGCGGCTCAGTCGGCGCTGGGGAGCGCACGGTCATCATCAAACAAGTGCAAGGCCATCGCCGGTGCGTGCGCGTCATCGTGATGGGTGGTGGTCACCGGTGCGGCGGCCGGGCGGTTGCGCGGCGGCGGCAGCAGGGCGATGGCGGCCTCGGCGGCGCTGACCAGTTCCGTGCGGCGCGCGTCGGGCACCTCTTGCCAATGGCAATTGCAGAGCGCGCCTTCCAGCGCGTACAGCAGATTCAGGCTGGGTTTGAAGCCGGCCCGGCGCACCTTCATAAAGGCATCCACGGTGCCAATCGCGGCGATGTCTTCCAGCGAACGCAGGCCCACTTGCCGCAGCCATGCAGCAGACTTCGGGCCGATATTGCGCATCTTGGTGGCGCTCATTGCAGGGCATCCAGATAGGTCTGTGCGATGGCTTCCAGCCCGGCTTGATCGTCTGCATCGAAGCGCGCTGGCAGCGGGCTATCGAGGTCAAACACCCCCAGCAAGGTATCGCCTTGATACAGCGGCACCACCAGTTCCGAGCGCGATGCGGAGTCGCAGGCGATATGTCCGGGGAACGTATTGACGTCTTCAATGCGTTGGGTTTGCCGCAAGCGCGCCGCAGCACCGCAGACGCCTTTGCTCAGGGGGATGCGCACGCACGCGGGCAAGCCTTGGAACGGGCCCACCACCAATTCATCGCCATCGAAAAAATAAAACCCCACCCAATTCAGATCAGGCAGTGCGTGATACACCAGCGCTGATAGATTGGCAGCATTGGCAATGCGGTCGCACTCGTCATGCAGCAGCGCGCGGGCTTGCTGCAGGAGTTGGGCGTACTGGTCGGGTTTGCTGCCGGTGAGGCGGGTTGCGCTGAAGCTCATGCTGGAAGTGTAGCAATCCAGCGGGCGCGGAGTACCATCGCGGATATTTGCGTGAGGTCTTGGCCATGGAGTTGTCGCACCTGCGGGTCGAAGACGGGTTCCGCCTGCGCGGGGAGGACGTCAGTCGGCTGGAAACCTTCGTCGATGCCGGCTTCGCGTTCTCGATGACGATGCTGGTGATCTTCTACAACCAATTACCGGACACCGCCGCCGAGCTGCGCGATGCCCTGCGCAAGGTGCCGAGCTTCGTGTTGTGCTTCATCCTGCTCGCGGAATTCTGGAATGCGCACAATGTCTGGAGCCGTCGCTACGGGCTGGAGGATCGCGCCTCGACCGTGACCAGCCTGGCGTTCCTGATGGTGGTGCTGATCTGGATCTATCCCTTGCGGATGGTGATTTCCAGTGGGCTGTCGCTGATCAGCGGTGGCTGGCTACCCAGCGAACTCGGCATGGATCGTGCGCACTGGCTGCTCGACCTGCAAACCGTGTTCATGATCTACGGCGCCGGCTACGGGCTGCTGTCGTGGCTGCTGTGGCGTCTGAACGCGCACGCGCTACGCTGCGCGGATACGCTGGCGCTTGATGCCGTTGAACGGCATTCCACCGTGACCGAAATCGGCTTGCATGGCATTCGCACGGGGGCTGCTGCGGTCAGCCTCACGCTGAGCCTGGGCTTGCTGTTGGTGCCGCAGGACTGGCTTGGATCCAGCCCTTTGCTGCGCGTGCTGGTCGCCAGCTTGCCGATGTGGGTGTATTCACTGATGGGCGTCCAGCTCGGCCGTTACAGCGGCAAGCGGCGACGTGAGCGGGCAGTGTTGCAGGCAGGTGCGGGTGCATGAGTAGCGCTGTGTACGTCACCGGCACCGACACCGGCATCGGCAAGACGCTGGCAAGTTGCTCCCTGCTGCACGCACTGCGCGGGCAAGGCTTGCGCGCGTCGGGCATGAAGCCGGTGGCGAGTGGTTGCACATGGCTGGACGGTGAATGGAAGAACGAGGACGCGCTGGCCTTGCAACGCGCAAGCAACGTCAGTGCGAACTACGCCGACATCAATCCCTTTGCTCTGGAGCACCCGCTTGCACCGGAATTGGCTGCGCGTGATGCCGGCATCGACGTGACATTGGCACCGATCCTCGCGGCGCATGCTCATCTGGCTGCACAAGCAGACACGGTGGTGGTCGAAGGTGTGGGCGGTTGGGCTGCGCCACTTTCGGCGAACCTGATGCAGGCCGACTTGGTGCGCGCACTACGCATGCCGGTGGTGTTGGTGGTGGGCTTGCGGCTGGGCTGCCTCAGCCATGCCTTGCTCAGCGCCCGGGCGATTCTTTCTGATGGGATGACATTGATGGGCTGGATCGGCTCGCATGTCGATCCGTCGATGGAGCGCGTGCAGGACAACCTCGTGATGTTGCAGGAGCGACTGCCGGCGCCTTGCTGGGGAGTGTTGCCGCATGTGCCGGATGCCGATCCGTCGGCGATGGCAAGTCAGTTGCGGGTGCCCGAAAAAGGGGTCAGAGAATTTCCCCTGACATGACGTCGCGCAGGACTTCAAATGGAAATGTTCTCTGACCCCTTTTTTTGGGGGGGTGAATCGATCAGCCGTGTTGCGGCTCCGCTGGCGTCAGCGGCTCTGCCTCACCCGCCTTCTCGCGATCATGCGCATGATCACGCGCCAGATACAGGTAGAACGCCGGCAGCACGAACAAGGTGAACAAGGTGCCGATGCTCATGCCGGAGGCAATCACCACGCCCATCGAGAAGCGCGAAGCCGCACCGGGGCCCTTGGCCATCAGCATCGGGATCATCGCAAACACCAGTGCGGCGGTGGTCATCAGCACCGGGCGCAGACGGATTCCGGTGGCCGCTTCAATCGCATCACGTTTGCTCATGCCCTGTTCGATTTGCAGCTTATTGGCGAACTCCACGATCAAGATGCCGTGCTTGGAAATCACGCCGACCAGCGTCACCAAGCCCACCTGGGTGTAGATGTTGATACTCATGCCGGGGAACGCCTCGATCCCGGAGAACTGCAAAATTTGTGCCAGCAAGGCCAACACATTCAACGCCAGCAACGCACCGCAGATCGCCATGGGTACGGTGAGCAACATGATCAAAGCGTCACGGAAACTCTCAAACTGTGCCGACAACACCAAGAAAATCACAATCAGCGCCAGCGCCAAAGTCATCAGCATCGCCGAGCCTTCCTGCTTGAACTGCCGCGACTCGCCGGCGTAATCCACGCTGTAACCCTGCGGCAGCACGTCTTTGGCGGCTTGGTCAAGGATGGCCAGTGCCTCACCCTTGCTCACGCCGGGGCGCGGGGCAAAGGTGATCGACACCGCGTTGAGCTGCTGGAAGCGCTTGAGCGATTGTGGTTGCGCGCTTTCTTTCAAGGTCACGATGGTGGATAGCGGGATCAATTGGCCATCGCGGGTACGGGTGTAGTAATTCTCCAGTTGCGAGGCGTTGAGACGATCGCTGCGCTGCACCTGCGGAATTACCCGATACGAGCGGTTTTGCATTGAGAACAGATTGCTGTAACCACCGGCTAACATTGCCGACATATCGGCCGCCAGCGTGCGCATATCAATCCCCAGTGTGGCCGCCTTGTCGCGATCCACATTGACTTCGATACGCGGCTTGTCGATCTTCAAATCCTTGTCGAGGAAAATAAACCGTTTGCTGGCATATGCCTTGGCCAAAATGGCGTCCGACAGCTCCGAAAGCTGCTGCAAGCTGCCTACGCCACCGACAATGAACTCGCCACCACCACCACCGCCGCCGGCGCTAGGTAACGATGGCGGCACCATCGCGAACACGTTGAGTCCGGCAATTTGATTCAACTTGGGCTGCAACTCTTTCTGCAAGACCTGAGTCGTGGATCGAGAGCGCTGGCTCCACGGCTTCAGTACAAACCCGGCCATGGCGCTGGGGCTGGCGCCACCACCACCACCCATGCCACCGTTGATCAAGAACGTTTCTTTGATCTCCGGAATGTTGCGAGTAAATTTCGAAATTTCACCGGTGTAGCGTTCCACGTAGTCCAACGTGGCCACGGGGTCGGCACTGGAAATCGAAAAAATAAAACCTTCGTCTTCAACCGGCGCGGGTTCTTTAGGTGCACCCATGTATAGGAAACTACAGCTGATCAGTACAATCAGGCCGAACACCGCGATGACCGCCTTGGTGTCCATCGCACTGTGTAGGCGACGCTGATAGGCGTGGTGCAGTGTGTCGAAGCGCGCATCCAGCCAGCTTTCGAATTTACCTTTGGGGTGGTTGGGGTCATGCGCGACGAGAATGCGTGAGCTCATCATTGGCGTCAGCGTCAACGCAATCACCCCGGACAGCAGCACCGAGCCAGCCAAAGTAAACGCAAATTCGGTGAACAACACGCCGGTCATACCGCCTTGGAAACCAATCGGCAGATACACCGCAATCAGTGTCGTGGTCATTGCCACCACCGGCCACGCCAATTCGCGTGCACCGCGAATGGCGGCATCGAACGGGGACATGCCCTCTTCGATATGGCGGTGAATATTTTCCAGCACGATGATCGCGTCATCCACCACGATGCCGATGGCCAGCACCATCGCCAGCAAGGTCAGCAGGTTGATGGTGAAGCCCATCAACAACATCAAAAACAGGCCGCCAATCAGCGATAGCGGAATGGTTACTGCCGGAATGATCACGCTACGCAGCGAGCCTAAGAATAGGTAAATCACCACGATCACGATAACCAAGGCTTCGATGATCGTGCGGATCACCTCATTGATCGAGTCTTGAATTGCCTCAGTGCTGTCGTACGGAATGCTGGCCTGCATGCCCTGCGGCAGCTGCGGGATGATTTCGTTGTCCCAGACCTTGCGCACAGCCTTGATCACATCCAGTGAATTGGCATCGGGCGAGACACTGATGGCCATGAACGTGGCGGCATCACCACCGTTGATGCGCACAGAGGTGCCATAGCTGTCGGATCCCAGTACGACGTCGGCGATATCACCCAAACGTACGATCGCGCCATTTTGCTCACGCACGACCAGTTTGCGGAACTCTTCAGCATTGCGCAGATCGGTGCGTGCCGTCATGTCGATGGCCACCATGTGGCCCTTGGTCGAGCCCACGGCAGCAAGCACGTTATTGGACTGCAATGCACTATTGACATCGCTGGCGGTCACCTTGAGCGCGGCCATTTTTTCCGGCTTCAGCCAGATCCGCATGGCGAAGTTACCCGCACCCATGATGTCGGCACTCTGCACACCGGCAACCGTCACCAGTTTGGGCTGGATGACGCGGGTCAGGTAGTCACCAATCTGATTGCCATCCAGGCGATTGCTAGAAAACGACAGATACATCGAAGCAATGCTCTCGCCTTGCTTGAGGTCGATTACCGGGTCTTCCGATTGTGCCGGTAGCTGCCCGCGCAATTTGTTGACTTTGGCGCTGATCTGGGTCAGCGCTTCACTGGGGTTCTTGTCCAAGCGGATATAGGCTTGGATGGTGCTCACTCCCGCGGCACTGGTCGATGTCAGGTAGTCGATACCCTCAGCACTGGCGACTTCGCGTTCCAGCGGTGTGGTGATGAAGCCTTGAATCAAGTCGGCATCGGCGCCGAAATAGGTCGTGCTGATGTTGATCACCGCGTTGCGCATTTCTGGGTATTTGCGCACGTTTAATTCGCTGAAGGCGCGCAGGCCAAACAGCAAAATGAACAAGCTGACGACCATCGCCAGCACCGGTTTACGGATGAAAAGATCGGTGAATTTCATCGGTTGCCTCGCGTCCGCGTCGCCAGCGATGGCAACCCGGAAAAATGGGATAGCGCGGTATTGCCGCGCTGGCGGCGATCAGCGATTGCTGACCGCAGGCTGCGTGTCACTACTCGGCTGCACACTATTGTCGATGGTGACTTCTGCGCCATTGCGCAGCTTCAACAAACCGGAGGAAACCACCTGCTCACCCGGCTTGAGGCCATCGATCACTGCGATCAAGTCGCCGCGGGTTGCACCGGTTTTGATGAAGCGTTGGTTGACCACCAATTTGTTGCCGGTCAGTGGTTTGCCTTGGGCATCGGTCTCGCCAGCCTTGCGTTTCTCCGAGGTGATCACAAACACGGCATTACCATACGGATTGAAGCTTACTGCCGTTTGCGGAATTACCACTGCATCCTGCGCGGCACCTAGTTCAAACCCAACTTTGGCAAAGCTGCCGGGGCGCAAGGTATTGCCCGGGTTTTGCAATGTGGCCTGTGCCTTGAAGTTGCGTGTGTTGGTGTCTACCAAGGGGTCAATTGCGGTGATGTCGCCATCGAATGTCTGCCCCGGTAGCGCATCCACCGTGGCGCTGATCTTGCCGCCCTTCACCAACTTGCCGATCATTTGCTCGGGCAGGGTAAAGTTCAAATAGATAGGATTGAGCTGTTGCAAACTGACGATGGCATCGCCGGGCGCAAGGTATTGGCCAAGGTTGACCTTACGGATCCCCAACACCCCCGAGAACGGCGCGCGGATGGTCTTGCGCGCAATCAATGCGCGCTGCGCGTCCACTTGTGCGCGGGCGTTGGCGGCGGCGGCGACGCGCTGTTGCACGTCATCCAGTGACACCAATTTATCTTTGCCCAGTGCCTGCCACCGCTGTGCTTGTACCGCTGCCAGCTTGGCTGATGTTTCCAGCGCCTTGAGCTGGGCGTCTTCGTTATCGGTATTCAGGCGCAGCAGGACGCTGCCTTTACTCACCGGCTGGCCGGCTTCAAATTCAATGCTGCGCACCACACCGCCCGCTTCGGTGGTGACATCGGCGCCATTGACCGCGAACAAAGTACCTACCGCATCACCTGCAGCATTCCAGCGCTCGGATTTGGCAGTGGCAGCCGAAATGGCGACCGCCGGCTGCGGCATGTTGTTGAAGAAGTCATTCGTCTTCTTGGCGAAGATCGCCTTGATGCCCAGCACGCCACCAAAGACGACGATGGCGCCAATCAACATCAAGATCCAGCGTAAGGAAGAGTTGGGTTTGCGGCCGGACGAATAGGCAGGCATGGGTAGAAATCCGGTAAATACGAAAAGGACGAATTCGCAATACTAGCAGAATAGTGAACTAATCGGTGCAGAATTTTAGTGCTTGTCGTAGTCCTGCGTAAAAAAAAGCCCGACAGCGTGAGCTGTCGGGCCGTCGGTGTCGGTGCGAGGGGGCGCGCGACCGACACCGTCCCTGCGGGAGGGATATGGCAGCCTGCCGATTACTTGGCGGCTTTGGCGTTAGCCTTGGTGGCCTTTTCCACTTCGGCCTTGACCTGAGCACTGGCCTGCTCGAACTGACCCTTGGCCAGCGAGCCGATGGCTTCGTTGGTCTTCACGGTATTGGCAAACACTTCTTGCACGGTGCTGAAGCTGCGTTCGGCGTTGGTGCGGGCAACCTGCACGCCCTTCGGCCACACGGCCTTCAGGCCATCGGCGTCGCGCACTTGCAGCAACTCGCCGGTGAAGGCGAAGCTGGCGTTGACGGTTTCTTCGATTGCGGCCAACTGCAGGCCAAAGGCCTTCTCGGCGTTTTCCAGGGCCAGACGATTGACGTTGGCGGCGGCATCGGCGAACTGGGTGGCGGCTTTGCTGAACTGATCGTTGAACTGGTACATGGCGGTCTCCTGCTGCTGTTATCGGCAAGGTTTGCCGGATTTGTGCGTTGCAGCATAAGCGGAGATTTGTTGCAATGCAACATGATGCCGACGAACGGTCGCCTCGGGTTCAGCTTGCCGCCTTCCCTCGCTTTGTTAACGCGGATGAAGCTGGCCGAATTGTGTGGTCGGCAACGCAATTTCGGGCACTGCCAGCGCGCCAGCCACTCCTCGTGCCTGTGGGGCCAAAAAGCCCAGGGCACGCGCATAGACATCGCGTTTGAAGGTCACCACATGCGCCAACGGGTACCAAAAATCCACCCAGCGCCAGCCGTCAAATTCCGGCGCGGGGGTCAAGTCTAGGCGCAGATCGCTGTCCGCCCCGCAGAACCGCAGCAAAAACCAGACTTGCTTCTGGCCGATACACACCAAGCGTTCTTTGCGGCGAATAGCATGCGGCGGCAACCGGTAGCGCAGCCAGCCGGGGGTCGCCGCCAGCAGCTCCACATGCTCCGGGCGCAGGCCGGTTTCTTCATGCAGCTCGCGGTACATCGCTTCAAGTGGGGTTTCGTCGGTATTGATCCCACCCTGCGGAAACTGCCAACCGTCCCGGCGCACGCGGCGTGCCCAGAACACCCGTCCATCTTCGTGCATCAGCACGATGCCCACATTGGGCCGAAACCCGTCCGGATCGATCACGATGCGGACCTCAAAAAATTTGCCTGCCCCGACTGTGCCAGCCAACGGCGGGGTGGGCAAGACTCGACATGCGGCCAATTGACGGCGGCCAGAACAATCCGGATAATGGCCGGCTCTGCGTTGGCTATGTAGCTCAGCCGGTTAGAGCACAGCACTCATAATGCTGGGGTCGGTGGTTCGAGTCCACCCATAGCCACCAACGCAAGCAGTCATCAGACCCCGCAGCTTGCGGGGTTTTGTTTATCTGCAGGATGGTTTGATGGATATCTTCAAGCGTTTCACCGTGGAAGCCGCACACCGGCTGCCCCATGTGGCGGACGGGCACAAGTGCGCACGGCTGCATGGGCATTCGTTTGTGATCGAGTTGCACGTCACCGGCGCGCCCGACCCGCACCTAGGTTGGGTGATGGATTTTGCCGAGTTGAAGGCGGCGTTTTCGCCGTTGTACGAGCAGTTGGACCACCACTACCTCAACGATATTCCCGGCCTGGAAAACCCCACCAGTGAGCAGTTGGCGATCTGGGTGTGGCAGCGGCTGAAGCCGCAGGTGCCGCTGCTATCAGAAGTGGTGATCCACGAAACCTGCACCTCGGGTTGCCGGTATCGCGGCGAGTAGGCGCTGCGCAGAGAATCAACTGGCAATTGACAATCATTCGCATCTTTGGTGTAGTGGGCGCAGATCACCCGAGCCCCCGCGCATGTACGTCTGCATTTGCAATGGCGTTACCGACCACCAGATCCGCGAAGTTGCGGAAGCCGGTTGCAGTAGCGTGTCCGAAATGACCATGCGCACCGGTGCCGGTGCCAGCTGCGGCTCCTGCCTGAATTTGCTGGCAGAGATGATTGACGATGTGCAGGCCGCACGCCGCGCCTTGCCTTTGCCGGTGCTGTCGCGCGCTGCTTGAGGCTGCCTGCCGGCAGCGCCCATAGCGGCGCTGCAACAAGAATGCCTCCCATTCCGCACCTTGCGCGTCGCGTCGCGCTATAAAGCACTGCCACGTCAATACAGGAGCTGCGCCATGAAGGGCGATGCCAAAGTCATCGGGTTTCTCAATAAGGCGCTCTACAACGAGCTGACTGCGATCAACCAGTATTTTTTGCACGCCAAGATGCTGAAGAACTGGGGTTTGAAGATGCTGGCTGCGCACGAGCATCACGAGTCCATCGACGAAATGAAGCACGCCGACTTGCTGGCTGAGCGCATCTTGTTTCTCGACGGGCTGCCAAACTTTCAGGCGTTGGGAAAATTGCGGATCGGTGAGACTCCGGTAGAGATTTTGCGCTGCGATTTGGCACTGGAAATGGACGCCGTACCGCTGCTGCGCGAGGCGATCGCGTACAGCGAATCCATCGGTGATTACGTCAGCCGCAAGCTGTTTGCCGACATCTTGGATTCGGAAGAAGAGCACATCGACTGGATCGAGACGCAGTTGTCGCTGGTCGAGCGCCTGGGCGAGCAGAACTATCTGGCGCAGACGCTGGAAGACTGAGTACGGCTGGCTTGTGTGGGGTGATGCAAGACACCGGCCAGGTGTGTTCCCCGGCCGGTCTTGTACTCAGCCGGGCGTGTTAGCGAGTAGGCGCGTTGCTGAATAACAACGCGCGCAAGGCCACCCGCACTTGCGCAAATTCACTGACGATGCGGGCAACCGCCGGGCCCGGCTGGGTCATGGTGCCGTCACGCGCGGCGTGTTCCAGATCGCGGGCCGCATCGGACAGCGTGGTGGCCCCGACATTGGCACTGGACGATTTCAGCGTGTGTGCGGCAACCCGCAGTGCAATCGGGTCGATGTTGACGGCGGCGCGCTCGAGCTGGGCAATCAAGCGCGGTGCGTCTTCCAGATATACGGCGATGATTTTGTCCACCTCGCCACCCAGCACATCACGTAGCTCATCGAGTACACGCTGGTCCAGCACCGAGGGTGCGCGCGTGCTCAATTGCGCCGCCGATGGGGTGGCTTCGGGGACGGTCATCGCGCTGCTCTTCCAGCGCGCGATGCATTGTTCCAGCTCGACCCGGGTGACCGGTTTGGCCAGATAGTCGTCCATGCCGGCATCCAGACATTTTTGCCGGTCACCGGCCATCGCGTTGGCGGTCATTGCCACGATGGGCATACGCCGGGTTGCCTTGCGCGATTGTTCCAGCTCGCGCCAGCGACGGGTGGCGCTGTAGCCGTCCAGTACCGGCATCTGGCAATCCATCAGCACCAAGTCGTATTGGGCTTGATCGAGTTTTTCCAGCGCCACTTGGCCATTGCCGGCGGTATCACATTCGGCGCCCAGCACTTGCAGCAAGCGTTGCGCCACCATCAAATTGACCGGATTGTCCTCGACCAACAGGATGCGCGGCTTGCTGGGGATGGCGTCCTGTGGCTTTTGCGCCGCTGGTGCCGGGTGTGGGTTCTGTTGGCCCCACGTCACTCCCGAGGCCGACAGCACGGCGCGCAGGTCGGCGTCTTCAACATTGCGAGGAATCAAAGTGGCGGTCACGGGTAGGTCCAATGAGGTTGCGTCATCGCCGCGCAGATACACCAAGCGGACTTCACCATATTGCTGTTTACGTTCCATGTTGCGGGCCAAGGAAACCGCCGTGCTGCGAATGCTGGTCAAATCTGCAAGCACCACCGAGAACGTCCATGGATCGCCCTGGGTATGTGCCTGCCGCAAGCGTTCCAGAGCATCGTGGGTGTTTTCCACGGCGGTGACGCGCAGGCCCCAGTTGGGCAATAGCATGGTCAGGCGCATGCGCAGGCGCGAGTCGGTGGTGATCAGCAACACCCGCCCGCCATGCAGATCCCCCTGTTGCATGGGCATGTCGCCTTGCACCTTGAGCAGCGGGATTTCAAACCAGAAGGTGGAGCCTTTTCCAAGCTGCGATTCCACGCCAATCTTGCCGCCCATCAAGGACACGATGCGCTGCGAAATCACCAGCCCAAGACCGGTGCCACCATACAGGCGCGTGGTGGAGGCATCGGCTTGGCTGAATGCCTGGAACAGCTTGGCTTGGGTGGCCGCATCAATCCCAATGCCGGTGTCTTGTATTTCGAATCGCAAAAGATGCTGGGTGACGGTTTCACCTAGGCGCTTGATGTTGACGGTGACATTGCCGCGCTCGGTGAACTTGATCGCATTGCTGACCAAGTTGCTCAAAATTTGGCGTAGGCGCACCGGGTCGCCACGCACGGGCAAGCGTACGGGCGAGTCGATGTTCAGATGCAAGTGCAAGCCCTTGGCGTCGGCCGAGCGCTCCATCAAGGTGATCACGCTGCCCAGTAGCTCACGCAAATTGAAGCCGGTGGTTTCCAGCTCCAGCCGGTCTGCCTCGAGCTTTGAGTAATCCAGAATGTCATCCACGATGCGCAGCAATTGTTGCGCCGACGCGGTGGCGGTCTTGAGGATTTCCTGCTGATCCAAACTGAGTTTGGAGGTAGAGAGCAAATCCAGCATCGGGATGATGCCGTTCAGCGGGGTGCGGATTTCATGGCTCATCGTGGCCAAGAATTCACCTTTGGCCATCACCGCCGATTCGGCCGCTTGTTTGGCCCGGGTCAGTTCTGCTTCGAGCACGGTGTGGCGGTCGATCTCCTCTTGCAGCATGCTGATTTCGGCTTCCTTCTCACGAGTG
>Ga0116192_1000629_pt1 | contig 26241 bp, 20 predicted proteins | sample AD_UKC113_MetaG_FD_89876 | JGI IMG/M metagenome (GOLD analysis project Ga0116192, IMG submission 89876) | Active sludge microbial communities of municipal wastewater-treating anaerobic digesters from Hong Kong - AD_UKC113_MetaG | ecosystem: Engineered > Bioreactor > Anaerobic > Digestate...
CGTGAAGCAAGAATTTCACAAACTAATGGAGCATCAGCACTTACTGACAATTCAACTGAACTTAACAACAATTCAAACGAAACTAACAACAATTCAAACGAAACTAACAACAATTCAACTGAACTTAATAACAATTCAAATGAACTTAATAACAATTCGAATGAACTTGCCGTAACATCAACACTACAACCTAATTTGTCATCACAAACTAAAAAACCGTTTGACAGCAATTTTGGTACTATAAAAATACGAGGTGTTTTTGGTACTTATGAGGAAGCGGCTAAGCATGCGGCCATTTTACAAAAAACGGATCCTTATTTTAACATTTGGGTAGGTGAAGTTGGTAAATGGCTTCCACTTGATCCAAATCCAGAATCAGTTAAAGATATTAAATATTACGAACCAAAATTGAATGAAATTATTGGTAATGAAAGAGAAAGACTAGCTGATATTGCTGTTGTTGAGAATCAACGTAAGGAAGATCTTATTAGTATGGCTAATAAAAGTACTATTAGTGATGCATCAAAAGGTGAAAGTGAGAAAAAGAAGAAAAAACGAAAGAGAAATAAAAAACCCAAAATTACGCCTGAAGAACTTGAAAAATTAAAGGATACAGAAAAAAAAGAGATGGAAGCTTTAGGTGAAATTCAGAATAAAATTAATTCTAAAGAAATTGAATTAATGGAATTTAATAGGAAATTAGAAGAAATTAAAGAATTACATAAAAAAAGTAAAGCTTAAATAGAATATCCAAAATAGGTTTGATAAAAATATTATAATTATTTTTTGGTCATACTAACTCTAAATTTTTTGTTATTCATTACATCCATAACGTTACCCTTTGGACTTTTAGATTCCCATTCAGGATCATAATTTTTTTCGAAAGCTTTATTAAACTGCTTGCAACCGATGCGTATATGGTCAATACGTTCAGCCCTAAACCAAAAAACAGTATCTATAAATTCTCCTGTTATTCTGTTATCGATAACCATAACACCCCAATCTTCTGTTAATTTATTAAATACTTGACGAAAAGCAGCAAAAGATGGAAAAATACCTGCATAATGTTTCCATATTTTTTGTTGTTCTGTTATTTTATTATTTTTTAATAAAAATATGTAATCAATATTATCTCGCAACTCGGGTTGAATTCCAAGGCAAAACTGCATTGTTAAAATATACATTAATTTGTAGTGTCTACCATTCAAAAATAATTCTTTAATATTTTTATCGTTTGACCATACTTTTTTATCTGCTAAACAATCATCCATTATTATAAAAGCTCTAGGATCTACTATTTTTTTTTCTTTTAAATACAACGTATATTTTTTTATCATTCGCTTTTGTCTTGCTATTATTTCAGAAATTAATGCAGAATCGTATTCATAATGAATGTATAAATCTGGGAAAAAGTCTCTGTAAAAACCACTCACTGAATCAGTAGGACAAATAATCGCACCAACTGGAATATCATGATAATGATGCAATATAGATCTTACAACCCAACTTTTTCCAGAACCACGTTTAGCAATAATACAAATTATAGCATATTGAACCATTTTACGAAGCGAAAACTCAGTAATAGGAACATCATCAGTCCCAGTACTCAGTATTTTTACAACCTTTTTAGATTTCTTCGAACTCATAATGTGTTTATACTTGTATTTTTTAAAAAAATAAGAATTTTATTAACACGAGATAAATTTAATTAGAAATTACCTCGATCTAAATAAACATCAATGTCTCCTGGTATTTGGATTTTATTTTTGCTAATATATCGATATTCCGGAGCTTGATTTATTGGTTCTCGTAAAATATTATTTATTTCCTCTTTGTGAAATGCTATGTCGTTTTCTAATCCAATTTCTGACATAATTACTTGGTCATCAGGTAAAGATTTTAATGTCGTTATTTTGGTATTTGATTCCTTAATCATTTTATTTGTATTTAAATCCTTATTGCATTTATTTGTATTTTTATTAAGTTTTGCATTATTATTTGCAGTCATATCAATTGATCCTGCAATTTGACCGTTTTGATGTTGATTGTTTTCTTGTAAACCTTTTTTCTCTTTTTCACTTTGTGCTTCAGATTCTACAAATTTATTGATACCTTCATCTTCACGTTTCATATTATCTTTCCAAGTTAATATTGTGTCTGCAATAAACCAAACAGTGCCAAATACAATAACAGAACCTAAAACTATTTTAAGCATATTTTCGTTATTGTATTCGAAATACCCTAATTTATAAAAACTAAGAACAGCAATAAGCATAATGATTGTACATATAGCTGCAATTATCACACTCGATTCCGCTACATACTTCAACCCTTCTTTAATGGTTGTCATTTATAAAAAAACAGTTATATATTCATACATCTAAATTAAATGATTACTTATACCGCGCAAAATATGTATTTTTATCACTACTATCATTATTTTTATGATTATCACTACTTTTTTTGTTAATATCCCTATCTCTATTCTTATCTTTTTGTCGACTATTTTCTCTAATATCTTTATCTTCTTTATGAGCGTCAATTACAATACCAAATCTTTCTGCTAATTTATTTTTAGTATTACCAACAAAATTAAAATTAGTTGGTCGTTTACCCCCTTCATCATCTATTTTTATATATTGTACTTCTACTTCTTTCTCTTTTTCTTTCTCTTTATTTTTACCTTTCTGATCTGTAAACTTATTATTTGAATGTGTTATTCTATTAGATTTACTAATACTATCACTATCACTATTTTGACCAATACCTGAGTTAAAAATTTTTGGCGCATTGGGTGGTACATCATGAATTGAACCATTATGTAATGGTAAATTATGAAGTTGTAGATTTTGAGCATAAACGTTTGGTTGCTGATGGTATTGTTGAGGAACGTTTATAATGTTATTTGGTGGATTAGCAATAGTATTTCCATGTTGACCCATTTTGATTATGTTAAATTTAGAATTATCAGGCTCAAACAAATTATCACCAACTAAATCACTAGAATCGTCCGAGACAAAAATAGAGCCCTGAGGACGTGAACCTATAGATCCCCACATCCATGGATTTTGTATTTGTGTTGTTCCACCTCTAATATTTTTCTCATGAACTAAACCTAAATGATTACCATTGTTGTAATTTACCAATCCATCTGCAGATATGTTTTTAATATCTTCTATTTTTCTCGATTCATCAAGTAAATATTTTACTCTTTCATAATCATCCCTCGTAACGGTAATATTAAGTGTATCTTCATCCTTTGAATAATCATCTTGTAAATATTCAGTTAATATTAATCTTAATGGTAACATTTGCCTTATCGCTTCTTTAATTGATTTTTCAATTATTATAAAAATTTCTTTTTGATTCTTTTTTATAATAATTGGTGTATATGGTAACTTATCCCAAAAGAGATATGGCATATTGTAAAAATTTCGACAAGCTGCTATGTAACATTTATGAATAAAATTAGAAATAGAAATATTTTCATGATATTTACTTTCTACAATTTCACTACGTTTTGAAGAAGCTTTGAATGTGTACAATATAATATTACTTTTAATTGTAGCTTTTATAAGATCATCGAAATAATCTGCACATTTACTATTCGTTCTTATTCTTTCTAGTTCATTTTGTATTTTTTCTTCACTTAGCTTCGTAATATTTTCTAAATTACTTTGAAATGTTTCAATAACACCTGTACTTTTACCTGTATTTGCCATCATTTGCTTATCGTGTAATTTAGCATGTATGTAAATATTTAATATGCCTTCATAAATTAAAGGTGTTAAAGCATCAAGAAGAACTCTAGTATATTCCTTTCTATTTTCCACAGCAATCTTTTCATAATAATGTGCCATTAATTTAGTATTTTATAATTCGTAGTATTTACGTTATATATTTAGCAAAGTTACTTATTAAAATACTCTTACGCATTTATCTATGTCACATGTTTTACAATTAAAAATGAAATCTTAATTATCTTAGAAAATTAATATATTTGAATAAATATTTCATAACGTAAACAATGGTTCGTTACAATAATAAATTTGTATATGCACAGCTTAAAAATAGTGTCATAAAATTTGAATGTAATAACTATTCAATTTTACGATGCGAATTAGTAGAGAATTTTAATTACATAAGCCCAATGATCACAATCAATGCAACTTATAAAGATTATCCAACTGCAACTAAAATTGTTAAAATTAAAAATCCAACCAATCATATTAAAATATCTGATATTGCGCCACAAGAAGATAAACGTGAAGGTAGAGAAAAAGAAATATTTGTACCCTTAAAAAAAGATACGTCAAGTCCATTAGCTACATTAATGTATCCATTTTATAATATTCTTACATTAATATTTGGAGATCATGAACATGTACTTTTATTTCTACACTATTTAGCAGAACTATTATTTTTTAATATTAATGAAAACAATTCTATTAATCCTAATGCTTACTTAATCATATTAAATGACAATTATCGTATTGTCGAACGATTAATTAAATTATTAGTTCCAAATTTTGATACTTTAGGATATGCAAGTCAAATAATAATGTATGAAAAAGAATCATGGAAAAAAAATGTACATTTGGAAAATATTATGACTAATCCTAGGATATCTGAAGCATTGAATATTACTTTGTATTCTTCAAAAAATGCAATTATTACAAATCGTGATATTCAAAATCTTCGTATTTTACGCGTACATCCTGGATTATACAAACTAAAAAATAATATGGATGATGAATATGCAAGTATGTTAATTTGGTTAATAATTGATACAATTAATGATCCAAAAACTAAAATAACTAAAGGTATAAAAAAAAGACACAAAGAAAGCTTAATCGCTTATTTGGACATCTTGAGTGCTTAAAGTAGCAATATTTGCTTTAGATTTTTTTTTTATTGAAGAATACACAATTAAATATGAATCTTTGTGTATTAATTTATTATTAACTTCTTCAGGAGGAATATAATGTACTGTTTCATCATTAAAATTATACCATGCTTCAGTAAGTTCGTTAAAACATAGACTAATATAATGTCCACTACTAACTGTTGAACCAATATGTTTGATTATTGAACATAAATCATATTCATATCCATATGTATGTGGATTATTAGTGTCTAAATTATGCGCAAAAGACATTAATGAATTACCTATTGTTGCAATATTAATGTTAAAATTTTTAATTGGATATGTAATAGTAGAATCAATTTTACCAAAAGTATTTGTTTGGTAATTATATGTGAACCTTTTTAACATTACTATTAGAATTTTAGGAGGTAATATAATTTTTTTAAACATTATTGCTTCTGTTTTACATTTACATGTATCACAAAAATAACAATTATCACCATCAAACACTTCATGACTATTATATTCCTTGATTAACAAGTCTTGAATATCACAATCTTTTTTATCAAGAGAAAGTTCTAACATCATGAAAACTTCTGGGGTGAAGACTAAGTTATTACAAGCAGAACATCTAACTATTGTCACTCTAACACCATTAAAATAATTCATAATAAGAGAATTTTCAGTCAGTAATGTTTTTACCCAAAAATCACAAAATATATTGAATAATTTATCATCAATTTGATTTTCTTTATCTATTACAGGACGATTCTCATGTAATTTGCGTTTTAATTCTGCAGCTGATTCTTCTGTATAAATATTTTGTTTAGTTTCTTCATGGATTTTTTCAAGAACTTTATTTAATAATTCTTGACTATCTTGTTGATGATGATCGCCAAACATCGGATCAAGAATTTTTATAAATTCCCTCATGCTTTTTGGTACTATCTTTGCATTACGTTTCCACAAATTCATAATTAAATCATTTATTTGTTTGCATAAACTACCGTTGATACTTTCTTCAATTGCTGATTCATCAATATTGAAGGTTCCATTTGCAGAAATATCAGCAACACTCGATGATAATGATGTAAATGATCCACTTAAACTATCAGTAAGTCCATTCTTTTTTTTTAAGTCTTCAAATGCTTTTATTATGCATTGATCTCTTAATGAAGGTTCATATGCCTTATTAAGCATGTAATCACTAAATGGAAATAGATGACAAATAACTTGTAAGACAGAATTTAAATAACATGTATTACCTAAATTTACCAATCCTGAAACTCCCAACCCATTTATACGTTCTCGAATTTTGTTGACTTCTATAATTTTTTCTTCAAATTCTTTTTTTTTCTTTTGTAATTCTTCATCAAATTTTTTACGAATTTCTTCTTTTTGAGATTTAATTACTTTTACAATTTCTTTGTAAATTTCTTCATATTCAGGATCATTTTTATGTTCTTCCAATTCTCTTTTAATTTGTTGGTAACGTAAATCATCATAAAATTTTTTAGTACTTTCCTGATATGCAGAACTATAAACGTGTTCATTATAATTTCTATTTCTTGAATTATAATGAGTATATTCGTTGTGATTTGAATTATGATTAATATAACTATTATGAGAGTAATCACTTTTACTATCTTTATAATGTTCTATTGTTTTAATGGGTTCTGAAGCAACTTTAGCATATGTTGCAATATTTAGAGGTATGTTTTGATCAATATACTGGTGTTGAAAATTTTTTTGTATCATATCATCTTGTGAACAATATGGTACATCTTCAATCAATAAAGGAGGTTGAATATCTATTTCTATTTCTTCATAATTTGTACTAATTAAATTTCCTAAAATATCAGAATTAATATTCTCGTTCGTTATAGTTGTGTGGTTAATTGAATGTTGTGTATTCACACTCTGATGTGTACGTGTCGAAGAATTAACATTATTATGTTCCATTTATGTCACTATTTCTATAATAAATAAATACACTACAACTACAAAATAATTAAATATTCATTTTTATTTTTGCCCTATTCTAAGTCATAATAACACATTTATTATTATCATTATAGAAATTACACATATTTGTCTATTTAAAAAAAAATAATTAATAAATGTCACAATTAGGACATAATTTAACTTGCAACGCAGCATAACAGCATTCATGCAAATAATGTCCACATTTTAAAACAATCATAGTATCAGTTTTTTTATAATTTTCATAGCAAATTATACATTCATCATCACAAACTATTTTATCAGCACTTAAATTATTTTCAATAAGATCATAACTAACCTTTAAAATGTCATTAATTTTTACTTCAAAATTAAGTAAAGGCCTTAATATTGTCTTCTTCATTTCATCAGCTTTGACAACATATTCTTTCAGAAAATTTGAATTTGATGTATTTATTTTTGTTACAACAGAATCATCAAAATCATAAAAGTTCGTTGATGTCGCATCTCTACGGACGATTAGCGACTCTGCTATATCAAAGTGTGAATAATTTATTAAATTCACAACTAATGATTTATAATATGATTGTGGGAGGTTAGGACATTTTTCTACTAAACTTTTAAACAAATCAAATTCTTGATTATTAAATGCATTATTAATAATATCTATTTTTAAACTAATATTAATATCTAGGTCAAAAATTTTGATTAATAGTTTGTAATTCTTTTTTTTAAAAAGTTTGTTTGATATAGATGTTAAAAGAGACATAATATTTTTATGGTCAAAAGATGTTGTTAAAGGATAATCCAACAAATATTCAAACATTATAATGTTACCATAATTATACGATTTGTTTAAGCAATCATAATAATTATTTGAATCTATTTCCTTAAACCCACATGTTAAAATCTTAAATAATTCCATGTAAAATTTATTTACATTTTTTACTAATACATCTATTATTGTTATTGGTAAATACATTAAACTTTGGTCTTGTGGGGAACGTTGATAATTTTTATTGACATTTTGGTTTAATTCAGAATAATGTAAACCAAAATATTTTAATTGAGGACCAACAGTATTAACAAGTATGCTAAAACCTTCTGCAACCAAAGGCATATAAGGGGCAATTTTTAGACAAATTAATATATTATCAATAATAAACTGTTTACTACAATCATAATTACATGATAATAAACCTTTTAGGGCTAATCTGAATAACGAAGAAGTATCAATTTGAAATTTTTTTCCATATGTGTAATAAAAGTATTCAATTTCATCACACATTGGAAAATTATAAATATTATTTATAAATATTTGTGTAACACCTTGCAAACTCGTTCGCATTAATTCAATAAATTTTTCCTCATAAACAAGATACCTAAACACATTTTCATTTTTGCACATTTCGTTTGCATAATACTTTCTGTAACTAGAGTCTATCATATCATCAGTTAAAAAATGCAATATTCTAATAGGATCACTTACTTTAGCAATATTGGCATGTTGCGACGAAGTTAAAATTTTCGAGCATATATTTCTCATTAATGCAACATACAAACTAATACTAACATTTTCAAATATAGAAATTATTAGTTTTGGTTCGTTATGGACTAAATAATACATATTTATTAGTTCATATACACAATCATTTATTATTGTAATATTTTCTGATTGCGAATTTGCTGTTAATAATAAATTATTTTTAACAATAAAATCTGTTACTATTGTAATAGTTTCAGGACGCACGTTTTTTTTATTTGGAACCTCAAGATTATTTGAAATTTTAATATCTGGTGAAACATAATGTTGTCCAATACACCAACTTAAAATACATTTAATTAAACTTTTTTTTAAAACGATTACTTTGTTTAAATTATTACTATTATTACTTTCATTATCATAATCTATTACATCAAACAATGTCCTGTAATCAAAAGTATCAAATAAATATTTTGGATCAAATTGAATAATAGATTTGGTAGAAATTGAATTAGATTCGTTACGTTTTGCATTAGAAAATATTTTATCAAAAAGGCTTTTTAAAAAAACCTTTCGTTTAAGATTATGTTTAGTACACCTCTTTTTCGGAATGTTATTACTATTTACTCTGACAATAATATTAGCATAATGTAATAAATCTATTTTTTTTGTTTTAAGTAACAAAAAATCAAATAATGTTTTATCGAGACATCGTATAGCTTCTTTAAATAATGCATAATCATCAAAGCAAAAATCTATTGTTTCATCAGGACCTTTTGCATTACTTTTCTGGAGTTTTTTAACAGATGAAATAATTTGTAAATATTCCATTATTTTACGTGAATCTCTATTTTTAATCAGATTACGTAATTTATCATATTGTGTGTTTAATGAATCTTGAAATATTATTTCGTTTTTATGTTCTACTATTAAATCTCCATTTATTGTTATGAAATTATTCATTATGTCTCTAGACGGTAACACATTCATATAATTACTATAATTTTTATTCTGAAAATGATCATCATCATGATGTTGTCCAAGTTCTTGATTTTGATGATTTATTACCATGTTATCTTGAGAAGAAAATTGAGCTTGACAAAGGGGCAATATATTATCTTCTATTTGATTTACTACAGGATTTACTGGTTCTACAACAAAAACTTCATTAATAATATCCATTTTATCTAAGGTTGCTAAAACATTATATATATAAATCTTTTAATTATTAGTCTAGATTTCATTTTTTATAAAAAATGAAATTGTATTCTTTATAATACTACATTTATTTTGATTATCATCAACTTCTATTCAACTATGTTTAAAACACTATTTGTTATTTTTGTTATTATTTTAAGTATCACAACAATTAATACACTATCACAAAATAATACTGAAGAAATTTTTTCAATAGAATTTGTACCAAAAAATAGCGCAAATGTAGATTTTATTGATGCAAAATATAATTTTTCAGTCCTTGGAACAAAACCATTGTATGAGTTAGAAAAAATGCGGATCAAAAAAAATGATGAGATAAATGAAAAAATTTTAGTTAAAATAAAAGAATTTAAATGCATGATTGAACGTATTAATTTGCAATAAATCAACGTATTTTTAAATTATTTTATTAGTATTTGGTTTGTCTAAAATTAATTGAGTTTACCACTTAACACTTGAGCAGTTCCTAAAATAACACCACAAGCATTTTCCAAATCCCTATTTAATAATGGCTTACTAACAGTAATAATATCGTTTTTTCTGACACAAATTAAGTTATTTAATGCAAATAATATTTTAGTTTCCTTAATTTTTTTTATTTTGGCAATCGTATTAGTACCATTATAGTTAATTCGTACAGTATCATTTGGTTGTAATTGTTTGTATCTATCATTAATAGGATCAATATTAACAGTAACAAAATTAAATACACAATATCCAAAGTTATTATCTGTATTATCTGGGTCAACTTTAAGAATAATTTGACCAATCATATTATCACCTGCTGTTAATCCTGGGTCAATATCAAGACAAACACCAATTAGGCCACTTGGATATGCAGTTTGCAAACTAATACCTTCTGAGTTAATAGACATTATTTTCGTAAAAATAGGTTGATAGGTATTTTGTGATGTAATTAAACCAGGTATAATTTTAACATCATCGCCAACAGCAAAACTACCACGAATAATAGAACCACCAACTACACCACCTAAAAGTTCATTAAATTTACAATTAGGTTTGTTAACATTAAATGATCGTATTACTATCATTTTTGATGTACCAGATAATGGCAATTCTAATTTCGGTATTTTTGTACATATATATTCACATATTACATCTATATTTAATTCTTTATTTGCAGATATTGGTATTATTGGTCTGTTTATCCCTTTAGAAAGCAAATAATTATTAAATTCATCCATGCCCTTGACAGCAACAGATTGTTTAACTAAATCAGCCTTATTGATACAACTAAATGAAACAGGTATTTTTTTTAGTTCAATTGCTACTAAATGTTCTTGTGTTTGTTGATTAGGTATTACATTATTAGCAAAAGACTCTACAATAATAACAGTGTCCATTACACAAGTACCATTTAACATCGTAGAAAGAAGTACATTATGACCTGGACAATCAATGAAACTTACATGCCTTTGAAAATCTAACTTATTGTTACAATGTCTACATACAGCTTCAAATATACTACTTGGAAATCCTTGATAACATTCAGGTGGATTACATGTTGAGCATTTGTAAATTTTAGCATTAGCATATCCTAGTCTAATACTACACCCTTTTTTCAACTCATTAGAATGTTTTTGAGTTTTAGTTCCAGTAATTTTTTGTACAATAGTACTTTTACCATTACTTACAGACCCTATCATTCCAATATTAATTGTTGGTTGCAATTCAGCTTGATTAATTTGAGTATTTGAATTCATTATATATCTCTTTGTTTATTTAATCAATATGTTAAAGTAATAAAAAATAATTAATCAATTTTTAGTACATGTTGTACGAAGATACGTTAACGTCTTTCTTAATATTACCTGTTGTTGAATTTACATCAAAATCAACATCAATATCATTTGTCTTATTTCTATTACTACTTCTATTACTATTTGAAGAACCAATAGTACTACTACTCAAATTGCTTCTCAAACTTTTTGTTTGTTTTGTTTTACAATTTGAAACATTTTTAGGAACATTTTTGAATGTTAATTCTTCGTAAAGAAAAGGATTTTTAGAAATCACCTTGTCAAGATTTTTTAAATCCTTCTTGCTATTACTTTTCCTGTTACTACATCCATATTTTTTTTCACCATAACAAACATAATGTAATAGACTATCTCGAAAAGCTTCTGATACTAAATTAGCATATTGTTCATGACTATTAACATCATTCGAGTTACTTGTTATTTCATATGTTTTTTTTAAATTAGTTTTACTAAAACTGTTTACGATGACTGGAGTACGAATTAATCTCAATCTTGCGATAGCTTTACCTCTATCTTCATTGTAAGCAATATTTTCTGGATTTTTCGAAACTAAATTGGATGGTGCTTTCCTGAAAACAGATGCACCATAACAAAGAATATCATTCTTTTTATCGTAGGTATAAGCAATAGTACGCGATTCTTGTTTAGTACCAGAACTGTTATTTCTAGTAAAAGTAATGTAACGAATATTGTTAATAAACGATTCAAGAGTTTCGGGAAAAGTTTCGTCACAATAATCATACTTCAAAAGCATTGTTACATCATTAAAATTTTGTTCCTCAAAAGTTTTTTTAATAAGAAACTCTAATTTGTTTTTGCATTTTTTAAATTGTGAGATCTCAATATCAAGAGCTTCAGTCATTTCTTTTAAACGTTCTGTTTCTTTTTCCATATTCATAATTTCTTCTTCAATTTCTTGTGTTTTTTGTTCAATGGAAGGAAGATTAATAGATTGTGAATTTGATTCCGAAATATTCTCGTTCTTTTTTGTTTCAATAATATTAATAACATCGTTAGCATTACTATTACTATTACTATTACTATTACTTGATGAAGAAATAGATGTTTCAGCTTCTTTTTTGGCCTTAATATTTTTTTTAATAATATCCATTGCCCTATTGATAAATTTTTTTGCATCTTCATCTGTAAGAGCTAAACTAACACCTTTAACACCATGAAATTTAATAATTTCAATCAAAGTATAATTAAACAACTCAACCTGACTTTTAAATTTTTCTTTTGGAACATTTTTAACAAGATTACATAATCGTTTACTAATAATTAATACAGGATTATTAATTCGGCGATTTTGAGCTTGAGAGAAGCATTCTTGACGAGAAGTTGGGTCACCGCATCGACGAATTCTACTTCCATAAATAACTGTAAATTTATTGTATTTAACGTTGTTGTCTTTTCCAATAACATCATCATGATAAATTTCATAATCAACATACTTATTACGATTCACTTTCAAAGTATTACGAGATTCAATAGTTTTAAAGTTACCGCGGTTCAATGTTCTTGTGCCATCAGGATTGATAGTACGTGTTGAAGAATTTGCTAAACTTGTATCACTATTGCTATGACTAACATTCAAATCAACCATAATGAAATCTTCAACATTTATTGTTTGAGAATCTACTTTTAAAGTATCAAGATTATTTTGATCTTGAGTAATTTTAGTAGTATTAGTTAAATTTAATTTGTTGTTCATTGTCTGTCGTTATTAATTATACAATTAACTATTACTACTTTGTAGATTAAAAATTCATTTTTATTTTGTTGCTAATGCACGTTGTTGTATTCGTTAACATAAAATTATATAAATTATTTTATAATTATTAAATATACAGACGCTTCTACAGCTCTACGTTTAATTATTTTAATAAGAAACATTATTAAATACAATGGAAATTCCACAAAAAATAAGTTTAATTGGTGCAAGACCAACAAATGAAGATAAAGAATTTATTTTAATGAATAAAGATGGCAAACATAAAAATTTTGCTCCGATTAATTTGTATGCTATATTCGATGGCCATGGAGGTGCTAGTGTTTCAAAATATGTTCATGATAATTTACCTTTATTGTTTTTATCAAAAACATTTCAATATCCTTTAAAACCTCGACAAATCAAAGATGCATTTAATAAAGTACAATCTGAACTTGCTACCAAGAAGTTTTCGCAACATACAGGTTCAACAGCAATAATTTTAATAACATATACTATTAATGGTGCTGATTATGTAAATATTTATAATCTTGGTGATTGTCGTGCTGTTCTTTGTAGAAATAATTTAGGTATTCCTTTAACAAAAGATCATAAACCTAGTTTTCCTGAAGAAATACATAGAATAACTAAATTAGGAGGTAAAATAACGTTTGATGGTATTGATTGGCGGATTAAAGATCTTTCCGTGTCTCGCGCATTTGGTGATTTAGATACTAAACCATATGTAAGTCATATACCTGACAATTATAATTATCGTTTAGACAAAGATGATAAATTTATTATTCTCGCTTGTGACGGATTATGGGATGCTGTAAACAACCAAGATGCAGTAAATTTTGTATTAAATATTTATTATGACGAAACAACAAATAATAAACTTATAAAAAAAAGAATTAATGTTGCTGAAGAACTTGCTAAATATGCTATCGCAAAAGGATCTACAGATAATGTAAGTATCATAATAATATTTCTAGGATGCTAATAATCTATTATAGGTTTGTTGATATTACACATAAATTACTACTAATATCACATGTATTATCGCAAATTTTAGATACAGGAATCCATTTTTTTTTATGATTATCATATTTGCATGTAACTTGGATATTCAATTCAGTATTCTTTTTAAATACACTATTCCAATATTTAGATGAATCAAATGTCGGAATTAAAGCAATACCTACTTCTTCGATATTATCATTTTTGTTAATATATAGTTTATACACATCTGGGGAAACATATTTCATTGAAAATACATTAGTATCAACACTATTTAATTTATTATCACCTTGTGATTCTTTTTCGCTTTCATCCCAATTTACTTTAATTTCATCTTTTTGACCTTGACATTCAATATTATCTTCTCTATTTGCATTATCATTATTATTTATTATAGTTGATTTTTCATCATTATCTTCATTACTAGAAAAATTAAAAGATGAATCGTTATTATTTTTAATGTAATTTATATTTGTATTATTGGAGTTTTTAATTTGATTCTGTAAATAATTTTGGTTAAAATTACTATCTCGTTTTTCAATGTAAATTAATTTAGTACCAGCTAATTCGGGATAAAAAGTTATTCCTTTAATATTATTTTTGTCTTTGATAAAATTCGCTAGTTCTGAAAGCTTGTCCAATTCGTAAATAGAATTAATTTTAAGCACTACTGTACTAACAACATCATCATCAATATAACATCTTTCTAAATATGAAGTTAAATTAATGTTTTTATTTAAAATTTTAGTATTGCAAACATTATCTCCTCTCAAGTACAAAACATCATCGATATAAAATATAGGTCTCGAATTTGTAGTTTTTTGAGAATCATTATTATATTGCTTCGGTGGTACATAATAAATACCATCCATAATAGTACCCAAATAAATGTCCTCACAAACTCGTATTTTTACAGGAAGAATATTAACAGAATTATAATCAAGCAAATTTTGATTGTACTTTAGAGTAGTTCTATCAATAATGCATGTGTAATAATCCTCACAAAACTTTATAAATATCATGAAACATGGTGTACCTTTATAATTGGGAAATAAGTAATATTTTGTTTTATTAAGATACGACAAATCATTTTCATTTTCCATGATCTTATAATCAAAGTTATGCAACTGTAACATCGAATACAAGTAACTTATTATTTGTTTACGTGTTTCCTCATTATTTACAAAACTCTTTTCATCAGTTTCAAATACGCTTTTCGTATTTGTTCTTCTATAATTACCTCTATTATTTTGATAATTATTTGTATTTTGGTAATTATTTGTATTTTGGTATCCTTGATTTTGTCGATTTGAAGAATATTCATTGGTTTGTCCTCTATTTGCATTACGACCTAAATCACGATTATCATTACGATTATGACCACGATTATTATTATTATGATTATGATCACGATTATGATCACGATTATGACCTCGATTATATCCTTGATTATAACTTTGATTATTACCTTGATTATGATTTTGAAAAGGTCGTTGTATTGTATTATTACGACCTAAATTATTGTCTTTTTTTATAAAATTAGTATTATTTTTGGTTGGTGATTCGTTATCATTTGTATTTTCAACTATATTTGTCGCAACATTATTTTGTAAAATATCAAAAAAGCTTTTAGAGTTATTGCCCCCAGTATTCTTTTTATTATAAGTATAATTCATTTTATGAATACAATATTATAGATTATTAACATATAAATATATAAAGTTTTCATTTTTACGTTAGTCGAACAGTAGGTCCTTTATACGATACAGGGTAATAATTTGAAGCATTATTTAGGTTATTATCGTAACGCACTGGTATTTTAGAATAATCAGGTTTAGTTAAATCATCATATAAATCCCATAATTTTCCTTTCATAGGTTTTTTAGAATCCATCATTTCGCGTTCCTGATTCATTATATCTGCGTAATCGAAATCATTTGATGAATTTTGGTACAAAGTATTTCTAAATGTAAAAAAATCTTTTTGATAATTATCAATAATTTCATACTCTTTTAATGGAGCATCAAAACGTACTTTTTTTATAATTTTTTTATTTTCACTTTTATTTTTATCTGATTTTGCTGGTTCTTCAAAATCAGATGCTGTTTTTTCTGCTTCAATAATGTTATTTACTATATTACTTTGCTTCTCTTTTTTTATATTATTAGTATTTTTAAGTATTTTTACAAACATGCTAACTAATGAACAAACTAATACAAATAGTAATAATCCAAAAAGAGTACCATCGACAGTTCCGTTATTGTATCTTAATGATAGGATTAAAATAAGTACTGTAAAAATACCAGATAGTACCCATGATCCAAAGTTGTTATATTCTGGATAATTTGAAATTGACCCGTAAACCATTAAATATGTTGGTATATAGTATTAAGCTCGTAAATTTATGAGTGCTTGTGAATGTAATTTGAATACTACAGGAATTGTTTATTGTTTAGGAGTCGCTGTCATTCTCGTATTAATCGCTTTAATCAGTGTATTAATACTTTATAGTCATAAACATAGACAAAGATCATACGAATCATTTTGTAATAATGATATTAATCTAAATTATCAAATTACAAAAGAGGGAGAAGAGAAAGAAGAGGAAGAGGAAGAAGAGGAAGAAGAAAAAGTAAATGCAACATGGCATCGTCCATATGAATGTAAATATGCAGTAAGTTCTACAATAGCTAAAGTATTGGAAGAGAAAGGTATTAAAGAGACAACAAATAATAAATTTAACATTTATTTGCCATGTAATTACAATGATATAAAAGGAGAAATTAATAGTATTTCAACAAAAAATACTTGTAATAACGAATATTATTTTATAGTATCTAATGCTGACGAAATAAGTGGCAAAGATAAATTATGGCAAAATATCAAACAACTTTATGGTAACGATGCTACAAAAATAATGCCAAAAACTTATATACTTTATAATCCAAAAGATATTAGTGAATTTAAGAAAGAATATCATCCAAATAAAATTTACATACTTAAAAAAAATATTCAAAGACAAGAAGGATTAAAAATTACGAAAAATAAGAAAGAAATACTTAACGCTTACAACAAGGACAAATATGTTCTAGTGCAAGAATTATTACAAGATCCATTTATTATTGATGGACGAAAAACAAATATGCGTTTTTATTTATTATTAGTTTGTAATAAAGGTAGGATTACAGCATATGTACATGATGAAGGATTTATGTATTACACTGCAAAACCATTTGTTGCTGGGTCAATAGATCATGAGGTTAATATTACGACAGGATATATCGATCGTTCTGTTTATGAACGCAATCCTTTAACACTGGGTGATTTAAGGAAATATATTGATACAAATTTAAATTCAATAACTACATCTGCAATTGTGTTTAATCGTATATTTGAGGTGCTTAATAAGTTAACAAAAGCAATTAGTTTTTCTGTATGCCAAGATGGTAATTTGTTTAATTGTAACACTTTTCAAATATTTGGCGTTGATGTGGCATTAAATAATCAATTAGTACCTCAAATTATGGAAGTAAATAAAGGTCCTGATTTGGGAGGAAAAGATGAGAGAGATTTAAATCTTAAAAAACAAGTAATTACTGATATGTTTAATATTATTGGTGTTATTCCTGAATCATCCAATATTACAGATAATAAATTTCGTGTCATTTATCCAGAAATAGAATATTACTAATGTTTGGTCATATTTTTATAATATGTAGTAGGAGTATTATTAGAATCTTCAAATATTTGATATTGATAAGGTTGATACATTAACACTAATAAATAAACTAATAATAACCCTAAAATAAAAGATAAAATACAATTTATAATCATTGTCCAATTAATGCTACTAAAATTATATCTTGAATACTAATATTGTATATTATTAATAATGATAATTAACTATTTTATTGTAGTATTTTTTTTTAATAATTCATAGATACGTTGTGTCATTTGGTCTTGTTGACTATTCAAAGATAAATTTTTTTGATTTATTTCTTTTTGGCGTTTAATTTCTTTATTTTTATAGTAACGATACAATAGAAAAAGAATACCAATAATTATTAATATTAGAAGAAACGCGTATCTTTTAAAATAATTATCGTAAAAGGATTTAATTGAACTACAAATATTTTCACTAAATGTTGGTTGGTTAATTTTAGCATTTGCTATCTCATTAATTACCGCATTATGTGAAGATTCTATTAAATCTGGTTTAGTTTTTGAGAAGTTCATATGTATATACAATAAAAACTAAAATAATGTATTTTATTAAAGATAATAAAATTTATAATTGTTAATCCTAATAATATTCGCAAGTATTTCTAAAAAAGTATTATCATTTATATGAAAAAAATAAGTGTTTATGAATCAAATAATTTTATTCCTTTAACAATAATATAATCGATTATTATTGTTAGATCATAAATTATTTAATGAGTAAAAAAAATCAGGTTAAAAAACCAATAACTACATCTAAAAATAAAGGTTTATTGTGTGAAGATTATGATTTTGTCAAAAAGTTAGGTGGAGGTTCATTTGGTGATGTTTGGTGTGCGATAGACAAAAAAGCTGTTAGCAATATTAATGATTCAATAAATTTACAAACTAACAATGCAAATCATGACGAAATAATGCAAAATAATATTGCAACTATAGAATCTGCGGCTGTAGGTACTGCGATAGTACAAAAACCAAAATATGTTGCTATTAAAGTTGAAGAAAGTAAAAAAAGAGAACGATCACGAGTATTGGAAGAATATAAAATTTATAAATATTTAAGGGATCATGGTTTTGTCGAAGGTATTGCTAAATTGTACAATTATATTGAAATTCCAGGATATAATATGTTAGTTATGGAACTATTAGGACCAAGTTTAGAAGATATGTTTAATAAATATAAAAGAATATTTAAACTGTCAACTGTTTTTGCTATTGCATTGCAACTTCTTGATCTTATTGAAACATTACATTCATTATCATTTATACATAGAGATATCAAACCTAATAACTTCTCTCTTGGATATCACAATTATAATCAAATTTATGTATTAGATTTTGGTCTTTCAAAAAAATTTTATTCTAGAGAAAAAGGACATATGCCAATGATTAAAGGGAAACATCTAGTTGGCACAGTAAGATATGTTAGTAAAAATATGCATATGGGAATAGAACCATCTAGACGTGATGATTTAGAATCAATAGGATACATGCTAATTTACTTTGTCAAAGGGAAATTACCATGGCAAGGTTTGAATAATAAAGTTCGTGGTATTAATGGACAAGCGATAGATCATAAACAAAAAATTGGTGAAATAAAACATTTAACACGTTTGAGTACGCTTTGTAATGGTTTGCCTAAATGTTTTAGTAAATATCTTGAATATTGTAATAAATTAAAATTTAGCGAAAAACCTGATTATGATTATTTGAAGAATTTATTTATAAAATCTAGTGAAGAAACAGGTATACCACCAAAATTCGAGTGGTTATAATTCTGTTTGTTCAAACATAGATTCTCTTGTATTTGTGCTCAAAGAATTCTTAGCCAAACTGCATAAAATTATTATTTTAGATAATATAAAAATAACACCAAACCAAAAATTAATAATTTTATGTGTGCACTCATAACATATATATCCGATATAAAGTAATAAAATACATGTGCAAAAAACGATACTTGCTATTTTAGTTAGCATTACTACATTATGAAATATTTCTTTTTATTGACGGTTGTTGTCAGGATGAACTTCATTTTTTTATTTTTCTAAATACGGTGTATACTAATATTAATTTATGTTATTTGTTATTGAAGCCTTTCTCATTGGTATAATACTTGGTTGTTTAATTTATTACTTGTTCTTTTCAGAACCTATTGTGGTTTTTAAAAATCCAATACCAAATGAAATTGATCCTACACTTTATATTGATGATAATGGTGTTTGTTATAAATACAAAACTATTAGAGTCCCATGTAATAATCAAATAAAATAATCTTAATTTATTGAAATTCTTCATCAAATTCAAAATCATAACCCGTAGCTGATGCGTTATTTATTGTACTATCTTGATATGACGTGTTTCTATGTTCAAAGAAATTTTCTTTATTTGCTAATCCTATTTTAGACATAAATTCAAACGGATTGCGTTTTTTATAAAGTTTTTTATATCCAAGCATTGACAATAAGCGATCAGCAATATATTCAATGTAATCATCCATATAGTCTTGATTCATAGCAATTAGTCTTACTGGTAATGCATCTCTCATAAAAGTTTGAGATATTACTACCGCATCGTTAATTATTTCATATATTTCGTTTGCTGGTAATTTGTTATTTATATAATTATAAAGTTCACAAGCAAACTCACAATGCATACCTTCGTCTCTTGCAATTAATTCGTTTGATTTGGTCAAACCTGGCATAATATCTCCTTTGTGTGTTTTAATCCAAAATATTGATGCAAATGCACCAGAAAAGAATATTCCTTCAACAATAGCGAAAGCAACCAAACGATGAGCAAAACTTTTATCACTTTCAATCCACTTAAAAGCCCAATCAGCCATTTCTTTTATTGATGGAATAGTATGAATCGCGTTAAACATATGATCTTTTTCTTTTTGGTTTGTAACGATGTTCTCTAGCATTAATGAATACACCTCACTATGAATATTTTCCATCATAATTTGCCATTGATAAGCATAAAGTGCTTCAGTAAGTTGTATTTCTTTAGTAAATCTTTCGCTTAAATTCCAATTAACAATACCATCGCTATTTGCGAAAAAAGCTATTATCATTTTGATAAAATGTTTTTCGTCATTATTAAGTAATTGAAAATCATCATAATCTTTGCTAAAATCTATTTCTGTAGTAACCCAAAATGCTGCTTGTTGTGATTTGTACATCGACCATATATGAGGAAATTCAATTGGATACGCTGTAAAACGTTTTTTATTTGGATTTAATAATATTTCTTCCATATCCTTATTGCCTTTATTTTGACCAATATTAATTTGTAAACTCGTATCATTATGGTTTGATTTAGAATCAGAATTTGATTTAGAATTAAAACTTGATTTTTCTAATTTGTTTGTATTATTATCCTCATCGGTACAATTAATATCATCATCTTCATTTCTATTACTATCATTTGTATCAAATACTAAATTTTTTACACATAATTTACTTTCTTCTAAATCATAATCCATAGAAGTATCCGCATAATCGTAATAATCATTATAATTTGTAACATATTGTTTATTAGATGTACAATTTATAAAAGCATCAAATTGTTCCGGATAAGTTTCTGATAATTTTGAAAAAAAGTAATTCATCATACTATTAACATCATCCATTCTTGTCGATGTTTCGAGAATTTTATAAATGATGTTAAAATTATCACCTTTTTCTAAAATGATTTTATCAATACTATAATTATGTTTAATATCTTGACTACCATCTTGAATTTTATTAGTCATCCCTACGAATTCATCAACTTCGGCTTTTGACATCATATTCTTTCTTGTTCTTGTTCTTGTTGTAGATATAAAGAGTCAACGAAATATTATATAATATTTAACGTAAATTGTGAAAAAATCATTTTTTATATGTATTTTGAACAAAATCAAACAAAATAAAAAAGGTCACATGTATAATGATAATCATAATAATGTGAATAATAAAAAATTGAAATTGCAGAAACTAAAAAAAAAATGAAATTTTATTATATACTTATGAATTCCCATACTCAGCAAACTGATATACAAGGCTTTACAAGAATGCACGTAATTAAGAGAAAAGGAAATATCGAGGATGTGTCTTTTGATAAAATTCATGTTAGAATTAAGAGCATTGCAACTGAATTGGGACTAAATCGAGTTAATACTTTCGACATTGCTAAAGAAACAATAGAAGGGTTGTACGATAATATTACAACGGAAGAACTAGATTTGTTTGCTGCAAATAAATGTGCTGATAAGATACAAAAAGATCCCCAATATGATAAGCTAGCTATGGGAATTGTTGTGAGTAATTTGCACAAAACGACAAGTAATAATTTTATGACTGTATCAGAATTATTATACGGTAACCTTGATGTACTTGGTGAAAATCATCCTTTGCTTTCTGATAGATATATGAATGTAGTTAAAGAGAATATTGATTTAATTAACAAAACTATCAATTATAATCGAGATTTCCTATTAGATTATTTCGGATTTAAGACTTTAGAAAAAGCTTATCTTTACAGAGTAAAAAATACTTTTACAACTATTACTGGTACTGAGGATTCATTTAAAATTAATGCTGCAAATGATACTATCCCAGAAATCAAAGCAATGAAAAAAGACGGAAGAATTGTAGAAAGACCACAACATCTATTTATGCGTGTTTCTATTGGTATTCATTTTGAAGATATTGAAAAAGTTATTCAGTGTTATGAATATTTATCACAATTATATTTTGTTCATGCATCCCCTACATTATATAATGCAGGAAGTATTAGACCACAACTAAGTTCGTGCTTCTTACTACACATGTCAGACAGTATTGAAGGCATTTTTGATAAAACAATTTGTGAAGCTGCTAACATCAGTAAATGGTCAGGAGGCATCGGAATCAATATGCAATCAATTAGGGCAAAAGGTAGTTATATTAGGGGCACAAATGGTAATTCTGACGGTATAATTCCTTTAATTAAAGTTTTAAATGAAATAGCAAGATATGTTAACCAAGGAGGTAGACGTAAGGGTGCGGTTGCTGTATATTTGGAACCATGGCATCCAGATGTTTATGATTTTTGTCAATTAAAAAAACGTGGTGGTGCAGAAGAAGCTAGAGCAAGAGATATATTTACAGCATTATGGATTAACGATTTATTCATGCAAAGAATATTAGAAAATAGTCATTGGTCATTAATGTGTCCAGATAAATGCCCAGGTTTAAACTTAGTTTACGGTAAAGAATTTGAAGAACTTTATACAAAATATGAAACTCAAGGTAGATATGTGCGACAAGTAAGTGCAAGAGATCTTTGGAATCATATTATGAATTGTCTTTTGGAATCTGGAGTACCATATATTATGTTTAAAGATAACGTAAACAATAAAAGTAACCAAAAGAATATTGGCACTATTCAAGGAAGTAATTTATGCACTGAAATTATGCAAGTTTCAAACGAAAATGAAACAGCGGTATGTAATTTAGCTTCAATGTGTTTACCAAAGTTTATTAAAACAGGTGCAGATGGTGTTAAATATGTAGATTATGGAGCTTTAAGTACTGTTGCAAGATTAATAACAAATAATTTAAACAAAATTATTGATGTAAATTATTATCCTTCTGAAAGATCACGACAATCTAATATGTCACACAGACCAATCGGCATAGGTATCCAAGGATTAGCAGATCTTTATTGTATTTTAGAATTGCCTTACGATTCAAAAGAAGCTGATGATTTAACTAAAAAAATATTCGAAACAATTTACTTCTCAACTCTTACAGAATCTTGTCAATTAGCTAAAGAGTATGGAGCATATTCAAGTTTTCAAGGTTCACCTTTTTCTCAAGGTATTCTACAATATCATATGTGGGGATTAAAAGAAGAAGATTTAAGTGGTATGCATGATTGGCAAAGTCTAATCAATGATATTAAAAAATATGGAACACGAAACAGTTTACTTACAACTATCATGCCAACTGCAAGTACATCTCAAATTATGGGAAATAATGAATGCACTGAACCATATACTTATAATTTATACAAAAGAACGACTATGGCTGGTGAATATGTTGTAAGTAATCCACATCTTGTTGAAAAATTAATTGAATTAGGTTTATGGAATAATAAAATTATGAATACAATGATCTATGATAACGGTTCAATTCAATATATTCCTGAAATACCTGAAAATATTAAAAATATATTCAAAACTTCTTTTGAATTAAAACCAAAACCAATAATTGATCGCGCATTAACAATAGCTCCATTTATTGATCAAAGTCATAGTCTTAACTTGTATTTTGTAGTTCCTGATACTAAACAACTTAATAGTGCATTATTTTACTCTTGGAAAAAAGGAATTAAAACTGGTGTTTATTATTTACATAGTCAACCCGCTGCAGACCCAATTAAATTCGGTCTCGATATTTCCGATATTAAAAAGATAGAAAAAGAAAGAAGAGAACTTGCTGAAGCTGGTTATTCATTACCTATCAGAAGATTTGGCAAAGCACAAACAAATTCACATTTAACGTCTAAACCTAATAATACGAATACAACCACAACACCAACATCAACACCAACACCAGCACAAACAACAAGAACTTACGAAAGACCAATATGTTCTTCATGTAATTAATTTCGCACATTAAAGTTATTTATTTATTATTTTTTATCCAAAAATAAAGATTAAGTATATATGAAAGATAAAAATAGTTATGTTTCTAAATCTAATTCTAGTTCTAATTCTAGTTCTAGTTTTAATTCTGAATATGACATAATTAAACTTATAAATAAGGATGATTGGAATAACATTTTTAAATTATTAAAAAAGGGAATTTTCACACCACGTACAATTGTTAATGAGGGTAATACAATTACTCACATAGCATTTAATCAAGGTATCAGTTTAGTAATAGATTATGTCTCTAAAAATTATCCAGAATTACTTAAACAATTAGATTCAAACGGTCAAAGTTGTTTGCATATTCTTATTAAAAATTCTAAATATGATATATTTTTAAATTGCCTTGAAAATATCAATGACAAATCTTTAATCAATGTGCCAAATCATAATATGCGTACACCTATTATGTACTTGGCAAAACATGCAAACAATAATGAAGTGTACAAGTTACTTAAAAAAATAGTTTATAGGTTTAAACAAATTGATTATTATGTGTCAGATATTGATAATAAAAGTGTTGTACATGAATTTATTAAACAATATTTATTATTATTCGAACAAAGAAAAAACAGATTAGCTGATAAATTATTTAATTTGTTTGAGTATATTTTAAACAATATTGACATAAATTATGAATACAAATTACCTCTTCTCACATATGTTATTAATGAAACGAATAATGAAGATATTGGAATTATAATTATCAAATTATTACTTACTCATAAAGCTGACCCAAATATAAATACCAAAAGTTCATTTGTTGCAATAGAATATGCAAGTTCACCATTGCAAGCAAGTATTAAAAAGAATTATAATAAAATAAGCACTTTACTTCTTGATTATCATGCAGACCCTAACTATCAAGGTTCTTATGGTTCACAAGATTCAATGTTCCAAGCAATTAGAAAAAATAATGATGTAATGATATGCAAATTACTTGATTATGGTTATAATTGTAAATTGTATGATAAAAATTTAAATACTGCAGCTCATCTTGTTTTAATTCAAGATCCACCATTAAAATATTCTACAATTTTTGAAGTGTTAGGAAACAAAAACACTAACTTGCAACAAAAAAATATCAATAACGATACGGTAATTGATATTTTACAAGCTAAATATGATATTAACATATTTAAAAGAGTACTCGACTACAAACTTAAAAGAATATTCGACTATGAACTAATAGATATAAAAAATACTGATACAATTATTAAATTCCCGAATTATAACAATGTCCATACTAAATCATTTATTACAACACCTTTATACAATATACTTTATACATTTGTGATTCTATTAAAATACAATACTATTTGCATTCCATTTCAGTTTGATAATTTGGCACTTAAAAAAGATAGTATTAACCGTTTATCATTTGATTTCAATAATCATGATAATATTCTTTTCGACATAGTCAACAATTATACTAATATTCTTTACAGTTATTTGCCACATTTAATATTATGGAAGGGACCAGATGAATATTTTATTCATCCAGACTTAAAAATACACATGCTCAAATGTATGAATAAACATAATAAAGCAAGGTTTATTATGATGAAAATATCTTTATTAGTATCAAATACAAATACTCACGCAAATGTTTTAATTATAGATAAACAAACAGGCAATGTAGACAGATTTGATCCATATGGGTATATTACTTTATTAGACACAGCGTCTCTTGATAAAATACTTGAACATAAATTAACCAAAATATTTAAACCATTCTTCAAAGTTAATTATTTGAGAACAAAGGCTGGGTATAACTTGGTAAGTTTTCAAACAATA
>Ga0116192_1000631_pt1 | contig 26221 bp, 26 predicted proteins | sample AD_UKC113_MetaG_FD_89876 | JGI IMG/M metagenome (GOLD analysis project Ga0116192, IMG submission 89876) | Active sludge microbial communities of municipal wastewater-treating anaerobic digesters from Hong Kong - AD_UKC113_MetaG | ecosystem: Engineered > Bioreactor > Anaerobic > Digestate...
CTTTCCGTGCCCGAATCCTACGTCCGGAAACCCGTGCGGGAGTCGGTGTCCTTTCTGTCCGTCCTGCGAAAGGACCGGGTTCTCAGTGTTGCCCTTGTGGGGTTTCTGTTCGGGGTGGGATTGGCGGCGGCGAGCAGCTTTGTGGCGCCCTTTGCTTACGAGGCGGGTTTGAGCCCGGTGTCTTCCTATTATGTCGCCTACTCTTTCGCCGCCATCCTGACGAGGATCGTGGGCGGAAGGTTTTCGGATCGAGTGGGGGAAAGCCGCATCATTCCCATGGCCCTGGGTCTCACGGGGGGAGGGCTTCTCCTGCTCGCTTTTCTCAGCGGAAGCCCGACTCTCATCGTATCGGGGCTTCTCACGGGCTGCGGTCACGGGTTTCTGTTCCCCTCCCTCAACGCTTTGGCCATACGAGACGAACCCGGGGAAGTACGGGGGAGGATCACGGGGGTGTTTACGGGCAGCATCGATGCGGGAGTGTTCCTCGGGTCCGTTGCTCTGGGCTACGTGGGCCAGTGGGCGGGGTTTCGAAGCCTTTTTCTTGCCGCGGGCGCAGCCGTGCTGTCCGGACTCGCGGTTTTCCGACTCCGAAACGGGGGGCTTAAGCCGTCCCCATCAAGTTGGAGATAGGAGAATTTCATGACCAGAGGGGTGGGGGGGCACAGTCCGGCCAATGTCCTGAAGCACCTGAAGGGCCTGGACTTTCCAGCGGACAAGCAAAAGATCCTCGCCCACGCCGGGAGAGCGCCCGGACCTCGGACCCGGGAAGTGGTGGAACACCTGGCCCGGATTCCGGACCGGGTGTATCGGTCTCCGGCGGAAGTCATGATGGAAATGGGCAAGATCCACTAGGCACAGCATTCCCGTCCCGCCTCCCTCCATGGAAGGGAAAGGTGCGGAACCGGGAACGGGGAAGATCCTGCAGTCCGTAAGCCCGCAGCAGGTTGTGGGGCGCAGCTTTTCAGGGAGAGGAAGCCGGGCTTTTCGGCAGAAGGGCCCACGGCTGGGGTGACGGCGGTGACAATACGACTTCGGGGGTTCCGATTTTTCTCCTCCCTCAGGGCCCGCTTTGGCCTTCTGGTCCTTGTGGCCATCATCCCAATTCTTCTCTTGACCCTGTCCCGGGACTTGGCCGAACGGGAACTAGCCATTTCCGACGTGGAGGACGACGTACAGCGCAGCGCTCAATTTGCGGCCGTGGTACAGGAACAGCTCATCGAGGGAGCCCGTCAGGTCCTCATTGCCCTGGCCAAGTCCTTCGATCCCGCGGAAATCCGCCCGGACCTGTGCGGGGGAACCTTGGTGCAGATCCTGGCGGAGTATACCCGATTCACGAACATCGGCGTCATTTCCCCCACCGGGGACCTCCTGTGCAGCGCCTCTTCTTCCCCTGGGGATGTTTCCGTGAATCTGGCGCACCAGCCTTGGTTCCAGCGGGTACTCGAGACCCATGATTTCACGGCGGGCTCGGGGAAGATCATCGAGGGAACCAGGAGTACCTTAAACTTTGCCTACCCTCGGTTGGATCCCCACGGAAGAATCCAGGCCGTTCTTTTCCTGTCCCTGGACCTGGACCAACTGAACCAGCTCACCTCCGAGGTCCAGTTGCCCGAGAACGCCGAATTCATCATGATCACTCGAAACGGCGTGGTCCTTGCCTGTCTCCCCGACCCGGAAAAATGGGTAGGCAAGTCCGTGCAGGAAGTCCCCATCGTGAAAGCCATTCTTTCCCGGGGCCAGGACGTGATGGAGGTGGCGGGATTGGATGGGGTCGGCAGGCTCTATGCCTTCACCCCGTTGCGGGCCTCCGGGGACACGGAACTGTACGTGACCATCGGCATTCCCACCAGTACGGCCTACGCCCAGGCCAATAAGGGATTGGTCCGCCACCTGGTGCAACTGGGCCTGGTGACGCTGGTGGCACTCCTGGCCGTGTGGTTCGGCGGAGACATCTTCATTCTGCGAAAGATCAAGGCCCTGGTTGGTGCGGCGAAGCGACTGTCGGCGGGGGACATGAAATCCCGCACCGGTCTGGCCTACGGGTCCAGCGAACTGGGCGGTCTGGCTCGTGCCTTTGACGAAATGGCCGAATCCCTCGAGCAGAGAGCCCTGGAAATGAGGACCCTGGCTTCCCAGCTTTCGTTGGCGGAGGAACGGGAGCGGCGCAGGATCGCCACGGAACTCCACGACCGGGTGGGGCAGGCCCTGGCCATGTCGAAGATCCACCTGGGCGCCCTCCGGGAAACCTCGAAATCCCCGGAGCAGAAAGCCGCCGTCGAGCAGGTCCGCAACCTCATCGAACAGGCGATTCAGGACACTCGAAGCCTCCTCTTCAGGATCAGTTCCCCCATCCTCTACGAGCTGGGCTTCGAAGCAGCCCTGGAATGGCTGACGGAACAGGCCCAAAAACAGCACGGACTGGACGCCCGGTTCGAAGACGACAAACAACCGAAACCCCTGGACGACGACATTCGGGGCCTGCTGTTTCAGGCCGCCAACGAACTGGTGGTCAATGTGGCCAAACACGCTCATGCCAAGAACCTCAGGATCGTTGCTCGAAGAGAAGAGGGTTTCATCCTGGTGAGCGTCATCGACGACGGGGTGGGCTTCGAGGTCCCCGCGGGAGGAAAGGGATGGGGACGGGCGGACGGGTTCGGATTGTTCAGCATTCGTGAGAGACTCGGTTTTGTGAACGGCACCCTCCGAATCGAATCCCGGAAAGGGGAGGGAACGTGCGTGACCCTCAAGGCTCCCCTCAAACCCTGAAGGGTTCGACGATGCGCTGCTTGGGAAAATCAGCCATATGGAACTCAAAAATCAGGATTTTCCCGATACCGTCCCGGTTTCCTTGCCCGGTATAGGAAAGTGGGTGTTTGCAACTTTCCGGTCCATGTTGGGACCGAGTGCGGGATGCGTGGTGGGATCGTGGTCTGAAATCTGAAGGAGTCGGTATGGAAAGACGTCGATGGATTGCGGTGGTACTGGCGATGCTGTTCATGTCCGCCTGCCTGGCGGCGGCCCTGGATGCCGGAGACGCGCATGCTCGAGGATCCAAGTCCAAAACGGCCACCCTGCTCGGGACCATCTACAAGTCGGACACGGGATATGTTCTCATCACCGGGAAGACCAAGTACAACCTCGGGGGGCAGGACTTTTCCAAGTTCCTGGGAAAGAAGGTCAAGGTGCGGGGCATCTACACCAAGGGGGAGAAAGGAAGAGTCCTGGAAGTGACCAAAATCGAGGAAGCAAAACCCTCCAAGAAGAAATAGGAGCTCCCTCTTCTCCATGGGATCTTCTTGCCGGGGGACCCCCGCAGGGCCTTTTCGGGCCAACCCGGAGCGGGAAAGCAGGGGTTCCGGTGGAGGCCGCAGGACCCGCTTGTTTCTTCATGCCGACGGCCCCCGGCAGACCTACCCGGGCCGAAGGCCTTCCCGAGGCTCCTCGCGGTTCGGGTGTTGCGGGGGCATGAGGAGGGAGGTGCAAGCGATGGGCTGTCGTATCCTGCTGGCCGACGATCACAAGATTGTCCGGGACGGTTTGCGTTCCTTGCTGGAAAAGCAGCCGGGGATGGATGTCGTTGCCGAGGCCGACAATGGTCGGACAACGGTCCGACTTGCACGGGAGCTCCTTCCCGACCTGGTGATCGTCGATATCGGCATGCCGGGCTTGAACGGGATTGAAGCCACGCGGCAGATTGTGGCGGAAAATCCCCGGATTCGCGTGGTGGCCCTTTCCATGCACTCCGACAGGCGTTTCGTGGCCCAGATGTTCAAGGCGGGAGCCTCCGCCTACCTGCTCAAGGATTGTGCATTCGAAGAACTGGCGCAGGCGGTTCAAGTAGTCCTGGCCGGGCGGACCTACCTGAGCCCCCAGGTGGCCGGGACCGTGGTCGAGGACTACATTCGACACCTGGCCGCCACCGACGGGTCCGGCTTTTCCGTGCTGACCGCCCGGGAGAGGGAAGTGCTGCAGTTATTGGCCGAAGGAAACAGCACCAAGCAGATCGCCAATTCGCTCCACGTCAGCATGAAGACCGTGGAGACCCACCGCCAGCAGATCATGAACAAGCTAAACGTTCAATCCGTCGCAGACCTGGTCAAGTACGCCATTCGAGAAGGGCTGACCTCCCTGTAGAGGCCGGGATCGGGCTCCCGGGTCCCCGGGCCTTCCGCAAAGATTCCCGCCCCCGTTTTCGCCCCATCACCGCCGGCATGCTCCGTCGTCTCCCCTCCCCGGAAGGGGGGCCGTGCCCCGGCGCCGGGTCCGGGAAGTCGTCAGGACGAAAGCGCTGTCCCTTGGGGCCCTTCGTGTACGAAGGACAGAATGGCGGCGCCCGAAAGAAACAACAGGGCGATGGCAACGATGGAGAACCGTGGATTGCCCGTGAGAAGACTCACCCAGCCCATGAGGGCGGGTCCGATGACGGCGGCAAACTTTCCCAACATGTTGAAAAACCCAAAGAATTCAGCCGATTTCCCCGGGGGGATGATCCGGGCGTACAGGGAGCGGCTCAAGGACTGCACTCCTCCCTGGACCAGGCCGATGACCACGGCCAGGGCGTAAAACTCGATCTCCCGGTCCATGAAATAAGCCCAAAGGGTTGCCCCCAGGTACACGGCGATCCCCAGGAATATTCCGGTCTTGGCCCCCAGTCTCTCACCCAGCCACCCGAACAGGATGGCGGCGGGAAAGCCCACGAACTGGGTGATCAGCAGGGCGGTGAGAAGGCTCTTGGAGGAAAACCCCAGGGACAATCCGTAGTCCACCGCCATGCGAATGACGGTGTCCACGCCGTCGATGTAAAGCCAATAGCCGATCAGGAAGAGAAAGACGGTTCGCAGCTGCCGGATTTCGCGAAAGGTGGAGGCGATTTGCCGCATTCCCCCCTGCACGGCGGCCCATCCCCCCGCCGTTTTGTTGCCTGTGCCCAGGGGTTCTTCCACCCAAAGAAAAATGGGAACGGAGAAGACCGCCCACCACAGGGAAACGCTTAGGAAGGAGATTCGAACGGCCTGGGCCGCGTCTTCGAGGCCGAAGGATCGGGGGTAAAGGGTCATGAAGACGTTGAGGGCGAACAGCAGGCCCCCGCCCAGGTATCCCAGGGCGAATCCCAGGGAGGAGACGAAATCGAGCCTCCTGCCCCGGGCGACCCCCACGATGAGGGAATCATAGAAGATGTTTGCCCCGGAAAAGCCGATGGTGCCCAAGGAGTAGCAGACGACCGCGATCTTCCATTCTCCTTTGGCCACCAAGTAAAGGGAACCCGTCATGAGGATTCCCAGCAGGGCAAAGAAGAAGAGGAACCGTTTCTTGGCGCGACCGCAGTCGGCCACGGCTCCCAGGAGAGGGGCCATGCAGGCCACGACGACACTGGCGCCGGAATTGGCGATTCCCAGCTGAAAGGTGCTCTCGGTAACGCCGGCCCCGGCGCTCCAGTACTCTTTGAAGAAAACCGGGAAGAACCCCGCCATGACCGTGGTGGCAAAGGCGGAATTGGCCCAGTCGTAGAGGGCCCAGGAAAGGACTTTCTTCCATTGGCGATCTTGAGGCATGCTTGGGCACCGGTCCAATCGTCGAGGGGTCCCGGGGTTGTTGCAACGCTCTACCGGGGGGAGTCACGGTAGTATAGAATAGAGGGTATTTCAACCGCCATCCGCGTTCCACGTCCCATGGGGCGCAATCCGGAGGAGTGTGAGGAAACATGCCCAAGAGCAAGCCGGTTCCCGGCAAACCCGAGACCCTGCTGGTGGCCCTGGGGGGAAACGCCCTGATCCGAAAGGGCCAGGAAGGAACCATTCGGGAACAGTTCGAAAACCTAGTGGTCCCCATTCGGCAAATTGCCCGGCTTTCCCGGACTCACCGCATCGTCATCACCCACGGCAACGGACCCCAGGTGGGGAACCTGCTGCTCCAGCAGGAATGCTGTTCCCAGGTCCCTCGGCTTCCCCTCGAGATCCTGGTGGCTCAAACCCAGGGGCAGATCGGCTACATGATCGAATCCACCCTGGATAATGAGCTCATGAAGCTGGGACTGGACGGCAAGCGGTTCTTCGTGACTCTTCTCAGCTACGTGGTGGTGGACGAAAAGGACCCCGCATTTCAAAACCCTTCGAAACCCATCGGGCCGGTTTTTTCCCGGGAGGAGGCCCTTGGGCTGCCGTATGCAACGGTACGGACCCCGGCGGGTTACCGGAGAGTGGTCGCTTCCCCAAAACCCGTGACCATCGTCGAGAAACGGGAGATTCGGATGCTGGTGGACATGGGATTCATCGTGATTTCCTGCGGCGGCGGAGGCATCCCGGTGGTCAAGGAAAGCAGGACCTTCCACGGGGTGGATGCGGTCATCGACAAGGACCTGGCCAGCGCCAAGCTCTGTGAAGAAATCGGGGTGGATGTCTTCGTCATCGCCACCGACGTGGAGGGAGCGGCCCTGTGGTACGGGACCCCGCGCCAGCGGTTCCTGTCCCGGCTGAACCCGGAAGAAGCCCGCAAATACCTGCAGGCGGGGGAGTTTCCCCCGGGCTCCATGGGACCCAAGGTGGAAGCGGCGATACAATTTCTGGACTCGGGAGGGAAAAGGGCCGTGATCACGTCCATTCGACACATCGAGGATGCCGTGGCGGGGAAGGCCGGGACCCAACTGACCCGGGGGGACTCGGCCTAGGAGTTTCGTTTCCTCAATCCTCGCTCGAGCATCACGATGAAGTCCTGGACGTTGGTCAGGATGGAGTGAGCTGTCAGGGACCCTCGGTTGGCCAGCTTGTTGACGGCAAATTCGGACATGTCCACGCTGTAGAAATAGACGGGCCGGACCCGTCCTTCCGGGGTTACATGATAGGAAGGAAGCATGTTGCCGACGGCGATGGCGTGGAGCTGGGTGGCCATGGCCACGACGGTGGTGGCCCGTCGCGCCAGGGTCCTCATTTGATCCTGGGCCCGGTACACATCGGCGATGACCTCGGGAAGAGGACCGTCGTCCCGAATGGATCCCGCCAGGACGGTGGGAATCTTCCTGTCGATGAGAGTCCGCATGATTCCGTCGGGAATCCGGTTGCGTGTCACGGCCTCTTCCATGGAGCCCAGGGAGCGGATGGTATTGATGGCATCCAGGTGCTTGTAGTGCCCCTTGGGAACCTGGCGCTTGGAATAGATTTCTTGGCCCAGAGCGGTGCCGAAAAGGGCCGCTTCGATGTCGTGGACGGCCAGGGCGTTTCCTGCCAGCAGGCCATGAACGTGGCCGCCTGCGATGATTTGAACCAAGGCACGGCGGGAGTCCCGGTCGAAGGCCACGGCAGGCCCCAGCACCCACAAGATGAAACCGTGGTCCCGTTCATATTCGAGCAGATCGTAGAGGGCGTCGTAGTCGAAGGAAAAGGAAGTCTCTCGGGTCACCTGGGTCCGAAAGGCAAACTTTTCCGGAAGATCCCCGGGGGCGGAAAAGCCCGTGGTATGAACCAGGATCCCTTCCTCTCCGTTTTCTTCCCGTCCGCAGGCCACCGGGTCGCCTTGCTTCAGGTGTCGAAATTCACGCACGGAGGGGGTTGCGTCCTGTCCGAGCACCACCACGCAGTCCATGCGGGATTCTCGGAGCAGATGCCATCCTCCCGGCTGCAGCTTCAGGTATTCGGGATAGATGGAGGTGGCGTGGTACCCTTCGGGAGCGACCCCATCCCGGGGGGCCGGGGCGAAACGTACGGTGGGTGCTTCCTCCAGGGCGGCCTGACGGAAATCGGGCGGAACGTACGGGGGGAGGGTGAAGGCCACGGAAATCCTCCCTGTGTCGGGTCAACTCCGCCAGTGTCTCGTGGCTTCCCGATAGAAGCCCGAGAAGTAGTCCATGGCGGACCAATAACCCAGGATGAGAGAAATCCAGAGGAAGAAGAGGCCCGTGCCGTCCAGTACGTCTTGGATGCCGGGCACGTAGAGGAGCAAAAAGAGAAGCCCGATGGTCTGGGAGATCATCTTGTTCTTGCCCATGCGGCTGGCGTTGAGGATCAGGCCCTGGCTTGCGGCGATGGAGCGCAGGCCGGTGATGCTGATCTCCCGACCGATGATCAGAAAGACCAACCAGGCGGGGACTTTTCCCAGGGGGATGAGCATGATGAGGACCGCCGAGGTGAGAAGCTTGTCGGCGAGGGGGTCCAGGAGCTTTCCCACGGATGTGACCTGGTTGTGCCGCCGGGCCAGGATTCCGTCCAGGTAGTCCGTCAGGGAAGCCACGGCAAAGAGAAAAAAGGCCGTATTGTGAGCGCTTCCCGTGGGCGGAGGCATGAGGACCAGGATGATGAGGGGAATGGAGGCCATCCTGAGGTAGGTCAGGACATTGGGCCAGTTGGTGAGGGTTTCCCTCGAAAAGTCAAATCGTGTCATTGCAGCCATGCAGCTTTCGGGTTCAGGGCGGCCCCAACCGGCGTCGTATCGGTCTTGGCGGGAGATGGACCCCGCCTTTGCGGCAACGCCTATTTGCCGTAGCGACCATAGTATTCCAGGACCCGCTGGACATAGATCTGAGTTTCGTCATAGGGAGGAATTCCCCCATGTTTTTGAACGCTTTCGGGGCCGGCGTTATAGGCTGCAAGTGCCAGCCGAACATCGTTGTTGAATCGCCGGAGCAGGGCCTTGAGGTACCGCACGCCCCCGTCGATGTTCTCGTAGGGATCAAAAGGATTGACGACTCCCAGGTCCCGGGAGGTGTCCGGCATCAGCTGCATAAGCCCCATGGCTCCTTTGGGGGATACGGCATTGGGGTCAAAGGCGGACTCGGCCTTGATGACCGCCTTCACCAGCCGATCGTCCAAACCGTGCCGTCCGCAGACCAGGCGGATGTGGGGATCGTAAGCATACTGGTTTAGACTTTCGCAGGAGGATGCGGACGTCCTGTTGGGCAGGAGCCGATAGTAATTCGGGCGCAGGGTGGCAATCTGGGGCAGGTTGGGGACTCTTCGATATTGCGGCATGGTGGGTACGTTGGTGAAGTGCATCACGCCGTCCCGGTCCACGTAGCGGTAAATTTCCGCCCGGGAAGAAGGCGTCCCCATCATGATGCCGCAGAAAAGCAGGGCAGCACCCGGCAACGCCCAGACCCGACCTACTCTGCTTCTCATGGTCCATCCTTTCAAGGTTTTGTCCACTGCGTTCCCATCTCTGGGTCGAAGACAGCCTATCCTATACTCTCTTCTGCACTTTTTGCCAATCCTCCAAAAACTTGGAAATCCCGATGTCCGTCAGGGGATGGCGGGCCAGTTGTTCGATGACCTTGAAGGGAATGGTGGCGATATCCGCCCCCAGCTTCGCCGCGGTGAGCACGTGGAGCGGGTTTCGCACGCTGGCCACGATGATTTCCGTTTCGAACAGGTAGTTGGAAAAGATTTCCACGATCTGTTCGACGAGCTCCATCCCGTCGTGGGCGATGTCGTCCAGGCGGCCCACAAAGGGGCTCACGTAGGTTGCCCCGGCCTTTGCCGCCATGAGGGCCTGCAAGGGGGAAAACACCAGGGTGACGTTGGTTTTGATTCCCTCTTCCGAGAGCTGTTTCACGGCCTTGAGCCCCTCGGTGGTCATGGGAATCTTCACCACCACGTGGTCGTGGATCTTCGCCAGGGAGCGAGCCTCCGGGATCATGTCCCCCGAGACCATGCTCAAGGCCTCGGCGCTCACCGGGGCTTGAACCAGCTCGCAGATGGTCTTGATGTGCTCCTCGAAAGCCTCCCGCCCGGCGATGCCCTCCTTGGCGATGAGTGAAGGATTGGTCGTGACTCCGTCCAGGATCCCGATGCTGTGAGCTTCCCGGATTTCGTCCAAGTTCGCGGTGTCGATAAAAAATTTCACGACAGCCTCCTTCAATGGTTAGGGACCCTTCGATGGCGAACGGTTCTTGAGATAATCGTCCCGACATTGTTCGCTGCAAAAGGTGAGCTTCCGCCCGTCGATTCTTGCGGACACGCCGCTGCCGGGAAGGAAGTAGGTGCCGCACTGGGGATCCTGGACGAGTTCCGCGTCTCCGGTTCCCTCCCGCCGGTCCCCCCAACCGAACGGGACCTGCTTTCCGGGCGAGGAAAACCTCTTGAAGATTCGGTACCCGATGAAAAGGAGCAAGAGAATGAGAAGGATCCGTGCCATGTCTATCCCGCAAGCGGCACAACCACCTGGTCGTGATCTTGTTTCATCAATTGATCGATCAACTGTCGTGCCGTGAGCTGCCGGACGGGGTGCACCCAGTCCGGGGCGATCTCCGCCAGGGGCACGAGCACAAACAGCCTCCGGTGAAGTCTCGGGTGAGGGATGGTGAGGCGCCAATGATCGACCCGCCTCCGGCCGTAACATAAGAGGTCAAGGTCCAACGTTCGCGGTCCCCAACGTACCAGCCTTCGCCTCCCAAACGCCTTTTCGATCTCGAGGACCCGATCCAGCAATTCCAGGGGTTCGAGATCCGTCTCGCAGGAGGCCACCCCGTTTACGAACCAGTCCTGGTCAAGGACCCCCACCGGCTTGGATCGATACAGGGAAGACATCCTCAGGACTCGAACGGATCCCGTGCGGTCCAGGGCCCCAACGGCGTCTCGACAAATCCCTGCGGGATCTCCCCGGTTGCTGCCAATCCCAATGAATACTTGTTCCATGGGGTCCATGTTTAGCGGATTTCCGCCCCCGTGTCTCCCACAAAATGAGAGCCGGACAGCCCGGAGTCAAAAGCTCAGCTTCCGAATGCGCCCGACCGCCTCTTCGATCCGCTCCTTGGTGACGGTCAGGGCCATGCGCACGTACCCTTCCCCGGGTTCTCCAAACCCGCTGCCCGGCGTGGTGACAATCCCGGCTTCTCTGAGCAGCAGGGAGGTGAAATCCTTGGAGTTGTACCCTTTTGGGGTGGGACACCAGACATAGAAAGTGGCCTTGGGGGGGTCGGGGTCGAGGCCGACCTTCTTCAGTCCGGCAATGAGGACGTCCCGCCGCTCCTGGTAGATTTGCCGCATCCGGCCCACGCATTCCTGGCTTCCCTCGAGGGCGGCAATCCCGGCGTGCTGAATCGCGTTGAAGGCCCCCGAATCGATGTTGCTCTTTACCTGCCCCAGACCCTCCAGGATCTGCGCGTTGCCTACGGCAAACCCCAGGCGCCATCCGGTCATGTTGTAGGTCTTGGACAAGGAATGAAACTCGATCCCCACTTCCCGGGCGCCGGGAATCTCGAGAAAGCTCATGGGCCGGTAGCCGTCGAAGGCCATTTCCGTATAGGCCGCGTCGTGGCAGACGAGGATCTCGTATTCCCGGGCGAATTCCACCACCCGTTCGTAGAAATCGCGCTCCGCCGTAGCTCCCGTGGGGTTGTTGGGATAGTTGAGGAACATCAGCCGGGCCCGGCGGGCCACGTCCGGCGGAATCGCCTTCAGATCGGGTAGAAACCGGTTCTCACGCTGCAGGGGCATAAAAAAAGATTCTCCCCCGGCAAACAGGGTGGCGACGTGGTAGACCGGGTAGGCAGGGGAAGGGACCAGGGCCAGGTCTCCCTGGTTGATGCACGCCAATGGCAGATGGGCAAGACCTTCTTTGGATCCGATGAGAGTCAGAACCTCGCGGAGGGGGTCCAGTTCGACCCCGAACCGCCGCCGGTACCAGCCGGCCACACTGACACGAAAATCGTTCATGCCCGAGTACGAGGGATACTGGTGGGTTTCGGGATCTTCGGCGGCTGTTTGCAGTCGCCGGATGATGTGATCGGGGGTCGGAAGATCCGGGTCCCCGACGCCCAGGTTGATCACGTCCACTCCCTTGGCAACCAATTCGGCCTTGAGTCGGTCGATTTCCTGGAACAGGTAAGGTGGAAGTCGTCTCAGTCGTTCTGCCTTGATGATCTTCATGAAAACCTCCGGTGGAGCGAAATCGGATAGGAGCGTGAGTTGCGGGTTTCCCCTTCGCCGATCCCGTATATGGGCCGGGGCCGTGGACGATGCGGGAAAGAAGAACCCCGTTCGGGGCACTCTCCCGGCACTTGGCGTTATCGGATGCCGAGAACGTGTTGCATATCGTAGAGTCCCGGGGGTTGGTTCACCACCCAGAGAGCGGCCCGGATGGCCCCCCTGGCGAAGTTGTCCCGGCTGTGAGCCTTGTGGGTGATCTCGATTCGTTCTCCCATTCCTCCAAAAATCACGGTGTGCTCTCCCACAATGTCCCCGGCTCGAATGGTCTGAATTCCGATCTCCGTTTCGGTCCTCTCTCCGATGATCCCGTGCCTTGCGTAGACGCCCGAGGCTTCGAGGTCCCGGCCCAAGGCATCCGCCGCCACCTGGGCCAGTTTCACGGCGGTTCCGCTGGGAGCGTCTTTCTTGAACCGATGGTGGGCCTCGATGATTTCCACATCGAACCCGGAACCCAGCAGTTTCGCTGCATCGCCCACGAGCTTGAAGAGCACGTTCACTCCCATGCTCATATTGGGGGCCAGAACGCAGGGGATTTTCGAGGCCGGTTGCCGGATCTGGGCGACCTGTTCCCGGGAGAAGCCGGTGGTGCCGATGACCATGGCCTTGCCCCGGGAAGCCGCCATTTCCAGGTGCCGGAGAGAAGCGGCGGGCATGGTGAAATCGATGACCACGTCCACTTCCTCGAGAACGTCCTCGATGCTGCCCGCAATGATTCGTCCCGTGGGTTTCCCACCCAGGACCCGGGAAAGGTCCTCTCCCACCGCCGGGTGGCTCTCGTGCTCGAACCCGGCCGTCAAGGCAATCCCGTCGGTTTCTCCGATAAGCTGGGCGATGCGTGTGCCCATCCTCCCGGCAATGCCGGAAACCGCTGCCCGGACCATGATTTCCTCCTCGCTACGATCTTATTGCCGTCTCGACCATCTCGAAGCCGTTGCGTGCCCCCGAAGGGGGTGCAGGCGGAACGGCCAAAACACGGATGAAGGATGCCCCGCCGAATCTACAGGAGCCCGTACGCTTCGAGATCCTTGCGCAGCCGGTTGCGGTTTCCTTCGGACATGGGCGCCAGCGGCAAGCGGACTTCCTCGCTGGGGATTTTTCCCATCATGGCCAGTGCGGCCTTGGCGGGCGCCGGGTTCGTTTCGTAAAAGAGGGCGTGGCATAAGGGCAAGAGGCGATAGTAGAGCTCCCGGGCCTCGGCCTGTTTGCCTGAGAAATGAAGGTTGCACAGGTCCGCCATGTCCTTGGGCGCCACGTTGGACACCACGGAAATGACGCCCCTTCCTCCCACGCAAAGCATGGGGTAGGTCAGGTAGTCCTCACCGGATACCACGGTGAAATCCCCGGGACATCGAGCGATGATGTCCGTGACCTGTTTCAACGACCCGGAAGCTTCCTTGATGCCGACAATGTTGTCGATCTTCGCCAACCGGGCGATGGTGTCCGCCTCCATGTTGACCGCCGTCCTGCCGGGAATGTTGTAGAGAACGATGGGGATGTCCACGGCGGCCGCCACCTTCTGGAAATGGAGAAACAGGCCTTCTTGGGTGGGCTTGTTGTAATAGGGGCTGATCATCAAGGCCGCGTCGGCGCCTGCCTTCTTGGCGTGTTTGGTCAGCCGAACGGCTTCCTCGGTGCTGTTGGAGCCCGTTCCGGCGATGACGGGAACCTTCCCGGCCACCTGCTCGACGGTGATCTCCACGACCCGCTCATGTTCTTCGTGGGAAAGGGTTGCCGATTCCCCGGTGGTGCCGCACGGCACAATGCCGTGGGTCCCGTTGGCCAGCTGGAAGTCGATCAGCTGCCTGAGCGACTCCTCATCCACCCGGCCGTTCTTGAAAGGGGTGACGATTGCCACCATCGCGCCCTGAAACATGACTACCTCCCTAATCCGTTACTGTAACGTTTCGTCCCAAAGCTCCCCCTCGTATACCACCTTCGCGCTTCCTTCCAGGTAGACATCCGTGAAGGATGCGCCTTCCGGGCCGCCGGGTCCCGTCGGCCCCCGGAAGTAAACGGTCAGCACCTCGCCGCTTCGTGTTCGAACTTCCACAGGGGATTGCACCAAGTCCTTCGAAGCAGCAACGAGAGCCGAAGCGATGGAACCTGTTCCGCAAGCCAAGGTCTCCCCTTCCACTCCCCGCTCGTAGGTGCGAATGGCCATGTGTCCGGCGTCCTCGACCCGGGCGAAGTTCACGTTGGTTCCCGCCGGGTGGAAATGGGGGTGAAATCGAAACAGACGCCCCCACCGTTCCACGTCCGTCTCCTCCAGGTCCGACTCCTTTTCCAGCAGGTGCACCACGTGGGGGACTCCCGTGTTGATGAAATGGAGAAGGAATGGGCGTTCGTTTGCCGAAAGATGCAGGTCCGTTTGAAGGCCGTGAGGAGAGGTCATGCGGACCTTGACCCGGTCTCCCTTGATTTCCGCCTGGATGATTCCCGCCAGGGTTCGGAAGGAAAGATTCAACCGGGTCGTAATCCCCGTCAAGTGGGCGAAGCGGGCGGCGCAGCGGGCCCCGTTGCCGCACATTTCGGCTTCGCTCCCGTCGGCGTTGAAGAAGCGCCACTTGAAATCCGCCTCCCCATCGTTTTCGATGAAGATCAGACCGTCCGCACCGACGGACAATTTCCTCCGGCACGCGGCCCGCACGAGACTACGGGACCGGTCGGGGTCGAAGCGGCCCGTGCGGTTGTCGATGAGGATGAAATCGTTCCCGCTGCCGGTCATCTTGTAGAAACGGATTTTTCGGGATTCTTCCGGCATTCCTGGTCACTCTCCAATTGGCAGGTCATTGCAGAAAGTCGGGGATGGATTCCGACCGGACGAGATCCTCCCAGGTTTCCCTCCGACGGATGACGAACCAATCCCGGTCCTTCACCAGGACTTCGGCGGCCCGGGGCCTCGAGTTGTAATTGGAGGACATAGTGAATCCATAGGCCCCGGCACTCATGACGGCGAGGCATTCTCCGGACGAAACAACCGGCAGTTCCCGGTCTCGAGCCAGAAAATCCCCGGATTCGCAAATGGGGCCCACCACGTCCACCACCCGCGTCTGAACGTCTTCTTTGCGCAAAGGCTGGATCTGGTGATACGAGCCGTACAGGCTCGGGCGTATCAGGTCGTTCATGGCCGCATCCACGACAAGGAAACCCCGGGTGGGGGTCTCCTTGGTGTAGAGCACCCGGGTGAGAAGAATCCCCGCATTTCCCACGATCACCCGGCCGGGCTCGAAGATGAGGGTGCACGGCAACCCCCGAAGCTCCTCGAGAATGGCCTCGGCGTACTCGCTGGGATGAGGAGGCGATTCCCGGTCGTAGGGGATGCCCAGCCCTCCTCCCAGGTCCAGGTAGCGAATGGAGATGCCCAGCCCGTCCAGCCGTTCCAAGAGGATCCGCAGTCGTTTCATGGTGTCCACAAAGGGCTCCACCCGGACGAGTTGACTTCCGATGTGGCAGCCCAGCCCGCAAATTTCCACGTGCTCCAGGGTCCGGGCCTTCTGATAGGCCTTCACCGCGTTTTCGATATCAACTCCGAACTTGTTCTTGCTGAGCCCCGTGGAGATGTAGGGGTGGGTCTGGGGGTCCACGTCCGGGTTGACCCGCAGGGCGATGCCGGCCCGGCACTTTCTTGCCGCCGCCCGGGCATTGACGGCTTCCAGCTCTTCCATGGACTCGATGTTGAACATCAGAATCCCCTGGGAGAGGGCGTAGTCGATTTCCTCGGCGGTCTTGCCCACCCCCGAGTACACGATTCGCCGGGCGGGAATCCCGGCCTTGAGCGCCCGGAACAGTTCGCCGCCGGACACGATGTCCGCCCCTCCCCCCAGGGTTCCAAACAGCCTCAGAATGGCCAGGTTGGAGTTGGCCTTGACGGCGAAGCAGGTCAGGTGCGCCACCTCGGAGAACGCGCCGTCGAAAACCGAGAAGTGGTGGTGCAGGGTGGCATGACTGTAAACGTAGCAGGGAGTGCCGACCCGTTGGACGATCTCTCTTAAGGGAACTTCTTCGCAGTAGAGTTCCCCGTTCCGGAATTGAAAATGGTGCATGCCGGTTCTTTCTCTCTGGATGAAAGGGCGCTTATTCAAACATCAGTGCCCGGATCTCCGCCCACTTGGAAAGCAGCCCCTCCCGTTGGTCCGCCTGAAGGCCCACGGCGGAGACTGCATAGTGGTACACGTTGTTCTTTTTCACGGACTTGTCCACGTAAGGCGGGTGCTGGATGGGGCCGGCCGTCAAGCGGATGATTTCTTTCCCCTCCCGACGGTACACGTGGTATCCCCCCACCTTGGTCTTGTGCTCCGTCCAATGGACCTCGAGGGAACCCTTTCCCGGAATGACCCAAACGGTGTTGGGCGGGGGAGGGGGAAGGGCGCCGGGGGCTTTCACGTGCAGAATGCTGGCGGGTTCCCCCAGGATCGAAGTCCCTTCGAACACCACCAGGGGAATGACCCGGTAGTCGTAGGTCTCGCTGGAGGTCACCGCAGGATCCAGGAAAAGATTGCCGCGAATGGGGATCGAGGTCACTCTTTCCCACGGATTGTCGGGTGCATGACGTTCGATGGCGAACTGGACCTCTCCCTGGATGGGGCGTCCGTGCTCATCCTTCACGGGGGGCTTCCATTGCAGGAGAATGCCCTGGTTTTCCGGCGCCGCCAGCAATTCCCGGGGAATGCCGGGGGCGGGCATCACCTTCACGATCACCGGGTTCGAAAGAGTCACCTGGGCGCCTCGCTTGTCCAGCAGCGCCACCTGGTACCGGTAGGCTCGATTGATCTCCACCGAACCGTCGGCAAAGGAGATCTTCGTGGAATCGGGGGTCAGGAAGCCCGCATAGGGCGGCTCGATCCGCTGGATCTCGTGCTGCATGGGCACGGGGCATTCCAGGCAGTTTCGGTTCTCCCACCTGATCTCCGACTTGAGCACGGAGAACCGATGTCCGGACTTCTTGACGTTCCCGGGTTCCACCCCGGGCACGGACCATTGGAGTTCGACCCTCTTCAATCGTACCTGCGCCTGAAGGTCCTGGACCACGGACGGAGCGTCGTCACACAGGGACCTGGGAAAGGATTTCGTCCCGCAGCCGGCCAGAAGCAATCCCAAGAGCAGGACAGGGATGCCCCACAAGACGTTGTGCAATCGGGTGTCGCAGGGGTTCGGCAGAATCATGGGCAAAGTTCCCGCTAAGAGTTGCAGGTCATGGATCTTTCACAATATTTTGGATGCGCTCCCCGGGAGATTCCCGGGGAAGTCCGCTTCACGCCGGGTTTTTCAACCCCGTCTCCTCGACCTCCAGGTCTTTCTTCGCTTGTTCGATGGCTTCCTGCACCCGGGACGTGGCGGTACCTCCCCGGGAAATCCTCTGATCGATGGCGCCCAAGAGATCCAGGGACTGGAAGACGTCGGCGTCGAAGGCCTTGTGAAAATTCTTCAGGGTTTCGAGACTGCAATCCTGGAGCTCTTTCTTTTCCTGCACGCAATACTGCACAATCTGCCCCACCACGTGATGGGCCCTGCGGAAGGGCACCCCCTTGCGCACCAGGTAGTCCGCCAGGTCCGTGGCCAGGGTGTAGCCTGCTGCGGCGGCTTCGGCCATTCTCGCGTCCATGAATCGGATTTCGGGAAGCAGCTTGGCCAACAGCCGCAAGGTACTCAGAACGGTATCCACCGTGTCGAAGACCGGCTCCTTGTCCTCCTGCAGGTCCCGGTTGTAGGCCAGGGGAAGGGACTTGGTGAGGGAAAGCAGGGCCATGAGGTTCCCGAAGACCCGGGCCGTTTTTCCCCGCATCAGTTCGGGAACGTCCGGGTTCTTCTTCTGGGGCATGATGCTCGATCCCGTGCAGAAGGCATCACTGATTTCGATGAATCCGAACTCGACCGTGGACCAGAGGATCAGTTCCTCCGCCAATCGACTGATGTGCATCATGAGGATGCTCGAAGCGCCGCAGAACTCGATGAGGTAGTCCCGGTCGCTCACGGCGTCGATGCTGTTGGCGGTCACCCGGGGAAAGTTCAGGTACTTGGCTGTCCACGTCATGTCGATGGGAAGGGATGTGCCCGCCATGGCCGCACTGCCCAGGGGAAGCACGTTGGTGCGTCGGAAGCACTCGGAAAAACGCTCATCGTCCCGGCCCAGCATTTCATAGTAGGCCATGAGGTGGTGGGACAGGAGAACGGGCTGGGCGTGCTGGAGGTGAGTGAATCCCGGCATGATGACGTGCAGGTTCTGCTGAGCCAGGGACACGAGGGTTTTCCGCACGTCCAGGATGGCGCTGCGGCATTGAAGGAGCACGTCTCTCATGTACAGGCGCATGTCCAGGCAAATCTGGTCGTTTCGGCTTCGAGCCGTATGCAGCTTGCCCCCCGCCTCCCCGATTTTTTGCATCAGGCGTTGCTCGATGGCCATGTGAATGTCTTCCATGGCGGCATCCAAGCTCAGTTCCCCCCGTTCGATCTCCCGGAGGATTTCCCCCAGCCCCTGGACAATGAGGGATGCGTCGTCGTGGGAGATGATCTTGCACTCGCCCAGCATTCGACAGTGGGCCACGCTGCCCTCGATGTCGTACCGATAGAGCCTGTTGTCGAAGTGGATGGAGGCCGTGTAGTCTTCGACCCTCTTGTTGGTCGGTTGGTCGAACCGGCCTTGCCACAGCTTTTCGGCCATAAACGGGTCCTCCTTGGTCTCTCTACCCTTGAGGGATTAGTGCCGGGGGAGGCCGCTGCGCACGAGGGATTCGATTCGCAGTCTCAAGGCCTGGAGCCGAATGAAGCCCGTGGCATCCCCTTGCTGGTACACGTCGTCTTCCTCGAACGTCGCAAAGCTGGGCTGGTAGAGGGAACGATCTGATTTGCGACCGACGACCCGGCACGTTCCCTTGTAGAGTTTCAGGCGGGCGGTACCCCAGACGTTCTCCTGGGCCCGATCCATCATGTCCTGGAGCAGCAGCATTTCGGGGGAAAACCAAAAGCCGTTGTAGATCAGCCTGGAATATTGGGGCACCAAGGAGTCTCGGATTTGCATGACTTCCCGGTCCATGGTGATGGATTCCACGGCCCTGTGTCCTTCCCGCAGAAGGGTGCCCCCCGGCGTTTCATAGACTCCCCGGGACTTCATCCCGACAAACCGGTTTTCCACCAGGTCCACCCGGCCGATTCCGTGCTTTCCTCCCAGGACGTTCAGTTCATGAAGCATGCGGGCGGGGCTCAGGCGGGTCCCGTTGAGGGCCACGGCGTCTCCCCGTTCGAACTGAAGCTCGATGATTTCCGGCTGGTCCGGGGCTTCTTGGGGGTCCGTGGTGAGGGTGAACATCTTGGGGTCCGGCTCGAGCCAGGGATCCTCGAGGATTCCTCCCTCATAGCTGATATGCAGGAGATTGCGGTCGCTGCTGTAGGGCTTCTCGTCCGTTACGGGAATGGGGATGCCCCGTTTCCCGGCGAACTCGATCAAGGCCGTGCGGGATCGCAGGTCCCATTCCCGCCAGGGGGCGATCACCTTGATCCCCGGCTCGAGGGCCAGGTAGGCCAACTCGAAGCGCACCTGGTCGTTTCCCTTGCCCGTGGCCCCGTGACTCACGGCGTCGGCCCCTTCTTCCCGGGCGATGCGAATCTGGTGCTTGGCAATGATGGGGCGGGCGATGGAGGTCCCCAACAGGTATTGACCTTCATAGATCGCGTTGGCCCGAAAGGCGGGAAAGACAAAATCCCGGACGAATTCCTCCCTCAGGTCCTCGATGCGGGCCTTAACGGCCCCCGTGGCCAGGGCCTTGGCTTCGAGGCCGTCCAGTTCCTCCCCCTGTCCCAGGTCGGCGGCAAAGGCCACTACCTCGCACTGGTAGGTCTCGATCAGCCACTTGAGAATGATGGACGTGTCCAGCCCACCGGAGTAAGCCAGAACGACTTTTTGAACCTTCATGCCGGGGATTTTCTCCTTTCCATCATCGAACTTGATTCAGAAGCCATTCGAGGAGCGCCATCTGCAGGTGGAGCCGATTCTCCGCCTGGTCGAAGACCACGGATTGAGGACCTTCCATTACGGCGTCGGTGATTTCTTCTCCCCGGTGAGCCGGGAGACAGTGGAGAACCATGGCATGGGAGGGCGCCGCTCCCAGCAGTTCTTCGTTGATCTGGTAGGGTCGGAACGCCTCCCGGCGCACCGCCGCTTCCTCTTCCCGGCCCATGCTGGCCCACACGTCCGTGTACAGAACGTCTGCGGATTTTACCGCCTCTTTGGGATCTTCCAACCGGTGAATTTCTCCCCGGTTCTGCGCCCGCGCCCATTCGAGGACCGCCGGGTCGGGTGCGTACCCGGGGGGACAGGCAAGAAAGAGGGTGAAGCCCAGCAGGGCTGCGGCGTTGATCCAGGAATGGGCGACGTTGTTGCCGTCCCCGATCCAGGCCACTCGAAGGCCCTCGAGACTTCCCCGTCTTTCCTGGATGGTTACCAGGTCGCTTAGAATCTGGCAGGGATGAAACAGGTCCGTCAGACCGTTGATGACGGGGATGGTCGAAAACTTTGCCAGGGTTTCCAGCTCTTCCTGGGCGAAGGTTCGCACGACCATGCCGTCCAGGTACCGGGAGAGGACCCGGGCCGTGTCCGCCGCGGGCTCCTGCCTCGAAATCTGGGTGTCCTGGGCCGTCATGAAAAGACACCGGCCCCCCAGGCGATACATGGCCGTCTCGAAGGATACCCGGGTCCGGGTGGACGGCTTCACAAAGATGAGCCCCAGGATCTTGCCCTCACACGTGGGAGCAAGCACCCCCTGGGCCAGGGCGGCTTTGAGCTCCCTGGCCCGGGAGACCAAATAGAGGATCTCTTCGGGGGAAAGATCCCGGAGGGTCAGCAGGTCCCGCTTCATGACGTCCCCTTTCCCAGCGCTTCCTCCAGCACGGACAGGCACCGGTCGATGTCCTGTCGTTCCACGATCAGCGGTGGAACGAAGCGCAAAACGTTTTCATGGGTGCAGTTGATGATGAGGCCGTTCTCGAGGCAGAGCTCCACCACCTTCTGACCCGGCACGGTCAATTCCACTCCCACCATCAGTCCTCTTCCCCGGACTTCCCGGATGACCGGGTGTCGGGGCCGAAGCGCCTCGATCTTTTCTCGAAAATAGGCCCCCGTTTCTCGTACCCCTCCGAGGAACGCGGGGTTCGAGAGGACCTTCACCACCTCGAGGGCGGCCGCCGTGACCAACGGGGTCCCGCCGAAGGTGGAAGCATGGCTTCCCGGCACGAAGGCCGCCGCCACCTCCTCGACGGCCAGCATCGCCCCGATGGGCAGACCGTTTCCCAAGGCCTTGGCCAGGGTCATGATATGGGGTGTCACTCCTTCCTGCTCGTGGGCAAATAGGGTCCCTGTTCTTCCCATTCCCACCTGGACTTCATCGAAGATGAGGAGCAGGTCGTGCTTGAGACAAAGCTCTTTCAACTCCGCCAGGTATCCGGGCCGGGGAAAACGCACTCCTCCCTCTCCCTGGACGGGTTCCACCAGGACGGCACAGGTCTTTTCCGTCACGGCCGCTTCCACCGCCGGGACGGAATTGAATTCCACAAAGGTGAATCCCTCCACGAGGGGTTCGAAACCCTTGTGCACCTTTTCCTGACCCGTAGCGGAAAGAGTGGCCATGGTGCGGCCATGGAAGGAGTCTTTCATGGCGATGATGTGAAACCGCCCTTCGCCGTGTCGTTCTTTGGCGGCTTTTCGGGCGAGCTTGATGGCCGCTTCATTGGCTTCTGCGCCGCTGTTGGAAAAAAATACCTTATCTGCAAAAGACAGTCGTGTCAATTCCGCGGCCAATTCCACCTGGGGGCGCGTATAAAAAAGGTTCGAGACATGAACCAGCCGCTGGGCCTGTTCGCACAGGGCCCGAGTCACGGCCGGGTGACAATGACCCAGGTTGCACACCGCAATCCCGGCCAGGAAATCCAGGTATTCCTTTCCCGTATCGTCCCAAACCCGGCATCCTTCCCCTCGAACCAGGGTGACGGGCAGTCGCGCGTAGGTGTTGAAGATGTGTTGGCGGCTTGCGGTTTGAGTATCGTTCATGCCAGGCTCCTTCGAGGATGGCCGGGGCAACCACGGCTTTCCTACCTTTTCTTGCTGATTTCCGTTCCTATGCCTGCGTCGGTGAAGATCTCGAGAAGGAGGGCGTGGGGAACCCGCCCGTCAATGATGTGCACCTTCTCGGCTCCCGACTGGACGGCGTCGATGGCACACCGGACCTTGGGGATCATCCCGCCCCGGAGGGTTTCGTCCTGGAGGGCGTCTGCGGCTTCTCCCACGGTCATGCTCGAGATGAGCTCCCCCCGGGCGTCCAGGACCCCGGGTACGTCCGTCATGAGGATCAGTTTCTTGGCCTGGAGCGCTCCGGCCACGCTGCCGGCCACCAGGTCCGCGTTGATGTTGAAGGTCTCGCCGTTTTCTCCGACCCCGACGGGGGCGATCACCGGGATGATGCGGCTGTGTTCGAAGAGTCGCAGGATCTGGGTGTTCACCCGGGAAACCTCGCCCACCAGGCCGATGTCCAGGATCTCCGGCGGCTCGTCGTCCCCTTGGTAGCGATAGACATGGAGCTTTCGAGCTTCGATGAGATGCCCGTCCTTGCCGCTCAAGCCCACGGCCTGACCCCCGTGGCGGTGCAGGAGGGACACGATTTCCTTGTTGATCTTGCCCACCAGCACCATCTCGACGATGTCCATGGTGTCCTGGTCGGTGACGCGCATTCCCGCCAGGAAATCGCTCTTTTTGCCCATGCGCTCGAGCATCTGCCCGATCTGGGGGCCGCCCCCGTGGACCACCACCGGGTGCATCCCGATGTACTTCATGAGAACAATGTCCTGGGCGAAGCTCTCCTTGAGATCGTCGGCCACCATGGCGTGGCCTCCGTACTTGATCACGAGGGTCTTTTGGGAAAAGCGCCGGATGTAGGGGAGGGCCTCGATGAGAATCCGCGCCTTTTCAATGACCGTGCATTGGTCCTTCAAAAATGCCTCCATGAACGCTCGTCCTTACCTAGAGAATATATCGGCTCAGGTCCTCGTCCTTGATGATTTCCATCAGGGTCTGGCGGACATTCTCCCGGGTGATGTGGATGGTTTGGCCCTTGAGGTCCGGGGCGTTGAAAGAGATCTCCGAGAGCAGTTTCTCCATGATGGTGTGCAGGCGCCGCGCCCCGATGTTTTCGGTCCGCGAGTTCACCTGGTAGGCAATTTCGGCGATCTCCTCGATGGCGTCGTCCTCGAAGATCAGCTCGACCTCTTCGGTGGTCAGGAGCGCCTTGTATTGAACGATGAGAGCGTTTTCGGGCTCCTTGAGGATCCGAACGAAATCGTCCCGGGTGAGGGAAGTGAGCTCCACCCGAATGGGAAAACGCCCCTGGAGTTCGGGAATCAGGTCCGAGGGTTTCGAGATGTGAAAGGCTCCCGAGGCGATGAACAGGATGTGGTCGGTCCGCACCATTCCGTACTTGGTGGTCACGGTGGAACCTTCCACGATGGGCAAAAGGTCCCTCTGGACCCCTTCCCGGGAAACGTCCGGTCCTCGCCCGGATTCCCTCCCCGCGATCTTGTCGATTTCATCCAGGAAGATGATGCCCGAGTGTTCGACCCGCTCGACGGCCGACTTGATCACCTTGTCCATGTCGATGAGCCGCTGGGACTCTTCCTGGACCAGGATCTCCCGGGCTTCGGGGATTTTGACCTTGCGGCGCTTGGTCCTGCGGGGAAGCATGGATCCCAGCATCTCCCGCAGGTTGTAATCCATGTCCTCCATTCCCGAGCCCGCGAAGATCTCGACCATGGGAAAATTCCGGTCGGGCACATCGATTTCCACGTACCGGTCGTCCAGGGACCCAGCCCGCAGGAGCTTTCGGAGTTTCTCCCGGGTCGAGTCCGCCTGGTCGGATTCTTCCTGGGCCGCCTGCCGGGCGTCGGGCTCGATGAGAAGCTGTTCCCGGTTCTCGGGCTGTCTCTTGGGAGGCAGCAGAATATCCAGGAGCTTCTCCTCGGCGATTTCTTCGGCCTTCAGCTTGACCGCTTCCATCTCCTCGGTGCGGACCATGCTCACGGCCAGCTCCATGAGGTCCCGGATCATGGATTCCACGTCACGGCCCACGTAGCCCACCTCGGTGAACTTGCTGGCTTCGATCTTCAGAAACGGGGACTGGGCCAGCCGGGCCAGCCGGCGGGCGATTTCCGTCTTCCCCACCCCCGTGGGTCCGATCATGATGATGTTTTTGGGGGCGATCTCGTCCCTCAGGTGCTCGGGCACCTGCTGTCGGCGCCAGCGATTTCGCAGGGCAATGGCCACCATGCGTTTGGCGTCTTTCTGGCCGATGATGTACTTGTCCAGTTCCCGGACGATTTCTGCAGGGGTCAACGGCTGTTGCATGAGGTTACAGCTCCTCTACGGTGAATTCCCGGTTGGTGTAGATGCAGATGGACGCGGCGATTTTCATGGATTCCTCGGCAATCTCCCGGGCGGACATCTGGGTGTTGGCCGTAAGGGCCCGGGCCGCCGCCAGGGCGTAAGGGGCCCCGGAACCCACGGCCGCCAGTCCGTCGTCGGGTTCGATGACGTCGCCCGTGCCGCTCAAGATGTAGCACTGGTCGGCATCGGCGGCGATGAGCAGGGCTTCGAGGCGCCGAAGGGCCCGATCCATGCGCCAGTCCTTGGCCAGTTCCACGGCGGCCCGTTTGAGGTTTCCGTTGAACTGTTCGAGCTTGGCTTCGAGGCGCTCGAAGAGGGTGAAGGCATCGGCCGTCGAGCCGGCAAAGCCCGTGAGGATCTTGTTGTGGTAAAGCCTGCGAATCTTCTTGGCCTGGTGTTTGACCACGGTGTCTCCCAGGGTCACCTGGCCGTCCCCCGCCACGACCACCTGACCGTTGTGCCGAATCGCCAGTACGGTGGTTCCTCGAAAGAGCGTGTCTGCCATGTGAAAGCGACTCCCTCCGTTCATCCTTAGGGGTTGTGGGAAAATTCCTGCGCTTCGTTTCGGTCCCCTCGAGGCCCGTCACGGGGATTTTCTCCTGCTTCTCGGGTGCGCCGCGTCGTACGTCTTCATCAGTTGCTCCAGGTGAACGTGGGTGTAGCGCTGAGTCGTGGAGAGGCTCGAATGCCCCAGCATTTCCTGGATCGCCCGGAGATCCGCCCCAGAATTGAGAAGGTGGGTCGCGAAGGAATGACGAAGGCCGTGAGGGCTCAACGGCTTCCACAATCCGCACCGCTTCAATTCCGCCAGGAGAATGCGATGGACCGACCGGGTGGAAATCCGATCCCCCCGGGCATTGACGAAGAGCGCCGGGGATTTGGTTCGAAGCCCGGGAGACTGCTCCTCCAGGGTCCGAAGATATTGGTCGACGGCCTCCAGGGCCTTCTTCCCAACGGGGATGATCCGTTCCTTCTTCCCCTTGCCCAGGACCAGGACCATTCCCCGCGCCTCGAAAAGGTCCTCTTCGTTCAGCCCCACGACCTCGCTCACGCGCATGCCCGTCGAGTAGAGGCACTCATAGAGGGCCCAGTTCCGGCTTCTCCTCCACGAAGCGCCGGGAGTCCGAGCCCATTGCCTCAGGGAATCCAAAAAATGGAACACATCATCCACCGTAAGAAAAGAGGGGATCCGGGATTTGATCTTGGGATGAGTGATGCCGGAGGCCGGGTTCTTGTCCGTGCAGCCTCTCTCGTGCAGGAAGCCGAAGAAGGATCGGAGAGCCGAGATCTTGCGTGCCTGGCTGGTCTTTTCCACCTTCGAGTGGAGCACGGCCAGAAAGCTTCGCACCAGGTCCGAGGTGATCTCGTCCACGGAGACGGAAGGGGACCCTGTTTTCGTGAGTAGGTGTTCGTGGAACTGTTCCAGGTCCGACTGATAGGCCCTCAAGGTGTGCGGGCTCACGCCCCGTTCCAGGCGCAGGTACGTTCGGAAAAGCTCCACCGATTCCGTCCATGTGAGTGGTTTCGTCGCGGCTCCCGGATCCATGCTTCCCCGCACCACAAGTCCCGTTTTTGGAGTGATTCCGAAATGATCCCCAGAGGCAAGGACGTTAAGCTAGCACACGGGGGGAAAAAATCAATTGCAAACTGGCCTCATGCTTGGTTCGCTAGGGGGTGTTTGGCTTCTGAAAGACGAGGGTTCGTGGTACCATGGCGGGACTTTCGGGTCGGCAAACCGGTCCGGGGAAACCCTTTGTTTCGGGAGTTACGGCCTTCTGCGTGGGAAAGGACGGCATCCGGCATGCCCGTACGGACCGAGGAAGAGTCTTTGGGAACCCGGGTGGCACGAGGGGGAATCTGGGTTGCTTTGAGTTCCTGGTTCAATGTGGTC
>Ga0116192_1000636_pt1 | contig 26172 bp, 23 predicted proteins | sample AD_UKC113_MetaG_FD_89876 | JGI IMG/M metagenome (GOLD analysis project Ga0116192, IMG submission 89876) | Active sludge microbial communities of municipal wastewater-treating anaerobic digesters from Hong Kong - AD_UKC113_MetaG | ecosystem: Engineered > Bioreactor > Anaerobic > Digestate...
CTTGATGTCCCCCAACCCGCTCTCTCCTTTGGACGACCCCCGATCCCCAGCATTTCCCGGGAGTCATGGAAACCTTTACATCCGTCTACTTATCGAATAGAGTGCCGGGTGTCAAGGCGGGGGGAGGCGGGCGTCCCCCCTTTTTCATTTTCACGGAGCCAACATACGGACGGTGGCGTCATGGAATACCATTATGATTTTCTCGTGATTGGAAGCGGGATCGCAGGGTTGTCCTTCGCCCTGAAAGCGGCAGATCGTGGAAGCGTTGCCGTGGTGACCAAGAAAGACAAGCTGGAGACCAGCACCAATTACGCCCAGGGCGGGATCGCATCCGTTTTGGGACAGGACGACTCCTTCCAGCTCCATATCCAGGACACCCTCAATGCCGGGGGCGGCCTTTGCCATCCCGACGTGGTGGAAATGGTGGTGAAAACGGGACCCGATCGAGTACGGGAACTCGCCACCCGGGGGGTTGATTTCACTTCCACAGGGTCGGAGATCACCCATTTCGACCTGGGAAGGGAAGGGGGACACAGCCGGAACCGCATCGTTCATGCCCGGGACATGACGGGCAGGGCGGTGGAAAAAGTCCTGGTGGCGGCGGCGGAAGAGCATCCCAACATCCACATCCATGAGAACCACCTGGCGTTGGAGCTCATCATGGATCACCAGTCGGTGAAGGCGGGATCCCTGGTGCTCTACCACCGGGACATCTGCCGCGGAGCCTACGTCCTGGACTCCAACACCCAGGAGATCCATACCTTCCTTGCCCATGCCGTGATGTTGTGCACCGGGGGAGCGGGGAAGGTCTACCTGTACACCAGCAATCCCGATGTGGCCACGGGGGACGGAGTGGCCATCGCCTACCGCGCCGGGGCCCAGATCGCCAACATGGAATTCGTGCAATTTCATCCCACCTGTCTCTACCACCCCCATGCCAAGAACTTCCTCATTTCGGAGGCCGTGCGGGGGGAGGGAGCCAGGTTGGTGGACAAACGCGGTCGAGCGTTCATGGAGAACTATCATCCCCTCAAAGACCTGGCGTTCCGGGACGTGGTGGCCCGGGCCATCGATACGGAGATGAAGAAGACCGGCGACGATTGTGTCTTTCTGGACATTACCCACCGGGATTCCGCATTCCTCAAACAGCGGTTCCCCAACATCCACGAAAAATGCCTCTCCTTGGGCATCGATATCTGCAAAGACCCAATCCCGGTGGTTCCCGCGGCTCATTATATGTGCGGGGGCATCGTCACGGACCTCTGGGGTCAGACCAGCCTCGAGAACCTCTACGCCATTGGAGAATGTGCCTGTACGGGTCTTCACGGCGCCAATCGACTGGCCAGCAACTCCCTGCTCGAGGCCATGGTCTACGCCCACCAGGCAGCCATCCACTCCACGTCCCAGCTGGACGAATGGAGAGTGCGCAAGTTTCCGAAGGTCCCCGCATCCCTGGGTCGACAGGGCAGCCAGGACAACCTCCAAAGCGAAATGGTTCTCATCGCCCACAATTGGGACATTATCCGTCGGCTCATGTGGAACTACGTGGGAATCGTGCGCACGGACAAACGGCTGGCCCTGGCCCATAACCATATGGCCCAGATTTGGATGGAAATCCGGGAACATATGCCGAACATTCCCGTCAACAGCGATTTGATCGAACTGCAGAACCTGGCCATGGTGGCGGAATTGATCATTCGTTGTGCCATCCGGAGAAAAGAGAGCCGGGGGCTTCACTACAACCTGGACCACCCACAAACCGATGACGTGAACTGGCGCAAGGACACCTTGGTGAGCCGGACCTTGACGGATGATGGGGTTTGCGTGGTTTGCGACCGGAAAGCCCATCCATGACGCCGGAATGAGCATCGGGGCCGCTGGATGTGAGGCCCCGGTCGGAACTTGCCAACCGTCGAGGGGGGCGGGCCGGGGATGGTGCGGGGATGGGGTTTTCGATTCCCGGTACCGCACTCATCCGGTGCCGAGGTCTCGAGCTTCGGAGGTCCGGGGAACGGGGCCGGAGGCGGGGGGATCGGCGGAATTGCCGGTTGTCCCTTCACCGGATGGGGGTTCCAGGGCCGGTCTCTTGGGGGCTTCGAGCAGCGGTGCGGCTACCGCCTGCTCCACACGCATGGTCAAGACTCCCCCCATGATGCTGATTTCATAGTTTCGGCCCGAGAGATCCACGTTCTGAAGAGTCTCCCGAAGCTTGCGGAACTGCTTCTTCGCTTTGCGATAGATGTAGAGCAGTCCCCCGGCGATCATCAGAAAACCGAAGAGGAAAACCCAAAGGGGGGTGATGATGACCTGGCCGATGACCATGATCAAGACGGCCAGTCCCACCACAAACACCACCTGCACAAAGATGATCAGGTAGAGATAGAAGATTCCCTGGTTGATGGAGGGTTCCCGCGTCTCTTCTTTCGGGGGTTTCTTCCTGGGACCCCTGAAAAAGCGGCCGATATCCATGGAGTCTTGTCCCTTCCTAAGGGTGCGATTCTTCGAGGGTCGCGTTCTTTTGCACGGGCTCGGGGAGTAAGGGAGAGGGGGGCTGATTCTGCAGAAGCAGTTGCTTTTCCACTCGATACTTCTCCAGGTCCAGTTGATTGTCCAATAGCTGCTTGGAAAGTCTGTAGCGCAAATAGACGATCCATGTGATCAGGGATGCCAAGAATACGGCGCAGGCCACAAAGAAGCCCTTGTACTTCTCGATGGCCACCGCGCCGATCTTTGCCAGGTCTCCCAGAAAATTAGGGACGACCCACAAGAGGATCACCGCCGCCGCAACGAGAAAACCCACGTGGAAAACGGTCACACGCCGGGAAAAATCGAAAAGGGAACCCCACCGACCCTTGGGCGAGGGGCTCAGGCGGGAATCCCCACCCCCGGAATCCTCCTCTCCGTACACAAGGGCCAGGTAGGCTCGAATGACAAAGGCAATCAGCAGAACCAGTCCGATGGGAACGCCCACCGCCGCCGACGCCCATGCACGAAAGGGAAAGGGGACCGTCTCGCTCTGAAGGTGTACCTGGTAGTCCTTCAAAGGACCAAAAGTCTTCTCGAATTCGAGCCGCTCGTAGGCCGTGAGGGTACTCCCGGCCCTGTCGGCCACCACCTTCCCCTGGGAATCGGTGATGAGAATGCGGGATTGCTTCCCCGTCTGGTTCAAGGCCGCCAGGATGAGGATGAGCTCGAGAAGCAGGAACGAGAAGATACTGACGGCCAAGGCAACCTTGAGTTGCCTTTTGCCTTCGAATATATCCAAAAGACGCAACTTGCCTTTCATGGCTCCCAATTCGCAAACAGAGTCCATATCCCGGGAATCATTGCTTCCCCGAAGCTAACATCCGGGGCACGGAGTGTCAAATGAAAAGGGGGGCGGGGAAAAGGCGGGAGCCACTCCGGACCGTGGAGGGGCGGGCATCAACCCCAAACGGAAAGGGCAGCCCCCGCCGGGGAAGCCGCCCTTTTTCTTGTTCAGCCGGTATGAAGCGTGTGCGCCGGGCGGCCCGGCCGCCCAGCTTGCCGGGGTGTGTCGGGAGTCCTTTCCCGGTGCGGCACCCGGGGTGCCGCCCCTTCTCCCGCGGACCTCAAGGGGAGACGGGGTTCAGTTCCCTCTCCCGGGGAAAGAGGGGCATGTAGCGATACGAGAGGGATATGACCAGGGCGCAGTACGCGATCATGGCGATGCCCGGCGCCCACTCATACATGGTCGGCACATAGACCTCCCAGTGATCGAACGGCATGACCGGAACGGCGATTGCCTGAACCGTCATGACGAAACGATTGATGGTGACCCCGATGCAGTCGAGAATGAAGGCGCCGAAGAGCAACAGGTTGTTCTTCCTGGCCTGGGGGATGAGCAGAATGATGGCCGGGAGGACCCCGCAGACGAGGATCTCGGTCCAGAGAAGCCACATGCCGTACGGTTCGCGGTAAAAGTCGGTGAGCTGGAGCCCGAAGCCGGGAGCCAGCACCATGGCCCAGTAGAGAGTGTCGGCAATCTTCAGGATGATGTAGAGGGCCAGAAATCCGCCCACAATTTTGGCCAGCAACTCGTAGACACTCCGGTCCACCAGTTGCCTGCCGCTCACCTTCTCGATGGTCCGGCACACCAGGCCCGTCAGTGCGGGCCCCGAGGCGATGGCCGACAGGACAAACAGGAAGAAGGTCCAGGGCCAGATGAAAAACCCCGTCCGGTAAGCGAAGGGACGGCCGAAAAGAACCCCGGCGACTCCACCCAGGGACCCTTGATGGAAGAAGCTCAGAAACGTACCCGTCAAGGCGAACACCGCCATGATCTCATGGAGAGAGTGGCCGAAGACATGGAAGGGGCGGACGGCGGCGAGCTTTCGATTCTCGAGGATGATGGGGATGTATTCGATGGTCAGCACGATGGCGTAACAGCTGATGCAGAAGATCACCTCCGTCAGCATGGAATGAACATTCGCGTGCCAGTAACCGAACCAACCCCGTATGGGCTGCCCGATTTCAAGGAGCAGGACCGCCAGGGCGCCCGTGTAACAAACGAACCCGATCACCACCGCCAGATTGATGATCTTGTGGAGTTCCTTGAGGGCGGGAAAGAAACGGGACATGCCGTAGTAGAGGAACCCCGAAAAGAACGCTCCGGCACCGAGGGCGATGATGGCCAGATCGATGGTGATGTAAAAGCCGAAACCGAAATAATCATTGAGACCGGTCACGTTCAGGGCCTTGAGGAGAACGACCCCTCCGGCATACACCCCCCACCCGATGATGCCGAAAAGCACCAGCAACCAGAGCGCAAAAACGGGAAGTGGACACCGCTTCACTCCTTCGGGAATCAACGCTTTATCCATTCTGTACCCCTCGTTCATGACTGATTGATTGGTGAGTTCCCAAGATGAGGGACAACGCCCCGCCGGTTCTCAGGCAAGGGGCCCCGGGACTCGGGGATCTACAGGCTGTTGTCCGCCAGCCTGTGGACCCACTGATGCTTGCTCAGATAGATGACCTTCGGTTCCGTATGGAGCTTGGCCAGGATTCGAAATGCCCGTGGGTCCTTAGCCAGTTTGGCCACTTCGCTCTCCGGGTCCTGAAGGTTTCCAAAGGCGATGGCCTTGGTGGGGCACGCCTCCGCACAGGCAGGAGTGTAGGTGACCGTCTTGAGATCGGCACCATCCAGGATGGCTTTGGATCGAGCCTTGTTCAAGCGATGATTGCAAAAGGTGCACTTTTCCACCACCCCGCGCATGCGGGTGCTCACTTCCGGGCTGAGCATCGCCTCCATGGACTTGGGCCAGGTGGGGTCCCACCAGTTGAACTTACGAGCGTGATAGGGGCACGCCACCATGCAGTACCGGCAGCCGATGCACCGGGGATAGACGTGGGATACCACCCCGGTGAGTTCGTCCCGGGTCGTGGCGTTCACCGGGCAGACGAATGTGCACGGGGAATGATGGGGCGCATCACAGTGCATGCAGGGACGAGGCAGGTAGGTCACCTGATGCTCGGGATAGTCCTTGCCGTTCTGGAGCGAGTACACCTCCATCCACGTGATCGATCGCACCTTGTTGGACTCATCCGCCCGAAAAGAAATGTTGTTCTCCGCTTGACAGGCGACACTGCAGGCCATGCAACCGGTGCACTTGTCAAGGTCGATCACCATTCCATAGCGAGCACCGCTTTGTGTATGTCCATGTTCACTCACAGGTTACCCCCTTTGGTGATGCAATTGCGCGCGATTGGCCCAAACGGTTCCCAGATTGGTCACCGGATCCAGCTGGACCTCGACGACCTGGTTGGAATTCACTCCCTTGTCCCGGATATACTCATCGTAGGCCTCATGGCCGAGCCCTCGGGCGATGTAGACCACCCCCGCCCTGGCTGCGGCGGACAAGTGGACTCGAACCGATGCCTTCCCCTTGGGTGTTTCAAGGACCGCGCGATCCCCCTGTTTGAAGCCCAGGGATCGGGCGGTCTGGGGGTGAATCTGGACAAACATGTCGTTGCCCAGCAGCTGAGTATCAAACAGAGTCTTGTTCAGAAAGGGAGGATTGGGCAGGAACCCGCCGGCCAGATTCGAGGCCGGGTGGGCCACCAGGTACAGAGGGAAGTCCTTTTCACTTCCCCGGGGCGGCTCCAGGGCCAAATGGGGCAGGTACTTCCTGTCTTCCCCCACAAAGCCCTTCTTCAGGAGGGATTGACATGCCAGTTCGTAGTCTCCGGAATCCGTCTCGATCTCCTGCATGGAATTGACAGGGGCGTTCACCCAGCACAGGCCGCCCACGAGCTTCTTCCAGAGGTCGGTTCCGTCCTTGAAATTGGGGGTGAGGGGTTGGCCTTCCTCGAGCTTCCACGGGACGACCTCCTTGCCGTCGATCACCACGCCCTTCCCCGAAGCCGCCAATCCCTTGACCCGCCCTTGCAGGAAATCCTCGTAGCTCTTCCACGGCAGGGCTGCTTCCATGCCCCCCGCCAGGTCCTTGGCCAGCTCGATGACCACGTCCCCCGTGTGCCTGGTATCCAGTCGGGGTTTGAGGACCGGGGCCGCCACGGCGTAATAGGCATAGGGAGCTCCGACCATTCCGATGACGTCGTCGTATCGTTCAAAGGCGCTGTGATTGGGAAGAATCAGGTCCGCCTGGACCGAAGTCTCGTCCAGATAGGAAGAGAAAGAAACCAGGAAGCCGATCTTCTCGAGAGCGGCATAAAAAAGACCGTTCTCCTGAAGTTCATAGGCGGGATTGGCCTCGTGAACCATCAAGGTGTCGATGGGATAGGGACCGCCGGTTGCCGCCGCGTCGAGGAAGGCATGGAGGCCGTTTCCCGGCAGCGGGACCTTGGGGGATTTGGCCAGGTCCAGGCGAAGGGGAGGGGGTCCCGGGGCGCCGGACGAGATTTCGGGCAACGGTTCAAAGGGTACCCTGGGGACAAAGCTCACCAAGCCGCCGGTTCTCAGGTTTCCCTTGAGAACGTTCAGGGCCAGAAAAACCAGGTCGCTGTAAATGTTTTCGGCGCAATCCCCGGCACCGGAGCCCCAGACGGCGACGGCGTTCTTCTGCCCGGCAAACTCCCGGGCCAGCTCCCGGATCTTGCCCGCGTCCAGCCCCACCTGCTCGGCCACTTGCTCCGGTGCATAGGCGGAAAGCAGCAGGTTCTTGAATCCCTGGCGGGTTTTTCCCGCGGCGTCGGTCCAGTCTTCGAAACCGAAGGTCGAGGCGGCTATGAAATCCTTGTCGTAAAGGTTTTCCTTCACCATGACGTGAGCGACGGCCAGCGCCAGGGCGGGCTCGCTCCCCGGGGCCACCGCCACCCATCGGTCGGCCTTGGATGCCGTCATGGAACAACGGGATTCCACCTGGACCACTCGGGTGCGGCCCCGTTCGGGCAGGTCCTGCTGCCACAGGGCGAAGGCCGTCTGCATTCTGCCGGGGGAGCCCCATCCTTCAATGAGGTTGGAACCGAAGCTCAGCACGTAGGAGGCTCTTTCCAATGCAAAGCCCACATCCCTCTTTTGTCCCGTCGTGAGCTGGACCGCCAGTTGTAGGCTGTTGCCGTGGGAAGGCATTCGGAAGAGGTTGGGAGAGCCGTAGGAGTCGAAAAACCGTTCCCACAGAAGACTCATGCTGCTGCAGCGGGCCGAGGCGATGCAGGCCGCTGCGGCCGCTTTTCCCTCGGACCTGAGCTTACTCAAACGGCCGCCCAGCTCCGCCAGGGCATCCTTCCAGGAAATGGGCTGGAAGCCTTTGGCGTTTCCCCGTTTGCTCACCTGTTTCATGGGCTGGGAGACCCGGTAGGGAGCGTAAAGGAATTGGGCCCCGGCGGCTCCCAGAGGGCAAATGCCCCCCTGGTTCACCGGATGTTTGGGGTTTCCCTCCACGTAGATAACGCGGGTCCCGTTGACGAGCCGGGCCTGAATGCCGCATCCGCCCTCGCACAACACGCACACGGAAGACTTTCTCGTGATGGGGCCTCTTTCCGGGGACGGGCGCCATGACCAGTTCTGGCTCCAGATGGCACTGTCATCCATCAATTTCCAGGGAATGGGGGTCAATAAGGAACCGCCCACCGCACCGGCGGCAAACTGTAAGAAAGCTCTCCTCCCGAATTTCATGCCGTTTACCCTCTCATCAGGACTATCTGGTTGGGTCCCAAGGGACCGGGTTTCCCAAGTTCCCGGGGCATTCCGTCCCGGCTACTTGTGGCATATCCCGCAATCGTTGTTGGCGGACTGAGCGGCGTGGCATTCCTCGCACTCGATCATCTTCATGGTGCCCTCGCTGTAGCCGGTCAGACGATTCTCCCGATACGCGGGGAGCTTCTGTTCCTTGGCCACATCTCTGTGGCAGCGTACGCAGGGGACGTTCTTGGCCTTGTGGGCAGCATGGGAGAAAAAGACGTTGTCCGGCTGGTACGCGTAGACGAGCCAGGGGATCTCCCGGTCCTTGGCGATGTACTCCTCTACCAGGATCCGTTCGGATTCCGACTGCCCCAGTTGGGACTCATGACATTCCTTGCACTTGTCCAGCTGGGGAATCCCGGTGTAGGTGCCGTCGGGCCTGAAGGCGTGACAGTCTTCGCATGTGCTGTCCTGGTGGGCCGCATGACTGAAGTTGATGGGCTGGATCCTTTCGGAAAAGAGGAGGGAGGGAAAGACGATCCATCCCACCGCCAGGGCCACGATAAACCCCGAGAAGAAGATGACTAACCCTAAGACACTACTGCCGGAAGAATGCTTTTGCTCTTCTTTCATAGGACTGCCTCGGTTGCGTCACGGTATGGTTGATTGGGTCGGGCGTCCGGCGCCCTTGGCCGGCCGCCCCCTCCTAACGACGGTTTTCGCCCTCATTGCGAGGAGTTATGCAAAAACAAATTTTCACAAGGGAGACTCCTCTATTAATCGCATCCCTGGGACCTTGTCAAGAGAAAAGCAAGGAAAGAAAAGCCTGCGGGAAGGCAGGAGCGCCCTGTATCGGGAGGAAACCCAGCAGCTGTGGAGATGGTGGACGGCCATGAAATGTGCATTCCGGATTGCACAAGAGCATTGAGAACGGGATCGAGAGAGCCTGCACCCTCAATTCTGCACGGCCCCACTCATAGGACGGGAATCAACTGAAGTCAACATTTTTTTGATATTCTCAAACTGTGGAAATTCCGGGGGCTTGGCCGTCGGCAAGAGACTGCGCCCGGCCCTCGGGACCCCTGTGAAATCATTTCGAGCGTGCACCTCGGGCGAGTTGAATGTTATGATAACGTCCGGCGCGGACAAGCGGGGCTTGTCCGCGACCTTTTCCCGGCAACCGCCGATGCCCGAACCTCTATCGAGGAATTCCCGTGATGAGCCCTCGGACCCTTCCGGCCTGTTTTCGAGTCATGACCTTCAATCTGCGTTTCGAGAATGATCGGGACGGGGACCATGCCTGGAGCCTCCGCAAGGACTTTGTGGTGGAGGTCGTCAAGGCCTGCAAACCCGCGATTCTGGGCACCCAGGAAGGAACGCCGGGCCAGCTGGATTTTCTCCGGGAGCACTTGCCGGACTACACGATGGCGGCGCCCGATCGGCCCTTTGACCCCACTTGTCAGTATCCGACCCTGTTTTACGAGACCGGAAGGTTTCACCGGGCGGACAGCGGCGAATTCTGGTTGTCCCATACCCCTCCGGTCCATCGCAGCAAGAGCTGGGACAGCGCCTTTCCGCGCATGATGGGTTACGGTTTGCTGGAAGACCGGGAGGTTGGGAAAACCTTCTACGTCTCGGTTACCCACCTGGACCACCTGGGTGCCGAGGCTCGAGTCGGCCAGGCCCGGATGATCGCGGAATGGATTCGTGCCCACCCCGGTCCTCACATTCTCATGGGAGACTTCAACCAGCCACCGGATTCAAGGGTCCACGAGATCTTGACCGACCCCCGGATCGGTCTTCTCGACACGTGGCAGGTTTTGGGAAAAGGGCAGGGCCCGGAGGGGTGGACTCACCATGATTTCCACGGGGTCCCTCACAAATTCCGAATGGACTGGATCCTTGCCGGGCGGTCTTTTGACGTGGTCCGAGCCGAAATTGTGCGGGACCACAAAGACGGCGTCTATCCTTCGGATCACTTTCCCTACTGGGCGGACCTGTGCTGGGCAAGCTAAGATCAGGAGGGACCGGGGGGGTGGTCCCTTGTAGGAGCTCCGGCACCGCCGGGGCACGGCCCTTGAGGTCGGTATCGGACCGGAAACGGTTTTAGAAACAGAATCGGAAACCTTTGGGAGTCGTCATGAAAGAGAGTATACGAGTGGCCCTGGTTCAACCGAAACCCTATCCCGCTTTCGATGATCCCAGGAACCTGGGGCACGCGCTGCTGCTGTTGGAAAAATGCCGGGGGGAATCCCTGGACATGGTGTGTTTTCCCGAATACTTCCCTTTCCAGGGGGAACGTGAGCTGGCGGCGGCGGCAAAAGACCTCAACGCCTACCTTGTGGCCGGACTGGTGGAGTCCGAGGGGGGAAAGCAATACAACACCGCGACCCTCATTGACCGCTCCGGGCACATCCTGGGCAGGCAGCGGAAGCGCAACATCGGGTTGATCGAGCGGGAAGGGCTGGGGATCTCCCCCGGGGATGGGATCTTTCGAGCCTTCACCACGGATTTCGGCAAGATCGGGGTCCCGGTCTGTATCGATTTCTGGGGACAGCCCGAGGCCGGAAAACAACTGGCGGATCAAGGGGTGGAGGTGGTCTTCAACATCAGTATCTTCCCCATTTTGCGAGGGCACTGGAAAGTGGGCGCTTCCGTTCGAGCCTTCGACAATTTCTTCTCCGTGGTGGGAGTGAACACCGCCGACTACAACGCTCTCATCCACGGGAAGCGGATTCACCATCACGGAGGAAAGAGCTTCGTCCTGCAGCCTCCCAAGCTCCTGGACAAAGACGATTTCCGCCGCTGGCTGCGCAGTCTCGACTCGACGGAGAACTGGATCAGCCTCGAGCTCAACGAACTGGAGCAGGTGGCGGTGGCCTCCGTCCATTTGAGCACCACCCGGCGCTTTCGGCGCGAATTCTGGAATCGATTCGGTTTCCAACGCTGAAGCGGATGTCGTCCCGGGGAATTCGGCCATGTCTCCCCTGGGGGTTGGCCGGGACAAAGAAGGGACCCGTGGCTTCGAGGATATGGGGCCTTCGACGCCCCGCCGGGACCTGAACCGGGCATGCCGTCCGGATGCCCCCCGGGAAAACTGCATCCTTTGGTTTTCGTGGAGTACGAAGTATGAAAGAGCTGAAACGCAACATTTACCTGTGCATGAAGACCCTCGATGAGGCCGAGCGAATCTGGGGGGACCGGGTTTCTTGCCTGCGAACGAGGCTGGAAAGGGTTCCGACTGCTCAGGCCCTTCATCGGGTCACCGGGGAGCCCCTGACGGCCCGGCGGTCGGTTCCCCACTATCACGGGGCCGCCATGGACGGGTATGCCGTCAAGGCCCGGGCCACTTACGGCGCCGGGGACGTTCGTCCCATGATCCTGAAGGTGGGGGAGAACGCCTTTCCGGTGGACACGGGGGACCCTTTGCCCGGGGATACCGACGCCGTCATCATGATCGAGCACGTCCAGCCCGTAAAGCAGGACGAGATCGAGATTCGTGCTGCGGCGTTTCCCTGGCAGCATGTGAGGAAGGTCGGGGAGGACATCGTGGCGGGAGAGCTGATCCTGCCCCTCAATCACCTTCTGCGCCCCGTGGACCTGGGGGCTCTGCTTGCCGCCGGGGTCCTCGAAGTCCCCGTCTACGCGAAGCCCAAGGTCTGGATCCAACCTACGGGCACGGAGCTTGTGGCGGCGGAGGAAGCCGCCGAATCGGCCCCTGGGCAAATTGTGGAGTTCAACGGGGTGGTGCTTTCGGGCCTGGTGAGAGAGTGCGGTGGGGAGCCGCTCCTGCAGCCGATCATCGACGACCGGTACCCGGTCCTGCGGGAGCGCATGGAAGCCGCCCTGGCGTCCGAAGCCGACGTCGTGCTCTTCAACGCCGGGTCTTCGGCGGGCACGGAGGACTACACTGCAGCCATCCTGGGGGAGGTGGGGGAGGTCCTTGTCCACGGGGTCACCATGATGCCCGGAAAGCCCACCCTGCTGGGGCTGGCTCGGGGAAAACCGGTGGTGGGAATCCCCGGATATCCCGTTTCCGCACTCTTGGCCTTTGAACAATTCGTCCGCCCCCTGTTGTTCTCCCTGCAAGGGGTGTCGGCTCCCGCCTTTCCGGAAACGGAAGCGATTCTGGGACGCAAATTGCCGTCCCGTTTGGGTCTCGAGGAATTCGTCCGGGTCATCCTGGGGCGGGTCGCGGGGAAGCTCGTTGCCATGCCCCTCCAACGGGGAGCCGGGGTGATCACCTCCCTCACCCGGGCCGACGGGATCCTGCGAATTCCCCAGGAGCTCGAAGGAATGGAGGTGGCCGCCCCCACAAAGGTTCGTCTCCTTCGGTCCCGAGAACAGCTGGACCGGACCCTCATCATGATCGGGAGCCACGACAACACCCTTGACGTGCTGGCCAATGAGTTGAAGAAGCGAGACAGCCGGGTACACCTGTCCTCGAGCAACGTCGGGAGCCTGGGCGGACTCCTGGCCGTCCGCCAGGGGCATTGCCACCTGGCCGGGTCTCATCTCCTGGATACCGTAACCGGGGAGTACAATTTCTCCCACATCGAGCGATATCTCAAAGGGACACCGGTGCGCCTGGTACGATTGGCTGCAAGGACCCAGGGCTTTCTACTGAAGCCCGGAAACCCTAAGGGGATTCGGGGGGTCCGGGACCTGGTTCGCCCGGACGTCACCTTCCTCAATCGGCAGGCGGGATCCGGGACCCGGATCCTCCTGGACTATCTGCTGCAAAAAGAGGACCTGGCTTCCCAGGGGATTGTCGGCTACGATCAGGAAGAATTCACCCACATGGCCGTGGCGGTCAACGTGCTCAGCGGCCGTGCGGACACCGGGATGGCGATTTTCGCCGCAGCCCGAGCCCTGGACCTGGACTTCGTCCCCGTGACCGAGGAACAATACGACCTGGTCATCCCCGAGTCCGAATGGGAGGACCCCAAGGTCCGGATGCTCCTGGACATTGTCGTTTCCGGTCCCTTTCGTCGGACGGTGGCCGCCATGGGAGGCTACGACACGGCTCGTTCGGGCGAACTGGTGGGCCGGTGGGACGGTCGGGAATGGTTGTTGCGGGAGCGAACCTGATCCGACATCCGCGCCGGACCGGGATCGGGAACACATCCCGGAATCACAGGGACAACCCCCGGAAGGTACCGGACATGTTCGGACGGAAATGGAGAAGAAACGTTGCTCTCGGCCTTGTCCTCCCGGCACTGCTGCTGGTCCGGAGCCCGGTCGGGTCACAGAGCGGTGAAACGGCGGATCGCCCGAGCGAGGTCGCCCTGCTTCCCCGGGCGAACGGCATCAAGAACCTCATCCGGGTGCCCCTGGTTCGCCAGTCGAAGAATTATACCTGCGGAGTCGCCCCCCTGGAGTCGGTTCTCGGGTATTCCCGTCAGTCCATCCCGGAGGGTAAGTTGGCCGAGAGGCTAAAGACTACGGAGGCCGGGGGGACTCATTATCGGAACATGGTGCGTTTTGCCCGGAATCACGGGTACATGGTTCGCAAGGTTTTGGACATGGCCCTGGAGGACCTCGAGCAATGGATCGACAGGAGAAGACCGGTGATCGTGGTCATCCAGGCCTGGGCCGATCCTCCCGTGGATTATCCCCACGATTGGAACGACGGCCACTACGTGGTGGCGGTCGGTTATGACGACGAAAACTTCTACTTTATGGACCCTTCCACCCTGGGCCACTATGCCTTCATTTCGCGGGTGGAATTTCTCGAACGGTGGCACGACAAGGACGACACCACGGGGGAAGTCTTGAATCGGTTTGGGCTGGTGCTGGAGAAGGACGGCAACCTGTACGATCCGGAGATCGTGACGCGGTTGAAATGATCCATGGCTCGGGGAAGTGCGTCCTATGTCCGCTTGTATGAAAACGGGATCCTGCAGGAACGAGCCCGAATCCTGCGCCGGATGATGGATCGGTGCACCCTGTGCCCGCGCCGTTGCCGAGTCAACCGAAACGAAGGTCGGACGGGGGCGTGCGGAGTGGCGAACGGGCCTACCGTTGCGGCCGTCCATCTGCATCCCTGGGAAGAGCCCCCTCTCTCGGGCACTCGTGGGTCCGGCACCATTTTCTTCTCCGGGTGCACTCTGCGGTGCGTCTTTTGCCAGAACTATCCCATCAGTCAACTGGGGGTGGGACGCATTCTTTCCGTGGAGGAGTTGGGACGCAAAATGCTGGAGCTCCAGGGGAAGGGTGCCCACAATCTGAACCTGGTGACGGCCACCCAGCAGATGCCCTATGTGGTCGAGGCCCTGCTCCATGCCGTTCCACGCGGCCTGTCCCTCCCCTTGGTCCATAATACCGGCGGGTACGAAAGGGTGGAGGTCCTCCGCCTGCTGGACGGCATTGTGGACATCTACCTGCCGGACATCAAGTACGACGATCCCCGGGCGGCGGCCTTCTGCTCCGGGCGGGAAGACTATGTGAGGGTGAATCGGCACGCGCTGCTGGAAATGTGGAGACAGGTGGGGGGATTGCACCTCGATTCCAAAGGCCTTGCTTTTCGGGGAATGCTGGTGCGCCACCTGGTGTTGCCCGGGGATTTGTCCGGAACAAGGAACTGTTTGCGCTTTCTTGCCGCCCGATTGGGTCCGGGGGTGTGGGTGAGCCTCATGAACCAGTATTTCCCGGCTCACCGTGCCCTGGAAATGCCACCCCTGGACCGGAAAGTCACCCGGGAAGAATATGAAAGGGCCAAAGCCTGCCTCGATGAGCTCGGGCTGGTTCATGGGTTTGTCCAGGGGGGAGCGGAAAAGGAGACCGGGACTTTTCTTCCCCGGAATCCCGCTCCCCGGAAGCGCGGCAGGAAAAGGGAAGTGCCGGGATAGGGTGGTTCGCCGGGAACGGCCCGGTGCAGGACGAACCTTGCCCGAGGCCCCCAAGGTGGGGGCAGGGCGGGAGGCGTGACCATGGGACCTACCGTCGTGCTGTTGGTGGACGACGAAGCTCCGTTCGTGGAAACCTTGACCCGTCGATTGGCCCGAAAAGGCTTCGTCATCCTGAAGGCGTTCAGCGGCCTCGAAGCCCTGGATGGTCTCTCTCGGCGCAGGGACGTCGATGTGGTCCTCCTGGATGTGAAGATGCCGGGGATGGACGGCATAGAGACCTTGAGGGCCATCAAGAGGCATCATCCCCTGGTCGAGGTCATCCTTTTGACCGGTCATGCCGTCCTGGAGACGGCCATCGAGGGGATGAAGCTGGGAGCCTTCGATTTCCTGTTGAAGCCCTGCGAGATGGAGCACTTGGTGGGCAAGATCCTGGATGCAAAGGACAGGCGGAGGGATCGTGCGGGAAAGGTGTTACAGGCTCGAGCCGTCGAGGCGGCTGATCGCCGGGGGGATTGAGGGAGAGGACTCAGGGGGAACTCTCCCTCCGGTCTCATGTTCCGGGCTTCCCGGCATTGTGGTTATCCCACGGGGGGCGGGTCCTACGGGGTTTCGAGCTCGAGCGGTTCTCTTTCCTCTTCCACCCTTTCCTTTTGTCCAAACATGGTCTAATGTAGCAGCTCTCGGTTCTTTCCAGCATAGACATTGTCCCGAAATCCATAGAGAAATCCTGCGTAAGGGCCTCTCCTGCGCGCCAGGCAAGGTGGACAGGCATGGAAGAAAAAGGATACAGAAAGCTGCAGTGGAAGATCATCGCCACAACTCTCGGCTTCGCCCTGGTCCCCCTCTTTGCCCTGGGCCTGACCATCTACTATCAGTTCAGCGTCTCCTACACAGCCAAGATCATGGAGAGCCTGAAAACTCTGGCGGAAAACCGGCGCAGCGCCATCGATCTTTTTCTGGACGAACGGGTATCCCAGCTCAATTCCTTGGCGTATACCCACCACCTGGATCAGCTCAAGGACGAAGAATATCTCAATCGCGTCTTCACCCTGGTTCAGGCCAGGTCCAAGTCCTTTGTGGATTTCGGGATCATTGACCGGGAAGGGAACCAGGTGGCGTACGTGGGGCCCTACCAGTTGAAGGGGCTCAATTACCGGAACGAAGAGTGGTTCGACGCCGCCATGCTTCGAGGGGTGTATATCAGCGACGTGTTCATGGGCTTCCGCAAATTTCCTCATTTCATCATCGCCGTCATGCGACGAGAGGGGGATCGGTCCTGGATCCTTCGGGCCACCATCGAGACGGAAATCTTCGACACCATGGTCAAGGCGGCCCAGGTGGGGCAAAAAGGGGACGCCTTTCTCATCAATCGAGACAAAGTGCTCCAGACGACCCCGCGCTTCGGCGGAGAGGTGCTGGATCGGCTCCCGTACGGGAATTTCACCAAGTTCGAGGGAACTCGGGTGGAAGAGATGGAGGTGGACGGGCAGGCGGCCCTATTCGGGATGACCTGGATAAGGAACAAGGACTGGCTCCTGGTCGTCCGGGAGGATCCCCGGGAAGAGCTGTCCCCTTTGTTTCGAGCCCGCCACCTGGCCATCGCCCTGGTCCTGGGCGGAGTGCTCGTCATCGTTTTGGGGGCGACCTTCGTGGCCCGGGTCATCACCGCCCAGTTGATCCAGGCGGACCGGGAAAAGGCAATGCTGGACGCCTCCCTCATCCAGTCGAGCAAGATGGCGGCCCTGGGCAAGATTGCCGCGGGAATCGCCCACGAAGTGAATAACCCCCTGGCGGTGATCAAGGAAAAAGTGGGGTGGCTGAGGGACCTCCTGGAGGAGGAAGAAATCGCGACCAATGAAAACTACAAGGAGTTCGACGACGCCGTACGGAAAATCGACTACCACGTGGACCGGGCCAAGAAGGTGACCCATCGCCTCCTGGGTTTCGCACGGAGAATGGAGCCGGTACAAGAGAAAGTGGACGTCAACCGGCTGTTGGACACGACCATCGATTTCCTTCGCAACGAAGCCCACTACCGCAGCATCGAAATCCAGACGGACTTCACGGAAACCCTGCCCCAGATCACCAGCGACTCCGCCCAGTTGCAGCAAGTCTTCCTCAACATCCTCAACAACGCCATCGATGCCATCGGCAAGAATGGAACCATCACGGTCCGCTCAAGACTCACCAACAAGGACAAGGAAATCGCCGTCTGCATTGCCGATGACGGTCCCGGGATTCCCAGCGACGTGCTGGGCAAGATTTTCGATCCCTTCTTCACCACCAAGGAGGTCGGAAGCGGAACGGGGCTGGGTCTTTCCATCAGCTACAGCATCGTGGAGAAACTGGGTGGGAGAATCGTCGTAGCCAGCCAGGTCGGAAAGGGAACCACTTTCACCATCTGCCTTCCCGTCAATCAAAGCGCCTAGCAAGGATTTGCGGAACGGGAAGCCCTTGCCGGCGGCCGTAGTCCCCCTGCCGTCCGGCCCTGGAACGACAAGACAAGAAGGTCGCAGCATGGAAAATTTTAGGGTCTTGATTGTCGATGATGAACCGGATTTTCTCGAAACCATCGTGAAGCGTCTCCTCAAAAGGAAAGTGGACGCCACGGGGGTGGACAGCGGTCCGAAAGCCCTCAAGCTCCTGGAGAAGGAACCCTTCGATGTGGTCATTCTGGATGTGAGAATGCCCGGCATGGACGGGATCGAAACCTTGAGGGAGATGAAAAGAAAGAATCCTCTCATGGAGGTGATCATGCTCACGGGCCACGCCTCCGTGGAAGCGGGGATGCAGGGCATGCAGCTGGGCGCCTTCGACTACGTGATGAAGCCTGCAGAGATCGATGATTTGTTGGAAAAGGTTCGTCAGGCTTATGAACGGAAGTCGCTCCACGAGGAGAGGCTTCGTGCGGAGGGTTGACGGGAGCAACGGGTCCCGCACGCGTCATTGTCACGGTTGATCCCAACGGCGGTTGATGGCAGGTCATGTCGAACCTTTGGCGATCCGTTTATCCGTTCCTGTGTTCCCATGCCTTGAGCTTCCTGGCGTTGGGCCTGTCCGTGCCCGTCTGGGCTTTTGGAGGATGGTCCGCCTGGGTCTGGATTCTCCCCATGATCGCGGCCTCCGAGATCGTGATCCGGGATTTTCAGGGGCGGATCCGCCGGGCCAACGAACAGAAATGCTTTCTGGACGAACAGTTGATCCAGTCCCAGAAGCTGGCCTCCATTGGAGAGCTTTCCTCGGGGATTGCCCACGAAATCAACAATCCGTTGGCCATTATCGGGCAGGAAGTGGAATGGATGGGGCACCTTCTGAAGAAGGAGAGCATCGGAGACCCCCGGGAGATGGAGGAACTGAAGGGCTCCATGAAGGAAATCTCCCGCCAGGTGGATCGCTGCCGGGAAATCACTCATAAGCTCCTGGATTTTGCCCGCAAGAGGGAACCGCTCCTCCAGGGGGTGGACATCAACCGACTGGTGGAAGACATGGCCCGGCTGGTCGAGCGGGAGGCAACCCATCACGGGATTCGGATCGTGCGCGAATACCGCAAGGACCTGCCCGTGGTCTACACGGATGCGCCCCTGATCCGTCAGGTGATCCTAAACCTGCTCAACAACGCCACCTATGCCGTTCAGAAGGACGGCACCATCACCGTTAGGACCCGGCGGGCGGACCCCGAGGCCATCACGGTCACCATCGAGGATACGGGTTGCGGTATTTCCAAAGAACATTTAAACAAAATATTCGATCCCTTCTTCACGACCAAGCCCCCCGGGAAAGGGACGGGACTGGGCCTGTCCCTGTGCCACGGCATCGTTACGAAGCTCGGAGGCCAAATCTCGGTGAGCAGCGAGGTGGGGAAGGGATCCAAGTTCACCCTCCGTCTTCCGGCGCAATCGAAAAAAGGAGAAGCATGAGCATGGAGCAGGCGTCGAGGAAGCCAAGAGTCCTCCTGGTGGATGACGAGGAGAGATTTCGCACGACTTTGGGAAAGTTGCTGACCGTTCACGGACTGTCGGTTTCCACCGTTGGAAGCGGGACGGATGCCCTGGAGGAATTGAAAAAGGGCGGCTACGATGTGATCCTGTTGGACGTGAAGATGCCCGGTATGGATGGAATGACGACCCTGGCGGAAATCAAGAAGATCGACCGGAACCTCGAGGTCATCATGCTGACGGGACACGCTTCGGTGGACGTGGCGGTCGAGATCATGCGCCTGGGCGGGTACGAGTATCTGCTGAAACCCTGTCCCGTGGAGGAGATCCTCGAGAAAGTGGAAGCGGCCTTCGAGCGAAAAGCCACGCGGGAGTCCCGGTTGAAGAAAGGAGCCGCTAGTCCGGCTCCGACCGTTTGAACGCCTTGGACTGAATGTTGGTGTCCTTCATGAGTCGGTGGAGATACTGGCGTTTTACTCCCAGCTCCCGGGCGGCCTGGGAAACGTTCCCGCCGTGCTTCGAGAGCACCCTGTGAATGAATCGCGATTGGAACTGCTCGATGAGCCGTTCCTTCGCCTCTTTTAGCGGAAGGGAGAACAACTCTTCTTCCCCGGGCCGAGCCGTGCGGGGGGAGGGAGCCGGGGATCCGGGATCGGACAAATAGAGGTCTCCCAGGCGGATGATCCCGTCCTGGGCCATGATCACCCCCCTCTCGACGGTGTTCTCCAGTTCCCGAACGTTTCCCGGCCAAGGCCTTTCCATGAGGTACTCGAGGACGCCTTCGGAAAACCGGGCCTCCTTTCCGTGAAGGGCCCCGTATTTTTCCAGGAAATGGTGGGCCAGGAGCGGAATGTCCTCCGTTCTTTCCCGAAGGGCGGGCAGACGAAGGTTGATGACGTTCAACCGGTAGAACAGGTCCTCCCGGAACTCTCCCTTTCGAATCTTCTCTTCCAGGTTGCGGTTGGTGGCGGCGATGAAACGAATGTCCACCTTGCGGATCGAGGTGGATCCGACCACCTTGTATTCTCCCTCCTGGAGCAGCCGCAGAAGCTTCACCTGCATGGGCGGGCTCAAATCCCCGATCTCGTCCAAAAACAGCGTCCCGCCGTTGGCCTCCTCCACCAGTCCTTTCTTGTCCCGGATCGCCCCCGTGAATGAGCCCCGCAGGTGGCCGAAGAGTTCGCTCTCGATGATGGATTCGGGAAGAGTGCTGCAGTCGATGGGAATGAATTCCTTGTCCTTTCGCAGACTGTGGGTGTGGAGGATGCGAGCCACCAGTTCCTTGCCCGTTCCGCTCTCGCCGGTGAGCAGAACCGTGGCCGAAGTCTTGGCTACCCGGTCGATTCGGCTGTGGAGCCTCTGGATGGCGGGGCTGTTTCCGATGAAGCTGGAAAAGCCGGATTCTCCCGAAAGCCTCTCCCGCAGGTAGGAGTTCTCGCGCTGCAGGCGCTGCCACTTCACGGCCTGGTCCAGAAGGTGGAGGATTCTTTCTTTTCGAAAGGGCTTGGTGATATAATCGAATGCTCCCTTCCGCGTCGCTTCGACGGCGGATTCAATGGAGCCGAATGCCGTCATGACCACCACCGCCGTGAGGGGGTCCTTCGCTTTCACGCATTCCAACACCTGAATGCCGTCCATCCGGGGCATTTTGAGGTCGGTGATGACTACGTTGTAGGCATCGGCCTGCAGCAGGTCCGGGACTCGAAGAGGATCGTCGGTGGTCACGACCTCGTAGGAGGTCTTCTCCGAGACGATCCGCTTGAGAAGGGCCAACATGTCCTTTTCGTCGTCGACGATGAGTATCTTCCCGGCCATGGTGATGTTCTCCGCGAGGTTCTCGATCGTTTCCAATTCTGAGCCCCAGGGGAGAACAAGTCAACCGGATTGTCATCGCATAGTTTCACTGTAATGCAAGAGGGACATTGTGAAAGAGGATAGCAAACCGGAGGGGATGGCCACCCGGGAGAGGGTCAGGCTGCGTCGGGTGATCAAGATCGTAGGAATGATCACCGTGGCCCTGGTGGGTCTGGCTTTGTACTTGGGCGCCTCCACCGCCCGCTACATGAAGGAGATCATCCGCAGTCAGTTCAACAACCAGCAGCTGGTCTTCGCCAGGACCAGCGCCCTGAAGATCGAGACCAGCATTCAAAACGCCGTGACGGACCTGATTCTTCTCAACTCCTCCCCCGCCATCCAGTACTGCGACCCCGAAGCCTACGAGGCCCTTCTCCTCTCGACTCTTCCCGTGCTCAACCGGGACCACATCCAGGAGATCCGCCGGGTGGACCGGGAAGGAAACACCATGTTCGTGGCCGATGAGCAGGGAGTCGGCATGAAACACCTGGGGCCCTTGCGCCGGGAAGCGGGGGTGTATCTGTCTTGGGCCTCCGACATGAGCAATCGCGGCAAGACCATGGCCACCGGGCTCCGCACCCAGGAGCTGTCCAAGGACAGAAAGCGAATCCTCATCGATTTCGTGGTTCCCACCTACGAGGATTCCTCAGATCCCCAACACCCGAGGCCCACTCATCGTTTTGCCGGCTTTCTGGCGGCCACCCTGAACGTGAGCAGCCTGCTCCAGGAGATCATGCCCCCGGTCCGGTCGGGGAAGACGGGCTACGCCTGGGTCCTGGACTCCTCGGGAAGCTTCCTTTACCATCCCGAGCCCTCCTTCGTCGGGGAAAACGCCTTCCAAGTCCGCGCTTCCCGAAATCCGAAGATCTCTTTTGAAAGAATCAATGAAATCCAACGAAACGAGATGCTCCATGGAAAAGAGGGCACAGGGACCTATTTTTCCGGCTGGCACCGGGAATTGGTGGAACCCATGGAGAAGCTCATCGCCTACGCTCCCGTGCGACTCCAGGGGCCATACATGTCCTACCTGTGGTCCGTGGCGGTGGTGGCCCCTGCGGATGAAATCGAGGGCGTCATTCATTCGGTCTACCAGGGTCAATTCATTCTCCAGGGGATCATCATTTTCATCATCATCCTGGGAACCGTCATCATCATCCTGTACGAGCTGCGCTGGTCCACGATCCTGGAACACGAGGTGGCCGTCAAGACACGGGATATCAGCCGATACGCCTCGGAGTTGGAACGCTCCGAGGCCAAGTATCGCTCCCTGGTGGAAAGCGCCGAGGACCTGATCTTCATGGTGGACCAGGACGGCATCCTCAAAACGGCCAACCGCCACATGGCCCGCATGTTCGGCATGGAAGACGAAGAAATCGTTGGGCAGAGCCTGTACCGGCTCTTGCCCCGGGAGCAGGCAAATTCCCAACTAAACCTGGTGCGCCGGGTCTTGCGCGAGGGCCGTCGAGTACGCACGGAAACCCTTCTTTGCATCGGCGAGGAAGACTTCTGGTTCAACATCCAGTACCTGCCGGTGAAGGGGGAGGCGGGGGGGCCTTCCTTCATCCTGGGAATCGCCCGGGACATCACCGAGCGCAAGGGCCTGGAAAAGCAGCTCATCAACACGGAGAAGCTCGCTTCCCTGGGGACCCTGGCCGCGGGCGTGGCCCACGAAATCAACAATCCCCTGGGGATCATGCTGGGTTTTTGCGATCTTCTCCTGGAGCGGATGGATCCGGGCACCATGGAATACAACGACCTGAAAACCATCGAACGCCACGGACTCCACTGCAAAAGCATCGTCGAACGCCTGCTGAGCTTTGCCCGGATCAGCGAGGAAACGGAAGAATTCTGCGATCTCAACGCCAACGTGGAATCCATGGTGACCGTGGTGCGGCATACCCTGAGCCTGCACAAAATCCGCCTCGAGACCCACCTGGACGAGTCCCTGCCCGCGGTTCGAGGGGATTCCAGGGGAATCCAGCAGGTGCTCCTGAATTTGATCAACAATGCAGTGTACGCCATGGACGGCCAGGGACTCCTGACCATCTCGACTCGGCCGAGCAGGAAGAGGAACCACGCGGAGTTGGTGGTCGCGGATACCGGCTCGGGGATCAAAAGAGAATTCCTGCAAAAGATTTTCGATCCCTTCTTCACCACCAAGAAGGTGGGAGACGGCACGGGACTGGGGCTTTCGGTGAGCTACGGAATTGTCTCCAGGTACGGAGGAGACATCGAGTGTGAAAGCTACACCCAGGAAGAAAGACCCGGCCGCTCGGGGACGACCTTCACCGTGACCCTGCCTTTCAAGGAAGGCCTGCCGCCCGATCTTTCCGAGGCTTCTTAGACCTTTTTCACGGGCCTTCGCCTCCATCCCCGGCTCCAAGACGCCCCCAGAGGCCGGCATCCCCCCTCCACCCTGGCACGTTCCTTGTTTTTACCCATGCCGAGCGTTCATCTTTCCCAACGAGACCTCGCGACGCACGCCGCGATGCCCCGTTCCCCGGCACTGCATCGGTCCGGGCGATTCGGTGCGGGGGCCCGAGGACACCATGGTCGACCCCAATCGAATGAACATCCTGATCTTTGATCCCGACCGAGACATGAGCGAGCTCTTTGCCCGGGCCCTGGAGACCTGCCGCGGCAGCAAATGCTACCTTGCCTCGGAGGAAGACGAGGTCCTGGCACTTCTAAAGGAGGTCGCATTCCGCCTGCTCCTGGCGGATCTCGGCCTCATCATGGTGAATGATTTCAGCCTATTGCGGAAGGTTCGCCGCCTGTTCCCCCAGGTGGTCGTGGTGGTGGACACGTTCCTCCATCAGAGGGACGGGGTCTCCCGGGCCATGGAATTGGGGGCCCTGGGCTACATCCTAAAACCCGTCCAGATCGAGGTCTTCCGGAAGAAAATCCGAGACTTTTTGTCGATTCGGCATCCCGGGACGGACCCGGATGTCCACCAGTAGTTGACGGATCTGTCTCCCGTGGGTTTCTCCGAACTGGATCGCACAAGATTTCGAGTGCCGTGGGAACGCTTGTAATGTCTTTCACGACATTTCGGGGGGATCGCCCCCGGCATTAGGCATACAACTTGCTCGATGAGGCTGCCCGGACGGGAGGCACGTCCGTCCGGGGGGTCGGAAGCGATGGAGATGGGGATACCTGCGATAGGAGGAAGGAAATGGCGAAAAAAGTACTGGTGCCGACGGACGGCTCGGAACATTCCATGAAAGCGGTGCGTGCGGCCCTGGAATTGGCGGAGCAGGGCCTGGCCGAGGTGACCCTGATGGCGGTGGCCTATTACATCCGGGAGGATTTCGAAGAGATGCCCCCCAATGTGCAGGACAAATTGGATGCCCAGGCCAAGAAGGCCCTGAGGGCCGCCAAGGCCCTGTTCGAAGAGAAAGGGATCTCGGTGGAGACCATCCTGGAAACGGGCTTCGTCCCCGCAAACAACATCATAGAAAGGGCCGAAAAGGGGAAGTTCGACCAGATCCTCATGGGGAGCACCGGGATGACGGGCTTTTTCAAGCGCCTGCTCATCGGAAGCACCGCATCCAAGGTGGTGTCCACGGCCCCGTGCACGGTAACGGTTGTTCGATGATACAGGAAGAAATCCAGAGGGATGCAAAAGGGAGGATAGGGAAAATGATTGGAATCCGGACAAAGTGGCTGGGAATTCTTGCCGCGGTCGGCGTCTTCTTTCCGGCTGCGGCCATGGCTGCGGCGGGCCCCGCGGCCCCGCTCGTCATCGTGGCCGACACCCGAAAGCTCAGCGGAATCATGGCATGGTGGGCCAATCTCTACAATGAAAGTCACCTGTATTTCACCCTTCTCACCGTGGTTCTCATTCCCATCATCGGCGTAGTCTTCGGGGTGGTTGCCGACATCGTCATGACCCACATCGGCATCGACCTCAAATCCAGAGACCTTGCCGAACATTGATGTCGAACCCGGGAGCGGCATGCCCGAAATCTGAGAGACAGGAGGAGAGACATGGATTGGCTTTACATTTTGATGCCCATCGCCGGGGTGAAAATCTTCTGGCCGGGTTTGATCATCCTGGGAATCGGCGTGGGAATCATCGGCGGCTTCTTCGGGATGGGAGGAGCCTGGATGGTGACTCCGGGCTTGAACATTCTGGGTTTTCCCATGGCCTTTGCCATCGGAACGGACATCGCCCACATGGCGGGCAAATCCCTCATTTCCACCATGCGCCACGGCAAATTCGGCAACGTGGACTACCGCCTGGGCCTGATCATGCTCGTGGGGACCGTGATCGGGTTCGAGGTCGGGGCCCAGATGGTCATGTGGCTCGAGCGGATCGGGAGCGTAGAGATTACGGTGCGCTATCTGTACCTGGCTCTGCTCGCTCTCATCACCTGGATGGTGTTCAGCGACGTGGCCAAGCGCAGGAAGAAGGAGCGGGAAGCCAGGGCCGCGGGGATCGAGCTGGAGAAGACGGCCACGGGACTCGAGTGGCACAAGACCTTCCACAAGATCAAGATCCCCCCCATGGTCCATCTCAAGGCCGCGGGGATCTACTGTTCCGCCTGGCTGCCCATCGGGGTGAGCTTTCTCACGGGCTGGCTGGCGGGAATCCTGGGAATCGGAGGGGGGCTCATTCGCATGCCCGCCCTCATCTACATCATCGGCTGCCCGACCCACGTGGCCGTGGGGACCGACCTCTTCGAGGTCATGATCTCCGGGCTTTACGGCGCCGCAACCTACACCTACAAAGGACGCACCGAGTTGGTCGCCGCCATCATCATGCTGATAGGCGCTTCCATCGGCGCCCAGATCGGGACGGTGGCCACCAAGTACATCAAGGGTTCCGGGATTCGCATCGCCTTTGGTCTCGCCGTGGTGGGGTGCGCCATTTCCATTGTCTTGAAGCTCCTTGCCATGTATTTCCCCGCCCAAAAACCCTTCTACGACGCAGCGGCCACCTTCTTTGTCCTGGGGGTGGTGGCGGCCCTGTCCATCTACATCGCCGTGCGGATGTTCCAGGGAGCCAGTGCCGAGGTTGCGGCCAGGAAAGCGGCCATGAAGAAGGCCGACCAGGGTTAAGGGTGCGTCGGGAAACCCCGGAGTACGGGGGCTGGGTTTCCGGGCCGTCCGCGGCTTGGACCCCCTTCGGGGGGCCGCCCCCTCGAGAACGGCGAAGGGGTCTTCCCAACACGGGGAAACGTAACAGGAAGCAGAAGAGTCTCAACAAACGGGAGATCAAAATGGGAAAGAATCGACACTGGGTTGCTGCATGGCTCATGTTTCTCTCCCTGGCCTTCATGGCGGGCTGCGGCGAATATGGAAAGGTGGACCAGGGAAGGGTGATCAAGTTCGACAAAGACAAACAGTTGGTGACCATCATTCGGGATGTCAAGGAAGACCCGAATAATCCCGACTACAGCCACCTCCCGCCCATCACCTACGA
>Ga0116192_1000639_pt1 | contig 26032 bp, 40 predicted proteins | sample AD_UKC113_MetaG_FD_89876 | JGI IMG/M metagenome (GOLD analysis project Ga0116192, IMG submission 89876) | Active sludge microbial communities of municipal wastewater-treating anaerobic digesters from Hong Kong - AD_UKC113_MetaG | ecosystem: Engineered > Bioreactor > Anaerobic > Digestate...
CTGATTATCGACGGAAGGCTCATCGGAAAGGCCCTGGAACGGTTTAATATCGATCAGAAATGGTTGAATGACAAACTCCGGGAGCATGGCGTCAGCGACTATAAATCTGTATTCTATGCCAGTCTTGCCGCTACCGGAGAGCTGTATGTGCAGAAAAAGGGAGAATACCTGGACTAGAAAGTCTTAAAATCTCCTGGATGCATTCAAGAGGTACTCCACGATCTTATGCATGATCTCCAGCTCCAGCTTCTTGATATCCACCTGGGAAAGCATCGGCATGATTTCATCAGGATACTCGATCTTTACCTTTGGAGGCTTGCGCACAACATTGACAATTGCGTTTTTAAAGCTGACCTGATCATCCTGATAGGAGACCTTCAGCACAAAGTATGGATCAAAGCTCTTTTCTTTAATGACGCTGACATCAATTTTCTTTTCCAAAACAACCCCCCGCAAACGCTAAGACATCGTTTCTGTCATTATTCTATAATTATCGTCACCGGATAGCAAGCGCTTTGGCCTTATTATCCCTTAAAAATACATCATTTAAACTTATGCAGCAGATTTTCCATAAATGTCGGCTTGTGAACCCCGGGCTTTTCAATGCGTTCGGGTGTCAGAACAGACCTCAGGAGCTCTGCCAGCTCCAGAGAATCCTTAGGGATAGAGGGCAGATAAACCCCGCCTGTCCCGGCATCCTCTCTTCTGTGAAAGTCCGAGCCTGATACGGCGATCCAATGGCGTTCACTGGCATAGGCCAGGGCCTTCGGATTATTGGAGTCATGACGGGGATTGCCGTTAAACACCTCAAGCCCTTCAACCAGCTCATCATGAACCCTGGTGATATTCTTCCGAAAGGGATGGGCCTGGATCAGCAGAAGATGATTCTCTTCGGCCTTACGCCGCAGTGCGTCGGCCTCAAGGAGAAAAAGATTCTCATTGGCATATAAAAAGGCTTCATCAAAGCCATAGACCAGAATATCATCACGGGTATCGGGCAAATCGTATTCCATGCCCAGAATAACCCTGACACCCCGCTTATCGCCTTCTCTCCGGGCATTTCGATAGCCTTTTAAAAAGCAATCCACCTTCTGCTCCCATGAAAGACTGCCAAGCTTCTCAAAATAGCGTTTACTGAAATGGTCGGTGATCACCACCGTATGATATCCCAGCTTCTTATAGAGCCTGATGCCCCAACTGGCAGGGAATCTGCCGCAGGGGCTTACCTCAGCGGTATGGAAATGAAGTTCTGTTTTATATGCGTCCAAAATCGTGCACTGCTCCTAAAAAATAATCCGTGTGCCAAAGACCAGGGCCACAAAGATAAGGCCCACCAGACTGGCTTTAAGGTCCAGGGTTGTAAATGAGATTTGCTTCATTCGGGTTCTGCCCTTGCTTCCCCGATAGCATCTGGATTCCATGGCTTCGGCAAGCTCGTCGGCCCTTTTAAAGGCACTGATGAAGAGGGGCACCAGTACCGGGATGAAGCTTTTGACTCTTTTGAAGATGCTGCCTGTATCAAAATCGGCTCCCCTGGAGGCCTGAGCCTTCATAATACGCTCTGTCTCCTCCATAAGCGTGGGGATGAATCTCAAAGCTATGGCCATCATCATGGCGATTTCATGGGCCGGTACACCGATCTTTTCAAGGGGCTTGAGCATTTTCTCAATGCCGTCGGTCATGGCCATAGGTGTGGTAGTAAGGGTCATCAGCGAAGCCGCCATGATCAGCATAACCAGACGAATAAAGAGCTTCACTGCGGCAATCAGACCTTCATAGGTCACCTTAACCGGCCCTATAGTAAAAAGGGCTGTGCCGGGAAAGAAGAAGATATTTAAGACTGCTGTTAGGGCCAGAATAAAGAGCAGTGGCTTAATACCCTTAAGGGAATGCTTGACGGGAATATTGCTGGTAAATATCAAAAGCAGTATGAATGCACCCATCATCACGTACTCCTGCCAGCTGTCCATGATGAAGACTGCCACCATGAGTATAGCCGTCCAGATGAGCTTTGTTCTCGGATCAAGCCTGTGAAGGACAGACTCGCCGGGGATGTATTGACCCAGTGTGATATTACCGATCATGTCCGTCGCCTCCCTTCATAGTGCCAAGGCTGCCCATAATGGCTTTCTCGGCTGCAGAGACTGTGAGCACTATGTCCTCGAAGCCATACCCCTTTTGATTTAATGCCAAAAAGACCTGAGTCATCACAGGAATATCCAAATCCAGCGCTTTCAACGCGTCCACGTGGCTGAATACCTTAGCCGGCGTGTCCAGCATCTCAAGGCGACCCTTGCTTAACACGGCCACTCTGTCGCAATAGGCCGCGATATCATCCATGTTGTGTGAAATGATGATAATGGTGGTGTCGTGCTCATGATTGAGTGTCTTAAGGATATTGAAAACCTCGCGGCTGCCTTTTGGATCCAATCCTGCTGTGGGTTCGTCCAGTATCAATACCTTTGGGTTCATCACCAGAACCCCCGCGATGGCAACCCTTCGCTTCTGACCACCTGAAAGCTCAAAAGGTGATTTTTCAAGCAGTTCCTCCGAAAGGCCCAAGAGCTGAATGGCATCTTTAAGCCGCTTGTCGCATTCCTCCTTTGGCAGCATCATCTTGCTTAGGCCAAAGGTAATGTCCTTATATACGGTCTCTTCAAACAGCTGGTGCTCAGGATATTGAAAGATCAGACCCACCTTCTGCCGCAGCTCCTTCAGGGACTTTCCCCCTGTTGAAAGGCCGTCGACCTCTATCTCCCCCGAGGTAGGCTTTAAAATGCCGTTGAGATGCTGTACAAGGGTGGATTTGCCCGAGCCTGTGTGCCCGATAATACCCAGGATCTCACCCCTCTTTATCTCCATGGAGATGTCATCGAGAGCCTTTCTTTCATAAGCCGTCCCGGGCATATAGGTATGGGTCAGGTTCTTGATCTTGACAATGCTCTCGGAGTGCTCCCGTCCTGCCGGTCGCAGGAGGTTAACCTTGTTGCCGCTTCCCTCACGGGAAATCAGCGACTCAAGGCTTCTGATGCCCTCCTCTGTGGAAACAGGCAGCTCTCCTACGCCTATGCCCTTCTGCTTCAACCGATACAAGAGGGCAGTCACATGAGGTACATCAAGGCCTGCTTCCTTGAGGGTTTCCACCCGGCTGAATATCTCCCTTGGTGTTCCATGAAGAATGAGCCGGCCGGCCTGCATCACAAGGACGCGATGGGCATGGATGGCCTCATCCATATGATGGGTGATAAGAATTATGGTCATCCCCTTTTCCCTATTAAGGGTCAGGAGTAAATTCAAGACCTCTCTGCGGCCCTTAGGGTCCAGCATGGAGGTGGCTTCATCCAGCACAATGCATTTGGGTTCCATGGCCAGAATACCGGCAATGGCTACCCGCTGCTTCTGTCCGCCCGAAAGCATGTGGGGTGAGTGCTTCAGAAAATCGGCCATGCCAACGGTAGCAGCAGCGCTGTCAACCCGCTTCCGAATCTCCTCAGAGGGCACACCCAGGTTTTCGGGACCAAAGGCGATATCCTCCTCCACAGTGGTAGCCACAAGCTGATTATCAGGATTCTGGAAGACCATACCTAAGGTTTTGCGGATATCCCACAGCACCTCCTCCCTGGAGGTGTCAAAACCATCCACAATAACGGTGCCTTCCGTAGGAACCAGAAGCGCATTAAGAAGACGCGCCATTGTGGATTTCCCGGAGCCGTTCCGTCCTAGAACCACAATAAACTGCCCCTCAGTTATTTCCTCGCTGATGTGGTCGAGCGCCCTGACTGGCGGGCGTTCCTCCGATTGTGAGCGATATTCATAGGTTACATCACTTAGCTTAATGATTTCTTTCATTTTATACTCCAAAGCGATACCGCTTTAATTGACGCTGCTAGATCGGGCTATGGGTGAATTTGATTTTTATAAGTTACGTATGAAGATTCTGCTTTATTCAAATCAAGGATCCCACGTTATATGCAAGCCCCTGCAAAAAATACCTTGAATATGAAGAATGGAGAACGGTGCCATTCCACCGCTCTCCATCATGCCATTCATTCATTAAAATTAAACAAGCTCCAGAACGACTACTTCAGCGCCGTCGCCTCTTCTTGCGCCAAGCTTGTAGATGCGGGTGTAGCCACCTTTTCTTTCCTTGTACTTGGGCGCGATCTCATCAAACAACTTATTTGTGAGGCTGATGGTATTCCCTTTTTCGTCCTTAACACGGTAGACCCAATTCATGATCAGCCTTCTGGCGGCCAGTCTTGATGGTGCGTCTACAGGTTTAAGCTCAGTCTTTTTCTCCCTCTCCACCACTTCATACTTGTTACCGTTTTTACTTGTAACGGTCTTCAGCATTTTGCGGCCTTTGCTGTCAACAACCGGAGCGCTGACGGTAACGTTCTTGGAAGTAAAGTTGCTGTGCTCCTTCACTGCAATAGTGATCAGCTTCTCAGCGATATTGGCTACTTCCTTAGCTCTTGTTTCGGTTGTCTCTATGCGTCCATGCTGGATCAGAGAGGTTACCAGGCCCTTTAACATTGCTTTACGCTGGTCTGTAGGCCTTCCCAGTTTCCTCTGTGTAGGCATTTTATTTCCCTCCCTCGATAAATCGAATTAGTCTTCTGACGGGGCTAATCTTAAGCCAAGTGCTTCAAGCTTCTGAACCACTTCTTCAAGTGACTTCCGGCCAAGGTTCCTGACCTTCATCATCTCATCCTCGGTCTTGTTGATCAAATCCTCAACAGTATTGATACCGGCTCTCTTCAGGCAGTTGTATGAACGTACCGAAAGATCGAGTTCTTCAATGGTCATCTCTAAAATCTTGTCTCTTGCGGGTTCACCCTTCTCAACAAGAATCTCGGCGTTCTTGGCCCTGTCAGTTAAGTTGATGAAGAGATTGAGATGATCACTTAAGATCTTTGCGCCAAGGCTGATAGCTTCATCAGGAGCGATGGAGCCGTCGGTCCAGACCTCTATTGAAAGCTTGTCATAGTCTGTCACCTGACCAACACGTGTGTTCTCAACCGTATAGTTGACCTTCTTGACAGGGGTGTAAATGGAATCTACCGGGATTACGCCAATCGGCTGGTTTGGAAGCTTATTCTTGTCAGCAGAGACATAACCGCGGCCATGATTGACATTCAACTCCATAAAGAATCTGCTCGAACCGCTTACTGTGGCGATATGCAGATCAGGGTTGAGGATTTCAACGTCTGAATCGGCCTTTATGTCGGACGCCTTTATTTCGCCTTCACCCTCGTAATCAATATAAAGGGTTTTGGATTGTTCGCTGAAAAGCTTGATGCGGAGCTCCTTAATGTTCAGAATAATCTCGGTAACATCCTCCACAACACCGGGAATGGTGGTGAACTCATGAAGCACGCCGTCAATCTTGATGGACGTAACTGCGGCTCCGGGGAGTGAGGAAAGGAGAATCCTTCTTAAGGAATTTCCTAAAGTAATGCCATAACCTCTTTCCAAAGGTTCGATGACAAACTTGCCATAGGAATTGTCCTCGGTGCTTTCTATGCATTCAATCCTTGGCTTTTCCATTTCGATCATCAGTCAACCCTCCTTGGGTTAATTTAAAAATTGAGGGCAAAAGAGTTTTACTTGGAGTACAACTCTACGATCAAGTGCTCTTGTACCTGGAGATCAATATCTTCTCTTGCAGGAAGCGCAACCATTTTACCCTTTAAGTTTTCCTGATCTACTTCAAGCCACTTTGGCACAACCTTTGAACCGGTCACGTCAAGGATTTCCTTGAAACGAACAGACTTCTTGGACTTATCGCTGACAGCAATGGCTTCACCGGGCTTTACAAGATAGGAGGGAATATTGACTCTCTTCCCATTTATCTCGAAATGACCATGGGTTACCAGCTGACGAGCCTCGGCACGTGTTGTGCCGAATCCCATTCTGTAAACAACATTATCGAGTCTGCTTTCGAGGATCTGCAGAAGGAGTTCACCGGTGATACCCTTCTTGCGGTTTGCCATCTCAAAGTATTTTCTGAACTGGCTTTCCAAGATTCCGTAGAATCTCTTTGCCTTCTGCTTTTCACGGAGCTGTATTCCGTATTCAGAAAGCTTCTTCTTCTGAGCGCCATGCTGGCCCGGAGCATATGCTCTTCTGCCAATTGCGCATTTATTTCCGTAACATCTTTCACCCTTTAAGAAGAGCTTAATGCCTTCTCTTCTGCAGAGCTTGCAAGATGCATCCGTATATCTGGCCATCGAATCCTACACCTCCATTAAACTCTTCTTCTCTTAGGCGGTCTGCATCCATTGTGAGGAATCGGGGTTACATCCTTGATCAGGTTAACCTCCAGACCTGCTGCCTGCAGTGCGCGGATAGCTGCTTCTCGCCCAGCTCCCGGGCCCTTTACGTATACCGATACTGTTTTAAGGCCATGTTCCATGGCTGCCTTAGCGGCAGTCTCAGCAGCGGACTGAGCCGCAAATGGCGTACTCTTTTTGGAACCTCTGAAACCAAGGCCGCCAGAGCTTGCCCATGAAAGCGCATTGCCCTGGACATCGGTTATGGTGACAATGGTATTATTAAAGGAAGAACGGATGTGGGCTGCGCCACGCTCAATATTCTTTTTCTCCTTCTTCTTCCTTGATCTTCTTACAACCTTACCTGCTGCCATTTTATCGATCGACCTCCCGATTACTTCTTCTTGTTGGCAATAGTCTTTCTCGGGCCCTTACGGGTTCTAGCGTTGGTCTTGGTTCTCTGACCACGAACCGGTAACCCCATTCTATGCCTGATTCCGCGATAACATCTGATTTCCACAAGACGCTTGATGTTCAGAGAAACCTCTCTTCTTAAGTCGCCTTCAACAGTGTATTCCTTTTCAATCGTTTCACGGAGCTTGCTGATTTCATCGTCTGTCAAGTCACGTACACGTGTATCGGGATTTACGCCCGTCTTCTGCAAAATCTCATTGGAACGGGTTCTGCCTATCCCGAAGATATACGTAAGGCCGATTTCAACTCTTTTTTCTCTTGGCAAGTCAACACCTGCTATACGAGCCAATGTACTACACCTCCGATTGGTAGTTGATAAAATATGTCTTAGTGAGCTTTGGATTTATCTAAAGATTCCTGTATTGTCCTGCTTAAAAGCCATAGAGACTAAAGAGGACCAGCCGCATACAAAAATCATTATACCCATAATTTTCAACAGTTAGACTTTTTGCAACCGGCATCTTGTATAAAAGCTGCCGGCTGCGTTATCCTTGACCTTTTTCTTCAAATACGAGCATTCTTTTCGCTTAGCCTTGTCTCTGCTTATGCTTAGGGTTAGCGCAGATAACCAAAACACGGCCTTTTCTGCGAATAATCTTGCATTTTTCACAAATCTTCTTAACAGATGGTTTTACCTTCATTGAACTGATCCTCCAATCATCGACTTACAATGCTTATTTGCCTCTCCACGTAATCCTTCCACGGGAAAGATCATAGGTTGACATTTCCACAGTGACCTTATCTCCGGGAAGTATGCGAATGTAGTTCATTCTAAGCTTACCGGATATATGAGCGAGAATGACATGTCCGTTTTCCAGCTGCACCTTAAACATGGCATTTGGGAGCGCTTCCTGGACAATACCTTCTAGTTCTATGACATCTTCCTTCGACAAACTTTTAACCCTCCCCGTTTGATTTACTGTCTGCAAGTTCATCTGTATATCTTTGAACAGCCTTCATCAAATCGGCATTTGTAAGCCTTTTTCGATTCGTGACTGCATAGGATATCTCTTCTGCGGTCTTTCCTGTCACGGAAAGATGCTTCAGCTTTTTCTTTTTAGGCCTGTCAACAGGTCTCAGATCACCATCTGCTATGAGCACATAGTCTTCATCAAGAACATCTAAAATGATGAACAGCTTATTCTTGTCTCTACCTGCTTTGGACCAGACATAGCGGCCTATGGCGGCTTCCAAGCCTTTCACCTTCCCATTCTTGAGTCCAAGTATATATTGTATATGAAGTTTTCTTATTTTTCAAGATTCTTAATCTTATTCAATGAATTTAATATAATCTGGTCAGTATTTCCGGACCAGCTGGCGTCACAGCGATGGTATTTTCATAATGAGCCGACAGCTTTCCGTCCAGCGTCACCACCGTCCATTTGTCATCCAGCACCTTCACCTTCCAGGTGCCTTCGTTGACCATGGGCTCGATGGCCAGTACCATGCCATTGGAGATTCTCACGCCTCTCTCCATGGAGACATAGTTAGGAATCTGAGGCTCTTCATGCATCTCAGTCCCGATGCCATGTCCCACAAAATCCCGGACTACCGAAAAGCCATTGCTTTCAACATAGCTTTGTACAGCACGGGAAATGTCTCTTATACGGTTACCTTCAACAGCCTTTTCCATGCCCTTGTAGAATGAGGCCTCGGTCACTTCGATGAGCTTTTGCGCCACAGGCGATATGCTTCCAACCCCGAAGGTCCTTGCCGCATCCCCGTGGTATCCATCAAGGATAGCCCCGATATCAATGCTGATAATGTCGCCTTCCTTCAGGCTTCTGCTCCCCGGAAGACCATGAATAACCTCTTCATTGATGGAGGCGCAGATGCTGCCTGGAAAGTCAAATCCACCATAGGGGCAGGGAACACCTTTAAAGGATGGAATGGCATTGTGCTTTCTGATGATTTCTTCGGCAGCTCTGTCCAGATCCCTGGTGGTAATCCCCGGAGCAATCATCTCCTCCAGCTTTTTGTGCACCAGCGCCACAACCTCACCGGCTCTGCGCATTTTATCCAATTCCCTGGGAGATCTTATAGCAATCATATTCTGTGCCACCCATCAGCCCTTAAGCGAATCCAATATTTTGCGAACATCTTCAAAGGTTTCGGGGATGCTTTTCTCACCGTCAACATCCACCAGAAGGCCTTTATCCCTATAATAGTCAACCAGCGGGCTGGTCTGCTCATGATAGGTTTTAAGCCTGGTCATGACTGTTTCAGCCTTATCATCCTCACGTATGAAGAGGGCCGAGCCACAGGCATCACAACGCCCTTCTACCTTCGGGGGACTCCCCGTCACATGGTAGGTTCTGCCGCATGAGCACATTCTTCTTCCGGACATACGCCTGACGATAACCTCGTCGGGGCAATAGATGTTGATAACCACATCCAGCTTAGTTCCTGCCTGTGAAAGCATGGCATCGAACTTTTCAGCCTGGGGAATGGTCCTCGGAAATCCGTCCATCAGAAATCCTTTGGCCGCATCCTTCTGCTTCAGTCTGTCTTCCACGATGGCGATGGTCACGTTATCGGGAACCAGCTTGCCCGCGTCAATAAAACTCTTTGCGAGCTTTCCCAGTTCAGTCTCACCCTTAATGTTGGCTCTGAAGATATCACCTGTGGAAATATGGGGAATACCATATACCTCGGCAATGCTCGCAGCCTGTGTTCCTTTTCCTGCACCAGGCGGACCCAACAATACTATTCTCATGCGTTTCACCCATCTCATAGCATGCAAATGGGATGCCATAGAGACATCCTCTTTGCTCTTTCGGAGCCTATAAGGCTTAAGCAGCCGGTTTTTGCCCCGAAGGACTGCCGGGCTGATACCTTAAGCCTTATAGTTCCTAAAGAATATGCATCTTACTCTAAGAATCCTTTATAGTGTCTCATCATCAGCTGAGACTCAATCTGCTTCATGGTATCCAGCGCAACGCCGACCATAATCAGCACCGATGTACCGCCAAACCACATGTTTTTCACCGAGGTGAAGAGCTGAAGGACTATAGGCAGGATGGTGACAATAGCCAGGAAGAAAGCGCCAAACCATGTAACGCGATTCAAGACCTTTGTGATATAATCCGATGTCGGCTTGCCAGGTCTGATGCCGGGAATAAATCCACCATTTTTCCTGATGTTGTTGGCCAGCTCAACGGGATTGAATACCATAATGGTGTAGAAGAAGGTGAAGAAAATTACCATGATGGCATAAACCACGATATAGAGCGGATTGTTGCTGAAGTCTCTCAGGAATAGCCAGAACGGGCTGGTGGTATTAGGGGCAACCAGACCGATGATGGTGGGGAAGAAAGCCAATATCGACATAGCGAAGATGATGGGGATAACACCGGCTGTGTTAACCTTGATGGGTATGTGGGTGCTCTGTCCGCCATACATCTTGCGTCCGACAACGCGCTTGGCATACTGAACAGGAATTCTGCGTTCAGCCTGGGTAACCCAGATAACAAACATGATAACTGCAACAAATACCACAAGAATTGCGAGTACCGTTACAATACCATTAATAATCTTACCTTCGGCAGCTGCGGTCTTGATGATATCAATCAGCGTGCTGGCTGCATCAGGTGCTCTTGAAAGGATGTTAACAAAGATGATCAGAGAGATACCGTTTCCGATGCCATACTCGTTCAACTGCTCGCCGAGCCACATAATAAATGCGGTACCTGCGGTGAGCGCAAAGGTAATGGTAAGGTAGGAAAGTATGCCGGGGATCTTCGGGTCGATAGCACCTCTGAAACCGATATACATGAAGGTTGCTTCAAGGAAGCCCAAGACAACGGTGCCGTAACGCACCCATGCTGCCAGCTTCTTTCTGCCTTCCTCACCTTCCTTCTGGAGTCTTTCCAGAGCAGGGATGGCAATGGTTAACAGCTGCATGATAATTGAAGCATTGATGTACGGCGTGATGGACATCGCGAATATACTGGCCTGGGTGAAGGCACCACCGCCAATGATATCCAGGAAGCCGAACAGACCTCCCTGACTGCCGGCCAACTGCCTCAGCGTTTCAGCACTGAGCCCCGGAACAGGGATATACACACCAACGCGATAAACAACAAGGAGCAGAACTGTTACAAGGATTTTCTTCCTTAGGTCTTGGATCTTCCAGGCGCTTTTAAGTGGGCTGAAAAAAGATTCCATCTTATACCACCTCTGCCTTTCCTCCTAAAGCTTCGATCTTTTCGGAAGCGGTTTTTGTAAATCTTGCGGCCTTGACCACAAGCTTCTTTGAAAGATTGCCATTTCCGAGAACAACTACACCATCATTAACCTTCTTGATGATGCCTGCTGAAAGCAACAATTCGGCTGTAACCTCGGTGCCATTCTCAAATCTGTCAAGATCGGAAAGGTTAACCTCGGTATAAACCTTGGCAAATACAGAGTTATTGAAGCCTCTCTTTGGTATTCTTCTGTAAAGAGGCATCTGACCGCCTTCAAAGCCCGGTCTTACACCGCCGCCTGCTCTGGCATTCTGGCCCTTTGAGCCCTTACCGGCAGTTTTGCCGTTTCCGGAACCATGTCCGCGGCCCTTACGCTTGGGAGCCTGTTTAGGTGCTCCTGGTTTCAATTCATACAAGTTCACCGGCTGCACCTCCTTTATATTTCCTCAACGCTGACAAGATGAGACACCTTGTTAATCATTCCGCGAATCTGAGCATTATCCTTCTGCTCAACGGACTGCCCGACCTTTTTAAGTCCCAGAGCGGCTACTGTAGCCTTCTGACCTTCAAGTGCTTTAATGGTACTCTTCTTAAGAGTGATTTTTAAATTGCCCATTTGAGGCTACCTCCTATCCCAGGATTTCATCAACAGTCTTGCCCCTGAGCTTTGCGATCTGTTCAACCGTCTTAAGCTGGGAAAGTCCGTCCATTGTGGCTCTTACCATGTTGGTAGGATTATTGGAGCCCAATGACTTGGTATAGATATCATGAATACCGGCAAGCTCCAAAACCGCTCTTACCGGGCCGCCGGCGATAACGCCGGTACCTTCCTTGGCGGGCTTCAAGAGAACCTTGCCTGCGCCATATACACCCAGTGAGTCATGGGGTATGCTGGTTCCTACCTTAGGAATATAGATCAGATTCTTCTTGGCGTCTTCGATACCCTTACGGATAGCATCAGGAATTTCTGTTGCCTTTCCGCTTCCAACGCCTACATGCCCGTTCTCGTCACCGATAACGACCAGTGCACTGAATCTGAAGTTTCTGCCGCCCTTAACAACCTTGGTTACACGGCCTATATTGACTACCTTTTCTTTAAGGTCAAGAGTGCTTGGATCAATTTTTTGCAATTTGTTCCCCTCCTTTGCCTATATGGGATTAGAATTCCAGACCGGCTTCTCTTGCGCCGTCTGCGAGTTCCTTAACCCTTCCGTGATAAAGGTAGCCGCCTCTGTCGAATACTACCTGTTTAATTCCTTTTTCAATAGCCTTTGCACCGATGAGCTTTCCTACTTCCCTGGCCGCATTCTTGTTGCCGGTATAATCAAGCTTACCCTTCAGCGCCTCATCCAAAGAGGATGCAGCAACAAGAGTGGTGCTGTTGGTGTCATCGATTATCTGAGCATAGATGTGCCTCGAGCTTCTGAATACGCAAAGACGAGGTCTTTCTGTGCTTCCTGAGATCTTCTTGCGAACACGTACGTGCTTGCGAAGCCTGATCTTATTTTTGTCAATTTTCTTTATCATCTAGCACTCACTCCCCTCTTATTTTTTACCCTTACCGCCGGTCTTACCTTCCTTGCGGATGATAACCTCGCCGGCATATTTGATTCCCTTGCCCTTGTAGGGTTCAGGAGGACGCTTTTCGCGGATCTTAGCTGCAACCTCACCAACAAGCTGCTTGTCGATACCCTTTACGCTGATCTTATCCTGTGAGGGAACGTCAATGGTGATACCCTGAGGCTCTTCCATCTCCACGGGATGAGAATAACCAAGAGTCAGCACAAGCTTCTTGCCTTGCTTTTGCGCTCTGTAGCCAACGCCCACGATCTCCAGATTCTTTTCAAAGCCTTTAGTGACACCGGTCACCATGTTGTTGATGAGTGCGCGGGTGAGACCGTGAAGCGATCTGTTTTCCTTTTCATCATTTGGTCTGGTAACGATGATGGCGTTACCTTCCTTAACGATCTTCATGTTCTTGTGGAATGTCTCGGACAAGGTTCCCTTAGGTCCCTTGACGGTCACTTCCTGACCGTTGATCTTTACATCCACACCTGCCGGTATCTCTACGGGCAGTCTTCCTATACGTGACATAGTCGTGCACCTCCAGTCCTTAGATTGAGAATGGCTTTGCCACTCTTTTCAGAACCCTTAAAAGAATTCCTGTATAAGTTACCATACAAAAGCAAGTACTTCTCCGCCAATACCGAGATTCCTTGCCTGTTTGTCTGTCATAACACCCTTTGAAGTGGAAACAATGGCAATACCCAGACCGCCGAGAACCTTCGGAATTTCATCCTTTTCGGCATAAACCCTCAAACCGGGCTTACTGATTCTCTTGATTCCTGTAATGACATTCTTCTTGTTCTCCACATACTTGAGGGTAATTCTGATGATCCCCTGCTTCTTGTCGTCGATCTCGCTAAAATCCTTGATATAGCCTTCTTCGAGCAGGATCTTGGCAATCTGCTTCTTTAAGTTGGAAGCAGGCACATCCACTGATTCATGTTTGGAACTAGCGGCATTTCTTATTCTTGTCAGCATATCTGCAATGACATCGGTAGCATGCATTGTTACAGACCTCCTTTCACGTTTGTTACCAGCTTGCCTTTTTCACGCCTGGTATCTGGCCCTTATAGGCCAATTCTCTGAAGCAAAGACGGCAAATGCCGAACTTCCTTATATAAGCGTGAGGCCTGCCGCAGAGCTTACAGCGGTTATAGTATCGTGTTGAAAACTTAGGTTCTTTTTGCTGCTTTAGGATCATCGATTTCTTTGCCACGCCAATTACCTCCTTAGCTCTTTTTGAACGGCATTCCGAGAAGTGTCAGCAGTTCTCTTGCCTCTTCGTCGGTCTGTGCTGTTGTAACAAATGTGATATCCATACCACGAACCTTGTCCACCTTATCGTACTCGATTTCGGGGAAGATAAGCTGATCGTTTACGCCCATGGTAAAATTACCGCGACCGTCAAAGGAATCTGGATTGACTCCTCTGAAGTCTCTAACTCTTGGCAGTGCAACATTGAAGAGTTTATCAACAAACTCATACATTTTCTCAGCACGAAGGGTAACCTTGCAGCCGATGTTCATGCCCTCACGGAGCTTGAACGCTGCGACCGACTTCTTCGCCTTTGTGATAACTGCCTTCTGGCCTGTAATTGTCGCTAATTCATTTGCTGCGTTCTCAATAGCCTTGGGGTTTTCCTTTACATCTCCCACGCCCATGTTGAGAACCACTTTAACAAGCTTCGGCGTCTGCATGGGGCTGCTGTAGTTAAACTTAGCCCTGAGCGCCGGAAAGACTTCTTTATTATACTTGTCAAGCAATCTTGGCATGTTCTCGTCAACCTCCTTAAGGGTTAGTCTTTATCCTCACCGATAATGTCAATGACTTCTCCGCATTTCTTGCATACCCGCGCTTTTCTGCCATCATCAAGAAGCTTCCTGCCTACCTTGGTAGGAACGCCGCACTTTGCGCAGATCAGCATAACCTTATCCGCATAAATCGGAGCTTCCTGGTGAATCAGACCGCCCTGCTGAGTAGTAGATCTCGGCTTAACATGCTTTGTGACGATATTGACACCCTCAACCAGAACCTTGCGCTCATTGACATCAACTTCAAGTATCTTGCCCTTCTTGCCTGCGTCCTTACCATTGAGAACGAATACCGTATCGCCCTTTTTAACGTGTAGCTTTGCCATTCGTCAAGCCTCCTTCCTACAGTACTTCCGGTGCAAGAGATATGATCTTCATGTAATCCTTGTCACGAAGCTCTCTTGCAACAGGGCCAAATATACGGGTTCCTCTCGGATTCCCGTCATCCTTGATGATAACGGCTGCATTTTCATCGAAGCGGATAAAGGATCCATCGGCTCTCTTAAGGCCTTTGCATGAACGCACAATAACGGCCTTCACAACCTCACCCTTCTTAACAACACCACCGGGTGTTGCATTTTTAACCGAGCAGACGATAACATCTCCGATATTGGCATACTTTCTCTTTGAGCCGCCGAGAACCTTAATGCACTGCAATTCTCTGGCGCCAGTGTTGTCAGCCGACTTTAAATAGGTCTGCACTTGAATCATATTACTTGCGCCTCCTCTTACTTCGCCTTCTCGACGATCTCTACCAGTCTCCATCTCTTATCCTTGCTGATGGGTCTGGTTTCCATGACTTCCACACGATCACCGATTGAACATTCATTATTCTCATCATGTGCCTTGAGCTTGTAAGTCCTCTTCAAGATCTTCTTGTAGAGAGGATGCTTAACATTGTCCTCAACAGCCACAACGATTGTCTTGTCCATTTTATTGCTTACAACCCTACCAATACGGGTCTTTCTTAAACCTCTTTCAGCCACGCGAAACAAACCTCCTTCCGGTTTTAAGGGCCATTAGCCGCATCTATTAGCTTCTCTTGATTCCGAGCTCCATCTCACGAATGACGGTCTTAACCTGTGCAATATTCTTCTTAACTGCCTTCAGTTTCATCGGATTCTCAAGCTGGCTTGTAGCATGCTGGAATCTCAACTTGAAAAGCTCGGCCTTGAGTGCTGCAAGCTCTTCATTAAGCTCATCGCGTGTCTTTTCCTTAAGCGCTTTCAGTTCATTAGCCTTCATTCTCAACACCTACCTCTTCGTTTCGTCCTATGATCTTGCACTTCAGGGGCAGTTTGTGTGATGCAAGCCTTAAGGCTTCCCTGGCCTGTTCTTCAGGAACGCCAGCTATCTCAAACAGAACACGGCCGGGCTTAACAACTGCAACCCAGTACTCCGGAGAACCCTTACCGGAACCCATACGTGTTTCAGCAGGCTTCTTGGTGACGGGCTTGTCTGGGAAGATCTTGATCCAAACGTTACCGCCTCTCTTGATGTAACGGGTAAGCGCGATACGAGCGGCTTCGATCTGATTGCTGGTTACCCATGCGGGATCGATAGCCTGAAGACCGAATTCACCGTTGGAAACAACGTTGCCACGTGTTGCTTTTCCGGTCAAACGTCCTCTTTGAACTCTTCTATACTTAACTCTCTTAGGCATCAACATATTAGTTTTCTCCCCCTTCCTTTTTCTCCTTCTTCTTGGTGGGAAGAACTTCACCCTTGTAGATCCAGACCTTCACGCCTATCTTGCCATAGGTGGTATCGGCTTCGGCAAATCCATAATCGATATCTGCACGAAGGGTCTGCAGCGGGATAGTACCTTCATGATAGTATTCGGTACGTGCGATTTCAGCACCGCCCAGGCGACCGGAGCAATTTGTCTTGATACCCTTGGCACCAAACTTCATGGTTCTGGACATAGCCTGCTTCATTGCGCGGCGGAATGACACACGCTTCTCAAGCTGGGAAGCGATATTTTCAGCAACCAGCTGTGCGTTCATCTCAGGAGTCTTGATCTCGGTGATGTTCATCAGAACACTCTTACCTGTCATCTTTTCAACTTCCTGGCGAAGCGCTTCAATGCCTGCTCCCTGCTTGCCAATGATAATACCGGGCTTAGCGGTATGAATATTGATCTTGATCTTGTTGGCAGCACGCTCGATCTCAATTCTTGCGATTCCTGCGACATAGAGCTTCTTCTTCAAGAACTTGCGAAGCTTGAAATCCTCTACCAGGAAGCCGCTGAAATCCTTTGATCCGGCGTACCATTTTGTATCCCAGTCCTTAATGATTCCTATTCTTAGTCCGTGCGGATTTACTTTCTGGCCCATAAGCAACCTCCTTATTTAGCCCTTTCCTTGAGAACCAAGGTGATATGGCTGGTTCTCTTGCGAATTCTGAATGCTCTTCCTTGTGCCCTTGGCATAATCCTCTTAAGGGTCGGGCCCTGCTCGGCAAATACCTCGGATACATAGAGATTATCTCTATTGAGCTGGTTATTGTTGACTGCATTAGCCTCAGCAGACTTCAACAGCTTCAAAAGAATCTCGGAAGCGTTTCTGGGCATATACTTCATGATTGCGTAAGCTTCATCAATTCCCTTGTTTCTGATCAGGTCGATCACCAGTTTTGCTTTTCTTGTGGAAACCCTTGCATGCTTCACAACAGCTCTGCCTTCATCCTTGCCGATGCCGAGAACCTTCTTCTCCTTCTTGGTCAGGGTATGAAGCTTTGCGGATTTCCTGTGCGTTTTACCATATTGCTCAAGAAGCTGTTCCTTCTTTTCAAGGAGCTCCTCTTTTGACATCAAATTCTTGCCCAAGGTTATTCCTCCTTCCACCGATTAGTCAAACTTACTTCTTCAGCTTGGAGCTCTTCTCGTCTTTACCGTGGCCTCTATAGGTACGGGTAGGAGCGAACTCACCAAGCTTATGGCCTACCATGTCTTCGGTTACATATACCGGAACATGCTTGCGGCCATCATGAACAGCTATTGTATGTCCAACCATCTGCGGAAAGATAGTGGATGCACGAGACCAGGTCTTGAGAACCTTCTTCTCGTTTGTGGCATTCATTTCATCAACTCTCTTTAAGAGTCTTTCATCGACGAATGGTCCCTTTTTAAGCGATCTACTCACGGTACAAACCTCCTTTTCGCCTTTTACTTACTGTTACGTCTCTTGACGATCAGTTTTGAACTTGCTTTCTTCTTGTTGCGGGTCTTGTATCCGAGAGTCGGCTTGCCCCAAGGGGTTACAGGTCCGGGCATACCGATGGGGGACTTACCTTCGCCACCGCCGTGAGGATGGTCAACAGGGTTCATAACAACACCACGTACTTTCGGTCTCCAACCCATCCAGCGTTTTCTGCCGGCCTTACCGATGGAAACATTCTCATGCTCAAGATTGCCGACCTGGCCGATGGAGGCTCTGCAGCGGATGCTGACGCGTCTTACTTCGCCGGAGGGCAGTCTGACCTGAGCATAATCGTCTTCCTTAGCCATGAGCTGTGCAAGATTGCCTGCTGCTCTGACCAGCTGTCCACCCTTGCCGGGCTTCAGCTCAAGGTTGTGAATAACGGTACCTACGGGAATGAACTCAAGGGGCAGGCAGTTGCCGGGCTTGATGTCGGCTGTGGGTCCCGAAAATACCTGATCACCTACTGAAAGTCCGTTGGGTGCAAGAATATAGCGCTTCTCGCCATCCAGATAAGTCAAAAGTGCGATATTGGCAGACCTATTGGGATCGTATTCGATGGCTGTAACCTTAGCAGCCATTCCGTCCTTATCCCTTTTGAAGTCTATCACTCTGTACTTTTGCTTTGCGCCACCGCCATGGTGACGTACGGTGATTCTTCCGTAGGAGTTTCTTCCGCCTTTTTTATTCAGCGGTGCAAGAAGGCTTTTCTCAGGTTCCTTCTTGGTTATCTCCTCAAATGTCGATACAGTCATGAATCTTCTTGCAGGAGATGTCGGATTGTACTTTTTAGTTGGCATGTCTTCCACTCCTTTATCAATGATTGAACAACGACGTTCTCAGGCTGACTGTGAGGCCTATATTACCGTGCTGTTCAGTTTGAGACATAATGTTGGCTTCATGAAGCCTTTGTTCCATCGCACGCTTTCGTGAGCTTCCTAGAGGTGGCTCTGCGAGTCTGGTCGGTATGCTGCGCATAATCCCCCTAGTGCCTCTGTAAGCCATTTTGGTATGCTCACTGCATCCTCTCGCAACTTGCAAGCAAGTTGCTGTTGCTTAGCGTGAGTTTGCAAGCAAACTCATTATTGCGCGACGCCGAACTCCTCAATGGAGGTCTTATACTTCTTGGCTGTAGCGGTTTCCTTGCCGCCCTTGGTCAGGTAGGAAACAGGCTTGGGATCGGTGTCGATGGTGACATAGGCCTTTTTGAAGGCTGCGGTCTTACCAACGTGAACACCCTGGCGCTTTTCCTTGCCATCATAATTAACTGTGTTGACCGATACGACCTTAACCTGGAAGAGCTTCTCAACAGCCTGCTTAACTTCGGTCTTGGTGGCCTTCTTGTCAACAATGAAGGTGTATTTGCCCTCTGCGATCTCAAGATTGGTCTTCTCTGTGATATAGGGGCGGAGAAGTATATCCTCTGCACGTTTCATTATGCATACACCTCCTCGAGCTTAGCTACCGCTTCCTTGGTAACGATGAACTTCTTATACTTCAAAATGTCGTAGGTATTAATGGTATTGATGCAGGCAGTCTTCACATTCTCGATGTTTCTTGCAGACTTCACAACGATCTCGTCCACTGCGGGAAGTACGATGAGCGCTGAAGAATCCACCTTCAGATTATTAAGAACGCCAGCCATTTCCTTGGTCTTGATGGCTCCGAACTTGAGCTCGTCAAGAACGATGATGTTGTTGTCAAGAACCTTAGAGGAAAGAGCGCTCTTAAGGGCAAGTCTCTTTACCTTCTTAGGCAGTGTATAGCTGTAGCTTCTGGGCTTGGGTCCTAAAACGATGCCACCGCCGACCCACTGAGCTGAACGGGTGCTGCCCTGACGTGCACGGCCTGTCCCCTTCTTTCTCCACGGCTTTTTGCCGCCGCCTCTTACCTCGGACTTGGTCTTTGTAGACTGTGTGCCCTGCCTTTTGTTGGCGAGTTGATTGACAACTGCACTGTGCATGGCAACCGAGTTGATTTCAATAGCAAAAATATCATCATTAAGCTGAATATCGCCGACCTTTTGGCCTTTCATATTGAAAACATCTACTTTTGGCATGATTCATCCTCCTTCTTGAAAAAGTTTCCCTTATGCCTTAACCGAATTCTTAATCACAAGGAGGCCGCCCTTTGGACCGGGAACTGCGCCCTTAACGAGCAAGAGTCCTCTTTCAGCGTCTACCTTTACAATCGCCAGATTCTGCACGGTAACCTTCTCGGCTCCCATGTGACCAGGCATTACCTTACCCTTGAAGATACGGCTCGGGTCGGAGTGAGCGCCCATGGAACCGAGGCCTCTGTGGTAACCTGAACCGTGGGACATGCGGCCGCGTGCTGTTCCGAATCTTTTTATGGTACCGGCATAGCCCTTACCCTTGGAAATACCGGAAACATCAACCTTGTCACCAGCTGCAAACATATCTTCAACCTTGATGACACTTCCGACTTCGTAGCCCGAGATATCCTCAAGCTTGAACTCTCTCATGTACTTCTTAACAGAAACCTTAGCCTTTTCAAACTGGCCCTTCAAAGGCTTATTGGACCTTTTTTCCTTGATATCCTCATAACCAACCTTGATGGCATTGTAGCCGTCGATATCCTCGGTCTTCTTCTGAACAACAGAAACGGGACCGGCAGTGATTACGGTTACGGGAATCAGATCTCCATTCTCATTGAATATCTGTGTCATACCTACTTTTTTGCCAAGCATGCACTTCTTCATTTAATATAACCTCCTGTCATTGGTTCGGCTTTTGCCGAACATAACAATTCTTAAAGCTTGATCTCGATATCCACACCGGCGGGAAGGTCAAGACGCATCAGGGCGTCAACGGTTTTGGGAGTGGGCATCAGAATGTCGATAAGTCTTTTGTGAGTTCTCATTTCGAACTGCTCACGAGAGTCCTTGTACTTGTGGGGAGCTCTCAGGATTGTTACGATTTCCTTCCTTGTGGGAAGCGGTACAGGTCCGGATACCTTGGCACCTGTTCTCTTTGCGGTTTCGACAATCTTCTCTGCTGACTGATCGATAACCTGATGATCAAACGCTTTCAGTCTGATCCTGATCTTTTGTTTGTTCGCCATACACAAGCCTCCTTAAGATACAAATTGCTGGCGCAACAAGCTTTTTCCTGTACACTCTGCCGGGTGTTTCATGTTATACCATATAAAAAGCCCAGATTTCACCCTGGGCCACGATACAAACACACATAAATAGACTAGATGCATGATGTACAGTGACTTGTCGCCCGGTTTCAATGAATCGGACATTCTCCGCTGCAGTTCCCAGTTTGTTTCACCTGCCATCTGCAGCTTCATCGTATGCCATGTCACAGCAAGAAATATTGTACTACAGGAATACCTCTTTTGCAAGAATTATTTTCGTTTTTGGCCGCTTTTTATGGGCATGGCTTGGGAAATAAACAGGCTTATCCTCCCAAGGATGTAGTATTGCCCAAATATGCGGCTTTAACGCATCGGAACTAATAAAATATGAATCGCGCGACTTTATTCATAATAAGGAGTAACAGCTGCGGTGCACTGCTCCCCCAGCCCTCTCCCTTATCGCGCCTCTGACTGCTTCTCGGTTCTCTGTGCCGCTTCATACCTTCTGTTTCTGAAAAAGAGGATTGTATCAAGGCCAACCATGCACAGATTGAGGATATAAAAGGCAATGACAAAATCCATGTGGTATAAAACCTTATTGAGAATACCTAATATATAGCCTATTAATACTATAATAAGAAACCCGACACTCTTCCCCTTTGTGGACTTGGATCGCAGCGACTTGACGATGGCCGTGGGCCATGCGGCGCCAAAGCAAAGCAGCATCCCCAATTCAAAAAAACTCATATATTGCCTCCAAAAGCCTTCGTATCTTCGCCCGGCGCTGATGTCATTCTACTTATGCTGCGCCTGAAGACTGATTTATGGAAATATCAGACCGATTCTCTTAATCCATGGAACGGTATTTTGCGGTGGTTTCAGCAAAACGCCTCAGCTTTTTATAGATTCGGTCATTGACCGTACCCTCCGGGTAGGTGCCGTCGGGAAGCTGCTCTCCGGCAGGCACTCCTGTGAGGATCTCAATGCCCTCATCCACCGTCCGGACAGGATAGATATGGAATAATCCGTCTTCCACAGCCTTGACGATTTCATCACTGAGCATCAGATTTTTCACGTTCTGATGGGGAATAATCACACCCTGCTTGCCGTTCAAGCCATTGAGCTTGCAGATCTCAAAGAAGCCCTGAATCTTGAAGGTGGCCCCTCCGATTGGCTGAATAGCACCATGCTGATTCACCGATCCTGTTACGGCGATGCCCTGATAGATGGGAAGGTCGGATAAAGAGGATAATATGGCGTACAGCTCGGTGGAGGAAGCACTGTCGCCCTCAATACCGCTGTAATTCTGCTCGAAGCATATGCTGGCCGTAAGGGATAGGGGGATATCCTGAGCATACTTCTTGCCGATGTAGCCCGATAGAATCAGAACACCCTTGGAATGGGTGTAGCCTCCGGTTTCCACCTCCCGCTCGATATCCACAATCCCGCTCTTGCCCATAAAGGTGGCGGCCGTAATCCTTGAGGGCTTGCCAAAGGCATAATCCCCCATATCGATGACGGCAAGACCATTGATTTGTCCCACAGCATAACCCTCGGTATCAATCATGATGGTACCGTCCTTGACCATCTCTAAAAGCTCCTCATCGTACTTGCTGGAACGCTTCATCTTCTCCTGTATGGCCTTTTTCACATGCTGGGCTGTGACGATGCTGCTTCCGGCGATGCTTGCCCAGGCTCCGGCCTCGCCCAATATGTTGACGACCTCTGAAAAGCGTGTGGTCAGCTTGGTTTGATCCTGAACCAGCCAGGAACAGTAATTCACAACCTCAGCCACGCCGGTTCTGTCGAAATGAGGAATGCCCTCCTTGTTGCAGAAGGCGCTTATGTAATGGGCCAGTTTGTATACATTATCGTCGGTCCACTCCATCTGGTCGTCGAAATCGGCCTTGATCTTAAAATACTTCTTGAAATCACGGTCATAATGGTAAAGCAGGTGATAGATCTCGGCACTGCCCACCAGAATGATCTTCACATTAATGGGAATAGGCTCGGGCTTCAGGGCTGAAACAGCCACCAGGCCCATTTGCTCCTTGATGTTCTCAATAATGATCTGTCGGGTCTTCAAAGTCCGCTTGATAGCCTCAAAGGATTGGGGATTTGAGAGCACATCATTGATTTGAAGAATGAGAAAACCACCATTGGCCTGATGAAACAGACCGGGCTTGATCATGGTATAGTCGGTGGTCATTGTGCCGAACTCGTTCTCATACTCGCAGCGTCCCATGAGGTTGTAATAGGTGGGATTGTAATCCACCACCACAGGAGCGCCGTGAAGCCTGCTGTTATCCACCAGCAGATTGACCTTGTAGCGGTCGTAGGGGTTTTCCTCATTCCCCTTTTTCATCATGAGCTGATAGAGCATGGCCTGCTGGTCCTCAGAATAATCGGTGGCCACAAGCTGCTCGATATTCTTCAGGATGTCGCTCCTGACCTCATCGAGATACTCCAGGATCATGGGATATTTCTCATATTTATCTTTAAGATCATCGATATGTATGCCTACGGCGTAGAGGGCGATCTGGTTCTCCCAGTTTCGTATGGCCTCCTCGGCATCGCTCTCCACCTCGCGTATCTTGCGAATGATGTCTGAGGTTTGGTTCTGAAGCTCCTCCGATGCCTTTGACAGCTCGATCTTCACATCCTCGTCAAGGAGCTTGAAATCCTCTTCATTTATGGGCTCACCGTCAATGATGGGCATGAAATAGATACCGGAGTTGGCAATCTTCACCCGAAAGCCCCGCTCCTGGGCCTCCTGGCTGAGCTGCATCACAAGCTCATCCTTCTTGTCCCGAAAATCCTTGATAATGCGGGAGCGCTCGTTCTCATATTCCTCTCCGTTGAAGGCCCGCATGATCTCCTGCTCGATGACCTTCACGAAATCCTCCATATCCCGTTTGAAATCCCGACCTGTACCGGCGGGAAGATTGATGGCTCTGGGCTGATTGCTGTCCTCAAAATTATAGACATAGCACCAGTCATCAGGAACAGGCATCAGTCTTGCCTTTTTTGTGGCACTTTCCAGGGCATAGCGGGTTTTCCCCTCTCCCGATTCACCGGCCATATAGATATTGTAGCCATCAAGGGTTATGGTGAGCCCAAATTCAGTAGCCTCGGCGGCTCTCTGCTGACCGATGAGCTCCCTGGATGCCGTAATGCATGAGGTATCCTTGAAATTAAATAAATCAGGATTGCATAGCCTTCTCAGGCTTGAAGCTGGCAGCGGCTTGACCGGCATAGACACGTCCTCCTTATGGCAGGTTTTGTTCTTTGGTATTTTTCACAAGTGAGTATATACCCTAAAAAATAGAATATGAAGCCTGTAAATATGAATCATTTTCAAAAATAACCTTAAACGATTTTTGTAAGTCTGATAAGCTTACAGCCGAAGCCACATAATCAGGGCGTCTTCATTGTTGTCGGAGTAGTACCTCTTCCGGCGTCCCTCCACCTTAAAGCCCTTGCTTTCATACAGGCTGATTGCCGGTGTATTGCTTACCCGTACCTCCAGAGTGAGGGCCTGGATGCCCTGGGCTTTTGCATAGGCAATCAGATCGTCAAGGAGGAGGCTGCCGATACCAAGCCGCCTGAAGGCGGGATCCACTGCGATGTTGGTGATATGTCCCTCTTCAAAAATCTGCCACATGCCCGCATATCCTGCTACCCGACCCTGATGCTCTGCAACCAGGTAATAGGCCTTGTCATTATACAGCTCTTCCTCCAGCATTTTTCTTGACCAGGGCACCTTAAAAGAGGCCAGTTCAATAGGAACAAGCCAGTCGATATCCGATAAGCCCATGGGTCTGGTGATGGCTTCAGACATAATATCCCCCAAAAGAATCCATAATCAGGACATTTCCTTCATGCGCTCGGCCTGAGACTTGCGAAGATACAGGGGTTCAAGCTCGAAGGGGCTGACATAAAGACCATCGACAGCCTTTTTCCATGCCAGAAGCGCGGTCGCCGAGGCTCTGGGTGTGTATAGCACGGGATCGGCCATAAAGAGCTTTTCATGAAGCTGCTCCTTAAAGTAGCCAAAGTGCAAAGAAGCGGCATCACCAAGAAAGAGAACATCCGAGGTGTTTCCCTTAAGGATTTCAGCCAGCTCGCTTTTGTGGATTCCCATATAGTCTCCCAGCCGCTTAAAGTCCTTGCTGCCGCTCTCATACATCGCAGTGTAGACCTGATCATTCCGGGCATCGATCATGGGGCAGATGATGCCGTCAAAATCCTTAACCGAATAAGCCAGAGCATCCAGGCTGGGAATCCCTACAACCGGACGCTTCAAGGCATAAGCCAATCCCTTTATGGTCACAACGCCGATCCTTAAGCCGGTAAAAGAGCCGGGCCCGATGGCGGCGGCAAACAGGTCGATGGCATCCAGCTTCATTTCCAGAAGGCCCATCATGGACTCAATCATAGGCACCAGCTTTTGAGAGTGGGTCTTGGCATGCTGGGTGGAAAGCTCTGCGATTATCCTGCCATCCTCCACTACGGCACAGGAAGCCGTCAGACAGGTGGTATCCACTGCCAGAATCTTCATAAGTCATGCCTTCCTTTCAATGACGATCTTCCGTTCATCGGGAGCGTTCCCGGTTCGGGAAAGGGTCACCCGTATAAAGCCGGGGGGCATCATGTGGGGGATTCTGTCTCCCCACTCCACGATGCATACGGCATCAGGACTTAAATATTCGTCCCATCCGATATCCAGCAGCTCATCCGGGTCATCGATGCGGTAAACATCAAAATGATGAAGTGTGATATGGGATGTATAGGTGTTAACCAGCGTAAAAGTGGGGCTTACGATATCCTCAGGTATGCCAAGGCCTGCCGCAATACCCTTGGTAAATGCGGTTTTGCCTGTTCCCAGGTCGCCCTCAAGGCTGATGACATCACCGGGCTTAAGGCTTTTTGCAAGGCTTATGCCAATGGCCCGGGTCTCTTCCTCCGAGGTTGTGATAAGGGTTTGGGTAACCTTAGTACTCATGAATCCACTTCTGCTCTTTCCCAAACGATTTTCCCGTTGATGGCGGTCCATTCGGCCTTGGTCATGTAATCCAGCGGGTGACCGGAATACAGCACCATATCGGCATCCTTCCCCACCTCAAGACTGCCCACTCTGTCAGCGATCCTGCAAGCCCTTGCTGGGTAAATGGTGATGGCCTTCAGAGCCTCTTGCTCTTCCATGCCCTCCCTTACGGCGATTGCGGCGCAAAGCAGCAGATGCTGAAGAGGCACGCAGGGGTGATCGCTCATGATGGATACCGGAAGGCCGGCCTTTGAAAGGACTGCCGGTGCTTTTAAGGACTGATTCCGGAGTTCTATCTTGGATCGGTCGGTAAGAGTGGGGCCCAATATGCAGTCATAGCCTGCTTCCTTCAGGACATCGGGGATCA
>Ga0116192_1000640_pt1 | contig 25989 bp, 25 predicted proteins | sample AD_UKC113_MetaG_FD_89876 | JGI IMG/M metagenome (GOLD analysis project Ga0116192, IMG submission 89876) | Active sludge microbial communities of municipal wastewater-treating anaerobic digesters from Hong Kong - AD_UKC113_MetaG | ecosystem: Engineered > Bioreactor > Anaerobic > Digestate...
GCGGTGGCGGCTCGATAAAGGTGACGCTCACCGTATCGGTCTTTTCGGTTTCCTGCGGTGGCGGCGACACCGGGGACAGCAGCAACAGTAGTGCGGCCGCATGCAGAGCGACGGCAAAACTGATACCGGCGATGCGCGGCCAACTCAAGCCGAGTTCTCGGCTGTTTCTATTCTCGATATGGGCGAGATCTTCCGACATGCGCACGGCTCTGGAGGTGGGGGCCCCACACGTTACCGGTGGGGCATCAACAGTTGCGGTATTTCGGCCGCAGGAATCCCGTAGTTTATACCAAGCAGCTCGACTTGTTCCAAGTCTTATTGCTGGTGTATGTAAATTTTTGGGGGCTGTGTCTCATCGTGCAAGGATGCGCTTGGCGTCTTCTGGCTTCTTTACGCCTTTGTCAAGTGCCTTTTGCGCCGCAGCTTTGGCATCTGCCTTCTTGCCATTCATGTCCAGCACCTTGGCGAGGTTGAGGTACGCCTCGCCATCGGTGGCCATCGGTGCGGCACGCTTGTACATCTCGATGGCCAGCGGCATGTTGTCATCTTGATAGGCCGTCTGTGCCAGCACTTGGTAGTCCCGTGCCAAATCTGGCCCTGGTTGTAGCGTGCCTTTGGCCAAGCCATCTTCGATGGTCTTCTGCGCGTCTTTCCAACGCTGAGCATTCATGTAACCGATATACAACGCACGCAGTTCCCGTGCTTCGGTCAGCATGCCGCGCTGGTAGGCCTGCTCCAGCAGCTTATTGGCCTCATCAAATTTTTCTGCGCCTTGCAAGGTCGCCACACCGTTCATCAGCAAACGCTTATCGGTCGGGTTCTTGGCAATCAAATCTTTGTAGATGGCGGCGGCTTCGTCGTTACGATTCAAGTTCGCCAACAGACCTGCGCGAAACGCCAATTGTTCCGGCTTGTCCGACTTGGACTCTGCCAAGAAACGGTCCATGGTGACCAAGGCGTCGGCGTATTTCTCTTCGCCGTATTGAATGATCGCCAAGTTGTACATCGTCGAAAAATGACTGTCGTTATCCAAACCATTGGCTTGTACGGCTTTGCTGAAGTAGGCGGCCGCCTTGGCTTGATCGTTTTGGTTTGCCGCTGCATTGCCTGCCATTGAATAGGAAAATGATTTTTCGTAGGCGTTGGCAATGCTGGACGCCCCGATCTCATCCGCCTTGCTGATGACACCCGCCCAATCATCCTTTTCGTATGCCGCCTGCATCGCCTGTAGTTGTTTGATCAACTTAGGAGATGTCTTGGTCTCGGGCGATTGCCGGGTCGCATTGGGGTACTGCGGTGGTTTTTTCTCGGCTTGTGCGTCGGCTGGTTTTTCCTTGCCCAGCTCCGCGCGGCGCTTGGCGCGCTCTTCACGCATGCTCGATTGCGGGTTGGCATGCACAAGCGGTGCAATGGTCAACACGCCAAGCGCGGCAGTCAGGGCGATGGCAAGTGGGCGGCGCAGCGGCTGGAACATGGAACACCTCGACGAAATGAAGATAGCAACGTGACAGTAGGGTTAACGACGTTAGCAGAGCACTGGGATATCGATCTTACTCCCAAGCTTACACATCCAGATTGGCCACCTTCAATGCATTTTCTTCAATGAAGTTGCGACGTGGTTCCACCACATCACCCATCAGGGTGCTGAAGATAGCATCGGCGGCGACGGCGTCTTCCAGCTTCACTTGCAGCAGGCGGCGGGTGTCTGGGTTCACTGTGGTGTCCCAAAGTTGTTCCGGGTTCATTTCACCCAAGCCCTTGAAGCGCTGGATTTGACGGCCCTTTTTGGCTTCTTCCAACAACCACTCTTGCGCCTGCACAAACCGGGTGATCGGCTGCGCCTTGCTGCCGCGCACGATGCGTGCACCTTCGCGTATCAAGCCGTGCAGCAGGCTAGCGGCTTCACGCAGGGGTTTGAGCTCGCCATGTTCAAACAGTGTCAGTGGCAGCACTTGTGTCAACTCTTCGCCCATATGGGTGCGCGTTACCAGCAACGCGGCCGGGCGGCCTTCCTGCGCGACCTGCCAATGCAGGCTGTAGCGCGGCTTGCCCAGCCCGCTCTGGTTGAGGCGTACGGCCAATGCATCAAAATCGGCCTGTGTGGGTGTTGTTTGCGCATCCAATGGGATGAAGTCGATCAAGGCTTCCAGCACACCCGGGTCGAAGCGGTGCGCATTGCGTTGCACCGCCTCACGCGCACGCGCGAAGGCCAGCAGTAGGGATTCCAGCCCCAACCCTTCGATGGGCGGCTCACCCTCGGCAGGAATCAATTGCGCGCCTTCCACCGCATTGCCGGCCAGATACGCATCCAGCGCGGCATCGTCCTTCAGATACAGCTCGTTTTTGCCCTGTTTGATCTTGTACAGCGGCGGCAGCCCGATGTAGATGTGGCCACGGTCGATCAGTTCGGGCATTTGTCGGTAGAAAAAGGTCAACAGCAGGGTGCGGATGTGGCTGCCGTCCACGTCGGCGTCGGTCATGATGATGACACGGTGGTAGCGTAATTTATCCGGGTTATATTCATCCTTACCGATGCCGGTGCCCAGCGCGGTGATCAAGGTCCCCACTTCGGCGCTGGCCAGCATGCGGTCGAAACGCGCGCGCTCCACGTTCAAAATTTTACCGCGCAGCGGCAGCACCGCTTGGGTTTTGCGGTTGCGGCCCTGCTTGGCGCTGCCGCCCGCCGAGTCACCCTCGACGATGAACAATTCCGACAATGCCGGGTCTTTTTCCGAGCAATCGGCCAGCTTGCCAGGCAGGCCGGCGATATCCAGCGCGCCTTTGCGGCGGGTTAGGTCGCGGGCTTTGCGCGCCGCCTCGCGGGCACGGGCGGCATCCACAATCTTGCCGGCAATGGCCTTGGCTTCGTTCGGGTGCTCTTGCAGGAATTCCTCGAACTTCGCGGCGAAGACAGAATCGACGACCGCACGTACCGGCTCTGTTACCAGTTTTTCTTTGGTTTGCGAGGAAAACCCGGGATCTGGCACCTTCACCGACAGTACCGCGATCATGCCTTCGCGCATATCATCGCCCGACAGCGAGACCTTGGCCTGCTTGGCGATGCCGCTGCTTTCGATATAGCGGGTCAGGGTGCGGGTCAGCGCGGCGCGAAAACCGGTGAGGTGGGTCCCGCCGTCTTTTTGCGGGATATTGTTGGTGAAGCAGTACATCGTTTCCTGATAGGAATCGCTCCACTGCACCGCACAATCGACCACGATGCCGTCCTGCTCGCCACTGATCGAAATCACATTGGGATGCAGTGGGGTTTTCAGCTGGGCTAGGTGCTCGACGAAGCTGCGAATGCCGCCTTCGTACTGAAAAATGTCGTGCCTGCCGTCCAGACGCTCGTCGATCAACTCGATCTTGACGCCGGAGTTCAGGAAGGACAGTTCGCGCAGGCGGCGGGCAAGGATGTCGTAATGGAATTCGACGTTATCGTTGAACGCCACCACCGACGGCCAGAAGCGCACTTCGGTGCCGCGTTTGCTTGACGCTTCCAATTGCTTGAGCGGGTACACCGGCTCGCCGTGGCGGTATTCCTGCTGGAAGTGGTAGCCGTCGCGCCAGATATCCAGCAACAGCTTCTCGGACAGCGCGTTGACCACGCTAACGCCCACGCCATGCAGGCCGCCGGAGACTTTGTAACTGTTGTCATCGAATTTGCCGCCCGCGTGCAGGACGGTCATCACCACTTCGGCGGCGGAAATGTCGCGGCCCTGCTTTTCGCTTTCTTTGGCGTGCCGGCCCACCGGGATGCCGCGGCCGTTGTCCCACACCGAAACCGACCCGTCCCCGTGGATGGTCACCCGCACGGCATCGGCATGACCGGCCAAGGCTTCGTCCACGCCGTTATCGACGACCTCAAACACCATGTGGTGCAGGCCGGAACCGTCGTTGACGTTGCCGATATACATGCCCGGGCGCTTGCGGACGGCTTCTAGGCCTTCCAGCGCGGTAATGCTGTTGGCGTCATAGTTGCCAGAATTGGGAACGGCGGTTTCGGGCGCGTCGCCCGGGGTGTGCTGGTTTTGCGACATCGACGTGATCAACTCCCGTGGCACGCCATGAAGCGGGCCAAAACACGTGGTGCGGATGGGCACCCAGTATAGCAAGGGGGGGGCTTAGTCCTGTTGCCGCAATACGCCATGTTCCACGTGAAACAACGACACCGGTAACGGACTGCTGGGAAGTGCCGATAACGGCTCAGTGCCGGTAATCACCACCTGCGCGTCGGTTTGCGCCAAGACCTCCAAAACACAGGCCTGATGCCGGCGATCCAGCTCTGAGCCCAAGTCGTCCAACTGCAAGACCGGCCAATGCCCCAGTGCCTGCGCCAAATGTGTTGCTTGCGCCAGTAACAGGCATAGCGCCAACTGCTTGGTTTGTCCCCGCGACAAGCTTTCGCGTCCCGGCAAATCACGCAATTGCAGCTTCAAATCGGCGCGGTGCGGGCCAAGACTGGTGTAACCCAAGGTTTGGTCACGTTCACGACTTAGCAATAAGGCGTCCGCCAAGGCCAATTCGTGCCGTCGCCAACCCGGCTGCAAACTCAGAGTGATCGCCCCAGCATCCGGCAATAAACGCGGCAACAGGTGATGCAGGGGCGCTTGCAAGGCACTGATATAGGCGTCACGCAGTGCGGTGATGGCCTCCCCGGCATGAACCAGTTCGTACTCCCACGCTTCTAGCTGCGCATCGACTCGTGTTTGTCGCAGCAACGCATTGCGCTGTTTAAGTGCGCGTGCGTATCGCCGCCACAGCGGTAAAAAGTCATGTTCCACGTGGAACATACCCCAATCCAGAAAGCGCCGCCGCCCTTCACTGCCGCCATCCACCAAGGCATGGCTGCCCGGTTCAAAGCTAACCACTGCCAATGCTTCGCAAAGTTGGCTGATTAAGTGGACATCCTGCCCATTCAGACGCGCCTGCCATTGACTGCCGGTATGGCGCAGCCCGGCCCGGTGTGGGGTTTGGTCGGGCAGCACCCATTCCACATAGGCCTGCAACGCCGGATCGCCCTGTCGTACCAGGCCATCACGCACGCGGCCACGAAAGCTGCGGCCATGGGCCAGTAAGTGCAGCGCTTCCAGAAGGCTGGTCTTGCCGCTGCCGTTATCGCCCGTGATGAGGTTGAATCCGGGTCGCGGGGTGAATTCGACGGTCTCGAAGCGCCGAAAGCTGTGTAATCGCAAGCATTGGACTAGCACGCAAGACACCTGTTCGCGCTGTGTCGATGCAGGATGCAACGACGCCCGGGCAATGCCGGGCGTCCAGATGTCGTGGGGCAGCCTTGCCCCACCCTGCGGCGGTGCTTCACTGACATCACAGACGCAGCGGCATCACCACATGCCGGGCGTGCAGACTTTCGGCACCCCGCACCAATGCGGAAGAATTGGCATCACGCAACTGCAACACCACCGTTTCCTCACGCAGCCCGTTCAGGGCTTCCAGCAAATAGGTCACATTGAAGCCAATTGCCAAGCCATCCACAGGGGTATTGGCTTCGACTTCTTCCTGTGCCTCTTCCTGCTCGGGATTATGCGCACTGACACGCAGTAGATTGGGGGCTACTTCCACCCGCACGCCGCGATATTTTTCGTTCGACAAGATTGAAGCGCGCTGCAATGCCGCACGCAGAATTTCACGGTCTACCTTGACTTCACGATCCGCACCGATCGGGATCACCGCTTCGTAATCCGGGAATTTCCCTTCAATCAGCTTGCTGGTGAAAGTCACATCATCGCGCTTGATGCGGATATGGCCTTTGCCCAATTCCAGTTCCAGCATGCGATCACCACCTTCCAGCAAGCGTTGCAGCTCCTGCACACCTTTGCGTGGCACGATGATTTGACGTTTGCCACCCTGTCCTGGTGCCAGTGGCGCTTCGCACAGCGCAAGCCGGTGACCATCGGTGGCCACACAGCGCAATGAGCCTTCGCGCAGGTCAAACAACAAGCCATTCAAATAAAACCGCACATCTTGCTGGGCCATCGCAAACGCGGTGCGTTCCAGCAACTCTTTGAGTGCAGCTTCTGGAATATGTAATTGGTCGCTGACATCAACTTCGTCCAACGAAGGGAAATCATTGGCCGGCAAACTGGCCAACGTAAACCGGCTACGGCCGGCTTGAATGGTCACTTTGTCACTGGTTTGGCTGATCGTCACCAGACTGCCATCTGGCAAAGCCCGCACAATCTCGAACAACTTACGTGCGGGGATGGTGAATTCACCGTCTTCGGCACCCTCCACCGCGACCCGCGACACCATTTCAACTTCCAGATCGGTGCCGGTGAGCGAAAGCTGGCCATGCTGGATGCGGCCCAACAAATTAGCCAGCACGGGAAGTGTGTGGCGGCGTTCCACCACATTGACGACTTGTGCCAACGGTTTGAGTAGAACTTCGCGTTGCAGGGAAAACCGCATATCGACCCCTTGCCCTTGGTTGGGTTTCGAGACCTTGCCGACTGGCAAGCCTCAGCTCTTGAATGGATATAAATCTTAAAAGCAGGTGGTGTTGGTAGCCAAAAAATCGCTGGAAAACCAATTTAACTTGTTGTTTTTAAAGAAAAATAATAACAAGGAAAGCCTGTTTGAAACTGCCTGACAAGCTGGGATGAGGCTGTGGATAACTTAGCGCAAATTGTGCACGTCTGACTTATCAACAGGTTTTGCCTGACTTATTCACTCAGTTTGCGGATCAACTTCTCCCAATCCTCATGCAGCTGGCTATCGCCATTGCGCAGTTCACGAATCCGCTCGCAGGCATGCAACACCGTGGTGTGGTCGCGGCCATCAAACGCCTCGCCAATCGCCGGCAAGCTTTGTTCGGTCAATTCTTTGGCCAGTGCCATCGCCATTTGGCGCGGACGCACCAGTGGCAGTTTGCGGCTCTTCCCTAGCATCTCCCGTAGATTCAGGCTGTAGTAGTCTGCCACGGCCTTTTGAATGTTTTGGATGCTGATGGCTTGCTGCTGGGCACGCCATAAATCACGCAAGGTGTCTTGTGCAAACTCCAGTGTCACCGGGCGGCCCAGTAGCCCGGCTTGGGCGGTCAGTTTGTTGATTGCGCCTTCCAGCTCGCGCACATTGCTGCGCATTTTTTTGGCGATCAGTTGGGCGACTTCATTAGGAATCACAGTGCCACGTTCGCGAGCTTTGGACAGTACGATCTGCGCACGGGTTTCAAAATCCGGCGGATCGATGGCCACCGACAAGCCCCAACCCAGGCGTGACTTCAGGCGTGCCTCCAGACCTTCCACTTCGCGTGGATAGCGGTCGCAGGTCATGATGATTTGTTGCTTGCCATCAAACAGCGCATTGAAGGTGTGGAAGAACTCTTCCTGGGTGCGATCCTTGCCGGCGAAAAACTGGATATCGTCGATCAGCAACGCGTCGATTTTTTGGAACTGACGCTTGAACTGGTCGGCGCGTTTTTCTTGCAACGCGCGGAAAAACGCACTGTAAAAATCGTTTGAACGCAGGTACAGCACCTTGGCTGCCGGGTTGAGCCGGCGCATTTCGTTGCCCGCAGCAAACATCAAATGGGTCTTGCCCAAACCGGTGCCGCCATACAACAGCAACGGATTTTGCGTGCGCTCGCCCGGTTTTTGTGCCACCGACCATGCCGCTGCACGCGCCAGTTGATTGCTACGGCCCTCGACGAAATTTTCGAACACGTAATGGCTGTCTAAATTGCCACGAAAGGGTTCTTCGGCGGGTGTTCCGGCACCTTTGAGCGGTTCTGGCGGCGGCGTTGCGATGACCGGCCGCGGTGGTGCGCCAACACTCAACACCACCGCTTCGATGCCACCAAAATTGCGGGCCAGCTCGCGGATGCGCGGTAAAAACCGATCACGAACCTCATCGCGCACAAAGGTGTTGGGCGCAAACAGGAGGAGTGCGTCCTCGTGCGGGGATGATTGCAAAGGCTTGAGCCAAGCAAGCACATCCTCCTGCGATACTTCAGTTTCCAGGCGATGCAGGCAGGTGGGCCAGACGTCCATGCGTTGGTGCGATCTCTCAAGAACAAGGAACCCGCAGGCAGCAACGTGGGCCTGTCTGTGGATAAGGTTGGGGAAGACTGGGCAGCGTAGCATCCCGGGCGGCTCCCGCCAAACCGCATTACCGGTCAGGCGAAACCTTCTGGCGGGAAGGCTGGGGATGGGTTTGCTTGCGCTGTCTGTAAATTGCCGCTATCATTCCGAGTCTTTTCCGTTAAAAACAAGCAAGTAGGCCCGAAATGGCGACCAAGCGTACTTACCAGCCCAGCAATCTCAAGCGCAAGCGTGACCACGGCTTCCGCGCCCGTATGGCAACTGCCGATGGCCGCAAGGTGTTGGCACGTCGCCGCGCCAAGGGCCGCCGTCGTTTGACGGTCTGACCCCTCGGGGTTGGCCTCCGGCCACGGCCGGAATGCGATGATGCAGGATGCTTCCAATGCAACGCCGGTATCCCCACAGGATGCCGGCGTTATCGCGTTTGTCCAAACACACGGGTTTCCACGCCACGCGCGAGTCCGCGCCAAACGGGAGTACACGCAGGTGTTTGATTCCGGCAAGCGCATCGCAGAACCATTGATGGCACTGCACTGGCTGCGCGATGCGGGGGGTGCGCGGATGGGGCTGGCGGTTTCCCGTAAAGTCGATCCACATGCTGTGGGCCGTAACCGGGTCAAACGTGTCCTGCGTGATGCCTTCCGGCACGTGCGGCCACGACTGCAGCACGGGGCCTATGTCATCGTGGCGCGCCCTGCAGCACGACAGGCTGATAATGCGACGTTGCGCAATTGCTTCGAGCGCCTGCTCAAACGCGCAGGAGCGTTGCCGCAAATGCCTGTGGCCGGCACAATGCCGCCCGCACCTTCCTTTCCTTCCGATGTGTCCGCAGCGGTTTGACGTTGCCGGACCTGACAAGCTTGCCGAATGAATCAGACACGTACCTTCCTGTTGATGGCTTGGCTGATGGTGGCCTTTCTGCTGTGGCGCGAATGGGGCAATGAGCACACTCCGGCGGCAACGCCGGCGACCATTCCAGCAGCCCAGCAGGCCACACCCGGCACCCTAGCCAATGCCTCCAGTTTGCCCACAGCCAGTGCGATCTCCGGCGTAGTGGCGAATGCCGCGAGCGCGCAGGCAAGCGCCAGCACCGACACCGGCCCGCTGGTGCGGTTGCGCAACGACGTGTTGGATCTGCAATTGAATGGCCGGGATGTGGTGCGTGCCGAATTACTGCAGTATCGGCAGGCGCGCACACCGGGGAGCCCGGCAGTGGTCTTGTTCAACCCTGAACAGGCCCAGTTTTTTGTTGCCCAAGCCATTTGGCGTGGCGTCGATGGCACCGCGTTAGTGCCGCTGCCGGAAGGCCCAGCGCGTGAATTTACCCTGGCCAAAGGCGCCGCTGCCGTCAGTGCGCGGTTTATCGCCAATGCCGCCAATGGCATCCAGCTACAGCGCACTGTGACCTTGGCGCGTGGTAGCTATGCGTTGCAAGTGCACGACGAGCTCGTCAATACCGGCACTGTGGCGTGGACCGGTAATATTGCGCGGGTACTGGATCGGGTGCCGCCGGTGGTCAAAACCGGGTTCACCAATCCGGAAAGCTTCAGCCTGAGTGGTGCGGCATGGTACAGCGCCACCGACAAATACAAAAAGCGCAAATACACCAACTTCACCAAAGATGGCCCGCTGGATCAGACCGTGACCGGGGGTTGGGTGGCGCTATCGCAGCATTATTTTTTAACCGCGTGGGTGCCGCAGAAAGATCAAGCGGCGTTGTTCACCTTGGCTGAAAAAGGCCGCACATACGAAATCGCCGCCCGCGGCCCGCAGGTGAGTCTGGCCCCGGGTCAGCGATTTGCGAGCAATGCCACCTTGTGGGTGGGGCCAAAATTGGCCGACAAACTGGAAGCCACCGCGCCGGGGCTGGAATTGGCGTTGGACTACGGCATGTTCACGGTGCTGTCCAAACCCATTCACTGGTTGCTGACCCAGTTGCACAAACTCACCCATAACTGGGGTTGGGCGATTGTGTTGTTGGTGGTGTTGATCAAGCTGGCGCTGTATCCACTATCGGCGGCGCAGTACAAGTCGATGGCGAAGATGCGCAAATTCCAGCCGCGCATCCAGCAGCTCAAAGAGCGCTACGGCGAGGACAAACAGAAATTCCAGATGGCGATGCTGGATCTGTACAAGAAAGAAAAAATCAACCCCGCCGGCGGCTGCTTGCCGGTGTTGATCCAGATGCCGGTGTTCTTGGCGCTGTATTACGTGTTGCTGGAAGCCGTGGAATTGCGCCAAGCACCGTGGATCGTGGGTTGGGTCAGTGACCTGACTGCGCAAGATCCCTACTTCATTTTGCCTTTGCTCAATGCGGCGGTGATGTTCTTGACCCAGCGCCTGACCCCGGCAGTGGGGATGGATCCGATGCAGCAGAAGATGATGCAGATGATGCCGTTGGTGATGGCGGTGATGTTTGCGTTCTTCCCCGCGGGTTTGGTGTTGTACTGGGTCACCAATGGCACCTTGGGGCTGGCGCAACAATGGTGGAATACCCGCAGGTTTGCCGAGGAGCCGGCCAAGGCGTAACCACGTCGATGGCGGCTTGGGATGCCTGGCGTGCCTTTTCACGAGCCGATGTCGATGCACGCAAACACTGACACCATCGTCGCCATTGCCACGGCCGCTGGTGCCGGTGGCGTGGGCATCGTGCGCTTGTCTGGTGCGAATGCATTGCAGATTGCGCAGACGCTGTGCAAGCGCCGTTTGCAACGACGCGTTGCGCACTACTGTTGTTTTGTTGATGCCGAAGGCGAAACCATCGACGATGGCATCGCCTTGTATTTCGCGGCACCGGCCAGCTTCACCGGGGAAGACGTGGTGGAGTTGCAGGCGCATGGCAGCCCCGTCTTGCTGCGCGAACTGGTGGCACACTGCATGGCGTTGGGCGCGCGGCAAGCGCAGCCGGGTGAATTTAGCCAACGCGCATTTCTCAATGGCAAATTGGATTTGGCGCAAGCCGAAGCCTTGGCCGATTTGATCGCCGCCGCAGATGTGCGTGCTGCACGCGCCGCGCGGCGTTCGCTGGAGGGTGTGTTCTCACGTCAGGTGGATGCATTGATGGCGCAGGTCCTGGCCATTCGCGTGCATGTGGAAGCGGCGATTGATTTTGCCGACGAGCCGCTGGACACCCTAGGCGGGCGCGTCTTGCAAGAGCAATTGCAGAGCGCGCAGACCACGCTGGCACAATTGCTGGTGGCTGCAAGCAATGGGCGCACCCTGCGCGATGGGTTGCATGTGGTGTTAGTGGGGCCGCCCAATGCCGGCAAAAGCTCATTACTGAATGCCCTGGCCGGTCACGAGCGCGCCATCGTCACCGACATCCCCGGCACCACCCGGGACGTGCTGCAAGAAACCATTCGTGTGGATGGGGTGGAATTGACCTTGGTCGATACCGCAGGCTTGCGGGTGTCGAACGATGCCATCGAAGCCGAAGGAATCCGGCGCGCCCACACCGAACTTACCCGCGCCGATTTGGCGCTGGCGGTGGTGGATGCGCGTGACCCCGCCGTGGGCCGCGCCGCGGTGGCACCGGCCTTGGTTGGGATACCTGAGGTGCTATGGCTGTACAACAAGGCGGATTTGCTGGCAGCACCCGCGCAATGTGATGCGACAGCGTTGGCGGTTTCGGCGCACACCGGGCTTGGCTTGCCGGCATTACATGCGCGCTTGCTTGCATTGGCCGGCGGCCAAGGCCATACCGGAGCCTTTACGGCGCGGGCTCGCCATGTACAAGCATTGCAACAAGCCCAGCACTGGTTACAGCTGGCGAATACCGAATTACAGCAAGAGCAATTGGAGCTTGCGGCGGCGGCTTTGGCGCAAGCCCATGTCGAATTGGGGCATATTGGCGGCACGATCGACGCAGATGGTTTACTCGGTCACATTTTTTCGACGTTTTGCATCGGAAAATGAGCGGAAAATGACGCAGGCTTGACAACTGTGCGCTGCTGCTGCGTGCTATCGTCAAACATGCCATGGTTCAACGGGGGAAAATTCATGTCTGCAAGTAAAAATGTGTTCCACGGGGTTGCACCGGTTGCACTGACCTTGGCGATTGTCTGTGCACTGGGCGCCTGCAAAAAAGATGAGGCGACAGTGACTGGGCCGGCGGCACCACAAGCCGCAGCAAAGCCCACACCAGAGTCCGTGGTCTCGGCCAATGTTTCATCGATGGGCGCAGACCAGCTGCGGGAAGCCGCAGGCAAGGCTTACAACGAAAACCGTTTGTATGCACCGGCGGGCAACAACGCGATGGAGTACTACTTGGCCCTGCGCGATAAGCTGCCGGGTGATGCGGGTGCATCCAGTGCCCTGAATGACTTGCTGCCGATGGCGGTGGTGGCCGCCGAGCAAGGCGTGGCGCGCCAAGACTTTGCCGAAGCCAGCCGACTGTTGGCGCTGATCGGCAAGGCCGATGCCAACCACCCGGCATTGGCGCGCTTGAAGGCGAGTGTGGCCAGTGCTGAAACCAATGCCAAGAAAGCAGCTGAAACCCAGAAGCTGACTGCTGAAGAAGAAGCCAAGAAGCAGGCGGATCTAGCCAAGAAGCGCGAAGAAGACCAGAAGAAATTGCAGGAGTTGCAAAAGCAGCAGCAGGCAACGGCTGAACAGCAGCGTCAGCAGCAAGCCGCAGCGGAACAGCAACGCCAGCAACAAGCGGCGGCAGAGGCAGAAGCGGCACGGCAACGGCAAGCGGCCGCCGCCGCCGCCGCGCCCGCGCCAGTAGCCCCCGCACCGGCCGCAGCGCGCCCGTCCGCAGCATCCAACGAGTTGCGCGCGATTTCGACCCCCAGCCCGCGTTTCCCGCCGGCGGCACAGCGCGCCGGTGGCACGGGTTCGGTGCAGGTCGAGTTCACCGTGAGCACCGATGGTTCGGTGAGCAGTGCGCGGGTGGTCTCCAGCGATACCCCACGGCAGTTCCAGCGTGATTTTGAACGCGAGGCGGTAGCAGCGGTCAAGCGTTGGCGCTTCCAGCCGGTGGGCCAGGCCACCACCAGCCGGCGCACGATCTCGTTCGAATAAGCACAAGCTAACGCGGTTGCACGCAAAAAGCCCGGCAGCGATGCCGGGCTTTTTGATGTCTCTAGCGTCCCGCGCTCACGGAAATGACGGGCAAGCACAATACGACCTGCATTGGCTCAGGCCGAAATCGCCAGTTTTTCTTGCTTGTAGCGCCACACCGCCAGCGCCCACAGCACCGCCGCCAGCGCCAGCGAACAGCCAAGGTACACGGCCCATTGCTGGAAGGACGCCACTTCACCCCGGGTGATCTTTTGGATCAGCTGGTTTTGCGACAAAAACGGCACCGCGTATTGCCACAGTGCGGTGTCTTTGAGTGGATAGGCCATCAAGCCATAGGCCGGCAACATCGGCAGCATCATCAACCACATGATGTGGCTCTGTGCCTCTTTCATGCTCTTGGCACCTGCTGCCAGTGCGGTGATCAACGCGGTGCCAATCAGTACCAGCGGCAGCAAGGTCAGCAGCAATTTACCCATGGCTAAAAAGCTGACATCCATCTGCTTGGCCATGCCGCTGGCCAGTGAGGCAGAGACCTTGAACGACACTAAGATCAGCAGCATCGACAACAAGCCCAACAAGGTGGCCGATAGCATCTTGCCGCCCACCAGTGCTGCGCGTGATGCCGGGGTGGCCAGCAGCGGCTCCAGCGATTGCCGCTCGCGTTCGCCGGCGGTGGTATCCATGGCCAAATGCGCGCCGCCGATGAAGGCGAAAATGGTCAAGATCATCGGCAACAAGATGGTCATGAACTGGCTGTTTTTGGCCTCGGGCGTGGCCATGTCACGGGTGCCCACTTGCAGTGGGCTGGCGATGCCGGGGTCGATGCCACGAATCAACAAACGCATCGCGCCTACACCATTGCCATAGCTTTCCAACACCTTTTTGACCCGCGCGACGGTGACATCAGAATTGCGCCGGGTGGTATCGGTAATCACGTCCACTTTGGCCGGTTTGCCTGCCTGCCAATTCTTGGCGAAATCAGCATCAATCGTCAGTGCAAGGTCTTCTTGTTGCGCACGCACCCGCGCTTCGATATCCGCCGGTGCCGGCTTGGCGGTGATCCCGTAGCTGGCCATGAACTTGACCAAATTGGGCGCGTGTTGCATGCCCACCGTGGGAATTTCCAGTGGTTTTTCCAACTGGGTTTCGGCGCGCATCTGGCTGAGTTTGCCGATGCCCAGAAAAATCACCGGATACAGCAGTGGTGCCACCAACAGCGAGAGCAAAAACGTGCGGCGGTCGCGGTAGAAGTCCAACCATTCTTTGCGCATCACCGTCAGCATGCTGGCGATGAAGCCGGTCTTGTGTGCAGAGTTGTTCATGCGTGCAGTCCTTCTTCGCTGCCGATCAGTTTCACGAAGGCGTCTTCCAGATTGGGTTCACCGGTTTGTGCGCGCAGCTCATCCGGCGTGCCCTGTGCGGTGACCCGGCCATTGGCAATCACCACGATGCGGTCACACAGCGCGGCGACTTCTTGCATGATGTGGCTGGAAAAAATCACACAGCGGCCTTCCGCGCGCAGCTCTTTCAAAAAGCCGCGCAGGCCGCGTGTGGTCATCACATCAAGACCATTGGTGGGTTCATCCAGGATCACGTTTTTGGGGTCGTGGATCAGTGCCCGCGCAATCGCGGTTTTGGTGCGCTGGCCTTGCGAGAAGCCTTCGGTGCTGCGGTCGAGGAAGTCTTGCATCTGCAAGGCTGCGGCAAGTTTGTCGGTGCGCTGGGCAATGTCGCTGGGCGACATCCCATGCAGCTTGCCGAAATAGTCGATGTTTTCACGCGCGGTCAGCCGCTTGTACACGCCGCGCGCATCCGGCAACACACCCAAGCTGCGGCGCACACGCTCGGGGTCGTGCGCTACATCCACACCATCTACCAGCACGCGGCCGGTTTCTGGGGTCATCAGGGTGTAAAGCATGCGCAAGGTGGTGGTTTTGCCGGCGCCGTTGGGGCCCAACAGGCCGGTAATTTCACCGTCGCGGGCGCTAAAGCCCACGTCATCCACGGCGATCACCGGGGTTTTGTCCTTGCCCTTGCCGGGAAAGGTTTTGCGAAGATGTTCTGCAACGATCATTGCGGCATTCCTTGGAAGTCTGGTCGTGGCGGGTGCGCTTACGGCGCGGCCCCGTTGAAGTTGAGGAACGGCATTGGGTAGGCCAGCTTGTCCAAGCACGCGCCATCCAGTGTTTTTGCGTTGGCTTTCTCGATGAACTGGGTGAATAGCTTGGGCATGCAGCCGGCACCCATCACGTTGTGGCCTTGCCCACGCAGCACGAACAGGCGGCCATTGGGCAGCGTTTTCACCACGTCTTTGCCGTAGCGCGGCGGGGTGACCGGATCAAACTCGCCTTCCAACACCAAGGCCGGGACCGGGGTGCGCAGCGGCTGGTGGAAATCCGCCGGCAGCTTGCCTTTGGGCCAGACCTTGCACATTTCCGCCATGCCTTTGGGCATCAGATTGCCAAGCACGGTGCCGGCATCTTCGCTGCGCGCCACCATGCTGTCGCTGTCTTCACTGCATACCACCGACAACTGCATGCCCATCGCCATCGCGTCTTCCATGCTGCCAGCCATCATTTTGGTCAGCGCCATCAAACCTTCGTAATGGCCGGCGTTGGCCTCGTGGATCAGCTTGGGCAACAGACCACTGGCCAGCGGCATGTAGGCATACATGCGCACCAGTCCGGCCACGGCGTCGGCGCGTAATTCGCCTTGTTGCCATTCGCCGGTGGTGGCGTCGCGGTAGCGCACGGTGACTGGCGCAGCGCGCAGGGTGGTGAGGAGGGTATCGAGTTCGGCACGCGGGTCGCCCAGCGTGTTCTTGCAGACAGGGTCCTTGCTGCACAGACCAAATTGCAAGGCCAGGGCATCATCCAAATTACGCGCAAAAATATTGCCCAGACCCAAGGTATTGGGTACCACCGAGTCCAGCACCACGCTGCGGGTGGCCTGCGGGTGGCGCATGGCATATTGCTGCGCCACGCGGGTGCCGTAACTCACCCCCACCAGATTCACCTGCGCCGCACCGATGGCTTGGCGCACGGCATCCAGATCGGCCACCGCATCGGTGGTGGTGTAAAAGCGCAGGTCGGCCTTGTTGGACAGCGTTGCCGCGCACGCTTGCGCCTGTGCCTGCATCAACTCTGGGGTGGGCGTGTGGGTGTCGTCTTGCTCGGACTTGCACGACAGCAGGTTGGACTTGCCGGTGCCGCGTTGGTCGATGAGGATCACGTGGCGCTGTTTGCGCACTTCCTTGAACACCGGGTTCAAGCCGGGAAACGTCTCAACGGCCGACTGCCCGGGACCGCCGGCCAGAAAGAACACCGGGTCTGGCTGTTTTTCGCCACTCTCGGTGGGCTCTAGCCAAGCGATATTGAGCATGATCTTGCGGCCGTTTGGCTGGCTGCGATCTTCCGGAACTTCAAAATGGCCGCACTGCGCCTCCAGACTGTCCCTGCTCAGTGACGAGCTGAGATTGCATGGCGTGAATGCCAACGTGCCCAGCATGGTGGGCTTGAGTGCGGCGACCGGCGTGGTGGCGGTCTTGGTGGGGTGGCTGCTGCTGGCATCCTTGGAATGCAAACTGCGATAGCCAAACACGGCGGCCAGCAGGGCCAGGCTGAGGATGGTGCGGGTCTTGCGGGACATCATAGTGACAACCCTCGTGGTGGTTGTGGTGAAAAGGGTGGGCGCGCTTAGCCGGCATCCGGCAAAAACACGTCCTCGATACGCAGCGAAAAGAGACGGGCGATGCGAAAGGCCAATGGCAGCGATGGGTCGTACTTGCCGGTTTCCAGTGCGTTGATGGTTTGTCGCGAGACCTCCAACTGCAACGCAAGCTCGCCTTGCGACCAGCCTTGTTGTTCACGTAGTTCGCGCAGGCGATTGTTCACCAGCGCATCCTCACAAATAACGCCGGGTGAAGATGTATTTCGCCCCGCCGTAGAACAGCATGAGTAATGGGAACACCCAGATCATTGCCGCGGCGGCATCAAAGTGCAGCACCTTGGCTTTTTCCAGCAGGCCGCCGGCGAAATACAGCACCGACACCAGCAAGCTGGCCGCGCCGATGGCTTCGGTTTCGATGCGACGTTGCAGCTCGTCGATTTCGCGCAAGTAGCGCAAGCCCGCCCGCATCAGCAACACGATGGCCAGTGCCGGCAGCACCGCGATCACCGCCCGCAAGGGCACCGATGCGATGCCACGTTTGATGACCCAGATCGAACCGAACAAAGACAGCGAGTAAAAAATCATGATCGGCCACAGGGCGCGGATATAGCGCTTGCCAGCCGGCTGCGCGTACATTTCGTCGCAATGCTGACGCCACCAGCGCGGCACCAGCAAAAACAGCAACGAGCCAGCCAGATAACCACAGCCAATCCCCAGCCAAGTTTGCACGGCGTCATTGGGCCAATGCAGCAGCCATTGGCCTGCACCGGCCAGCGCCAAACTGCCCAGTCCTATCAGCACAAAACCCCACATCCAGCGGTGTAGTGTCATAGTGCGTCGCCTTTACGCGACTTGGCCAAGAATGCAATGCCGATGCCCAACATCGCCAAGCCAACACCTGTGAACGCGACTTGCTGTGCCAACACAGCAGCAATCAAATAAGCAAGTCCTGCACCAAAAAAAGCGACACCTGCGGACTTTGGATTCTTTGCGCATCTCATGGGGTATGCCTTGTCAAGGTTGCTTGACATCAGGATGCAAGGGTTTGGAAAGCATGTCAAGCGACCTTGACATCCTGCCCGGATTGCTGGTTCGCGTTCCATGCCACGCAGATTGTTGACATTAGAATCCGCGCTCCCCCGAATGTTCAGGAACATCGCCGATGTCAATGAGCAAGACCCTGTTGGCCGCAACGATCGCGGCTTTTTTGCTGGCTGGCTGCAACAAGAAACATGAAGCGGCAGGCATCGTCACCTCTTCCACGCAACCATCCCCGGACACGGCGCAACCGGCCTTCGCGGAAAGCACGCCCGCCGAGGCGGGCGATGGCGTTGCGGTGCAGCCGTTCGATCCGCAGTCGGTGCCGCTCAGCCAGGCAGCCTTGGGTGCAGTGCCCTTCATCGTCCTGCCGCATGGCTATGCCCCCGTCAACACGCCGGTGATGCAGACCTTTGCCCGCTTCCCGTTCTGGCTGGGTCGAGGCGTGCATTGGGTGGAAGGTGAGATATGGAGCGCCTTGATCCGCACCGACAGCAGCAACCCGGAGACCAAGGACAAGCAGTATTCGGAGCTCGAGTTCCGCCGCAACATGGAAGCCGCCTTGGCGCAGGCCGGCGCCAAGACGGTGTTCGATGGAGAACTGCCGGACGGTCTTTACGACGACAAGCCGTGGTCGGATGAAATCCGCGGTGCACATAGCAATGCAGTCATTGGGATGGATGCGGGGCATGTTTCAGTGCATGTCATCCGAACCGCCGACCGCGAGGTTTGGGTGCAGATGAGTACCCAGGACACCAGTGCGCAACTGGTGGTGCTGGGCCAGCAAGCGTTTCAGCCTAGTTTCATCGCGGGCGACAGCTTTCCCTACCTGTCGCTGCCGAAGGATTACGACAACAGAAATGCGCCGGTGAAACGCGATTTCGATCGCTTCCCATTCTGGGATGGTCAGCAATTTCAGTGGGTGGAAGGCCGTTTGCTGGCGCAGGATTTTGATGTGGCGTGGCCGGTACGCAGCAAGACCGGTCGGAAATACTCGCTGTACGACACCCGCCGCAATCTGGAAAACTGGATGGCGCATAACGCTGGTGTGAAAGTCTTCGAAGGCAAGGTGCCCGTCGATCAGCTTCCGGAACGAGATGCCAAGGCCTATGAGGACGTAATCGGCAGCGACAAAAGCGAGCGCATGCTGATCTATCGCGGTCAACATGCCGGCAATACCGTTTGGATGCAGCTTCGGCAGGGATGCCTGAGTGGCCAATGGGTGATCGTGGAACGCAAAGGTATGGCGCAAACCGCCGGTCTGCTGCCGGCTTCTGAACTGAAAAAGCAAATCGACGCCACCGGCAAGGTGGCCTTACAGGTGAACTTCGCCACCGACAAGACCGACATCCTGCCGGACTCGCTGCCACAGATCGAGCAGGTCGCCGCACTGCTGAAGGATGATCCTTCGCTCAAGCTCGCCGTTAACGGCCATACCGACAACACTGGTGACGCTGCGCACAACCAGCAGCTCTCCGAAGGCCGTGCCAAGGCCGTCGTTGCCTTGCTGACCGGCAAGGGCATAGAGGCCAGCCGCTTGAGTGCAGCAGGTTTTGGCGCAATGCAGCCGGTGGCCGACAATGGCACGGACGAAGGCAAGGCGAAGAACCGCCGCGTGGAATTGGTCAAACGATAAACCGAATATCCCTGCGTGTGGTCTGCACGCAGGGAAGCCCTCGCTGGCTGCCCCATGTTCGATGCGCCGCAACGGTGCCTGTGCAGATCGACTGCCGGGCGGCACGCCATCGCGTGCCTGCGGTTTCGACGTCCTCCCTGATTTTGGGGCGCCCCCATTTGCCCATAACACACCACTTATCCAGAGTGGCGATCCAAGCCGACAAGGTGGGTGCCAACCTCAGCGACACCTTGCGCGCACAAGCCAACCAGCGCCGCGAGGAGCGCTTTTTGCGCGCAGAAAAATTGGCGCTGGAAGCCCCAGTAAAAATGATGCTGCCGCTGGTGATGTTTTTCTTTCCGCTGATCTTCTTGTTCATCGGTTACTTCATCTATTTGAAGATGCTGCAAGAGGGCATCTTGTGAGGCCGGGCTGGATCGAGCGCGAACACGGCCACCCGATCCCACAGGTTTGGGCTGCTGATCGCTGGTGGTCGCGCATGCGCGGGCTTTTGGCGCGCCCAGCGCTGGCCAAGGATGGCTCGCAAGCAATGTGGATCACCCCCTGCGCCAGCGTGCACACCTTCGGCATGCGCTATGCGCTGGACGTGGTGTATCTGGACCGTAATGGGGCAGTGGTGGGGCTGCGTGAGCACCTGCGGCCATGGCGAGTGTCGGCTTGCGTGCAGGCGGCGGTGGCGGTGGAGTTTCATACCGGAGCATTGGCGCATCTGCGCCCACAGCGGGGCGAACGCTGGCAGTGGCGGTGTGCGCAAGACACAGCGGCCAATGGAGCAAGGACATGACAACACGACACGGCGTGCCCATGGTGCATGGACGAAACACGACGCGCGGGCAAGCGATGGTGGAATTGCTGATTGCCGCGCCGGTGGTGTTTTTTCTGATCTTGATGACGATCCAGATGGTGCTGTTGTACCGCATCAAATCCACCTTGGATTACGCCGCCTTGATGACCGCACGCGCCGGCGCGGTCAGCGGTTTGCACAAGTCCGACATGCAGGCCGCCTTCGCCAAAGGCATGTTGCCGCTGTACGCGCACAAAACGGGCATGACCGAAGTCGAAGCGGCCTACGTCAAAGCGCGCGTGGATTTGGCATTGCACGGCACGATCACCGTGATCAATCCCACCAAAGTGGCGTGGAACGAATTCAAAGAGCGCCAATACAACGGGCAGTACGCGCTACCCAACGACAGCTTGGCGTATCGCAGCCATGCCACCGGCAGCAGTGGCGTCAACGTGCAAGACGCCAATGTGCTGAAAGTAAAAGTCGAATACGCGGCCCCGCTGGTGGTGCCGTTTGTGGGCTGGGTACTGGGCGGAAAATCGAGTTACCTCAAAGCCGGCGCGTTGGAATCTTCGCCACTTTCGGCATTGACCGGACGTTTGAAAATCGAGTCCTACGCCATCGTGCGCATGCAATCGCCGATTTATCAAAGCGAAAGCAGCACCTTGGGCACTGCGGTGGCAGGGGGAACGTCGGGGGGTTCCGGAGGGGGTACTGGTCCGGGTGGCGGTACTGGCTCCGGTGGGAATGACCCACCCGGCGGGGGCGACCCGCCAGACCATGTGTGCACGTGAACTTGAACGACCGTATTGGGGAGATGGAATGAAAAACAGCAGGATTGCTGGGTTGATTCGGGTCAGCCTGATTTTCGCATTCATGGCGATAGCCGCATTGTCTTGGCGCGCAAGCCCGGCGCAAAACTTACCGCGCTATGGCAGCCCGGCAGCAACGCCGGTGTCTAATCCGTTTTTATTTCCCGGAACCCAAGGCGATTTGCCACCCTGCCCGCATGTCTGTCTTTTGGTGTCAGAAGGCGAAAGTGCCGAAGACACGATTGCGCAGTTTGAGCGTGCGAATCATTGCAGGGTGACTACTGGTGATACGGAAGGTGCGCCTGTTGTTGAAACAGGGTTGGGTGCCGATGTTGATGCGGTGATCATGATGTCACCAACGTTTACCCAGTATGTTCTGGAGCTTTTGGCGGATGGCTGGCAATTTGTTTATGGGCCTGTTGATGGTGGAAGCAAGGCTAAACGTGCGCCAGATAAAATTATTGTGATTGATGGGGGTTACCAAGGGAAAACAAACGCAGTCCTTTCAACGCTTGCGCACGAAGTTGGCCATGCGCGATATGCATATACTCCGAATTATTCATCTAAAGACGCATATCTTTCTGGTGTTTTGGCTGACGAGGGGGAGGCGACACTTGTTGCGATCGAGCTTCAGCGTGACATTATTGCCCACGGCGGCCCGCAATTCGGAGTGAATTGCAATCAGGACAATTTGGGGTATTACAATTCAACATATGACACGATGCTGGTTGACGGGAACAGGAATGCGGCAAGACAAGCAATTGGTGAGCGCTACAAGGACCACGAAATAGCAAGCGGGGGAGGTGTAACGTATGGGGAGTATTACGGGGGGTGGTATGATCGAAATTTTCCGTCGCCTTAATGGTCGAAAGGAGGCAGGGTGATTAACTCAAGTATGAAAGTGATGGTTGCTGCAGTGATCGCTTTAGGGGGGTGCACCGTGGCCAAGGATAAGCCTAATGAGGCTCAACGGGATATCACATGGTGGACCCTGGTCAACCAGCAGTATAACTTAATTCCAGACGGTCTTGAGAAAATAAAATCGACTTTCGAGATGAGAGTAGATAAAACAACCGGGACGCGATATCGCGTGAATTGGATTGGGCGCGGAGTTTCGTTGCAAGATGGCATCGATGTATCCAATAGCGGCCTATCAGTCGCAGTAAAATCTCAACGGTCAGATTTGATTGTGTTTAGTTTATATTTTGATGGCCGTTGCATCCCATTCGATGAAGTCAAGCAGCACTATCCTGATATCGGTATGCCGCTGCCATCGTCGCCGCATGACAAGATCGTTTCAACAACTTGGTCGCTTGCAAAAGAGCGAGCGATTATTTACTTCGAAATGGAGAAAATGGACGGCAGCGAGTGCCTTCGTCGCGTGGCATTCGGCCCAAAGAACAAATAAGTGGCTGACTCTGCCGAGGTCTCTGATGGGGTGCGAATCGCATCAAATGGTTATTGATTCTGGAAATGGCTGAGAACTTAATGAATCTATTGCTTTTTGTTTTCCAGGCTGTTTATTAGCGGTAGAGCTGGAGTCTGTAAATTGAACTGTGTAACTGCCCTTTGAGACGATGAAGCTAATTACAGTGCAAATCTCAGCGTGGATCGCAATTGCGCTTGTCGCTTGTGCGGAAGGTAATATGCGTGGTGAAACGCAAACATCCATCGCATCGCCTGCAGTTCAGTCAGCGCCACAGGCAACAATTGCCCAACAGCCTACGACCATTCAGGTGAAATCGGTTGGTCCCGGCGATGCACCGGATGAAGATGCACTGAAACAACTGGTTGGAAGTGCGACGCAAGATGCCACAGTGCAGCTGGTCAACTATCCCGACTTACTACTGTCGAGTCGCATCCTGCACGGCTTTGAGGCGGCTTCCAGGATGCTGACCACCATGGATGGACAAGTCATCAATTGGGGCTTTAAGTACCAAGAGGCAAATCTCCAGTCGGTTGCCATTTCCGACGCCGCTGGCCGCTTGGAATTAGTTGCAGTGGTGGATGACGTTCTGGATCTGGTGTCTGTTCAAGGCACAGTCAGGTTTAACTCAGTTGCGGACTATCAGCGAGCGGCAAAAAAGGATGGCGCCGAGCCGCATGTCGTGCTGGTAGTACGCGACCAAGCGGCATTGAAAGCAGCGTATCCCCTATTCAAGAGCTGGATGCAGGCCAACCTGCTTGGCTTCAATACCTCCTGTGCGAAACGTGCTGCCGCTTGCGCGCTGATGCCCAGCATCGAGGTGCGCACCGAGGCCTATCTCTCGTCCGGGAAGGATGCGGCACCGGTCAAGACGGACGTACCAAACCTTCCCGCCGCCGCGATACCTTTGGAAGCCTTTACCCAGTAAGTGTGTGTGCAATATTGCAGCAAGGAGACTGCGTGATGCGTTTGTTGTTTCAATATATTGGGTTAGCCATGTTGTTGTTGGCCTTGGGGGCCTGCTCCAAGGCCGCACCACGGCCACCCAGTCCGGTGGCGGTTGCGGCCAGCAAAACGCCTGCAGAACAGGTGGATTGGGCGGCCATGCAGGCGTTTTGGAACCGGGCCATGGCACTGCCCGGTATCGACACCGGGCCTGTGGATGCCAGCAAGCGCATGGTGGTGTATTTCGATCCGCACTGCCCCGTGTGCGCCAAACAGTGGCAGGTATTGCGTCCGTATTTGCAGCAGGTGCGCATCCATTGGGTGCCGGTGGCGTATATGGATGCATCCAGCGCGCGGGTGGCGGCGGCAATGTTGGATGCCACCGATCCGGTGGCGGCGTTGACCACCAATGAACAAAATTTCGATAGCAAGGCCAACAAAGGCGGTTACCAGCCCAGTGCTGCGCCATCGGCGGCGCGTGTGGCCCAAGTGGAGCGCAATACCCGCCTCGCCCGACAGGCCGGGGATCTGATGGGCACGCCAACCTTGGGGTTTGAGCTGCTGCGCGGGCAACGCTATTACCGCATGACCGGTTTGCTGGAGTCCGATGCCGCACGTATCGCGGTAGCAGACCTAGGGACCACTGCCGATCCGTGGGTCAAGCGGCGCAGCGGCGTGGCACCAGTACCAGCACCAGCAGCATGATGCTGGGTAATAGGCATTCAATTGCAAAGATTCTTAACGCATTTCAGGACAGGAAGTTATCGATGAACTACGCAGCGGGTCTTTTTTTAAGCATGTGTGTTGCCGCGTCCTTATCGGCGTGCAAGGGGAAAACGGACGTGGCCAATATGGCCAACCATGCTGCCGAGCTTGCACAAACAGCAGCCAAGAATGTGGAGCCGGCGCAGCCTGCGGCCCACGAGTTTGATATCAACCAAGTCCCGCTCAGTCACGTGGCGCTGGGTGATTTTCCGTATATCAGCTTGCCGCAGGGCTACAGCAATGATGGGCGTGCGCATCAAACGCTGGACTTTGCGCGGTTTCCGTTTTGGGTGGGCAACAAGCCGGTTTGGGTTGAAGGTAAGTTGTACGGCACCAGCATGACGGCCACGGAAGGTAAGCAGTTTTCACAGCTGGAAGTGCGCCGCAACGTGGAAGCCATGGTGGCGGAGTTGGGCGGTAAAGAAGTCTTTCAAGGCAAGATTCCTTACGACACCATCAAGTCTTGGGGGAGTGATGTGTTGGGGTTGCCGGCATTTGGTGACCCCTATAACGAACCCGTCACCACCTATGTGGTGCATCGTGAGGACGGCAATCTCTGGATTTATTTTGTGGCCAATACCGCCGAAGCATGGTGGACGGTGGTGAAGGAAAAAAGTTTCCAGAAAACCGCCAGCTTGTTGCCGGCCAGCGAGCTAAAGCAGCAATTGGACAGTGCCGGCAAGGTCGCCTTGCAGGTCAACTTTGCCACCGACAAGACCGAGATATTGGCTGACTCACAACCGCAAATCGCGCAAGTGCTGCAATTGTTGAAAGAGAACAACGCACTGAAGTTAGCCATCAACGGCCATACCGATAACAGCGGTGATGCGGCACATAACCAAACCTTGTCGGAAGGCCGCGCCGCTGCAGTGGTGGCGGCGCTGGTAGCGCAAGGGATAGCGGGTTCGCGCCTTGCCGCCCATGGCTATGGTGCAAGCCAGCCGGTGGCCGACAATGCCACGCCGGAAGGCAAGGCTAAGAACCGCCGGGTGGAGTTGGTGAAACAATGATCTACGTAATGCGGTGGTGTGTGGGTTTGGTATTGCTTGTGACGGCCTGCCTGCTGTCGGCATGCACTGGCCTTTCGGTGCAACGGAACACGGCTGCGGTGAACGTCGAACAAGGTAGATTCGCACCAGCAACGGTCGCCGCCATCGCGGCGGCACGTCAGCAAGGCATTACCTTGCATCTGGAGGTGCTGCCCGCATCGGCATGGACGGCGTTGGAGGCAAGCCCTGCGATACCGGTTGGACGAGCGACGGGTCAGCCTGCAAAGGTCTATGTGATCTTCGACGCCAATTGCCCGTATTGCGCCGATCTGTACAGGTGGCTACAAGGTGACGCCTTCCGTGGCATTAGCATGCGTTGGGCACCGGTGGCGTTTATGAAACAAGACAGCGCCGCCATTGCCGACGTCATTCTGGCCGCAAACGATCCGAGCAAGGCGTTGGATGACTATTTCCGGACGAATGACCTCAAAAGCGACAAGGGCTATGAGTTGCCGTCTTTTGTCATGCAAGCCAAGCATGCGCAAGACTACACTGGGCTGATGCACCACCTGAGGGAATGGGGCGGCTATGCCCCGATGATCATCATTCGCACGCCGGCCGGAGAAGTACTGCAAGTGCATCACGACAAGGGCGAGGCACTGCGTCTGGCGCTTGGCTTGGCGGCAGCGCAATAGGTGCTGCCAAGCCGCACGCAACCTTCACTTGTTGCTGACGTACTTCTCGCGGCGAATCATCGGAATCGGTAGGCCGATGGCTTTGAGCGCTTCGAAATTGGCATCCACCATGTCCGGGTTGCCGCACAGATAGGCGATATCGGTAGCGGCA
>Ga0116192_1000642_pt1 | contig 25967 bp, 22 predicted proteins | sample AD_UKC113_MetaG_FD_89876 | JGI IMG/M metagenome (GOLD analysis project Ga0116192, IMG submission 89876) | Active sludge microbial communities of municipal wastewater-treating anaerobic digesters from Hong Kong - AD_UKC113_MetaG | ecosystem: Engineered > Bioreactor > Anaerobic > Digestate...
CGAGACGTCCCACGCCATTCGAGCGGCCATTGACGAAGCCCGGCAAGCGGCTCCCGGAACCGTCATCGTCTTCCTGTATTCCGGCCACGGGCTCCTGGACCTCGCCGCTTACGACAATTACCTGCGGGGAGAGCTCAAGGACGAGGTATTCTCCGAAGAACAGATCCAAGCGGCCCTGAAAGCCTGTCCCGACGTGGGCTTTTGACGAAGCCGTTTGCGGTGGGAACGAAACCCGGGGCCGGTTCGACCTGCCCCGGGTTTTTATTGCTCGGATCCCCGGTTTTCTCCGGTCTCCCCCCGGCCCCCCGTCCAAAGCGCTGCCGGGAAGACTCCCACGGGGGTTCCCTCGCCCCCGAACCACCGGGATTTGTATTCCCCGACGCAGGGTTTGCCACCGCCACGGTCCCCCAACCGTCCACGCTCCTCCGGCAGAAGATGGAATAGTGGGCGGGAAGCATGTCGCGGACCTGCCCCCACTGGGTCTCCAGAAAACCGCTGAGAACCACCTTCCCGTAACGGAGCCAGGCAGTACCCTCGAGGACCTTGCGCAGAGCCGCCCACTCGATATTCATGAGCAAGAGGTCGCCTCCCCGGTTGAGAGTTGCCGGATCGTCGGCGGTGACCACGTGGATGACGGAGGTGAGCCGGTTGAGACGCACATTGGCCAGGGCCTCTCGGGCCGCCAGGGGGTTGCAGTCCATCGCCGTGACCCGGCGGCACCCCAGCCGGGCGCAGGCCAGGGCCAAAATGCCCGTCCCGGTCCCCAAATCCGTGACCGTCTCGATGGGAAAGGATGCGAAGAGCTCCCCTATGACCAGCAGACAGCCCCGGGTCGAGGGATGGACCCCGGAGCCGAAAACAATGCCGGGGTTCAGGTGCAGGACCATCCCTTCGGCCCTCTCCGGGTGAGGAGGCGGCGTTCCCGGAGTATGCAGCAGAAAGGGCCCCACCCGCAGGGTTGCGGGCGCCACATCCTGCCACTGATCGTAGGCCAGGCGATACGTGTCCCGGAAAGTCCAGCCGTATTCCCGGCCAAAGCCAGCGATCTCTTCCCGTGACACCTCCCGACCAAAAAAGCAGTAAAAGTAGGGAGGCTCGGGCCACACGCCCAACAGGCCCTCGACGCCGGGAAAACTCGAGGGGCAACGGCCTCCCCGATATTCAACCACGAACAGCTCCCTCGAGTCCGACATGGGCCCATCCACCTCCATCCCCCGGCGTCCCTTCCCTTTGACTTTTTCCCGGAGTTGGTCCATGTTGAAAACCTGCGCGCCTGAAGTCGGAAAGAAAATCCACTCTGGGAGAATTCCATGAAGATTATACAAACCATCGTGGGTGTCATGGAAGTTTTCTGCTATCTCGTATACGATGAGGCCTCCGGGGACGGGATTCTCATCGATCCCGCAGGAGACACGGATCGCCTGATGAAGCTCCTCGAAGAGCGGGGGGTGAAGCTCCGGTACATCGTCAATACCCACGGGCATGCGGACCACACCTGCGGCAACGAGGAGCTCAAGAAACGGACGGGGGCGCCCATCGTCATGCACGCCACCGACGACACGTTTTTTCAGAGACCCGAATCCCAGGCCTTTGCAGGAATGATGGGGTTTGTCCCCTCTCCCCCGGCCGATGTGCGGGTCGGGGACGGAACGGAGCTGTCCTTCGGGGACATCACCATGAAGTTTCTCCACACGCCCGGGCACACGCCGGGCGGCTGCTGCATTCTCATCGACGGCCATCTGTTTACCGGAGACACCCTTTTCGTGGGGGCCGTCGGCCGCACCGACCTTCCCGGAGCGTCTTTCGATCAGCTCATCCAATCTTTGAAGAACAAGGTCCTGGCCCTGCCCCCCCAGACCGTCGTCTGGCCGGGACATGACTACGGGGATCGGCCCTACTCTTCCGTCCGGGAAGAACGGGAAACCAACCCTTACATCACGGATTTCATCGATGATTAGAGAGGAAGAGCAAGGACCGATTTCCTATACGACCTTCCCTTCCCCCTGCGGCCGGATCCTCCTGGCCGCCAACGAACGGGGCATTTGCCGCCTGCATTTCTTCGGAGCGGTTGGGCCCCGGAAGAGCGAAATTCAAAAGATTCTCCATCTGCCCTCCATTGGGGGGGAGGATCGGGGTTCTTCCGCCGTCGAGTCTTTGCTTTGTCGAGCCCGGGAAAGCGTTTGCGGCTACCTGCAGGAGGGCAACCCCCTCGAGGAGTTTCCCCTGGATCTCTCGTCGGGGACGGACTTCCAACGGAGGGTCTGGCAGTGCCTGGGAAGGATTCCCCGGGGTCAAACCCGTACCTACCTCGAGGTCGCCGCGCAGATGGGGTCTCCCCGGGCTTCCCGGGCAGTGGGACAGGCCTGCGGACGGAACCCCGTGGCCCTGTTCGTTCCATGCCATCGGGTGGTCGGGGCGGGGGGAAAGCTGGGCGGATTTTCCGGTGGCATCGAGGTGAAAAGGAATCTGCTGGAGCTGGAGAGCGGCTCCGGGAATTGTCATTCTAGAATGGAGGACAAGCGTTGAAGGACAGGAAAATGAAGCGGAAGGACCAGATCCCTCCTGCGAGTGGGAAATTGGGGGTGCTGATTCCCGGCTTGGGTGGCGCAGTGAGCACAACCTTTGTCGCCGGGGTGGAACTGGTTCGAAAGGGACTCGCGGCACCCGTCGGGTCCCTCACACAATTGGGCACCATCCGGTTGGGCAAGCGATTCGAGCACCGGACTCCTCAGATTAAGGATTTTATCCCCCTGGCGGGCCTGGACGATCTGGTCTTCGGCGGCTGGGACATTTATGAAGCCAACGGCTACGAAGCCGCCATGTATGCCCGCGTGCTGAATCGCGATCACCTGGAACCCATCAAGGGATTTCTCTCCGGGATCACTCCCATGCGAGGGGTCTTCGACCGGCGATTCGTGCGAAACCTGGACGGGACCTTCGTGAAGAAAGGGTCCAACCTTCGGGATCACGTGGAAGCCCTGAAAGAGGACATTCGGGAGTTCAAGAGGGTTCACGGGGCGGATCGTTGCGTGATGATCTGGTGCGGCAGCACCGAGGCCTTCCTCGAACCCGCCGACTTTCACCGGTCCCCCGAGTCATTCCTCGAGGCCCTGGACCGCAACGAGTCCCGAATCAGCCCGAGCATGCTCTATGCCTTGGCCGCTCTCGAGAGCGATATTCCCTTCATCAACGGGGCCCCCAATCTCACCGTGGATATTCCCGCCATGGTCCTCATGGCCCGGGAGAAAAACATCCCCATCGCGGGAAAAGACTTCAAAACGGGCCAGACCCTGATGAAGACCATCCTCGCTCCGGGAATGAAAGCCCGAATGCTGGGCCTCGAGGGCTGGTACTCCACGAATATTCTCGGCAATCGGGACGGCCTGGTGCTCGATGACAAGGATTCCTTCAGGACCAAGGAAGAAAGCAAACTGTCGGTGCTCGAGCACATTTTCCAGCCTTCCCTTTATCCCAACCTGTACAAGAACTACTACCATAAGGTCACCATCAACTATTATCCTCCCCGGGGCGACAACAAGGAGGGCTGGGACTGCATCGACATCTTCGGCTGGCTGGGGTACCCGATGCAGATCAAGGTGGATTTCCAGTGCAGGGACAGCATCCTGGCGGCTCCCCTTATCCTGGACCTGGTGCTCTTCACGGAACTCGCCCAGCGCATCGGGATGGGAGGCATCCAGGAATGGCTCTCTTTCTACTTCAAGAGCCCCATGCACAAAGAGGGCCTGTATCCCGAGCACGACCTTTTCATTCAGCTCATGAAGCTCAAGAACACCCTGCGGTATCTCAAGGGAGAAGAACAGATCACCCATTTCGGGCTGGATTACTACATGGACCTTGAAGAGGACTAGTTCCCATGTCGAAGCATCGACACACCTTCGTGGAAACCTATGACGGCCTGATCGCCTTCGGCATGTCTCGGGACGTGGATGAAAAGTCCTTGACCTGCTACCTGCAGAAGTTTTCGGACGATGAACTCCTGAAGGTGCTGGTGCCCCGATTGAGCGACGAAGAAATCAACGGGATCTTCGAGATGCTGAGCCAAACCCTGCGGAACCACCTGGCGGACCGGGAGTACCACGCCTTGTTCCTGAAAGACTGACGGTTGGGGGCGAGGGGCCCCAACCCATTTCCCATGGGCAGGAGGCTCCCCGGCTTCGGTGAGGAGGGTCGGGGTGCGGGGGATCTCGTTTCCGGTTTCCGTCACTCCACACGGCCGTTTTCCTATACCCGGTTTGAGCGGTTCCAAGGCTCTCGGCACCGGTTCGGGCGGGCGCAAGGCCCGCCCGTTTCGGAGAAAACCGTTGGAACGAAGGTCCGGTGAACCGGTCAGCCATGGAGGGGGTTTCCCTCCTGCGGCGGAGAAACGTGTTCTTTCTCGGCCGGTGCATGAAATCGAGGGGGACTTTTCCACTCCGCCCCCGCCAAGGGGAGTCGGTGGACGGGAGCCCTCGCCCTCACAAAGGAGGGAATCGTCATCCAGAGCCACGGTTGCGGTGAGTCTCTCTCCGTGTTCTTTCTCATGGGAACCCTTTCTCTCTTGTTCCTTTGGGGAAGTGACGTCCTTGCCCGGGAACCATGACAGGACAGGATCCTTGACGCCTATCACGGGGGCACCGCCTCGCCGACACCCGAAACGGACAGCACCGGCCTTTCCTTGAAATGCCTTTCGGGCATCGCGAGGTGCCGGGCCACGTCCTCGTTCCAAACGGCACGAAGTGCTCTCTTACTATTCTTGCGTTTTTTCGGGCAACGATTTACTTTGAAGCGGCCGACAGGCCCGAAATCGGCCCTACTACGACCCCTCGGCAAGCGTTCACCGGGGAAGGGACGCGACCGTTTCTTCGCCCGAAACCGGGCGACCAAGAGCATTCAAAATCCAGCTTGCAGAAACCCTGGAGGAAAGCAGAGTTTTGGGGACGATCCCGACGAAATTCCAGAAACCGAACGCTTATTTCACAGGAGGCAGCTATGACGGAAACAAAAACTCAGCCCAGTTTTGATCGCAGGAGTTTTCTCCGGACGATGGCAGGAGGATTCGTGGTTCTCGGGTCCGGACTGGTCGGCCTATCCGGCTGCTCCTCTTCCCATTCCACGGCGTCCCTGACCCTGCCTCCCCTTCCCTACAAATTGGACGCCCTGGAACCCTATATTTCCAAGCGAACCGTGGATTTCCATTACGACAAGCACCATCGGGCCTATGTGGACAAGACCGTCGAACTGGTCAAGGATACCGGCCTGGCGGGACTCTCGTTCAAGGAGATCATGAAAAAGACCTACGGCTCCAAGGACAAGGCTGCCGTTTTCAACAATGCCGCCCAGGCCTGGAACCATGAGTTCTTCTGGAACAGCCTCAAGCCCGGAGGGAGCAAGCCCGAAGGGGAAATCCTCAAGCAAATCGAAGCCTCTTTCGGCAGCCTCGACAATTTCAAACAGGAATTCCTCCAGGTCGCCGTAGGCCGGTTCGGAAGCGGATGGGCCTGGCTGACGGCCGATGGGAAGAAGCTCAAGGTTTCGAGCACCTCCAACGCCGACAACCCTGTTGTCCAGGGGCAAAGGGCCCTGTTGACCATCGATGTCTGGGAACACGCCTACTACCTGGACTACCAGAACCGGCGTGCGGACTATGTGAAAACCCTCATCGACCAGGTCCTCAATTGGGAATTTGCAGCAGCGAACCTCCAGAAAGCTTAGGGGACTGAGCAGAGGCGGCCTCCACCCGGACCGCCCCGAGAAACACCGGTAGCCCAGGTCTCTTGCCCCCACGGATTCCGGCGATGCCCCGGACCCGGTCCGGGATTCGCCGGAAGGACGATCACGGGACTTCGGTCCTCGCCTCCCGGTCCTCCTGAGCACGGGAAGACGCAATCATGGAAAGGCATACAAAATTCTCCCTGTGGTATGTCATTGCCGCCGTCTGGGGCGTGCTCATCATCCAGGATTTCATCGCCGCTCAATATCGGCCCCGTGCCCTGCCCTACAGTGAGTTCCTCAAGTCTCTTCAGGCCGGGGACATCATCGAGGTGGTCATCACCCAGGAGCGCATCTCCGGAAAAATGAGGGTCACCGAGAACCAGCAGCCCAAAGAGGTCGCTTTCATCACCATTCGCGTGGACCCCGATCTCTCCACCGAGCTATCCAAGCACAACGTGATTTTTCGGGGACAGCCCGAGTCCACCTTTCTCCGGGACCTGCTCTCCTGGACCCTGCCCGCTCTCGTCTTCTTCGGGATCTGGTACCTTCTCATGAAACGACTGAATCCGGGGGCCGGGATGATGTCCTTCGGGAGAAACAAGGCCAAGCTATATGCCGAAAAGGAAGTGGAAACCACCTTCGGAGACGTGGCCGGAGCCGACGAGGCCAAGGAGGAGCTTCGGGAGATCGTGGACTACCTCAAGGAACCCGGCAGATACCAGCAGTTGGGCGGCCGCATGCCCAAAGGCGTTCTCCTGGTGGGACCCCCGGGGACGGGCAAGACCCTCCTGGCCCGAGCGGTGGCCGGGGAAGCCGGGGTGCCCTTCTTTAGCATCAGCGGGTCCGAGTTCGTGGAAATGTTCGTGGGAGTCGGGGCGGCTCGGGTTCGGGAGCTCTTTCAGCAGGCCCGGGACAAGGCCCCCTGCATCATCTTCATCGATGAACTGGACGCCATCGGCAAAGCCCGGGGGGGATTCGTGGTGGGGGGCCACGACGAACGAGAACAAACCCTCAACCAGTTGCTGGTGGAGATGGACGGGTTCGACCCCCGGGTGGGAGTGGTCATCCTGGCCGCAACCAACCGCCCGGAAACCCTTGACCCGGCCCTTCTGCGGGCCGGGCGCTTTGATCGCCAGGTCCTGGTGGACCGGCCCGACGTCAACGGCCGGGAAGCCATTCTCCGAATCCATGCCGCCAAGGTCAGGCTCTCCCCGGGGGTGGACCTCAAGGTCATTGCCCAAAAAACTCCCGGTTTTTCAGGGGCCGACCTGGCCAACGTCATCAACGAAGCCGCTCTGCTGGCCGCCCGAAAGAACCGGGATTCGGTGGAAATGGAAGATCTGGACGAAGCCGTGGATCGGATCATCGCCGGGCTCGAGAAGAAAAATCGGGTGATCAACCCCCGGGAAAAGGAAATCGTGGCCTACCACGAAACGGGGCACGCCCTCGTGGCGGCCTTCACTCCCGGTGCGGACAAGGTCCACAAGATCTCCATCATCCCCCGGGGTATCGGCGCCCTGGGCTATACCCAACAGCTTCCCACCGAAGACCGCTACCTCATGACGCGACAGGAACTGTTGGGGAAAATCGACGTGCTCCTGGGAGGAAGAACGGCGGAAACCCTGGTGTTCGGGGACGCTTCCACGGGAGCCCACAACGATTTGCAGAGGGCAACCGACGTGGCCCGGGCCATGGTGGCCGAGTACGGCATGGGAGAAACCCTGGGCCTGAGCACCTATCCCCGGCAGAAAAGCCCCATGTTCCTGAGCCCGGAGCAGGCGCCCCTCATGGGGAAGGAATACAGCGAGGCCACGGCGGCCAAGCTCGACGAGGAAGTGAAAACCCTCCTGGAAGAGCGGGCCCTGCACGTGAGGGAACTCCTCACCCGCAACCGGGCCCTTCTCGAGAAGGTCGGCAGCCGCCTCCTCCAAGTGGAAACCATGGACGCCGAGGAATTCTACTCCCTGGTAGAAGAAGCCGGAGTCCCCGCCTGAGGAACGACCCCCCCACGCCAGGAGCTCCTTTTCCCCAGGCTTTCCCGGCGCAATCCCTTCCCCCTCCCCCACGACCCCTCCCCAAAAGGGAGGGGCGAAAGCCGGGGGATTTCGCCCGGGGCAAGGCGCGCAGAGAAGAGGGTGAGTCGGTCGAATGAGAGAGACCTCCACGGCGGGAGGAGGCCGTACGTAAGGATCCATGCGGGAGTGCCCCGGGCAATCTCCATCCCCGCTACCGAATGATTTTGAATACTTTGTTGCTCGTGTCCTTCACCTTGGGGTGTGCCTTGCTGGAGATGCGAATCTTATAGGCACCTGCCGGGATCTTTGTCGGGATCTTCCACTTGTATTTTTTGAGCGCTATTCTTGCGCTTTTGGCGATGACGGAGTGCTTGACGCCCTGTCTGGTCAGAAGGGTAATCACGGCCTCCTCGCCGATGTCTCCGTCAGCATCCCAGGTGATGGCGTGGTTACTGCCGCTTTTCCATTTTTCTCCCCCATTCGGGGCAGTCACTACGATCTTGCCGAAAACAGCCGTAATCGTGTGGTTGGCCGAAACCTCCGAGAAGGTGTAGGTTGCCCTCGCCCCAACAGAGACGCCGTCCACAATCACATCCACCGTTTTATATCCGTTGGCCTTATCGGGCTTAATGGTGAAGGTAGAATCGGAACCGTAGGGGACCTGAACCTCACCGGACGGACTGATACTGCCTCCCTTGCCGTCCTTGACTGTTGCCGTGATGGTGAATATATCCACCTCTTCCTGCACGGTGAGGGTCACCGGGACCACAATCGGGTCCTGCCCGGTGTTCGTTGAGATCACAAGCCGTGCCTTGTATGTTGCAGGCTCCAGAGTCGTCGCATCGAAGGTCAGCTCCACGTTGACGGAGGAGTCGATCGAGACCGACCCCGAGGTGGGTGCTTCACTGAGCCATGGAACATCGGACGACTTGCATCCGGCCCCCTCTTCTCCGGATTCCACCTGGTAGACCATCCGGGTGTTCTGATCCACTGCCCAGAGATTCCCATCGCAGTCGATCTCCAGTCCCGCTCCGCTATATCCGGAAAAACCGGGAATCTCAAACGAACCCAGAACCGAGTATTGGTTGGCCGCGTCGAGGACATACACCGGACCGGGATCAGCGCTCACCACGGCGAACAGATGTTTGGTCTTGGGGTTGTAAGCGAGACCTGCAATGTCAAGCCCCACGTATTCCTCGTCGAGCATTGTGCCGTTGGAGGCAAAATGGTGGATCATTCCATCGTTCCATGATCCCGCGTAGTAGGAGTCGGTATCGGGATCGTAGGCCAAGCCGCGCTGACTCGTACTGAATCCCGTGCCCCCGGGGCAGATCCTGGTGCCCGTGTAGCCCAATCCAGGATCGATTTCATGGACGCAGTTTTTCCCACCGCTGCTGTCGACATTCATGACCCAGAGCGTGCCGGTGTTGAGATTGAAGACTGCATCGGCGGGACCGTATGGCGGATTCCATGAATAGGGCCAGGAACGCCCGGTTGGTTCCCCGTCCGTGCCGTACTCATAAATATTGCCGTCCCCTTCCCAGGAGGAAACCGGGCTCGATACCCAGACGGTGTCGTTCTTGCTGTCGTAGGCAATTCCCCAGGGCGCAGATATCCCCGGGTCCCAGGATCGAATGACGGTCCCACCTCCCAATGCGGCAGCCGGTACCGGGACCCTCCGTCCCAGTGACTGTGCGCTCGGCAAATCCTGTCTGGAAAGCTCCGGTGCACCGGCGCGCTTTCCTAACCGGCCCGTTGGAAGGCCTTGCTTCTTCGATGCGCCGTCCGCTCGCCTCTTGCCGAGTGCATTTTCGGTACCCAGATCAACTTCAGCGATTTCGAAGCTCGCAGCAGCCTCGCCGATGTTTTGAAGCGACAGCTGCCGAGTGGTCACGGCACCCTTGGTGATCGTCACTTCAAAGGAAGTGGGTTCTGCAATCAGCCGGCCCTTCTTTGTCCCGTGAAGGGCCGCATAGCAGTCGATGCGGCCGTTGCCGTAAGAGTAGTCGGGCCCTGGGGAGCCAAGGTCCACGGCATTGGTGCTGAGCATGCTCTCCAGCCCTTCGATGCTCGTCGAAGGAAGAGCGGAAAGAAGCAAGGCGACGCAGCCCGCGGTATGGGGGCTTGCCATGGATGTGCCGTCCCAGGACTCGTAGCCCCCGGGAGTTGTCGATCTGATATTGACCCCGGGGGCCGAAACGTTGGGCTTTATTCCCGAGTTGGGACAGGCGGACGGACCGCGGCTGCTAAAACCGGCGATAACGTCGCCGGAATCCGTTGCCCCGGTCGCAAAACTCTCCTTGTAGTTGCCGGGCGCACCGACCGTTCCGCTATCCGGGCCACTGTTGCCGGCCGAAAAGGCCGGAAAGATTCCCGCCGCGCGCCACGCCCGGACCGAAGCCAAATACCACTCGTCGCAGGACGCCCCGCCACCCCAGGAGTTGTTCACCACTTGGGGTCGCTTCGTGGGATCAGCACCGGTTCCGGACAGGTTCGTAGGGGCGAGGACCCACTCAGCACAGGCCAAAAGGTGGTCATCGTAACAGGAGTTGCTCTCGCATCCTTTGCACGAAATCCACGTGGCCGAAGGTGCGACGCCGACCTGGTTAGAACCCCCGTCGGTGCCGACCATCGTTCCCATGGTATGGGTCCCGTGACCGTTGTTGTCCCCCGGGAAATTCGGGAAGGTCCCGGTGGGGTCAAACCAGTTGTAGTCGTGGCTGCCGGTCGCAGTGCCTCGGTATTGCTGCACCAGAGCACCGTGACTGTACTGAACACCCGTGTCGATATTGGCCACCACGACCCCGCTGCCGTTGACTCCCTCATTCCACAATTCAGGAGCACGAATCTTGTCGACACCCCATTCAATTCCCTCGGTACGCCTCTCAGGTTGAACCACGGGCTTCGGTACCGGAATGGCCTTGATCGCTTCGATGTGATCAACATCCTCACGCTCCGCCAACTCCATCAGGACCTCTTCCCCCGCTTCCACCCGAATAGCATTGACGATGAAAAAGGACTTGAATGCGACTACACGCCCCAAGGCAGCCTGAGTCTCAAGGTAGCCCAAGAGGTTCTGCTGGCTGGTCCGGGCCTTCTGTTTGAGGGCGTCATAGACGAAATTTCCTTTCGCCTCCCAATCGTTCAAGCCCTGAGCGCCCTTGAGGTCCGCCTGGTCCTTCAAATAAACCAGAAAGCGCCTGGGTTGACCGGGGGCACGCTGGAAACTCTCCAGTAGATCCGGTGCGATCTTTCCTTTCGCGGCTGCCCGCAGTTCCCGGATTGCCGGTTGATTCTTTGACTGGGCATCGACTTTGCCAACAGCAGCCAACTGAGCGCCCCCCGTCAAGAAAGCCACCACGATGGCAAGCAAACAGGTCCCACCCAATGCGCCTGAAAATCTGGACTCCTTTCGGTTCATCTAGTCCCTCCTAATATGGAATCAATGAATGGTGCCGGTCTGCCCTCTGACCCGTCAGCTCCTGTTTCACAGCCGGAAAGCGGCTTCCGGCAGGTATCCCGAATCCGTGGACCCGATTTGTCCCAGCGGCCTCCTCGGGCATTGTGAGTCCATCTTGAACCGGGAAGCGGGTGCGGGGCCCACCGAACTGCAAGCACAGGCATTATTCGGCCGGCCTCGATAAATTCTTTGACAAGGACCTGGGTTGAAGAATGCAAGGGCGTCAGCCCGTCATGCCCGTGACGGCGGCCATCCGGAGGGTATGCGCGCTCCTCGTGGATTTGCGCCTGCGCGGGAATCATCCCTGCAACGGCTTGCGCCCCGTCCAATGAAGGGCCTACGTTCGCAGGAATGAGGAGACGGATTCGTGGCAGCCGAATGGCTCAATCCGGCAAACAGATAGGATCATCAAGTCCATTTCGGGATTGGATGCCCCATGGCCGTGGCTTCTCAGAATCAGACCGGGTCTATGCCGGATGTTCGCATTCATCATCCGGCAGCCAACCTCCCATAGACAGAATCAAAGGCTTCAGGGACCGGGCAGTATCGGCTGAAGAGCCGCTTCAACGGTTCACAGCGAGCAAGGCATTGTGCCTGACTGTTCCGAACTCCGTGGTTTGTCCTGCCGTGCCCGACAAACAGTGGCTCTGTGGTCGTTCGGTGGAACCTCATCGACGCCCCGGGGCAACTCGATTTCACAACTCATGGGGCATGGCGACGTTTCTTCTCGGAAGGGAATAGAAAACGACCCGCCTCGACAAGAACGTATGAAAAATCCGCATACTGAACGGACATTCATGATGCCGCCCCTTCCCGGAGCAGAGATCGTCCCCTCTTGCTGGGGCTGGTAAGAAAAACTCGCATGCGCCTTGTTCCTGCGGCAATTGCGGTCTGCTTCGCCCCTCCCCCCAAAGCACAGCCCGCCGCAGTTGAATATACAGCCGTCCAACAACATTTGACAACAAAAATGCCCAACGGCAAACGTCGGGTCCTTCGTGCCGCCAAGGATCGACGGCCTGGATCTGCAAGATTTCATCGGCTTGATGCCTTGCATTGACCCGGTGTCGGTCATGACAACCAGCATCCGTCATTTCTCCCATGCAAGAAATCATGCCTCCAAACCGGATTGGCCTCCGGTTGAAGTTTCAAGCAATTCCGGTTGGATCTCCCGACCACAGGGCCCGCGGGGGTGCGGGATTGGCCCAAGTACCGCTGCCGTCCGGAACATTGTGCCGCAGGTTCCCGGCACGGGGTGCGGACGGCGAACCTCTTGAGGCAAACGGCTCGTTTCAAAGGGGTCTTTCAGCAGGCCCATCAGGGCATTGTCAAAGCCCGGCTTTTCCCAAAGACGCCCGAATACTGAAGGCGGGTCGTCCTTTGTCCGGGGCACGGGGAGCGGAGCGGCCGGAGACGTTTGACGGTTGCGCTTTCTGCGGAAATGACGTATTTCCATTGCGATTCCAGAAATGGAAGGAGAGGAACCGGGAAACCCGGCAAAAGGAACCCATGTCCGGCTCGAACTCCACCCCTACCCTGCCTCAATTGTTCGGCTCTTTCCTTCGGCTCGGGGCTACGGCCTTCGGAGGTCCCGCCATGATCGCCTACATTCGCAAGATGGCAGTCGGCCGGAAAGGGTGGATGGACGGAGAGCTCTTCCAGGCCGGGGTTGCCCTTTGCCAGACAATTCCCGGGGCCACGGCCATGCAGATGGCCGCCTACGTGGGCCTCAGCGTGCGAGGCGTGCGGGGAGCCATGACGAGCTTTCTTGCCTTTGGTCTTCCGGCTTTTCTTCTCATGCTGGCCCTCTCTGTTGCCTATTCTCACACCCATGAACTCCCCGCCGTGATCTCGGTTTTCAGCGGCCTTCGGACAGTCATCGTGGCCGTGACTGCCAACGCCACCCTGTCTTTCGGACGAACCTCCCTCAAGAACTGGAGGAACGGGGCCGTGGCCCTGGCGGCGGCAGCCCTTTTCGGCATCGGGGCAAATCCCTTTCTCATTATCCTGCTGGCGGCTCTTTTGGGAATGCTTTTCGACGGCAGGCAGCCCGTTGCCTCCGGCAATTCCCCTTCCGGCAACCCGGCCCACACCACCCGGCCTTTGCTGCTGCTGGTTCTTTTGAGTGCCGCGGCCCTCGCCGTATTGTATGCTCTACGAAGGGACCTCTTCGACCTTGCGCTCCTCATGGGCAAGATCGACCTGATGGCCTTCGGGGGAGGATTTGTGTCCGTACCCCTCATGTTTCACGAATTCGTCGAAGCGCGCGGCTGGATGAACAGTTCGACCTTTCTCGACGGAATCGTTCTCGGACAGTTCACCCCCGGCCCCATTGTCATCACGGCAACCTTCGTGGGCTACCTGGTCCATGGCCTTTCCGGGGCAATCCTCGCCTCCGCGGCCATTTTCCTTCCTTCCTTCCTCATGCTGGTGGGCATGGCACCGTGGTTCGACCGTCTGCGCTCCATCCCGCGGTTTACCCGGGCCATCGGCGGCATTCTCTGTTCCTTTGTGGGGCTTCTTCTTACCGTCACCGTCCGGTTCAGCCTGAACGTCCACTGGGATTGGCCCCATGTCGTCCTGGCCGCCGCAGCCTTGGCGGCCCTGGTCCTCAAGGTGGACATCCTGTGGGTGGTGGTGGGGGGAACGGCCGTTTCGGCCATGATATTCTGAGGGACGACTCCCTGTCTGCAGAAGGAGGGTACACCGTGGGGAACGGCCATCGGCGGGTTCGACTCCGGTGCCCACTTCAGCGGGCCGCCCGCAGTCCATCGGCAAGGGAACCGAGCGTCAGGTGACATAGGTTGGCGGATCGTTCCAAAGCCGTCATGGCCTCGGCAACATCCTCCGCCGCCCCCGATGCCGGGGGTAGGTCCGTCATGGCCGGTTCCAACCTTCCTATGGCCACACTGAACAGGTTGTTGAAACTGTGGGCAATCGCCCCCGCCATCCGGCCCAAGCTTTCGGCCTTCCGGGCCCAGTGCAGGCGATCTTCCGATTCCTCTCGTTTTTCCTCGGCCCATTTTCCCTCGGATATATCCCGGAGGATGCCGTTCAGTCTCAACGGCCGACCGTGATCGTCCCGCACCGGGCCGGCGCGGGAAGACACGGAACGGAAGCTGCCGTCAGGCTGGAGGAAACTGCACTCCACCTGGTGGGGCAACCCCTGTTCGACACTTGAGTTCCGAGCCTTTCTGATCTTGTCATGATTGTCGGGGTGAACGGCTTCGAAAAACCGCTCGACACCCATAGCGGATCGCGTCGACTCGATCCTTATCAGGCGAAACGCCTGATCGTCACCATAGCATTTGTCCTCGATCAGGTCCCAATACCAGGCGTCCATGGATGCAGATTGCAGGGCAAGACGGGGCCGGGCCCCAGCTCCCCTTCAGCGCCTCTTCCGTGCCTTTGCGCTCGGTGGTCTCCACCGGGGACAAGACCAGACCTCCCACCCTCTTCGATTCGTCGAAGGACAATCCCCTTCGGGAAAGGACGGCAATTCGCCTTCTTCCGATGATCCGGGACAATGCAACTCAATCCGGGGGGGAAATTACCCGGAGAAGGGTGCCGCAGCTCAGGCGTTGGAAAGCCCCAAAGAACTTCCGCAAACACGAGGAGAACACCGGGAGCGTGCGGGGATTTTCGGCAGGGTTGCGACCGGGTCTCATAAATCGGAAATACCGAGTGTATGGCGGCTGACTGAACCTCCTATTCGGAGGACGGAGGACCTTGTTCCTGTTTCATGTAACCGGAGTCTGCAATCCGACGAAGATTTCCATTAACGTAACGGGGCGTCGTCGGAGGAGGGTTGGGCCGGGGACTCCCCCTGAAAGCCGGTGTGTGGTCAAAGGGGGTCCCCCTGCGGCTTACCCCCGGGAAGGTCCGGGACCCTCCGGGACGATTGCCTGAAACAGGTCCTTGATGCCCCCAACGGAGCCCAGGATGGCCGTGGCTTCATAGGGCAGGTACACCACCTTGTTGTTTTGCCCGGAAACCATTTCCTTGAGGGCCTCGATGTAGCGGACGGCGATGAGGTAGTTGACGGGGTCGCCCCGGGTCCCCGCAACGGCCTCGGAGATCAGCTTGATGGCGGCAGCTTCCGCCTGGGCGACCCGGATTCGTGCCTGGGCCTCCCCTTCGGCCACGAGGATCCTCGCCTGTTTGGCTCCTTCCGCTTTGTTGATTTCCGCGGACTTTGCCCCCTCGGCCTCGAGAATGCTCGCCTGTTTCATCCCTTCGGCTTCGAGAATGGCGGCCCGCCGATCCCGCTCGGCCCTCATCTGCTTTTCCATGGCCACCCGGATCTCGGGAGGCGGGCTGATGTCCTGGAGCTCGACCCGATTGACTTTCACTCCCCATTTCTCCGTAGCATCATCGAGAATGGCTCGAAGCCTGCTGTTGATGGTATCCCTCGAGGAAAGGGTCTCGTCCAGGTCGAGTTCCCCGATGACGTTTCGAAGGGTCGTTTGGGTGAGCTTCTCGATGGCATCGGGAAGATTGGCGATTTCGTAGACGGCCCGCACCGGGTCGGTGATCTGAAAGTAGAGGAGGGCGTTGAGCTCGGTGACCACGTTGTCCTTGGTGATGACGCTCTGCTTCGGGAAATCGTAGACCGTCTCCCGGAGATCGATCCTGCCGAGATTCACCCTGCGAACGATGGTCTTTCCGGCGGGGTCCGTCTGGACGTAACGCCATTCGATCTGGCGCGGCTTGTCGAAAAGGGGCCACATGATGTTGATCCCCGAAGGAAGAGTGCGGTGATACCGGCCCAACCGCTCGATCACCATCGTCTCGCTCTGCTGGATGATGATGAACCCCTTGACGGCAAAGAAAATGACAAACAGTGCGAACACGCACAGAATGATGAGGATTCCCATGGTTTTCCCCCTCTATGTTTTTGGTTACACGGGCCTTACGTAGACCGTGGTTCCCTGGACCCGCACGACCTCGACCGGGGATCGTTCCGGGATGATCGTGTTCTCGACGGAAACGGCCTTCCAGTCATCCCCTCCCACCAGCACACGACCGGTGCCCACCTCGAGGCTGATGGTCTCGGTCACCCGGCCGATCTTCCCGATGAGGGCGTCCACGTTGGTCTTGACGTCGGGGGAAGACTTGTAGCAGTACCGGGTGAAGATGGGCCGCACGGTAAAGTAGGCGACGAGGGTCCCGACGATGAAGCCCAGGATCTGCATCTTGAGCGAAAACCCAATCCCTGCCGCCAGGGCCGAAAAGAGGCACCCGATGCCGAAGGATGCCAAAACAAACCCGGGTGTAAAGATTTCGGCAATGAAGAGCAGAATTCCCACGATCACCCACAGGTGCCACGCGGATACCATTGTCGGTCCTCCTGGGCTGAGAAGTCATGGAAACATCGACATATTCTTCCACTACGGGACGTTCGCCCCGTGGGACACCCGAGGGCAAGGGATCTTCCCGACGGGCGTCATCGATTCCCCAGATCGCCGTTCCCTGAGGAAGTTTCGGATACCGTTCGGGCATTCTCCCGGATTCGCCTCCGAACATCAAGAGAGTTTGAATTCCTTTTGCACTCGGCTTTTCTCGTTTTGTCCGCCAAACAGGTCCGGCATTTTCATGCCGCACGGACCCGCAAGGAGTTTCTGTCGCCTTCCTGTTGATGCCGCGCGAGCATAGAAATCATTTGACACCCATGGATCGCCAATTCATAGTGGACTCTCCTCAGGGGGGAGGGATACGTGGAGATTACCGTCCATGGACCGGAGCATACCCCTCTTTGAAACAAGGCGGACCGACAGGCTCGGCGGTCGGAATTCTCGAATACGGCAAGCAGCCCCATTCCTTTCCGGGCCTCCCACCCCTTCACCGACTTCTTTACGACCCTGCCCGACTTGCCCCGGACACCTGTGCGTCAGCACCGGGCACCGGATGCGGGGTCCCTTCCCGGGAACCGGCCGAATCGCCGATGTCTCAAAATCTTCCCGGCAGGCAGAGAGCTCCTTTGCTTCCGGTTCATCCCGCACCGCATCCAGGGCCGCCGGAGAACTTGAACTGGAGGGGGACCCGGCAGACGACGGTGGTCATCCCCTCAACGATCCTTCGAAGCCTTCGGTCAAGAGCCTCCTTGCCAAGGGGCCCGAGCAGATCGTGTTCACGGAGGCCCTCGCCAAGAGCGCCGGGGGGTCCTGCCTCCTTGCCGTGACCGACACCGCAGGCAAGGTTCCGGAATCGTTCCAGAACAACAAGGCCTTCTTCGGCCCCGTTCGGCAGAAAGGAAGGAACTTCGACCCCACGCCCGGAAAAAGGATGGTAGGCCGGGATCGGCAAGACCCGAGCTTCAATCTCGACCCGGAGGAGAGCCGCCATGAACAAGACCCGAGCTTTCGTACTGGCGTTCCTGCTGTTCTCGTTGGGGACGTCCTTTGCTTTCGCCGCCACCGTCCGTTACACCTATGACGAACTCAACCGGCTCACCCGGGTGGAATACGAGGACGGCACGATCATCGAGTACGGCTACGACGCGGCCGGGAACAGGACCTCGTACAAAACAATCCCGTCGTCGGGTTCCCTCACCATGGCCCTCTCCCCGGCGCGAGCCGTCGACGACGGCGCCCGCTGGAACGTGGATGCGGGGGTGTGGCAACCGAGCGGCGCCACGGTCTCCGGTCTCAGTGTCGGCAGCCACGTCGTTTCCTTCAAGACCCTTGCGGGCTGGACCACCCCGGCCGCTCAGAACCTGGCCGTTGCCGCAAACCAGACCACCTCGGGCACAGGCAATTACGTGATGCAGAAGGGTTCCCTGAAGGTGACCCTGAAACCGAACGGGGCCGTTGCGGCAGGCGCCCGGTGGAAGGTGGACGACGGGACCTGGAAGGAGAGCGGCGCCACCGTTTCGGGGCTCCAAGCAGGGAGGCACGCGGTCTACTTCAAGAATATCAAAGGGTGGACCAAACCGGCCAAAAAGACGGTTTCCATCCAGCAGGACCGGACCAAGGCGGTAACAGGCACCTATGTTTTGCGAACGGGCTCCCTCCTGGTGACCATCACCCCGAAGGGGGCCGTGGCCGCGGGAGCCAAGTGGAAGGTGGATACCCTCCCATGGAAGGACTCCGGGGATACGGTCCCCAACCTCCCGGTGGGAAAGCACTCCGTGCAGTTCCGAAAGATCGGCGGCTGGAAAGCTCCTGCCGGCTTTACGGTGACGATCAAAAGGGACGTCACCATCAAGGCATCCAGGAGCTATGTGAAGTCGCCGGGATCATCCGAGGGAATTGCGGAAGAGTAGAAAGAGAGAGGCGGTATACGGAATCCGACCGGAAGGTGCGGGTACTCGTGCGGGGACCGTGAGCCCAGCCGGGGTTGAAAATACCCTTCGCCAACCGCTCCCCGGATGGTTGGAAAACGCCTCCGTCGTTCTCGAACGAGAGCCCGACGAAAAGCGTCTCATTTCACCACCGGCAGGATTTTCCGAAACTCGTCGGTGTTGGACCGGCGAGCCCACTGAAAAATCACGATTTCCGCCGAAGTGACCACGGCACCGGCTTGTCGGAAAAGATCGAGGGCCGTCTGGTAGTCTTCCCGGAACCGGGATGCCACGGCGTTCTTAACCACTTGCACCTGGAACCCGTTCGCCAGGAGATCCATCCCCGTTTGCAGCACGCACACATGCGTCTCCATGCCGGTCACCACAATCTGGGACCTGCTGAATTCCCGAACCCGATCGAGAAAACCCTCCTCCAGGCAGGCGCTGAAATGCTCCTTGGGGAAGATGGCCGAGGGTCCCAGGTTTTTCGCCACTTCCGGGACCGTCGGACCCAGTCCCTTGGGATACTGCTCCGTTGCCAGGACGGGAATCCCCAGGATTCCTGCCGCCTCGATGAGCTGATTGGTCCTTCGGACCGGTTCCTCCCAAGGGTCGATAACCTTGAGCATGGCTTCCTGGATATCGATGACCAGGAGCAGGCTGTCTTCGCGGCGTGGGACAAGGCGGTGGCGCATGAGCCCTCCCGGGATTCCCGACCCGGGCCGGGAGCCGGGCGCGTGGGCGATCGTTTCGCCCGGATCTCGAAAGGCCGGGTCGCCCGGGGATATTCCGGAATCCGGTTCGCGGGGAATTGTGCAGCCGGGCGAACCCCGGATCCGGCCCGAGGTTCGCCGAAACGGCGGGTTGAGCGGATTTTGGGGCGGTTTCTTTGCACCCTTCGAGGCCCGATCCCGCGGGCGGATCGGCCGGGTCGTGCCGAATGGGATCGTTCTAGAACGTGAACAGGATTTCCGGACGGACAAACCCCATCACGTCGCGCCGAGCGTAGTAGTCCCCCTGCCAGACGAATTCAACCCAAATATGCGCGCTGAGGTGCTTGTTGAACTGGTGCTTGAGCACCGTCTGCAGGAAGTGGCCTCGGAAGTCTCCATTATTGCTGAACCTCGGGGCAACGGCGCGCGTGGGCACTTCTTCCTGGGCAAACAAGGCATTATAGGCCACACTGAAGGTCATCCCCTTGGTAGGATTGAAGGTCCAGCCGGGTCCGAAGCGCATGAGGTTGTTCATCTGGGCGATCTTGCCGCTGGTTTCCCCTGCGTACGAATAGATGTAGAGCTCGCTCCAACGCGGCCAGCGGCCCCAGAGCACGTCGAACATTTCGTCGGTTCCCGGGGTGCTGGGATCATCCCCCGACAGGAATTCCCCCGACACGAACAACTGGTTGTTCAGCTTGTCCTTGAACAGGTAGGTGAGCTTGGCCTTGGCGCCATAGGCCGAGATGTCGCGATCGGCGAAAACTCCCAGGATCCTGTCTTCCTTGTTTCCGAACTGGTAGGCGCCTTCCAAGGAGTACTGCCAGTTGGGCGTTATGTTGCCGGAGATCTTGCCGCCGAAGGTGAAGATGTCCGCATTGTCCCCGGGAATCCACGGGAAGCCCCCGCGCTCCATGGTTTCCTGGTCGTCCCGCTTGTAGATGAAATAGGCGTCGATGGCCGTGTTCTTGAGGGACTTGTTGGACAGGTAGGCGATCACTCCCGTTTCGTTCTGTTCGGTCAGGGGATGTTCCGTGTCGTTGAAGCGCGGCCAGTCGCTGTAGGTCGGGTTTCCGATGGTCGGGATCCACTCGTCGGCCCGGGCATGCTGAAGGATGGTGATCACGTCAAACTTGGTGTCGATGTTCTTGGCATCGTAGGTGAGGCGGACACTGTCCAGGAAGAAGGTCCACGAACCGTCGCCCGGGGTGCCGTCGGCCACGAGCCACCAGTCATAGAAATCCCCCAGCATGATGTCCTGGCGCCCCACGGTGATGGTCAAAGGCTGCTGGAAGGCGTTGTTCCACTTGAGATTCACATTGTCCAGGATCCCGTAACGCCACTCCATGCCGCTGGCGGTTTTTCGGGGGCCGAAACCGGCCGGCTCGGTGAACAGCCGGGGTTCCGCCGAAAGGCGGGCATTGAAGCTCACGTCGCTGGGCATCTTGGCGGTGCCCCATACCCGGGCCCGAAACCGTGCCACGTTCTGTTCCGCCAGCGGATCCTTGTCGGTGAGGGTGACCGTGTTGGGCAAATATTCGTCGCGGACCCTAAAGTCGGCACCCCACGTCAACCAAGGCGTGGGGTTCTTGACTTGCTGGGCCCACTCCTCGAAATTGCAGAGGTCGGGCATCATCAGGCTGCCGGTTTGTGCATAGACAGTGCTCAGGGCCGTCGTCAACGCCACCACAACGATGGCACATTTCAGTAGTGTTTTCATCGTTTTTGGCTCTTTCTAGTTGTTTGCTGGTGTTTTGAGGCCGCAATTAAGGATGGACGTCAAAAATTCGTTTTTTGACGTTTTTCTGCTAGCACGTGCCGCCAATCCTGTCAAGCACATTTGTGTATTTTATCACTTCCTCCGGGGCGTCGCTCGGAGGGTTCATGTGAAATCTTTTCCATAGTTCGGGAGTCTTTTGGAAGCCCGGTCGGTCGACGGGTGGACAGGAACTGAGAGCCCGATTGGGCGGGACGGCGGGAGATTTTCCGGAAAAGAGCCTTCGGGGCCGGTCGAAAAAGCGCGTGTCCCCTTGGAATCCCCCCTGGTCGGAAGCTTCAGCCCCTGCCCCCGACCTTCCCTTGCCCCCGCCACCATTGGGCAATCCCCTGAAGAACTTTCCGGTTTTCTTCGGGTAGACGGACGGCCAGGCGAACATACCGGTCGTCCATTCCTTCAAAGGAGCTGCAATCCCGGACCAGCACCCGGTGGGAGGCCAGCAGATCGTCCCGCAAGACCCGAGCCGGCGCAAAGGTCTCGGGAAGCCTCAGGAGGAGGTAATTGGCGGCGCCGGGAAAAACCCGGCAGCCGGGGAGTTCGCCCAGGGCCCGGGCCATGCGCGTTCGCTCGACCTCAATGAGGGAAAGGGTTTCGAGGCGGTATTCGGGTCGGTTTAGGCAGTATTCCCCGGCAACCTGGGCCACGGTGTTCACCGACCAGGGCGGAACAAATCCCCGAAGCCTTTCCGCGAGTTTTCGGGAAGCAAACAGGTAGCCGATTCTCAACCCCGGAACCCCGTAGAATTTGGTCATGGAGCGAATCACGACCAGCCGATCCAGCTTCTCGACGTGCCCTTTGAGGGATTCCTCCTCGCAGAAGTCCACGAACACCTCGTCCACCACGCACAGGAACGAATCCTTCCGGGATCTTTCCAGGGCCCACTGCCGAACCTCCTCGGGCAGCACCGTACCCGCCGGGCTTCCGGGATTGGTGAGAAGAAGGGCGTCGGGGGAGAATCTTTCCATGGCCCCCTCGAGGTCTTCCACGGTCGGCTGGAAATTGTCTTCCGGCCGGGTGAAGATCTTGTAGAGCTCGACGTCTTGGATTTCCAAGGCCCGCTGGTATTCGCCGAATGCCGGCAGCACCATGAGGGCTTTTCGCAGCCCAAAGGCCCGAGGAAGCCAGTAAATGAGCTCCGTGGACCCGTTGCCCACCACGACCCGCCGGGGATCCTGGGTGTGGAAATCCGCCAGGGACTGCACCAAGCCCCGATTGTGAATGTCCGGGTAGTGTTCCACCCGCCGGAACGAGGGACGGATATGGTCCCACAGGCCGGGAGGGGGCCCCAGGGGGTTGATGCTGGCACTGTAATCCAGGATGGCCTCGGGGGAGCAGCCCAGCCGAGAAGCCACTTCGTACACATTTCCGCCGTGAGCGAGAGTCATAGGAACCATTCCTTGAGGAGAGACATGGGGGATAGGGCGGCCGGGATTCCATAGAGGCCCAGTTGCGCGGCCAGGGCCGCGAGAAAGGCCAGGGCCGACGAGACGTACAGGAGCCGAATCATGGACCGATACACCTCGAGGGAAAGAGGTCGAAGGGGATCTCCCAGGGTAGGCTTTTCCACCGGCTTTCCGAAATACAGGTTGGTCCCCCCCAGTTGAATCCCGAGGGCTCCCGCCGCAGCCGATTCCGGGTACCCGGCGTTGGGACTTTTCATCTTGCGGGCGTCCCTTCGCAGGATGCGCCAAGAGCTTCGCCAATCCAGCTTGAGCAGGGCCGCCGCACCCAGGATGAGGAGCCCGCTCAGCCGGGACGGGACCCAGTTGAGAACATCGTCGGCCCGGGCGGGAAACCACCCGAAATGGCGATAGCGATCATTGAGGTATCCCACCATGGAATCCATGGTGTTCACGGCCTTGTAGGCCATGCCGCCCACCGGCCCTCCCAGTCCCAGGTAAAAGAGCGGAGCCACGATCCCGTCGGAGATGTTTTCGGAAACCGTTTCCAACACGGCCCGAAGAATGTCCTTTTCGCCCAGGGCCGAGGTGTCCCGACTCACGATGTATGCCAGGCGAGCCCGGGCCAGGTCCAGGTCCCCCCGCCCCAAGGCTTCCACGACCTTGGAAGATTCCTTATGGAGACTCCGGGTTGCCAGGGTACTGTAGACCAGCCAGATCATGACCAGGTGTCCCAGGATTTTATGGATGAAATAGGCCGTTCCCAGGAGTACCACCGTCGCCGAAGCCGTCACCAGGACCACGGCCGTCCAGAAAAAGAAACCCGCAAGCCGCTGCAAAACCGCGTCGGGTGAGTTCTGGTAGAAGACTCTCTCGAGCCTCGTGATGAGAAACCCGATCCACCGAACGGGATGAGGCCATCCCCTGGGGTCTCCCAGGATCAGGTCCAACCCGTACCCAGCCATCAAGTGCCATGGAAAGAACAGCAATGGAATCATCCCTTCAGTGATTTCGACCCGATTTCTCCAGTCCGATCAGCCCATAGATCTTCTCGACGTCCACGTGCTTGCGGAGGTGGTCGGCCAGCAGGTCGTACTGCTCCTCCTTCCACCGCATGAAAGAAAACGACGTGGACGACATCACATCTTCCCGCCCCGAGCGTGTCCCCAGGTCCTCGAGAAACCTCTTTCGGAACTCGTCGTTGTCAAAAACCCCGTGAAGGTAGGTTCCCCAGACCCGCCCTTCGGGCTGAACAAACCCGTCCAGGACGGAAACCGGGCGGCCCCCGCACCGGGTGATTCGGAAGAGGGGCCGGCCGCTTCCCCGAACGGGGCTCGTTCTTCCCATGTGGATCTCGTAGCCGTAAAGGACCGGGGCCCGGACACCGGAAGGCGCCTCTCTCCCAAAGCCGAACAGCATCTCCGCCTCGACCTGGGAGGTGATCTTTTCAGCAAACATCTCCGTCTCGACCTCGAGGAGTCCCAGTCCGGCGACCTCGACGAGTCCGCTCTCGACTCCCAGGGGATCCCGGACTCGGAGGCCCAGCATCTGGTATCCCCCGCAAATTCCCACCACCGTCCCCCCGGCCTTATAAAAGGCTACCAGGGCATCGGCCAGTCCCGAACGCTTGAGAAAGGCCAGGTCGTCCAGGGTGTTCTTGCTGCCCGGCAGGATCACCGCATCGAACCGGAACACTCTTCCCGGGCGGTCCAGGTATTCCAGTTGCACGTCGGGATCCTGTTCGAAGCAGTCGAAGTCCGTGTAGTTGGAGATGTAGGGAAGGCGCACCACTCCAATACGAAGGCGCCCTTCTCCCGCCGGGAGGCCTCTCCCCTTCATCCTTCTATCGAGAGCCACACTGTCCTCTTCGGGGATGGAGATGTGATCAAAATAGGGGATCACTCCGAAGACGGGTTTCCCGGATTTCTCCTCGAGAAGCTCGATTCCCGATCGAAACAGCTGGGGGTCTCCACGGAATTTGTTTACGAGGAACCCCAGGATTCGTTGCTGTTCGGCCTCGGTCATGAGGGCCAGGCTCCCCAGCAGGGAAGCGAAGATGCCCCCCCGATCGATGTCCCCCACCAGGATGCAGGGGGCGTCGGCCATTTCCGCCATGGCCAGGTTGACCAGGTCGTGCTCCTTGAGGTTCAGCTCGACGGCGCTCCCGGCCCCCTCGAGCACCACCACGTCGTATTCCCTCGCCAGCCGTTGGAAGCATTCCCGAACCACGGGCACCAGGGTCTTCTTGTACCGGTAGTATTCCTGGGCAGAAAAATTCCCCACGGCCTTGCCCCGAACGATGACCTGGGACCCCATCTGGGAGGTGGGCTTGAGAAGGACGGGGTTCATGTCCACGTGAGGCTCGATGCCCGCCGCTTCCGCCTGGACCACCTGGGCCCGGCCCATCTCTCCCCCTTCGGGGGTGATGAAGGAATTGAGGGCCATGTTCTGGGCCTTGAACGGGGCCACTCGATAGCCGTCCTGTTTCAGGATGCGACAGAATGCGGCGGTCACGATGCTTTTTCCCACATCGGAACCGGTTCCGAGAAACATGAGGCTCTTGGCTTTCGAACTCAAAACCTTCGTTCCCTTCTTGAGGATTCAAATTGCCTGCACCGTTGGGTGAAATGCCGGGGGGCCCCGGGGGAGCTCCCCCAATGAAGATGGATGTAGCTGGCCAGAACGGAGCCCGTCGCGAACCCTTCGGGCCGGGGCTCGGATCCCTTTCGGCCCCGAATCTCGTACACCCTCTCGAGGGATTCACCCTCGTCCATGTCCGCAATTTCGGAATAGTGGAATTCATGGCCCCGGATGACCTGTCCCGGTTCCCCCAGGAGGCAACTGCTGCGGAGTTCCACTTCCGTATAGCCCAACGCCTTGCGCCGGGAAAGCATTCTCGTTCGAAAGGGCAGAATTCCCGCCATGGGGAAAACCTCCCCTTCCAGCGTCTCGATGGATCGACTGAGAGTCATGAGCCCCCCGCATTCGGCGTAGACGGGCATGCCTGCCGCCGCAGCTCGGCGAACCTCGGCGAGAAACCTCCCCTGGCCGGCAAGCCGGGACGCAAAGAGCTCCGGGTACCCACCCCCGAGGATCAGTCCCGCCGAGCCCGGGGGAAGGGTTTCCCCGGCAAGGGGGGAAAAGAAGCGCAAGTCGGCTCCCCACCGGGTCAGCAGGTCGAAATTGTCCGCATAGTAAAAACAGAAGGCGGCGTCCTTTGCCACGGCGATGGGGACGGGCCTCGGGGAACGGGGAGGTTTCTCCTTTTCTCCCGCCGTCACGGGGCCGGAATAAACACTCTTTCGCAGGATTTCATCCAGGTCCAAGTGCCGTTCCACCAATTCCACCAGCTTCGAGCGCCATTGAGGGGTCAGCTGGGCTTCGTCCGCCGTCAGGAGGCCCAGGTGGCGTTCGGGAATGCGGACGGCCTCCTCCCGGGGAATTCCCCCGAACACGGTCACCCGGGGAAGGCTCGATGCCATGGCTTCCTTGAGGTACTCGAGGTGTCCCTTCCCCCCCACACGGTTGAAGACGACCCCCGCCAGGTTCAAATCGGGGTCGAACTTCGAGTATCCGTACACCAGGGCCGCCGCGCTGCGGGCCATGCTCGA